>AMWB02004951.1_pt1 | contig 65099 bp, 56 predicted proteins | sample 200311 | NCBI WGS metagenome assembly AMWB02 (sample SAMN02737377, study PRJNA173069) | bioreactor metagenome | biome: anode biofilm in microbial fuel cells | place: USA: California | collected 2010-12-16 | reverse complement strand
TCTAGTCAGCCAAGTCGCGGCGATATCGGCTTGTTGGGCGTCTGACACCTCTTTGCTCTTTGTGGGGGAAGATGTGTCCGTGCTGACTATCGCTTCGCGGCGCGCCGAGACCCCCGACAAGGCACCGGCTATTGCCAGAGTTATCAGCAGTGAGGAGATCGAGAAAAGAGGTTTCAGGACACTGGGAGAGGTGCTGGCCGACCTCCCCGGATTTCACATTTCTTCTGGTAGTTCCGGCACGGTTTCCTCTTTGCGCGGGCTTCCCGACGGCGTTCTGTTTCTATACGATTCTGTCCCCTTCACCTCGGATGCGGCCAAATCAATCCTGCCCCTCGATCAGGAGCTTTCACTGGCCAATGTGCAACGGATCGAGATCATCCGAGGACCAGGTTCGGTCCTTTGGGGACCGGATGCCTTTGCCGGCATTGTCAATATTGTCCCCAAGCGGGGCCGGGATGTTAACGGCGTAGAGCTCGCGGCTTTTGGTGGTTCGACGCCTTCCGAGGTTGGCGGTGCTTTGAGCTGGGGAAAAAACGCCGGGCTCTGGGAGGCGTTTCTTTCACTGAGCGCGACAAGCCCGAATTCCTCTGACCCCGATTATAATGTCGGAGCACTCCTCGGCCCCAACGGCAAGCCGCTGCCCCTCACAGAACGAATGACCTCCGGCACTATCCAGGACTCGAAGTACACCGAGGCGGTCTTGAATTTTTCCTGGCAGGACTGGCTCCACCTCTCAGGGAGATGGTCGGATACCAGGAAGGAATATGTCCTTGAGGATAAAGACGCCGAACTCCGCTGGCCGGTACACCTCGAAGAGCCCTTTTGGTATGTCCGGTTGGAGCTTGAAAAAAAGTTTGCCGAATCCGCCCTGCGCTTGAACGGCTACTACAACGCCATGGATGAACAAAAGCAGGAACTCGACTTGCCCCTGCAGAACCTCAGCAGTCGCGTGAGTTATGGTGAACTCGTGTACGACCGTGAACTGTGGCAAGGTGACGGGATGCTTACCCTTGGTGCTTCTTATCGACACAACCAGATACAAGGGGCGGAAATAACCAAGGCCTATCTACCCGACTTTTTCGAGCTAAGCACCTTTTCCTTTTTTCCTAGTCCACAGCAATCAAATTTCAGCACGGATATGTCCGCGTTGTTCGGACAGCTTAAGCGACACTGGGACCATATTGATGCCTGGTGTGGCTTCCGTTTCACCGATCACAGTGAATATCAGGTAAAGGCAGTACCGAACGTCGGCCTAAGCTGGTCCCCTGTTCTAAACTGGAATCTCAAAATGCTTTACGGCTCATCTTACCGGACGCCTTTTGCCCGGCAACTTGTCAATCGGTCCGATTTGGAGATGGAGGAGATTGATAACACCAGCGCCTCCCTCACCTGGCGAGCTACCCCCACCCTGCGCCTTGTTGCCACGGCATTTCGTGATCAGGTCAATAACCACACAACTCAAGATCCTTACTACGGCGGCCTGTCAGACCCCAGCACCCAGAAAATTTACGGTTTGGAATTTGAGGCCGGCTGGCAGGTTACCCCAACACTGCGGCTTCAGGGTAATGCCACTGCTTTTACCCACGAAGGCGAAGATGAAACATACACCTATTACGCCTATACCCTGGAAGACGGAGTCTGGCAGCGCAAACCATGGGCCTCCTGGAGTATTCCCTATGAGACCGGTCCCAACACCATGGTCAACGCCGGCCTGCTCTGGTCCCCCGCCGACAAGCTCAATCTCTCCCTTAACGCTAAATATGAAACCTCCTGGGATTATGCCTTTGCCAAAGGGGAGGAACTGGAGAGTGTCGCTGCAGGTCTGCAGGTTAATGCCGGTCTGACAATCTCTGACATCGCTGCATCCGCTATTGATCTGCAGGTCACAATTAAAAACCTCACAAACAATAGCGCTATGATCAAGGGAACCTACGGCTCCATGGAACCACTGCCGCTCGGGGTCTATTTGGAACTCAGGTGGAAATTTTAGGACCTTACTCCGGAAAGTCCAATATTCAGTAAAAGCAAGCGGCTTGCCGGCGCCACCCTCTGTTGGTCAATTTTAGCCAACGTGGTCGCCCGGCTGGCTAAATTTGACCAATAAGGTATGGCCTTTGTCCAGCTGCCCTGAAGAGCAAACTACAACACCCCACCCTAAACCTTTAAATTTTCGCCGCTCTTTAGGTCTCTCCGTGCAGTTCATCAAAAAACGGTTACTGCAAACTCGATGTGGCACAATCCTTGCTTCATGCCACTTCAAGTATAAAAAGATGCGGCCAACAAAAGGAAGCGGCCGAACCCCATACACCTCAAATCAACTGACCACCAATGAAAAGCATTGGATACCTAACACCGGTTAAAATTTTATGCGCCGTCCTCCTGACTCTGCCTCAAATGGCCAAGGCCACGGATGAGCTAAGTGCTAATCTGGAAACCGCCATTCTGGAAAGGATTAACCTGGCTCGTGCCAATCCCTGGGATGAAGCGGCTAAGTTGGGTATTGATCCTGCAGTCCTCAGAAAGGCTGCTCCAGCGGAACTTAGAGAGGCATGGGATCAGGAGTATATGGTGCCGCTGGCTGTAAACGCCACGTTGAACGTTGTTGCCGCCGACCACTGCCGGGAGATGATAGAGCGCAATTCTTATTCGGCAATATCCCCGGAAGGGCAGACTCCCCTGGATCGGATCAATGCCGCAGGTTACGGGGCCGAAGCGGCCGACGAGGAAATCGGCGCGGTGGCCTTTGATTACTTTATTATGCCCGGGGCGGCAAAAGGTGAAATGATCAACACCCTGCTGACCAGGGCGTTTAACCAGGCTGCGGCGGGCAGCCCAGCTGTCTTGTTAAATCCGGATTTTTGGGAAGCGGGTGTTTCTCTACAGGGTGGCACAGTGCGGTTATACGGCTTCACCTATGACGTATACGTGCTTTCCGTGGTTGTGGCCAGGCCGGATGATGCCATCGACAGGCAGTTACAATGCGGCTACATCTACGATGATACCAATGGCAATGGTCGCTTTGACTCCGGCGAGGGTCGCGCCAACGAAAAGATGACCGTGCGTCCACTTAATGACAGGGCTTACCCTGTGAATGCACGGAGCGACGGTTTCTATTGTCTCAGGCAGCCCGTAGACTACTTTTTCGTAAAGATATGTGAAAAACTAGATTTTCAGTACGAAGACAATTTCGACGAACGACCGGAAACGAGCCAAATCATCGACCGGGATTACGACGGATCCTATTTTTATTGTAAGTAAAAAACGCCAACCCTTTAACAGGTAACTGACGACAGAAGGGGTTTTAAAGTATAAATGGTTTTGTATTAAAAAATGTATTTATAATATTGATTTTTTTAAATATCTCTTTACATTTTTTTTCCGTGTATGTTAAGATTTTTCGACCAGCATCTTGAGTGTTTCAAAATGGTGGTAATTAGAGGGTGATAGAACCGGGAAACGCAGTCGCGGAGAATGTGGAATGTTAGAGTTTCACATTTAAACAGGTGTCAGAGGCAGGTGCACCTGATCCTGACTACCCCCGTGACCGGCGTCTGGCGACAAGATCACCAAATTACTAATTTTCCTTAAGGAGAAGAGCAATGGCTTTAACACAAACCCAAGTTTCACAATTGTATGTTTCAGTTTTTGGTAGGGCGTCGGAAGGAGACGGTAATACATATTGGCAAACCGATCCAGCCTCAACTGACATGGTCACTACCGCCAACATTATGCTGAATACCGAAGCCGCACAGACCTATTTCGGTGATACCATTAACGACAATGCCGCATTTATTGCTTTTATATACAACAACACCCTTGGCAAGTCCTATGCCGATGATTCTGCCGGCCAAGATTACTGGGTTGCTGAGTTGGCTGGTGGTAAGTCTAAAGGCGAAGTGGTCGCAGCTTTAATTACTGCCGCCCAGGCACCTGAAAATGCCGGTCCTGCCCAGGACCAATTTAACAACAAGGTTGCTGTTTCCAATTATGCTGCCGACACATTATCCACCTTTACAACCATTGAAGCTTTTACCGCGTTTATTTCGAATGTAGATAACACCGCGGATTCTGTGACTGTAGCTGAAGCTGCTGTTAATATGGCTGTACCGAGTTCAACTTTTACCTTGACTAATGGTACCGATATTGCGAGTGCTACGGTGTTTGAGGCTGGTCTTGTATATACCCCAGGTGGTGATGACCGAATCAATTCATTACAGGATGAAGACCAACTCACCGGCACTGGCACCGGGACAACCCTGAATGCAACGCTGGGCAACGCCAATGATAATGGTGGAACTATCATTACTCCCAAGTTGACCAATGTTGAGGTTATTAATGTTGCCTTCACCGGTTCAGGCGGTGGTGCTGTAACAGGCCTGGATCTGCAGGATGCTACCGGCCAGACCGCTGTCAATATTTCCCGCGTTTCTCAGGCGGTCAACTATGCAGAAGTCGGCAACATTAATGACGTTGCTTCTCAACTGTCACTCTCCAATACCAATGCCAATACAGCTGGGATTGTTGAATTTTCATATGCTGCAGGAGTATTACACGGCCTTAACACCGGCGACATGACTGTGTCTAACGTTCAGTTAGGTACTCTGAATATTGGCGAAAATACTTCTGGTATTGGTACGTGGAACGTTTCTACCAATGGTTTTGAAAACCTGACGTTGCACTCTGCTGGCGCCGCCAACAACGTTATTGGAACACTCAATCTCCCGATGGATACCGGCACCGCTGGTTCGCTTATCATTGACGGCAGTGCTAATATGACTTTGGGTGCTAAAGCGAATATCGTCAATAACCTTAATGCAGCATTAGTTGAAGCTGTTGATGTATGGACTGCTGGAACTGGTGTTGCCCAGGCTGGTGGTCGGATTGCAACTATAGATGCTTCTGGACTTACCGGCAATTTGACCATTGTCCTTGACAATATCCTTGATGTCGGCAAAGCAGATACCTCTGGCGTAAAACAGGATGTCACTGTAACCGGCGGTTCCGGCGATGATACATTTATTCTTCATGACGCTGTCCAGGCTGGTGACAGCATCGTTGGTGGTGGTGGAAACGATTCGTTGGTGTTCTACACCGGTTCATCTTTGGCAAGTGTAGTCTCCGACGTCGAGGCTGGTAGCATGTTTGCTGACGGTAATGCCCCTGTTGCCGCAGGTACTCCTTTGGGACAGATCGCTCTCGATTACGATTTCCTGCCTGGCGCAACCAGCATGACCGTACGTAACATCAGTTCTAATGGAATCGTGAATACTGCTGATCCTGCTGTTAACTTTCTCCTTACCGATATGACTGCTGATCAGGCTGCTGCAATCACCGTTCAGCACTCCACAACTGGCAACGGACAGATCGCTAATACTAAAATTGAAGCTGCTGTTAAAGCCAATACCGCTGCAGATCTTCTTGGCGTGACGATCGCTGAAGGTACTAACGTTGATCCTCGCTTCAACTTTACCATTGACACTTCTGTTGCCAATAATGCGACTTCAACTACTGCCGCTTCTTCGACCTTTGAAAGTGTCACCATCACCGATGCTGACTCAGAGTCAAACTCAGTTGAGCTGTCGAATTTCGCTCAGCACACCGGTACAGTTACACTCACTGGTGGTGTCGCAGGTACCTACTTGAATCTGGACGTAGATACAGCTGGGGCAGATGTTGCGACAGTTGCAAGATACGGAACCAGCCTTCTTGTCAACACAACAGCTGCGGCAACTGGCGTTCAGCAGGGTATGTACGCTCTGAATACTGATGGCTTGGCTGTAGACTTTGCTACCGGCAATATCTATGATCCAGCTGGTCTCACAACTGAAGTTCGCCTGGGCGCGGCTACGATTAATGCCGCCGATGAACTGGCTAATGTCATTGTCCGTGTAAGTACTAATGTCGCTGATGTGAATGGTGCCCAGTCTATTACGATGGGTGCTGGAGATGACACCGTTATCTTCGATTACCTTAACGATGCACGTGCAGGTTTGACCATTTCTGATACTGTTGCTGGTGGTGCTGGTAACGATACATTAGCAATCGATGGCAATGCAACTCGTATTTCACTTGGTGCCTCCGAGTGGACGAACGTGACAGGTTTTGAAAACCTTCGTTTGGTTGGTAACGGTACTGCAGCTGTATCTGATTTGATTGGACAAAACAGCTACAACCTGGCACTTACGGATGCACTTATATCTGCCAACCATGGTGCCGACGGCTTATTGAATATTATCAACGATAATGATTCCAACAACGATAACCTCGCAAAAGTAGCTACAGTCAGTACACCTGGGCTAAGCACTGGTGAGAACACTACCGGTACAGGTGCTGAAAGTGCAGTCACTATTGATGCCAGAGCATTGAGCGCAACCAGTCATTTTAGTTACAATGGTGAAGAAGGTGGTTGGCTTGACGCTGGCGTCTTCAACGGTTTGTATGATATTGGTGAGGGCGCTGGATTAGGAACACAAGATAAATTTATCTTTGCTGATGCCAATATCAACGGTGGAAACGTTATTGATGGTGGAGCTGTTGATAACCTCGCCACAACTTTCGGCGGCAATCTCGATGTATTAGAGGTTCGTAATTCCGCTACAGTGACTACCGGTGACTTGGCTAACATCAAGAACATTGGTATCATCGCTGGTTCCAACGATCAGGCTACAGTTCAGACCCTGGTTTTACAGTTGAATGACACCGTAATTGATTCGATGGTTGATAGCTACCATACCTCTACGACAACAGAGCAAGAGGCCCTGACTATTCGCATGAACGCTGCAGCGGACGTCACTCCGGTGGCTCTACAAGCACTTGACCTGGATGTTTCCCAAACCACGGCACGGTCAGTTGTCAATGTTACACTCGATGCAGCCGGTGCTGCTGACAATGTTAAACTGGGAATGGGCATAGCAAATATAACCAACTTCGATAGTGGCGCTGTGGTTACCAATGATAATGTCACGCTTTCTGCATCACAATTTGGTATCGCTGCTGCAGCTATTGGTACAAACGTTGCGGTTACTGGGTCCAACATCATTTTCGCTGCGGCTGCCGCCGCCGTTACAGATCGTATCGTAGCTGATAATGTCACGGTTGCTGGTCAAACCTCAGTCTACTATGATGCCGACGGAAGTGGTGCCGGTTCAGTAGTCCTGATCGGTGTTTTTGATGCCGACTTAGGTGGTGCTGGAAGTGGCTTTGACATTGTTGCGTAAGTAATTTTTTAACCACCCCCGGTATCTCTGCGGGGGTGTTGTAATTCAAAAACCCCGTTTCTTTAATAGAAGCGGGGTTTTTTCGTAAATCTTAACATTGAATTGAGAACCCATTATGACTCAAACCATAGCTCCGTCTGATCCTACAGTAACTCCATCTGATCAAACCGTAACAATCGACAACCAGCCCTATCCTGTCTCCAGCCTTTCTGAACAGGCACGGGCCCAGATAATCAATATCCAGGCCGCTGAAAATGAAATTGCCCAACTTCAAAGGCAGCTGGCCATCGCCCAGACTGCTCGTGCAGCTTATGCCAGCGTCCTTAAAACTGAAATAGCCAAAATATCGTGATACTATCAAGGTCGGAAGGAAGGAGAAGGAAGGACCGGGGTCAGAAAAGCCAAAATACTGTTTTTACAGACTAATATCCTCCACAAATCCCTTTCTTTGACCTTACAGCCACCTTTTCAGTACCCAAAAGACAGTTTTAAGCACACGCAAGCCGGGTTCAGAATGTGGTGAGTTAATTCGTTCAACTAGCTCAACCATAATCCAGTCCTCAGATACTTAAGATTTCCCGGTCAAACATTCTCATCATGGTGCTTTACCTTCCTACTTATAGTAGGTAACAAACCACCTTTCATATATATAATTTCATTAGAAATATTTTTACAATAACACCGAAGCCTTTCAGGGATGGACCTTGAAAGGCTTTTTGCATTCTGATTACAAATGAAAAGGAGTTGTATGGTGGAAAAGAGTTACAGCGATTACAAAGTTACACACATAAAAACAACCAACCAGATGAAGGGACGAATTGCCCATGACTCAACCACGATCAGCTCGCGTTTCCTTATCCGACACTCCAGAGTTTCCCGTCGTCTCGCGCTGTGTTCGGCGTATGCGGTGCTGACGGTTTTACAGGCAAAAACCTTAACCACGAACATTGGTGAATAGAGGACGTATTCTTGAATGAGTTGCGGTATTTGCCATTGAAGTAGCAACCTATGCGGTTATTATGAGCAACCATTAGCATGTTGTTGTACGCATTGACGAAGAGGTGCTTCGCCGCTTGCCTACAGGCTATTATCTGAGTTGGCTTGGAATGACGTTAACCTTGAAGGCATACATTTCACCTTGCCTGAAATGCAGATGTGGCTTGAAGGAATAACCATTGGCGGGCATAGGGGCTCAGATTAACAAATAGTCTTATATCAGGGAGAAGCCTGGCGGTAGTTATTTGAATGGCTGGAAGGTAATGAGTTTTTTCTTTGAATAGACAAAACCTCTGAACTTCACTGGATAGCTGCAAAGAATGAGGCCCTGGAATGGTGGAGATTCCGCTCCGGGGGAGTTACAATAGCGGGCACAGAATACATGCCGCCAGAAGTGGGGAACTGCCAATTGTCTTTCTAAACATGGTTAAGAAGCTTTTTGCTTAGAAGACATTTATGACCAGGTAATTTTTGTTTTTCTCACTATGGCAAGATCACAGTTTATATTATGGTGTTAATAAGCGTATGGGACACTTTATGATGAATGGCCTGTTGTTGAACGGTGGGTATCCGGCTATCTCTGCCTGCAAAACGTAAAATGGATTTTAATCGCCTTATGTTGGAAATTTATGCATCGGGAAAACAACAACCAATAACCGCCTTTTTGCGTACCTGTCTTGACCAACGCATTAAAAAAAATGCTGGAAGAAGTATAAAAAGACCTACATCTTCACAGACCAGAGCAACAAGAGAATATGATGTGCAGGGTCAGGCGCATCTGCATAAACTTGACTTCTATAGCCAAATGACTACCCTCTGCACTCAAATTCATGATTAATTGTATCCTCTTTATCACAGCTGAATTCAGCTTTTTCTGAGACCAGTCACAGGAGAATCACAATGTCCAACTATCAGCCCATTGACCGTACCCACTACGCCGACAAACGCTGGCAGCGACACAACAACTACCATTTCTGCACACAGGAAGCCGTCGCACCTCTGGTTGCTCAAGAACTGCCGAAGGCGCACATCTCGCTGCCCATCGCCTTCATCAAAGTGGACGACACTTTCACGCCCGTGGCAGTACAGGGCTTGAAGCCGGGACAGAACCTGTTCGTGGCACCTGATGGCCGCTGGCTGGCGGGCTATACTCCGGCTGTGTACCGGGTGTATCCTTTCCGCCTGGCCAACACCAAAGACCACCGGCAGGTTTTGTGCGTGGACGAAGACAGCGGCCTGGTCAGTGACGGCCCGGAAGGTGAGACTTTTCTCAACGATGATGGTACCCCTTCCCCGGCTTTGGCCGATGTGCTGAACCTCCTTACCCGGATGGAGGCCAATCGCAAGATAACCATCGGCATCTGTGCGGCCCTGCAACAGCATGAGCTCTTCCAACCATGGCCAATCAAGATCCAAACAGATGTGGGAGAGCAGGCCATCGACGGTCTGTTTCGCATCGACGAGGCTGCGCTGAACGTTCTGCCAGCCGACGCCTTCGCAGTATTGCGAGATGCCGGCGCGCTGCTGGTGGCATATTGCCAGCTGCTGTCCATGCAGCATCTGCCGACACTTGGACACCTGGCTCATGCCCATGCGCAGGCCAAAGCAAAACAGGCACTGAAAACGACTCCGTCGGGTGAGCTGGATCTGGAGTTTTTAAACGATGGCGGCGCAATCAATTTCAGTAATTTGACCTGAATCATGCTGTCCGTTAGGGCCTCTTTCTCCTTAACGTCCTGATGTAGATGTGCTATACATCTACATTTTTTATTATTTCCTTGGCAAAAGAATGTTCACTCCAATGACCCAGCAATGAAAATCATTTTAGCCGTGAACGCAATAAAACCGCCTCTGACCGGTATCGGCCGTTATACATGGGAGCTGGCAAGCCGGATTGCAGGTATGCAAGATGTCGAAAAGGTACGTTTTTTTTTTGAGGGACGGTGGGTAAACGATATTAACACGTTGCTTAGCCAATCGACAACCAAACTTGCCATACGGCAAAGGCTTTTGCGCAGCCCCCTGGCTGTGGCGGCTTATCGCCGGTTGTCGCCCCTGGTGCTGCGTCATCGCCTCAAATCATTGAGTGATCATATCTATCATAGCCCCAATTTTTACCTGCCTCCCTTTGGTGGCCCGTCCATTGCCACCATTCACGACCTTTCGATATTTCGCTGCCCGCAGTTTCATCCTCCCGAGCGTGTTGCTTTTATGCAGCGGGAGATTGAGGTTGCGTTGACCCGGGCGAATTTTTTAATTACTGATTCGGAATTTATCCGGCAGGAGATTGTTGACTTCTTCGGTTGGTCCAGAGAAAAAATACGCAGTGTTCCCCTGGGAGTGACCGAACAATATCGACCACGTCGAGCCGATGAGGCTGCTTCCGTGCTGGGTAAATTTGGCCTGGATTTCGGCAGCTATGCGCTTTGCGTCGCGACGATTGAGCCGAGAAAGAATATAGACGTGTTGCTCTCAGCATATCGAGCATTACCCCAGACACTGCGAAATCGTTATCCCCTGGTGCTGGCAGGAGGTTTCGGATGGCGGAGCGAAAATATTCATCGCCGTATCGAGCAAGGCGAGCGAGAGGGCTGGTTGCGTTATCTTGGCTATGTGTCGGAGGCGGATTTGCCGATACTTTTTTCAGCTGCTCGCGGCTTTGTCTACCCATCGCTATACGAGGGATTCGGCCTGCCGGTACTCGAAGCCATGGCCAGCGGCTTACCGGTGCTCATCTCCAATCGTTCTTCGCTGCCGGAAGTAGCATCGGGAGCAGCGCGCATTGTCGGGGCGGAAGACGTACAGGCTATCCGTGAAAACATCCAAGTATTACTCGAAGATGATCAGTGGCGATGTGCAGCAGCCAGGCAATCATTAGAAGTGGCAAAGCAATACTCATGGGAAAAAACTGCTCAAAAAACGGTGGAAATATATCGTACTGTTTATAGTGATATATTCGGGACTGTGTTAATGTAATCCGACAATAGTAACCAACCATTCATATCACGACAAGGTCGATAAAAGATGCGAGCACTGATTTGTGGAGTAGGTGGACAAGATGGGGCATACCTGTCAAAGCTTTTGCTGGATAAGGGATACGACGTCATTGGTACCTCCAGAGATGCCATGGCATCTTCTTTTGGTAACCTGAAGAGTCTTGGCATCAGGGGCAGAGTTACCACGGCTTCCATGGCTATTAGTGATTTTCGCAGTGTCCTCCAAACTCTTGACAAATACCATCCCGATGAAATATACAATCTTGCCGGGCAGAGTTCGGTAGGGCTTTCCTTTGAACAGCCGGTAGAAACGATGGAAAGCATTGCCATCGGCACCCTGAATTTACTGGAAGCAATCCGCTTTCATGGCAAGCCGATACGTTTTTACAGTGCCGGCTCGAGTGAATGTTTCGGCGATACCGGTGCAATTCCGGCAAGTGAGGAAACACCGTTCAAACCGAGAAGTCCCTATGCCGTTGCCAAGACGTCGGCACACAATCTTGTGGCAAACTATCGGGAAGCATACAGTCTTTATGCCTGTACCGGAATATTATTCAATCATGAGTCACCATTTCGCCCGGAACGATTTGTGACCCAGAAAATCGTCAGGACTGCGGCGAGGATCGCTGCCGGAAGTGATGAAAGACTGACAATGGGCAACATTGATATTCAAAGAGACTGGGGCTGGGCCCCGGAATATGTTGAAGCAATGTGGAAGATGCTACAACTGGACCAACCGCAGGATTTTGTCATCGCTACCGGCAATACTGTTAGCCTTGAATACTTTATTGAACGTACTTTTCAATTTTTCGGATTGATTTATGGAGATTATCTTGTCGCCAACTCCAGCTTTTTTCGTCCAACCGACATTCGCATCGGCTCAGCAAACCCTGCAAAAGCGAATGAATTGTTGCATTGGCAGGCTCAGGTAAATGTAGAAGGCGTCATTGAAAAAATGTGTATCGCCGCACAAGATATGGTTAATGCCTAGCCTTTTTCAATTGCTCAACATTATTCTTTTCTCTTATCTCTTTTTTGAGAAACATACTTACTCGGATAACATCAGGAATTATTTATATGCAAAAAGTTGCTTTAATCACCGGTGTGACAGGACAAGACGGCGCCTATCTTTCTGAATTTTTGTTAAACAAAGATTATATCGTCCATGGCATAAAGCGCCGTGCCTCTTTATTTAATACCGATCGAATCGACCATCTTTACCAGGATCCCCATGTCAGTAAACGGAACTTTGTCCTGCACTATGGCGATATGACCGACTCCAGCAGTCTTATTCGCATCATCCAGCAGGTGCAACCGGACGAGATTTACAATCTTGCGGCTCAGAGTCATGTGGCCGTCTCGTTCGAAGAACCGGAATACACGGCGAACTCTGACGCTCTGGGGGCGTTGCGGGTACTCGAAGCCATCCGCATCCTCGGATTGGAAACAAAAACTCGCTTCTATCAAGCCTCAACCTCCGAACTATACGGCCTGGTGCAGGAAACACCACAGAAAGAAAGTACTCCTTTCTATCCACGCTCGCCCTACGCAGTAGCCAAACTGTATGCCTACTGGATTACGGTGAACTACCGTGAAGCATATGGCATGTATGCCTGTAATGGTATATTGTTCAACCATGAATCTCCGGTGCGCGGTGAAACTTTTGTGACGCGGAAAATCACTCGCGCCCTGTCGCGCATACACCTCGGTTTGCAGGATTGTCTCTATCTGGGCAACATGGATGCCAAGCGTGACTGGGGACATGCGAAAGACTATGTGGAAATGCAGTGGTTAATGCTGCAACAGAAAAAAGCGGAAGACTTTGTCATTGCTTCAGGTATGCAGTACAGCGTACGCGACTTCGTCAATGCCGCCGCTGAAGAGCTCTGCATGGAAGTTCGCTGGGAAGGAAAAGGTCTGGACGAGAAGGGATATGACGCTGCGGGCAAATGTATTGTAGCCATAGACCCGCGTTATTTCCGGCCAACTGAAGTTGAAACTCTGTTGGGTGATGCCACCAGGGCACACGAAAAGTTAGGTTGGACCCCCAGGATCACCTTTAAAGACATGGTTCGCGAAATGGTGCGTGAAGACCTGAAATCTGCTAAAAGAGATGAACTGGTCAAAAAGAGCGGCTACGCCACCTTCAATTACCACGAATAGAGCCACAAAAACAATATGCTGACAAAACCTAATATCCTCTGTTTCGGGCGTTTTTATGACGACATTCCCGGAGGAATGCAAAGGCATGTTGAGAATTTATTTATCGCATTGGCTGCTAAGGTTAATTTTGTTCACCTTGTACCTAGTCGTGATTGGCAAAAAGCACGGTTTTTATTACATGGGGTACCGGTAATAAGAACGCCAAGTCTCAATCTGGATGGTAGTCTTGCTTTTAGTCCCGGTCTTGTACTCGAAGCAATCAGGCTTCATAAACAATATCATTTTGACTTGATCCACCTTCATTTTCCCGATCCAATGTCGCATTTGGCGGCCATGTGCCTTCCTGCGGCAATTCCACGTATTATATCATGGCATGCCAATGTGACTCGGCAAAAGAAATTATTGATGGTCTACCGGCCCTTTTTAAACCGGGCATTGCACAGGGCCGCGGCGATTGTCGTTGCAACACCTACTCATATTTCGAGTTCAAAAGAGCTGTCTCGACCTGAAATCAAAAACAAGTGTCACATGATTCCTTATGGTTTTGATCTCAGTCGTTTCCTTCAGCCTCACCCTGAAACTGCATCTATTCAGCACCAATTTCCTGGTAAACGGATTTTTGCTCTGGGACGGCATGTCTATTATAAGGGGCTTGATGTTTTAATCCGGGCAATGCAGCAAGTCCGGCAAGATGCGGAACTGATTCTGGGAGGAACGGGTCCTTTAACGGAGCAATTGCGGCATACAGCTGGGGTGTGTGGAGTTACAGATAGAGTCCATTTTGTCGGGCATATTCCCGAGAGAGATTTACCGGCCTACTATCAGGCCTGCGATATTTTTTGCCTGCCGTCCGTATCCCAGGCGGAAGCCTTTGGTATTGTTCAGGTTGAAGCAATGGCCAGCGGCAAACCTGTTGTTAGTACGCTTCTTAACACTGGTGTCGACTATGTCAACCAACAAGGAATTACCGGGATGACAGTACCGCCTAACAATGCAGATGCTCTTGCCGAGAAAATCAACCAATTAATGACAGATGATCATCTGCGGACAAAATTAGGCCGACAAGCCAAGGAAAGGGCACTCGAAGAATTCTCATTGGCGAAAATGGCGGAATCTACCTTGGCACTCTACCACAATATCCTCAATGCCTAGCAAAGGAAACTCTATTATAGAGCGGCCGATATCCTTTGCATAAATAATGGTAAACGACAAATATCTATCGACCAAATTGAGTCCCCTGCAGGCGACAATGATTCTATGATGGAAGAATTGCCCAAAAAAAGAAATAGACGTAATCTTCTCATCCGAATGCGACCAGTTCTTCGGTGGGTCATTAAGTTACGAAGCTCACCACACGCTATTGCCGGCGGTTTGGGGCTGGGCACTTTTATTGCCTTCACCCCAACAGTCGGAATACAACTTATTCTCGCAGTTGTGGCCGCCACCTTTTTTAATATGAACCGACCTGCATCAATGATCCCGGTATGGATCACTAATCCGATAACTGTGGCCCCGATTTACACCTTTAATTACTGGCTGGGATCTCAAGTGTGGGCTGGACCTCCCCTATCGGAAGTATCAGGTCTTTTTATTAATATCGGTCAGGCTATGACCCGTCTTGAATTCTGGGAGATCAAAGAGCAGTGTCTCGCCGTTTTGCAGATGGGTAAAGAAATTCTTATTCCCCTCTTTATAGGAAGTCTGGCGGTTGGTGTACTATCCGGCTGTTTTGTTTATTTTTTTTCCCTTAAACTGTTACATGTATTCTTTACCAGAAGATCGCAAAAGCGACTGTTAAATCATCGGAAAGACCGATAGTTGCGACAAAGACACAATGTCGGGGACGTTTGCGGAAGTGTTTCACATCAACGGCAAAAGATAATTATTCAGCATTTACTGTGACTCCATGAATACTTTTCAGGGAAGTCTTGCCCCGTCGACTTTGAAAGCATCTAACCATTTGACATCTACATAAAATACTAGTAAGTAATTGTTCCGGTGGATAAGGGGAAATTGTCCACGAATCACTGTAAACCTTGCGAAAACGGAAGATTACCGTTATGTTACGTAGATTTTTTTTATGATAAACAGTAAATGGAGAAACAGTAAAATTGCGTATGCTATATAGTTTTGTTGTGTTACTGATCCTTGTAGCTGATCTGGCCAACGCAGGACAGGCGATGACTCTGGAGCAATGTCTCAAGACTGGTCTGGACAATAACCCCTCGCTTAAGGCGTCAAAGCTTAGGGTCGATTCTGCCGGAACTGACATCAAAATTGCACGATCGGATTTTCTACCATCTCTTTCATCTTCCTACTCTGCCAGCAAGATTTTCGCCACTTCAGCGACCGGGCCGACAAACCAGGATTATCTGGACCAGAATATCCACTCTTTTACTGTGAAATTGACCCAGATCCTCTATGCCGGATCCAGGATAGTGAACACATACCAAAAAGCCGAGCTGATAAAACAGGCAACCCAGGCAGAGAGGCGTCTTGCCGAACTGGAACTCAGTTATAATATTGAGACAATATTTTACAAGCTGATGAAAGCCAGGGAGGACACCACCTCGGCGACCGAAGCAGTTGGCCGGCTGCAGGAAAGCGTCAAATCGGCCGAGGCTTTTCTGAGCAAAGAACTTGTTCCGTATGTCGATGTGCTGAAGGCACGCGTTGACCTGGCTGATGCCGAAGACCAGTTGGGTCTGGCAAAAAACAATGAAAATCGGCAGCGCGAGGCATTGTTCGCTTTAATGAACCTGCCAATGGATCAAAACATCAAATTCACCGATGAAGACTCCCATGCAATCAAGCGGCAGCCGACTTTTGAAGAAAGCTTTCAGTATGCCGTCGAAAACAGACCGGATCTCAAGAGTCTGGACTACCAAAGGCAAGCGGCCAACAAACAACGGGCCATTGCAGCGGGCAAATATCTACCGGTAGCTACTTTTGACATAGGCTATTATACGCAAAGCAACGATTATGCCCTTACGGAGCAAACCATTTACGGCCCCTATGACAGGGACCAGACCAACAAATACATGATGGCTGGTGTCACCCTTTCCTGGAGTCTCTTTGACGGGGGGCGAGCATATTATGAAAATCAAAAATATTCTTTTGAGGCGCAAAAATTTAATGAACTGGCCGCAGATGCCCGAAATACCATTTCCACCGGTATTCGCAAGGCTCTCTATTCCATGTCGGAAGCGGAACAGCGCCTGGCAAGCTCCACCGACGCCTTGATTGCCGCGAAGGAAAACTATACCGCTGAAGAAAAACGTCTCAAGGCGGGAATCTCAACTGTCCAAACCCTGCTGGAAGCACAGGGACGTCTGGTTCGTACCCAGGGCAATAAGAATAATGCCATGTTGGATTACCAATTGGCCCAATCAGAACTAAGATTGATGACAGGTGGTGAAAATGAGCAGGACAATGCCTATTGATGAATAAAATTTTGGCAGAAGCAATCTGAACAGCTAACGAAAAAAAGACCATATTGACACGCCAGCATTGCCGGTTATTATAGTGCCCACTTTAAAGTAACTTTTCAGCGCCGAACAATCCACCGGGAAATATTCACCGGACAATGAATCTCACCAAGGAAGCACAATGCAGGATCCAGGTCATTTAATCGCCACATATTTTGTCTTACTCTATACCATTCTTGGCCCTCTGGTCTTATTTGCCATCTATGTTCTGTTTGATGTACTTGCTACATCCAGTGAAAAAAACAGCAATCTACGAGTTCTCCCCGCCGACAAAAATGAGCCTGCCTTATGGACAAAAGAGGATATTGACGGTCATCTGAACCGGATATAACCCATGGCGGCTTTTTTAAAAAGATGGAAAAAGTTCTTCACTTTTGCCGCTCTCCTGAGCTGTTTTGTGAATATTCTGCAATTAACCTTTCCATTTTATATGTTCACCATCTACCGCAATATTGTCGTGTCTTTCAGTATGGTGTCTCTTGCCAATATTACGACTGCGGCATTTTTTGCCGTGACGGTCCTCGGCCTGTTCAGCTACCTTCGTTCACGACTTTTGGCCTGTGCCGGAAAAGCGTTAAACCTTGAACTGCGCCGGTTCGTCTTTGCCAATATCATCAAAGGATGCGTCATAGACAACAAAAGGGCTTATCAGGGCGGACTGAACGATCTGGAAACCCTGCAGAAATATTTTTCCACTCCATCGATTTATGCCCTTTTCGACGGTGTCTGGGCCCCATTTTTTCTGGCGCTCATCTACTTGATTCACCCGGTATTGGGCACCATTGCAACATTGGGGGCTATAATCATGGTTGCGCTGAGTGTCCTGCAGGAGATGCTTACTCGTAAAAGTATGCGAGATGCCAACATTATAAACAGCCGCAACTTGCGTTTTGTCGATTCTTTTTTAAGAAATACCGAAGTAATAAACGGTATGGGGATGATCGGCGCCATCAGTGACCGGTTTGTTCTGGCCAATAACCAGGTAATGATGAACCAGACAGTATCAAGCAACTATGCTGGTGCCATCCAGGCCATGATCAAACCTTTTCAAAATGTCATACAGGTGATGATTTATTGTTTCGGTGCATATTATGCAATGACCGAGGGCTTTAATGTTGGCCTCATGGTTGCTGCTTCGATCATTATGGGCCGGGGAGTCGCACCCGTGTTACAGTTGACGGCTTCCTGGCAAATTACCTATCGGGCGTGGGAGTCCTACCGGCGTCTTCAGAGTTTTTTGGCTTTTTATGAACAGCAAACAGCTGCCATGGTCCTGCCAAAGCCGCAAGGCCATATCCAGGTGCAAAATACTTTTTTCAAAATCGGCGACCGGCTGCTGGTGAATGATGTCTCCTTTGCCCTCAATTCTGGCGAGTTTCTAGGCATTATAGGGCCCAGTGGTGCTGGAAAAACAACCTTATGCCGCCTGCTCTTAGGCATCCTGCCTTCTCTTGCCGGCAAGGTCTATCTGGATGGAAAAGACATCTTTAGCTGGGACAAGGAAAAAATCGGGCAATATATCGGCTACCTGCCCCAGGAAATTGAATTATTCCCCGGAACTGTGGCGGAAAATATTGCCCGGCTGGGCACCGTCGACATGGACACTGTGCAACAGGCCATTGAACTTTGCGGCATCGAAGTTATGGTGGAACATTTTCCCAAAGGGCTGCAGACGCAACTTGAAGGAATGAAAGGACTCAAACTTTCCGGGGGACAAAAACAGAAAATCGGGCTGGCAAGAGCTATTTACAACAATCCAAGGGTCCTGGTTCTGGATGAACCCACCTCCAACCTTGATGAGCAGGGAGAAAAGCAATTGTTAGAGACCTTGCTGAAAATGAAACAGACCAAATCCTGCACCTGTATTATGGTGACCCACAAGCCCTCGCTATTACAGTCCATGGACAAGGTACTGGTGTTGCAGGACGGCCGCGTAGCCCTCTTTGGCCCCAGGGATGCAGTCTTTGCCAAATTGGCCGAGAAACAGGCGCCCATGTCACCAGCACCGCTTGCTATTACCGAGCCGGGGAAGGTTTCCTGATGTTAGTTTTTCTGCGCAGCTGTTCCAGGTATTTCTTTTTTGCCGGACTTTTCTCTCTTTTTATCAACACCCTGAAACTGACCTTTTCCATATACATGCTGGCTGTATATGACAATGTCCTGGACGGTAACAAATTTCCGACACTCTATGCCGTCACCATTCTGGCGCTTGCGGCACTTGCGGTTTGGAGTTGCCTTGAATTCATTCGGTCCAGGCTTCTGGTTAAAGCAGGCATTAAACTGGATGCTCTGTTAAGTCGCCGAGTGCTGAAAGATATGCTCCAGGACCTCTGCCGTGCCGACAGCATCCTCTACACCAAAGGACTTACCGATATCAACACCCTGCGCAATTATCTGGGTGGAAATGCCATTTTTGCATTTTTTGATGTGCCCTGGATATTCATTTATCTGTGGATAATTTATCTTGTCCACCCCATGCTTGGTGCCACAGCTACCTTCGGTGCTGTTGTCACCCTCGTGATCGGGCTGTTGCAAAGCGGGCTGACCAAAAATGATCTTACCCTGGCCGCAGCACTCAACAACCAGGGCAGGCAATGGCTGCTGACGAGTTTCCGAACCGCTAAAGAACTGCAGAGCATGGGCATGATTGGCAACACGGCCGATGGCTTTTGCCGCATTAACGATCAGGAAATGGAGATACAGGCCAAAGCCGGCCATACTGGTCATATCCTGGGCGCGATCAGCCAGAGTTTCGGCATTTTGATGCAGGTCGTTATTTTTGGCGCAGGCGCCCTGCTGGTACTGGTCACCGGAGCCAGTCCCGGAGTAATTATCGCCGCATCAATAATCATGGGCCAGGCTCTTTATCCGGTCAACTCTGCTATTAGCGCCTGGCAGCAGACATCCGCTGCTAAAAGTGCCTATGACAACCTCAACCGACTGCTGAAGACATCGGCTCAAAATGAACCAGTTGCGCTAGACGCTCTGAATGGAGAGCTGCGGGTCGAGAATGTGAGCCTTGATATCGGCGAAACGCCGATATTACAATCGATCAATTTTTCTTTACAACCTGGCGAAATTATGGGTCTTGTCGGCCCCAACGGAGTCGGCAAGACCTCGTTGTGCAGGATGATTCTCGGCATGTGGGCGCCGACCACAGGAAGAATTACCCTCGACGGGAATGATGTGTTCCAGCTGGACAATGACTCGCTGGGCCGGTTTTTGGGATATTTACCACAAAATGTTGAACTTTTTACCGGCACTGTCAAAGAAAATATTGCCCGCATGGGCACAGTGGACGCGGGAAAAGTTGTTGAGGCGGCAAAGAGAGCCGGAGCTCACGAGACGATTTTACGCTTCGCCCAGGGATATGAAACGGATATCGGCGAAGCCGGGCTTAGTCTGTCCGGGGGACAACGGCAGCGTGTAGGCCTTGCCAGGGCCCTCTATGGGGACCCAAAACTGGTTATTCTGGATGAGCCTAATTCTAATCTGGATGAGGCCGGAGAACAGGCCCTTATAGCAGCCCTGCAACACTTGAAAAATGCCGGCGCAACCACCATTATGATCACCCACAAACAGAGTCTTTTACATACCGTTGACAAAATCCTGGTCCTGCAAAACAACAAACCGGCCAGGTTTGGACACAAAGATGAGATTTTTAGACAAATGGCAGGAGAACAGTAAATGCACACAATGATTAAATCCTGGGTGAAATATTGTATAATTATTGGGCTTTTTGGAGTATTCAGCAACCTGGTTTACCTGGCCCTGCCCATTTACATTATGATAGTATACGACCGGGTCTTGTTCAGTTTCAGTATCTCCACCCTGGCCACGATGAGCGTTGGCGTGTTGATCAGTATGGCAGTTATGGGGCTGATTGAATATTGCCGTGTCCGGATCATGGCCCAGGCCGGGAATAGCCTTGTCCAGAGAATGAGTCCTTTTGTGCTGAAGATGATGCATCGGGATGCGGCAGGAATCACTCCCCTCGGCTACACCCGCGGGCTGGATGATTTGAACCTGTTAAAAAACGCTATCGTTCAGGGGCAGGTATTTCATATCCTCGATCTGCCCTGGGTGCTTATTTACCTAGGCATACTGTTGTACATTCAGCCCCTGGTCGGGGGGATGGCGACGGTGGTGGTTTTCATGGCCTGTCTTTTCCACCTTCTGCTTAGAATACTTGAAAAAAGGCGATACCCTACTGCCGAGGTGGCTTTTCAAGCAAACAAGGACTTTCTTGCCGCCTCTCTGCGCCATGCGGAACTGGTCGCCGCAATGGGAATGATGGCCCCTTTCAGCAAAAGATACCTAGCCCGAAATCAACAGGTGCTCGCCGTACAGGCCGAGGCCGATGCATTTAACTGCAGAATAGCGACATTGATTCGTTTTCTCCACCTGACCGGCCTGGCTGCGGTATTTGGCGCGGCAGCCTATGTCTTTTTTGCCAACATGATCACCGCGGGGGTCATGTTTGCCTGTGTGCTGCTTACCGCCAGACTCTTTTATCCACTCGAAAAGAGTCTGGGTGATCTGAAAGGGTCTATCGAGGCTATCGCTGCCTATAAACGACTCATGCATTTTGTTCCGACACGGGAGGACAAAATAAAACTGTCCCTGCCCGCTCCGGTCGGAAGGTTTGCGGCGGAAGCACTTTCCCTGGCACTGAGTGGCCGAGTAGTTTTACAAAACATTTCTTTTGCCCTGGAACCAGGTGAGACTCTCGGTATTATTGGACCTTCATCAGTTGGCAAAACCTGTCTTTGCAAGATATTGTTGGCGATCTGGCCGGCGACATCCGGCAAAGTACGGCTGGACGGAGCGGAAATCGGCCAGTGGCCTGAAGATGAACTGGCGCGATATATTGGCTATATGCCTCAGGAACCGGAATTATTCCCAGCTAGTATCGCGGAAAACATTGCCCGCCTGCTTGAACCTGATTCTGAGAAAGTGGTGAAAGCAGCCAAAAAAACCGGAATTCACGAGATGATCTTAAAGCTTCCTTTTGGCTATGACACCATGATTGACCAGGCCGGAAAAAATCTCTCAGCAGGGCAGCGGCAACTTATTTCCCTGGCCAGGGCACTCTACGATGACCCGAAGTTGCTCGTTTTGGATGAGCCACACAATCACCTGGATGATCAGGGCCTGAGGATGCTTTTATATGCCCTCAATAATGTAAAACAGGAAAATGTAACGACGATAGTGATCACAGACCGTACTAATATTATTGTCAGCATGGATAAACTTTTAATGATCAAAGAAGGCCAGGTGGCCCTGTACGGCCCCGGCAAGGCGGTATTAGAGGAACTTGCCAAAAAACAACAAGTCCAGCAGGCGGCAGGAGCATAAGATGAAAGATCCTAATAAGATTCTAAATACTAATCCCACTCGGTATATTGTAGCCGGAATTTTAGTGATTGTCCTTTTTTTCGGGGGACTTACGATATGGTCCGTTTACTTTCCATTCCAGGGCGCGGTTATCGCCTCTGGCGTGGTCAAGGTGTCGGGTGAAAGGCAGACGGTTCAGCACTTTGAAGGTGGAATGATTGACAAGATTTTTGTCAATGATGGGTCTAAAGTTGCAGCGGGAGATGTCCTCATCCAGTTAAAAAGTACCCAGGTTAATTCAAATGTCGACCTCCTCGAAGGCAGGCTGCAGGCGAAATTGGCCGAAGCGGCACGATTCCGGGCGGAAGCCGTCATGAATTCGGTTATTGAGTGGCCCGAGGAATTTGCCAACCAGGCGGGTGACAGCAAGATCGCCAAGATTAAAAGTGCAGAGGAAAATATTTTTAAATCCAGACGAGCTGACCTGCAGGGAAAATCAGAACTTTATAGATCGCAGATACTGCAGCTGGAAAACCGGATAGATGGGGCGAAACAGGAACTGAAAAGTTCTACTGAAATTATCCAGAACCTGGAAGAGGATTTAAAAAGCAAACTGCCCCTGCTTAAAGAACAATACATTGGAAAAACCAATATCCTTGAGCTGCAGAGAAGTTTGTCCGAGTACATGGGCCGAAAAGGGAAACTGAACCAGGATATCGCCCAATTCCACCAGATGATCGAGGAGCTTAAGCTCCGGATTGTCGATCTGGAGACCCAGTACAAGGACCAGGCGATATCCAAGCTGGGAGATTTAAATGATACTATCTATGAACTGAGGGAACAGATCAAACCGCAGCTGGATGCCCAGGAGCGTCTGAAGATACGGGCCCCGGTCAGCGGCGTGGTCCTCAATATGCAAATCCATTCCGAGGAGACCGGCGTGGTCCGGGCGGGAATGCCGCTGCTTGATATCGTGCCTGAAAACTCGAGTCTGATTATTAAAGCACAGGTTCGACCGCAGGATATTACCAGTGTCCGGAAGGGACAGGATACGAAAGTGGCAATTTCCGCTTTTCACCGCAATGCCACACCTCCAGTAAATGGCCATGTGACCTATGTATCACCGGATCTCATCAGCCAGGAATCTCCCCACGGCACGGTGTCATATTATGAAGTCCATGTGGAGGTCGACCCAGACGACTTAAAGGCCAAGAACGCTTACCTTTCGCCCGGTATGCCGGTTTCCTGCTATATCACCACCGACAAGCGTACCGTCATCAGCTATCTTTTAGGACCGCTGTTTCAGGGGATTGATACTGCCCTGCGGGAGTAATATCGATTTTTGCTGAAGATATCATTTAAAGTGGGTTGAAAACATTTCTCCTCCGCCAATGGCTGCAGACTACATTGGCCAGGACTTGATAAGAACAGTCTGGATCACTAATCCACTTACGATACTCCCTATTTATACTTTTTTACTGGCCGGAAACTCTTGTATGCAAAGATCCTCGTCCATCAGTAAAAGTTCGATAGTCGCCTTGATAGGCAAAACAACATGGAGTTCTATTGGTAAATGAGTAACCTATAGGTTATATAATATTTTTTGCGAAAAAGAGAATAAAATTTAAAAGGTGTTATTAACCACTTTTACCAGGTATAGTTTTAATGACAGTCTTAGTATCCGGCGGTGCCGGCTTTATCGGCAGCAATTTTGTTCTTGATTGGCTGGCACTGCATGATGAACCGATCGTTAATCTCGATAACCTCACCTATGCCGGAAACCTGCAAAATCTGGCCAGCATCGCAACAGATGTACGGCATATATTTATCAAGGGTGATATTGCTGATTATGATCTCGTATCTTCTCTTTTAATCAAACATCAGATCCGGGCTATAATTAATTTTGCCGCCGAGAGCCATGTCGACCGATCAATTCATGGCCCAGACGATTTTATTCAAACGAATATTGTTGGAACCTTTCGCTTGCTTGAAGCTGTGCGTTGTTACTGGAATGAACTCACGGATCAGAAGAAGAAAGATTTTCGTTTTCTCCATGTCTCAACCGATGAAGTCTATGGTTCCCTTGCCCCGACAAGCCCACCGTTCGCCGAAACGAATCGGTATGAACCCAATAGTCCTTATTCGGCCAGCAAAGCGGCATCCGATCATCTGGTCCGCGCCTATCACCACACCTACGGCCTGCCAGTACTGACAACCAACTGCTCCAATAATTATGGTCCGTATCAGTTCCCCGAAAAACTGATCCCGCTCTGCATCCACAACGCACTCGCCGGAAAACCCTTACCTATTTATGGGGATGGGCAACAGATCCGGGATTGGCTGTATGTGGCAGACCACTGCAGCTCAATCCGCTCTGTACTTGATGGCGGGCATGTTGGAGAAGTCTACAATGTGGGTGGCTGGAACGAGAAGACCAATCTGGAGGTAGTGCATACTATTTGCGACATCCTTGACGAACTGGTTCCACCAGAATCCAGTTTTGCGTTTTCGACTTACCGATCGCTGATTACCTTTGTGACAGACCGCCCCGGACACGACCGGCGCTACGCGATTAACGCGGCAAAAATCGAACGTGAACTCAACTGGCACCCCGCCGAAAATTTCACATCGGGTATTCAAAAAACCGTGGCCTGGTATCTTGACCATCAGGATTGGGTGGCAAATATCACCAGTGGCGCGTATCGCGACTGGGTGGAGAAGCAATATAAGGCATGAAGATTTTACTGTTGGGAAAAGATGGCCAACTCGGCTGGGAGTTGCAGCGCTCACTGGCGCCATTGGGTGAGGTGATCGCCTGTGGACGCAATGAGGCGGATCTTACAAAGCTGACGGAATTGCGGGCCCTGGTTCGTGCTACCTCACCACAGATTATCGTCAACGCAGCCGCTTATACTGCTGTGGACCAGGCCGAATTCGAGCCAGAACATGCGTTTCGCATTAACAGTGGAGCAGTCGATGTACTGGCACAGGAGACCTGTCTGCTGAACAGCTGGCTCATCCATTACTCCACCGATTATGTCTTTGATGGCAAAAAAAAAGGGGCGTATGCAGAAACGGATGGTCCCGCTCCTCTTGGCGTCTATGGGCAAAGCAAGTTATCGGGTGAAGAGGCCGTTCGTGCTTCCGGTTGTCGGCATTTAATCTTTCGGACAAGCTGGGTGTATGCTGCTCGAGGCAATAATTTCATTAAAACGATGCTTCGACTTGCCAGGGAGCGCGATGTTCTCAAAGTTGTCTGTGATCAAATCGGAGCACCGACAAGTGCTGAGCTGCTCGCCGATGTCACCGCGTACTGCCTGTATCGTCTGCAGTATGATGCATCCTTTTCCAGTGAAAAGAGTGGAACATATCATCTTACGGCCAGTGGCAAAACAAGTTGGCACGGCTTTGCCCAATTGATCCTGGATGAAGCCTTTCAGCATGGCGTCGAACTTCGGGCAACCGCTAAAAATGTGCTGGCTATCCCCACTTCAGAGTATCCACTGCCGGCAAAACGGCCGGCGAATTCTCAGCTTGCCACCGATAAAATCCGCCATTCCTTTAACCTGGAATTACCGTCCTGGCAATTTCATGCCAAGCGTGCTGTTACTGAAATCGTCAGCAACAACGAGCTAACCCCAAAAAGATTCCCATGATAAGCCCTTATACCCCCAATATCGTCGCCAAACCACTGGTCGCTCAGCGCCGCAAAGGCATTATTCTTGCCGGCGGCGCAGGAACACGTCTGCACCCTGCGACCCTGGCTGTATCAAAGCAGCTGCTGCCGGTATACGATAAACCTATGATCTATTACCCGCTCAGCACCCTTATGCTGGCGGGTGTTCGCGATATTCTGGTTATTTCCACGCCACAGGACACGCCACGTTTCGAACAGCTTCTCGGCACCGGTGAGCAATGGGGGCTTAATGTGCAATACGCAGTGCAACCAGAACCGCAGGGCCTGGCCCAGGCCTTTATTATCGGCGAATCGTTTATTGGCGATGACTTGTCTGTTCTGGTGCTGGGCGATAATATTTTTTATGGTCATGATATCCATCAACTACTTAGCAGCGCCATGACCCGTACGCAAGGGGCGAGCGTGTTTGCCTACCGGGTTCAGGACCCAGAACGTTACGGAGTGGTTGATTTCGATACTGCCGGCAAAGTTTTATCCCTGGAAGAAAAACCAAAAAAGCCAAAATCCAATTATGTCGTCACCGGTTTGTATTTCTATGATCAGCAGGTCGTCGAACTGGCAAAAAGCCTTCACCCTTCCGCACGTGGCGAGCTCGAAATAACCGATCTCAACCGCTTGTATCTGGAAAAAGGCAAGCTCAATGTCGAAATCATGGGTCGAGGCTACGCCTGGCTCGATACCGGCACCCATGATTCCTTGCTGGATGCGAGCAAGTTCATTTCCGTTCTCGAAAAAAGACAGGGTTTCAAGGTTGCCTGCCCGGAAGAAATAGCCTTTCGACAAAAATGGATTGATGATGCTCAGGTCAAGCGTCTCGCTGAACCTATGGGTAAAAATGGTTACGGACAGTACTTATTGCAGCTGCTAAGAGAGAGGATGGTTTAGTGAAAGTTACTCGTCTTGCAATCCCTGAGGTACGTCTGATTGAACCAAAGGTGTTTGGTGATGATCGAGGCTTTTTTTTTGAAAGCTTCAATCAACGCCAGTTTAATGAAGCTCTCGGCAGAGAAATGATTTTTGTACAGGATAATCACTCCCGCTCGGCACATAATGTTTTGCGTGGCCTGCATTATCAGGTTCAACGACCACAAGGTAAATTGGTGCGCGTCGTGCAGGGCGAGGTATTTGATGTGGCGGTGGATATTCGGAAAAGTTCGCCAACTTTCGGGCAATGGGTGGGTGAAAGCCTCTCAGCAGAAAACAAGAAACAAATGTGGATACCGGAGGGGTTTGCCCATGGTTTTCTCACCCTTTCCGACTATGCCGAATTCCTTTATAAAACGACGGAGTATTATGCTCCGGAATATGAACGCTGCATCCTTTGGAATGACTCAGAACTCAACATCAGATGGCCATTTGGCGGTAAACCTCAATTGTCGAATAAGGATCAAGCCGCTCCTGCTTTTTCGACTGCGGAATACTATCCCTGACACAAATATTTCATTTCATATCTGACAAGATGACTGTTATACATGGCGATATTTTACAATCCTTCAACGTTAGTATCTGAAGTCTGCATTAGAGACACTACTTCTAACCCAACAATTAAAACCGAAAAATAATACACTACACAAAACCAACGCTACGACTTGAATCCAAAGACCTATAGACCAGGTCCATAGCATGGTTGTTCCAACAACCAACTGAACGAGACCATAACCACAGGAAACAAGCCAATGGGGAATGGTGTATTCATTTGCCAACACTTGATAGAGATGACGTCTGTGTGCCTGGGACAATTTTTCTCCATCTCGCCACCTCACATAGAGCGTCGTCAGAGCATCAGCGTAAAAGGGGAACATAAAGGCAAGAAAACAAAAAAAACTTCCCAGATCGTTCGACAACGTAAAAGTGATTCCAGCAAACACAAATCCCAATAGGATGCTCCCCACATCCCCCATAAAAACTCTGGCTTTCGGAAGATTGAAAGGGAGAAAGCCCGCACAGGCGGCTGACATTGCCAATGACAATGAGAACATGGTGTTGTCCGCCCCTGTCACCCGAGAAAAAGCAGCAACCAGCCCAAAACCGACCACACCGGTAACACCGGCAATCCCGTTAATACCATCCATGAAATTGTAGAAATTGGCAGTTCCGACGATAAAAAGCAGCCAAAAAGGGATAAGAAGCAAGCTAAGAGAAGAGAGTTCAGTAAAAACAGCACTGAGGACTACAATAGCAGCAGCTCCAAACTGGAACAGGAGTCTTGTCCTTGGGCGCAAATCCAAGCGATCATCAAAAAAACTCACCAAAGCGAGACAGGAAGCTGGTAGCCAGAGACTTACAGGAGCATTGGTAAAAATAACAGAAACCACAAAAAACGCCAGCAGCAGTCCAACTCCACCACCGCGGGGTGTTGGGGTGGCATGGGAACTTCTACTGTTGGGCATATCAATAACGCCTAACAGAAATCCATATCTGGACATTATCCAGGCTCCGGTTCCTCCCAAAAACAACCCTAAAAAAATATATATCATCCGGCTCACCCGCGTGTCAGATACCAGTCGACAGTCTCTTGAATACCTTGGTCCAATGTATAGGGCGGCTGCCAATTCAGAACTTTCCGGGTCTTAGAAGAATCGACACATAGAGAGCCAGTCAGGCGCTCGATTACAGCTTTTTTAGCGGCCAAAGAGAACATTGCTTTGAGCAGAGTTGGAGGGACTGGCAAAAGGAGTGTTTTCCGCCTCATGGCAATGCTAATTTTTCGAACTAATTCTGCAGTCGAGACATCCTCACCATCACTGACCAAAAAAATTTCACCTGCGGCCTTTGCGTGATTTAGACAGGATGTTATTGCACTTACGAGATTACCAATATAAACCATACTGCGACTGTTATGCACACTTCCAAAAGGAAGGAAAGGACTTTTGTGTGTCAGCTGGAGAAGTCTGTAAAAATTCGCTTTCACTTCCGGACCATAGACCAGAGGTGGGCGAATGATCACGACCTCCATTCCTGTCTTCATCATCAACTGAAGTAATTCTTTTTCCGCTTCATACTTCGAAACACCATAAGGGTCGGCCGGTGCCGGTAAATCATCAGCCGCATATCGCAGACCAGGAAATGTTTCTTCCCCATTCACCTTAATCGAACTGAGAAATATAAAGCGCTTAACCCCAGCATCTGCAGCCTGACGGGCCAGGTTTAAGGTTCCTTGAACATTGATACTCCGAAACGCAACCAAGGGATCAGCAGAAGTCTCTTGCATTACATGGACACGTGCAGCAGCATGAACCACAGCATCGCATCCTTGCACCGCTTTTTTCCAGTCCGCCGTCGCGGTAAGTCCTTCAACAAGAACAGTTTCAATACCTCGCGTCGAAAATTGCAAATCAGTGCGCAGGGCTGCACGAACGGAAAAACGACTTTCAGAAGCAGCTTTCGCCAGGAATGCTCCGCCAATGAAACCGGTAGCACCAGTAATCAACACCTTCATGGAACAGTTCCCAGCAGATTACGATAAATTTCCATATGGGTTGAGACGACTTGTTCGATGGCAAATTTTGCCTCTGCCAATTTCCTGCCGGCTTCCCCCATTTTTTCACACAACTCCGAATTCTCCAAGAGATGCTGGATAGCATCGGCCAAGGCGACGGCATCCCGTGGCGGAACCAGTATTCCTGTCTCGTTATTCAAAACTGCGTCTCGACATCCTGGCACATCGGTGGTAACAACTGCACAACCCGAGGCGGCTGCCTCAATCAACACCCTGGGTAAACCTTCTCTGTAAGAGGGTAAGACCACCACGGAAGATTGAGCGAACAGATGTATCATGTCATTCCTATGTCCAAGAAGTTCAACCACTCCTTCACTCCGCCAGACAGAAATCTCTTCTTCCATGACACTGGCCGGATTACCGGGGTCCGGCTCGCCGACCAGCCAGAAACAGGCTACTACCTCCCGTTTCTTCAATAATCGCACCGCGGCGACAAACTCGTACACTCCTTTATCGCGAAGCAAGCGAGACGCCATAATCACGACAGGAATAGTTTGCGGTATTTTTTTTGCCGTAAATGAAGATAAATTGACACCAGAGCCTGGAATTATAGCCACTTTGCCTAATGACAGGCCCGCTGTCTGTATCAACGTTTGACAATCATCAGGATTTTGACAAATCACCTTCATATTGCGTTTTCCGAGTGCCAAACGATAAAGACCGACCACTACAGAGCGAACAATTTTGACCTTCCATCCCTTGGCCATAAACACAAAGCCCAATCCTGATATCGCCGCGACGACTGCCGGTACACCAGCTAACCGAGCCGCTATTCCACCAAAAAGCACTGGCTTAATTGTCACCAGGTGAACAATTTCCGGTTGCACCTTTTTAAAAACCTGCAAAATCTTCCAGAAGGTGTTCAGTTCACCCACAAAGCTGATGGTGCTTCTGCCGATAGCCAAAGGATGCACGATCAAACCATGGGAAAGGAGCACATCTAGCTGGTCGGTAATACCAGTAGCGATATGAACTTCGTAGCCCTGTTTTATCGCCTCAATTGCTATCGGTAATCGGTGGGACAAAAAAAACCAATCAACATTAACAAAATAAATGAGTTTTTTTTTCAAGTTTTCTAATCCTCCAATTTCTTCGGAAACATCAGTTGTGCCTGTCAGCTACTGCACGGAGAAACTTGACAACAACTGGAGCAGTTTGCTGAATACAAAAGGTCTGTTCAACTCGTCGTTGCCCCGACTCGCCCATATCCTTGCACAAGGAAACATCTCTCAATAGTCGCCGCAATGCAGCAATCCATTCGCTAGTATTTGTTGCGATAAAACCATTTTCTCCACACTTGACGATTTCAGGATTGACTCCGACACTACTTGCCACTACCGGCAGACCGCAGGCCATATACTGAATCAACTTATAGCCGCATTTCCCGCGCTCCCACGGGGAATCAAGTAACGGCATGACACCAACAGCACATTCACGTATATTCTCAGCTTCAGTGGCTTCAGACCAGGTCATAGCCTCTACTTGGACACCGGGGAGATCAATTTTTCCGCCACCAATGATGCGCAGGACAAAAGGGTGTTGTGCAGCCACAGCCTGGAGCGCTTCCCGGATCAGATGCAGATAGTGGACAGTAGAGGGAGAGCCTATCCAGACGATGCGCGGCAGCTTATCCGGAGCACCGTCAACCGTTTGTGTTTTCGCCGGCACGGGATAGCGAGCTAGATCTATTACCGTGGGCACCACCTCCACCCATGGTGCACCGGCATCCATTGCCCGTTTGGCAAGATACCTGTTTCCACCAATTACCAACGCTGATCCAGCCATCAAGCCATCTAGTCGTCGACCATAAACACGTCTCACCCACGATGAAGCATGTCGGTCGTAGTTATGAAAAATGGCATCATCATAGTCCAACACATAGGGTACCCCTCGCAACAAAGCTTGTTCCGTCCACAGAGGCCACCACGGTAAAGCTTCCTTTTCAATCCATACTATATCAAATTTTCGGCATTGAAGTAAAATTTTGCATCGATTTGCATACGCTCGAGACAGAGCTGCGATCCCATAGAAACCGCGCTGATAACGCAGTCGTAAGAGCTCATCGGAAAGCAGAGGCTGCACAGTAATTTCAAAACCCTCTTTCTCCAGAAAAGGCAGATACTGCCAGGTGCGCATACGCGAGGAAGCTCCCAATCGTGCGTATTTAGTCAAGGCCAGGATTCGAAAGGACTTAGATTGTCGTTTATGTCTGGCATCAAAACAATCCATTTCATCCCCTTCCAAACAGCCACTTCGGCAGCCAACACCACAGCAGGGCAAAAGCTACCCAGGTTTCCCCAAGGTTGGTTACTGAATGCCGCAACACTGCGAGCAAAGAGCGCGACACGGGTTCAACCAGCAGCGTTGTGAGGAAAACACCTGCCGCTCCAAACCGGGAAAAGTGTTTGCAGGCATATAATAAGCGGCTGCGCAACGAATAAAACAACCGTCGCGCCTTCACCTGTTTAGAGGTACCGCCACCGGCATGGAAGGCCTGTGCTTCAGCCAGGAAAACGCTGCAGTTGCCGGCCTTGTGCACACGATACGAAAAATCTAAGTCTTCCAGATAAACGAAAAAGCGTTCATCGAATCCATCCAGCGTTACAAATAATTCACGCCGCACCATAAAAAATGCCCCGATTACATGATCAACCTGCCGTGTTTGCTGATGATCCCATTCGGTCATGAAATGCCCCAACCCTTTGATAAAACGAGTCAATCCCATCGCATGCGCAACAAAACCCATGGCAGTAGGAAAACGCGAGCAACTGCGCGAAACCAGACCGGCTTCATCCAGTAACTGCACGCCGCAAATACCGACCTGGCTATGGGCCGGCTCCTGCATATAGCTGAGCACCCTGGGCAAGGTGTCATCATAGAGCGCCGCATCGGGATTCAGGAACAGGAGATATTTTCCTTGAGCATGCCTGGCTCCCATATTGCACGCCCTGCCAAAACCCAGATTCCTTCCCGCCCGAATCAGGATGACACCCGGCAGTTCTTCAATGCTGGTATCGGAGCCATCCTTTGAGTCATTGTCAACCACGACGATCTGTTGAACGAGTCCGGCACCATAGCGAAGAATGGAATCAATGCAGGTGCGGAGTTGCTTCCCGGCGTTCCAGTTAACGACAATGACAGTTATCATAAGAACAGCACTCCGCGCTCAATTTTTACTACGCAACATGGCGCGAAAAATATACTGACTGGTAAGGAATTCAGAAAACAGGCCAAGGGTAATAAGATTAAATTTTCCAGAATGTAAAGAGAGATCAAGACTTGTCCGTTTTGTTGCCTCAACCGTTAATCCCGCACTTTGCAACAGCTTCACGGCAGAACTTCTGGTAAAGAAGCGAAGGTGTGTTTTATCAATTATGCCGCGTTCGGTATAATCAAATTTACCAAACAAGAGAGGTCCAACCAGGGAAAAGTGCCGCGCATTCGGCAAAGAGACTATTACGCTGCCACCGACGCTGAGATGTTTCTCCTTCAGTCGTGTGAGCACAGACCACGGATCGACCAGATGCTCCAAAACATCCAGTAAGAGGATAAGATCGAATGTACCAATGGTATCTGGCAGTGTCTGCTTCTCAACATCCATACAATATACGAGATCAATGTTGTTTTGAGCCTCATCAGCTGCTTCTGCAAACAATTCAATTCCGACTGTCTCGGTACAGAGTTTATTTTTCTTCAACATTGCCAGCGTCTTCCCCGAACCACAGCCAATTTCCAGAACCCTCGGCGAAAAATTCTGGATAAGCTCAAGAATATCGGTCCGCGTACTGGAAAAATAGTCCGCCTTTTTATCGTGATAGTGTTTCATTTACGCAACAATTATCAATTTGGGTTCTTTTGCTCATCAGTATCAAGGCAAGTGTATCCATGGTCGCGCGGATGGTCCAGGCAATGGCACAACCAATTATGCCAAAGTTAGAAATAAGATACACGAGAAGCACAATATAAAAGGGCAATTCAATGCAGTGTAAAATTGCCGTCTGCTTCACGCACCCCCTGGCGTGTAATAAAGAAAAATACATTGCCCCGATCGTATTAAAAAAAACGCCAACACAAAGGAGCTGCCCTACCCGAACAGACTCTTCTGTTATCCGCTCGCCGACCCACAAGTGCAATAAGGTTGGCATAGCGTAGGCGAGCAGGGACAATACAACAAACATTACCCCGACGATGCGAGCCAGCCAGAGGTGAAACACGGCCATCGCCTGTTCCGGTTCTTTGTTGAGCAGATTTGTCACAACCGGAAAAATGACCGTAGTAAGGGCCCCGGCCAGAATAAGGGTCTGCGTAGTGACCTCATATGGAATTACATACAGCGTAACTGCTGTCGCTGATACATAAACGCCGACAAAAAAACGGTCCGCCTTGACCATTATCGGACCGACAATACTGGTGATTGAAAACCATCCGCCAAATCGCAGTAAGTTTTGCGCGTGACGCTTGATATATTTCCCGCGCGCAAGAGGACTGTTATTAAAAATGCAACAGTACGCCAGATGCCTGAAGATGACTAATGCCAAAAAACGAGAAAGCACCAGTGTCGCAACCAGCCAGTATACCTCTGTTGTGTACATTGCCACCAGGTACGGGGCGCCAAAATTGGCCACCCCCAACGCCGTCCGCAGAATATTGATACCCCTGAAATTAAGATAGGCTTCGTTGACACCGCGATAGGTCGCGCTGATGGCCTGCATCGGTAAGGCTAAGGCGAGCAGAATCATTGAAACTTCAATCTCACCGGCCGGTACGGTTTCAACATGGATAAGGCGATATGCACCGCTCAGGGCAGCAAGCAAAATTATCAGCATCCCGATCATGCCGGTTACTGACGTTATCCTGATTGCCGTTGCAACCACATCGGGGATCTCGTTTTCCCCCGCATTATTGCGCAATAACGAGACACGTTGTGTCGTCGCACGACCGATACCCAAATCCAACATGCCGGCATAGCCAATTAATCCCCAGGCCAATGCCAGAAGACCAAATCGCTCCGAGCCAATACGGGTAAGCAGACCGGGTATAGCGATAAGTGCCATAAGCAAAGGAAGGCCAAGCCCCATCAGGTTCCACAAAATATACCTAATGCGCACTCCAAACCTCGCTGGTCTCATCCCCCAGTCCTACCGGACTGGATTGCATTGGAACATTAAGAAGATACATGAAATGCCTGGACAGTCGACACCGCCTGCAGATCAGGCGTATATTCCGGAAGGATCTCCTGCAAAATTTCTTTTATACCGCGGGCATCATAAAGAGTGGCCTTTTTTGCTAATCGGCGAAGCAGTTCCTCCATTTGCGGCTCTGGCTTTCCATTTCCAAGCAATACCATGATTTTTTCATGTTTTGTCGGCACAATGCCTTCACCTTCCGTGATCAACTCTTCATATAATTTTTCGCCCGCACGGAGTCCGGTATATTCTATTTTGATATCTTTTTCCGGCTCATACCCCAACAGTTTAATCAGATCACGGGCCAGGTTCACAATCTTCACCCGCGCTCCCATCTTCAAGATAAAAATCTCACCGCCTCCGCCCATGGCTCCAGCCTGAAGGATAAGCTGCGCCGCTTCTTCTATCGACATAAAATAGCGGGTCATCTCTGGGTCAGTGACGGTAACCGGCCCACCTTTTTCTATCTGTTGTTTAAAAAGAGGGATGACCGAGCCGGAAGATCCGAGAACGTTACCGAATCGCACCGCCATAAAAGCCGTATTATTTTTATTACCTGCAGAGGAATGTGTCGATTGTCCATTGCAATAGGCGAGCATAAGCAGCTCGGTGACCCTTTTGGTCGCACCCATGACATTGGTTGGCCGCACTGCCTTGTCGGTTGAAACGAGCACAAACCGTTCGACTTTATGGGCGATGGTTGCTTCAATCAGACCTTTTGTGGCAAATACATTATTGAAGACTGCTTCCCAGGGGTTTGCTTCAACCAGAGGCACATGTTTATACGCTGCGGCGTGAAATACCACAGAAGGTGCATATTCAGTAAAAATTGCATTGAGCAATGGTTGGTTCTGAATTTTACAGAGAACAGGAACATAGTCATGAAAGTGATGATCATGGTGCAGTTCCATCTGGATTTTATAAAGATTCTCTTCGCCTGCATCCAGCAGGATAATCTTCTTCGGCTCAAACCGGATAATCTGCCGGCAGAGCTCCGAGCCGATGGACCCTCCGGCCCCGGTGACGAGCACCGTCCGGCCGGTCAGATAGCGGCCGATTTCCTCTTGATCCAGATGGACGACGGGCCGGCCGAGCAGATCTTTGTAGGCGATTTCCCGACTGGAGGTTACACTTAATTTCCCCCTGATGATCTCGCCCATGCTCGGCAAAACCTTGAATTTCATCTCTGATTTCTGGCAGAGATCAACAATTCTCTGCATCTGTTCGGCAGTGGCAGATGCAACGGCGATTAAAAGTTCGGCCGGCCTGGTCCTGACGATGCACTGCTGAAGATTATCAAGTCCACCGACAACGGGGATGCCGTGAATTTTCAACCCCTGCTTGCTTCGATCGTCATCAACGAGACCAACGACCTCGTACGGTACATTATTGTTATCTCTGATTTCACGAATAACTTTTTCGGCAGCAGCCCCTGCGCCGATGAGCAGCAGCCTTACCTTATCCTGTCTTGCCACATCATGAACAAGCCAGGGCATCTGTTCTTTATTCTGCAGAAAGAACCGGATCGTACCGCGATGCAGACAAAGCAGCAAAAAAGTAAACACCCCGTCCATGACGAAAACCGATCTGGAAAATCCGATAAATCGATTAAAATAGAGAACCGACATAATAATACAACCTGACGAAACCGCGACAGCCTTGGTTATATTGAGCAGATCGGTTGTGCTCGCATAACGCCACATTCCCCGATAAAGTCCGAACATGTAAAATATGGGGATCTTACAGAGAACCATAAAGGGCAGGACGCTTGCAATCTGCGGAATCCACCAAGATATCTGCGAATCGAACCGGACCAGATAGGCAAGAACAAAAGCAGCAACGATAAGAGCGATGTCTACCAGGAGAACTATCCAGAAATTTCTCCTCCGGGCAAGAGTCCACAGAAGGCGGGGTTGCTCTTTCAGCCTTTTGATAAAAGTCATTTCCATGGGCCAGTTATTCCCCCTCTCGCGAGGGGTGTTTTCGTACAGTCATTTCGCATTTTGCACAGTCAAATTCAAGTATATAGGCACCGGTATTATCCATAATGGTCAATGGCCCTGCCGACTCCTCGCGGCGGCTGGTCATTTTAGGACATGTTTTCAACTGTGCCCTGACACAATACCTGGTGGTCATCAGGGCGCAGTTTTCAATGTCCGCTGCCCGGAGCGTTGTGCTGTCAATTGTCTGCACGCCATGCCGCCGGTAAAATGCCGCAGCTCTTTTACTAGCTATATTGTCGAAATAACTAATTTCTTTTGCCGGCCAGGGGAAATCATTGGCGATAAATTCGATGCGTTCAACCACGTATTGCCGGATCCTTGTCGCCAGATGATGGTCCAACCCTTTACGCCGTAGATCATTAAAAACCGCGGCGGGAAAGAAAAGTTCTGGATGCAGATCCACGGAGACCTGTTCAACTGAGAAAATCGAGCCACCACTTTTTCTCAGTTGCTTTTCCGCCACAGTTGCTATAATTCCAGCTTGTTTTGCCACCGCTTTTTCTGCCTCGACAAGGGTTGCCGATTCTATGCCGTCTTCATCTCGTATCAGCAGCTGCAACCCATCGTCAGTCTCTTCCAGGTTCAACTGTACTGCAATTGTCCGGCACAGCCCGCTGTTGGTCAGCAGTTTATTGAAGGCGGTGTCAGCGTTGCGATATATAGTCGTTCCGACGGCCACGTCCACCGGGTCTTTGGCGTATATTTTATTGTTTTCAACCCGGTTCACCTTAATGCCGACCAGGCCTCGTGCACCATCAAAATAACAAAGCCCGTCGCCGTTGTTGATGAGCTGCTCCGTTGCCACACTAAAATACTGTTTTTCGGCGTGTACAACCTGTCCCAGTCTCTGTCCTGTTGATTTCGGGCTGTCAATTGCGCCCGGCGTATTGCGCCGTTTATTCAGAAAATATTCGGTCGATCCCCGGTTGAATGATTTTTGCGGATCCGGGGTAAAACCAAAACTGCACCTGCCGGACGAAGCACGTTGCAGGTCGGTATGTGCATCAATTATTGTGTCGAGCGCCTGACGGTAGTAGGCCGTCACATTTTTTACATAATTCTCATCTTTAAGGCGGCCTTCTATTTTAAAGGAGCTGATCCCGGCATCGATGAGCGCACCCAGATGGGCCGAAAGGTTTAAATCCTTCAGGCTCAGCAGGTAACGATCTTTTGCTAAAATTTTTCCCTGTCCGTCTTTCAGGGTGAATTTATGACGGCAAAACTGGGCACATTCTCCTCTGTTGGCACTGCGCCCGGCCATGACCTCGCTTATATAGCATTGGCCACTGTAAGAAACACAGAGCGCGCCATGCACGAAAAACTCCAGCGGGACACGCGTGGCCTCGCGAATCTCTTTAATCTGGGTAAGGCTCAACTCCCGGGCCAATACCACCTGGGCAAAGCCAACCTTTTCCAGAAATCGGACTTTCTCCACCGTCCGGTTATTCATCTGGGTGGAACTGTGCAGAGGGATTGGCGGCAGCTCCGTCTCCAGTAATCCGACATCCTGGATGATGAGTCCATCGACGCCGATTGCGTAGAGCTGATGACAGAGCTTGACGGCAAGATCGATTTCGTGATCGGTTAAGATGGTATTGAGGGCAACATATACTTTTGCCCGAAACTGATGCGCATGAGCCACCATTTTTTCAATATCGGCCAGGCTGTTGCCGGCAGCGGCCCTGGCACTAAACTGTGGGCCACCGATATAGACCGCATCGGCGCCATGGTTTATCGCGCTGATGCCGCAACCAAGATTTTTGGCCGGGGCCAGCAGTTCAATTTGTTGAGACAGCATGGTGGGATACGTTTACAGCAGTTCAAAACGATATTACTTGATACCCGTCGCGGACAAAGCCCTCAATGGATGGATGCCCCTGCATATCGCCGACAATTGCCAGGCCCTGCTTTTCCGCCTCAGCCAGAGTCCCCATTTTCTGGGAACACGCCTTGCATATACAGGTAAGCAGGTTTTTGTCACGAAGTTGACTGTAGAGGTTGGCAAAAGGGGCACCGGTTTTGGCCAGCTCGGTAATAAGGCTGGTGGCAGCGCCTTCAATCACCACCTTCACCTCATATCCTTTTTTTTCAAAATCAAGAGCATAGAGCATAACATGGGCAAAACAGGTGAGTTCCCCATTATAGGCAAGCAGGGCGATTTTTTTCATCATTGACTCCGTTCAGGGTTCTATTCTCGTTCCCATGCGGCGCATGGGAACCAGCCTACTGTATCATTTATGTGCTCCGGATAGCACCATACTAAAACTTGCCCGATTATGAAAGTCCGGTTCCGGGCCATGATGCTCAATGGCCCAATAGCTGATGCTTCCCTGGTTGTCCTGTACGACACTGCTGACCGCCACTTCAAGGCCGGCCGAATCGGCAACGAGAGCCTGGCAGTCAATGGTGCAGCCAAGTGAAAAAAGATCACCATCGGCAACAACATGACAAACAGGTGGATCTACCTTTACCTCCTCCCGCATGCCGGTACGGTAACCCGTAAAGCGATAGATATTCCAGCAGCCATTTGGACTGAGATTCACTTCCCAGTAGGCGGGGTCACCCGGAATTGCAAAAAATAATTCAAAACAGGTCTGTCGCCATAGTTCATGACAACGCCCGGTACCTGGGGATGTTCCGAGCCAGTTCACCCATTCCAGAGCACCTTGCACCTGGAATGCTGCATGAAGTGCCCCGGATTGCCTGGCTATTGATCCGGAAATGGATATGGTTTCGGTCACCGATCCGGCTGCAAACGGATAAAGTTTAAATTCTTGCAACGAATACATACCCTTAAGAGCTGCAACTGGCATTGCTATACCATCAGGCTCTGCCCGTGCAGCGGGACTTCAACGGTAAATCCCTCGCTGCGGAGATATTCCGCAAACGCAAAAGACTGCTCTTCTTCACCATGGACCAGCGCAATTTTTTTGATTGACAGGTTCGACTCTTTCAGCACCCTGGTCATTTCCTTCCGGTCCCCGTGGGCACTGAAACCACCCAGGGTCACCACTCTTGCCCGGAGCGGGTAATCCTTGTTATAAAACCGGACGACCGGAGGGTCCCCCTTCCGCCCATTCGCTGCATATTCTTCGCCTTTTTCCTGCAAATTTCTACCGAAGGTGTTTTGTCCCATATAGCCAACGATCAGCACGGTATTTCGCTCGTCATGGATCTTATGCCGGAGATGATGCAGAACCCGCCCACCCTCACACATACCCGATCCTGCGAGGACAATGTGCGATCTGGTATCGCGGTTCAGCGCCATCGACTCCTCAACCGTCTGGACAAACTGCAGCTGTTCAAAATCAAAAGGGTTGATGCCGTTTCTGAGGAAAGTTTCATGGGTCTCCTCGTCGTAGGTCTCCGGGTGTTCGCCAAAAACGTTGGTGATATTTGTTGCCAGCGGGCTGTCTACCCAGACCGGCATCGGCGGAATTTCTTTGGCCAGGAAAAGTTCATGAATAAAATAGAGCAATTCCTGGGTGCGGCCATAGGCAAAGGCCGGAATAATGACCGAACCACCCCGGTCGAAGGTTTCGATTAAAACTTTTTTCAGCAGCGGCTTCATGTCGACTACCGGTTCGTGAAACCTGTTTCCGTAGGTACTCTCCATGATCATAAGATCAATATTTCTGTGTTCTTCAGCAAAATCAAGGGTCGGATCATTGATGATCGGCTTATCAAAGCGCCCCAGATCCCCGGAATAGAGCACCGTTTTCGTCTGACCACCTGCCTTATACTGGATGACGGACATCGCCGAGCCGAGGATATGACCGGCATCATACAATGTACAGGTGAGATCCCGACCGATGGTAACAGTTTCACCTAACGAGATACCTTGGAAATATTCTAAAGAATCTTCTGCCTCGGTTAAGGTATACAAGGGTACAATAACCTCCAGATGATGGTCGCGCAGCAGTTGTTCGGCGACCTCCGTGCGCAGATCATGGTCTCCCGATTTCAAGAGAGCCTTAATCTCCTGCTGGTCGGCCTGGGAAATCTCTGTTTTTCCTCCGCCGGTTTTTATCTGGGCCAAAAAAACCTTAGCTGTTTTATAATTGAGATACGCAGCATCACCTTCCTGAATCTTCGCAGAATCCCTTAGCAGATAGGCACTGGCATCCGCTGTTGCCCGGGTGCAGAATATTCGCCCGCTGAATCCATCTTTGACCAGCATGGGTATGCGACCGGAATGATCGATATGGGCATGGGACAGCACCATGTTGGTCAAAATTTTCGGATCAATAGGGAAAACGCGGTTCTTGGCCTCGGTTTCCTTTCTCCTGCCCTGAAAGAGGCCGCAGTCGAGTAAAATATTATCCTGGTCGGTTACCAGGGTATGAAAAGAACCGGTAACCTCTCGAGTAGCCCCATAGAATGTGACGTGCATAGATTCTCCTTAAGGGTTAAAAACACAACTATTTCTAAGTCACTAACACCCTGACATCGCATTATTTCTTAACAAATCGTTCGACAAAACTCAACAGCCATCCATTGAGACAATGTAATCATTATTTCACGAAATTTGGGTATCTATACAGATCCGGTAGATATTTGGCGCACAATGCCCGCAGCGGGTGATGGTTGATGAGCGGACCGTCCGGCCGCAGGCGGCAGATGCATCGCTGATTTTCGCAACCGACTGGTCATACAATTCCGTTCGCTGCATATCATAGAAATGCAAAACACCGTTCGCCTTCAACGCCTGCAACGCGCATGATAAAAATTCTGCACCCCTGGTGGGCAGGGGCATGATCACCCGGTCAAACATTGCCGGCAGAGTCGGCACCACATCCCGCACATCGCCGAGATAAAGCTCTATGTTCTTGTGGTATTTGTTGCGCCTCAGGTTTGTGACGGCATAGGCGTGAGCCTGAGGATTTTTTTCTATGCCGATGATGGTCCCGGCTTGACTGTGCCTGGCAATGACCAATGGAAAAGGGGCAATTCCGGAAAAAAGGACCAGAACCGACTCCCCTGGCGTGACCAGAGAGGCAATTCTCCTTCTTTCATTGCCGCTTCTGACCGAATAATAGACGGTTTCCGGATTGACCAGCAGCCGGACGCCGAATTCTTTCACCTCTGTCTCTTTTCGTTTTTCGCCGGCAAGAATCTGCAGCGGCAGAGTTCTGAATTCGCCGCCGTAATACCCGGCTCTTTTGGCGACAACTTTGATCTTGCGATTACTGGCCAGGATTGCTGCGGCAATACGCTGTTCTTTGGCTGTCAGCGCCTCCGGAATGATGACAATGGCAATATCGCCTACCACATCATAGGCGCCTACCAAGGCTTCCAACTCTCTTGCCGAAAGACTCTCCGCCAACCGTTTCTTCAGTTGCATCTGCAAAAATCGGCCACCCATAAAAAAACAGCGCCAGAGAACCTTGGAAAGTTCCCATGACGCTGTAGCAATCAAAGTCCAATCCCAATGAGGCTTGGACTATGGGAAGAACGTGTCAGATCTTGACGACATTCTCCGCAGCGGGGCCTTTTGCTCCGTCCACAATATCAAATTTCACCCGCTCTCCTTCCTCAAGAGACTTGAAGCCTTCCATCTTGATCGCCGAATGATGAACAAAAACGTCCTTTCCCCCATCTTGCTCAATAAAACCAAAACCTTTAGAGTTATTGAACCACTTCACTGTTCCTTCTGCCATGACATACTCCTTTGACACAAAATGCAATTATGACTTTTTTTGTACCATACAAAAGTCAGCCTGTTTTTCGTTATACCCTTACTGCCATAAAATAAAAATAAAAAAGTTTATTTTTCACTCTAAAATAACTGATTGATAGCGTTTTTCACCCAACCAAGGCAACAAGATGTGCGGGGCAATGGCGTCGCAATTTCAACTGCAGCCCCGTTCACAGGAAAACGAGCCAGTTCCGTATACGCAGAAAACTGTAATCGTTTACCCATACCGAAGAAGAGCGGATCTGGTCTGTAAATGGTACCGGCGACGTATGAAGGCCAAAGACAGAACAGATCCGTTGTCGGTTGACAGTTACCTGCTCCGTGACATTGCCGGGACAACAATAGAGGTTGATTTAATAACCACTTTATGATTACTTATCCCTGGAAAAATCGCCTAAAATCGAAATATTTTCTGTCTGTAGGATTCAATGTTTTTTACACTTGGAGGGAAAAATGTTTAAGATTGTGAAACGCGAAGAAATGGCTGAAGGGACTGTGATTCTCAATGAAATCGACGCCCCGTTAATAGCCAAAAAGGCAAAGCCTGGCCAGTTCGTCATCCTTAAAGCAAACGAGGAAGGCGAGAGAATCCCCCTTACCATGGCGGACACCGACCCGGTAAAAGGCACCATCACCATTATCTACATGGTTGTGGGAAAATCAACCGCCCTCTTCAGAGATCTCAAGGTAGGCGATTCCTATCAGGATGTCATTGGTCCTCTCGGCAAAGCGACCCATCTGGAAAAAGTCGGCAAGGTTGCCTGTGTCGGCGGCGGTACCGGTGTTGCCGTACTGCACCCGATCACCCGCGGCCTCAAACAAGTAGGCAACGACGTCCTCTGCATCATCGGTGCGCGCAACAAAGGACTGCTGATGATGGAAGAACAGATGAAAGCTGCCTCCCATGATCTTCGCGTTTGTACCGATGACGGCTCCTACGGCCATCACGGCTTTGTTACCGATGTCCTCAAAGAGGCCCTTCAAGCAGGAGATATCAAGCTGGTCGTCGCTATCGGCCCTGTTCCCATGATGAAAGCAGTCAGCAATCTCACCAAAGAATTTAATGTCGAGACTATCGTCAGCCTCAACCCGATAATGGTTGACGGTACCGGTATGTGCGGTGGCTGCAGGGTTTCCATTGGTGGTGAAACAAAATTTGCCTGCGTCGACGGCCCTGAATTCGACGGCCATAAAGTAGATTACGATGAGTTAATCTTAAGACTCAGAGCCTACCAGGAAGACGAGAAAAAGTGCCTTCAGGATTACTGCACTATCCGGGATGCCAAATAACCAGGCTCCCCGTTTTCGGATTCGAGGTTAATCATTTGGTGAATTTATTTTTCGTGGCTTACGATTTTCTACGGAGGACATTATGGCTGAAACAGCAGATAAAAAAGTGACCAATACACGACAACCCATGCCTGAACAGGACCCCAAGGTCCGTGCACGAAATTTCCTTGAAGTACCTACCGGCTACACCATGAAAATGGCCCAGGAAGAGGCCGCCCGTTGCCTGCAGTGCAAAAAACCCGGCTGCGTCACCGGTTGCCCGGTCGGGGTTGACATCCCGGGATTTATTGATCTTATTGCCCACGGCGATATGACTGGTGCCATCCGCAACCTCTGGACCAAAAACGCCTTGCCGGCAGTGTGCGGCCGGGTCTGTCCGCAGGAAATACAGTGTGAAGGGAAATGTATTGTCGGCAAAAAAGGCGAGCCCGTGGCAATTGGTAATCTCGAGCGCTTCTGCGCCGACTATGAGCGGGAACACGGCACCGGCGAGCTGCCGCCGAAAGCCGCCCCGACCGGCAAAAAAGTGGCCGTAGTCGGTTCCGGCCCATCCGGATTGACGGTGGCCGGCGACCTCATCACCAAAGGTCATGACGTAACTATCTTCGAAGCCTTCCATAAGCCGGGTGGCGTTCTGGTATACGGTATCCCTGAGTTTCGTCTGCCAAAAGCCATTGTTGCCCAGGAGGTTAATTTCCTGGCACGACTTGGGGTTAATGTACAGTGTAATGCCGTTGTCGGCAGAACGGTCTCACTCGACGAATTGCTCGAAGAAGGATACGACGCCATCTATGTCGGAGTCGGTGCCGGTCTGCCACGATTCATGAATATCCCCGGTGAAAATCTGGTCGGGATTCTTTCGGCCAATGAGTATCTTACCCGAGCCAATCTCATGAAAGCGTATCTGTATCCAAAAGTTGATACGCCCATCCCCATCGGCAAAAACGTAGTGGTCCTGGGTGCCGGCAACGTGGCCATGGACTCGGCCCGTACCGCCATGCGTCTCGGTGCGGAAAGTGTCAAAATCGTCTACCGTCGCTCCCGGGAAGAGATGCCTGCCCGTAAAGCTGAGATTCACCATGCGGAGGAAGAAGGTATCGAACTCTTCCTGCTGACCAATCCAACCAAGTATCTCGGCGACAAAGACGGCAGACTTACCGGCATGGAATGTTTGCGCATGGAACTTGGTGAGCCCGATGCCTCCGGCAGACGTCGGCCGGTCGCCATCAAAGGCTCCGAATTTGAGATAGCCTGCGACCTGTGCATCGTTGCCGTCGGGTCCGGAGCCAACCCGCTGCTGACCAGCGAGACACCCGATATGCAGTTAAATAAATGGGGTAATATTGTGGCCGACCCCAAAACCGGCAAAACCACGAAGAAAGCAGTCTGGGCCGGAGGTGACATCGTCACCGGCGCGGCAACGGTCATTCTGGCTATGGGCGCTGGCCGTGATGCCGCCAATTCGATGCACGAATACCTGACTCTCGGATGGTAACTGGCCGTCACCCGCCTGCCAACTAATCTCTTTTTGCCGGCGATCCTGTCACAATCCCTATCGACAGGATCGCCGGAGCCATCTCATGCCCTGTCAATCTTGCCCCTTTCGCCCATAATTGTGTTCTCACTGCAAAACAGGCACAGCGCACCACCCGAGCATAATCAACTCTGAACATTTTTTTTACTATTTTGAATAACAAACTCCCGTCAGCCATCCCTTTGAATTTTCGCCATTAAAGCATTTCCTTAAAAACTGTTTTCAGGATCTTTTTCCTTGCCAGACCAAGAAAAACATCCTTTTCAAGACGGGATCAACCTTGTGCGTGCTGTGCGCTTTTCGTGCTCGTTTATAACAAACGACTCTGGTTTTTTTCTTTCAACCAAAGCAATAACAGTATATCGCATTAATATATATGTCATTTTTACATATTCATGACAATCCCCTTGATCACCCGCTTCACCCAGATGAGCCGCCCAAAAAGACCAGGCGCGCCAACCTGCAAGCACAATATGCACATTACGATCAACAACAAAACAGCACAACAAACCACCAGAGAAAACTTTAAGTACTTGTTTGCTATAAAGAAATAATTTCTTGACAGGGAATAGAGGGTCCTGTTAATGAATGGTTATTCATAATTCATTTTGTTTCGGTGTGTGCTGTTAATCGGCCACATGGTATGGAAAAAAGCAGTGAGAGGAAAAAACAATGTCAACGGAACTGGTTTTCTCGACAGTGGCACTGATAGGTCTTGCCGCTCTTGTTCCCCTCATCATGGTCGCCACCACGGTTTTGGGACCGCGCTCCAAGGGGAAAATAAAAAATGAGGCCTACGAGAGTGGTATAGGTCCTATCATCGGTACAGTTGACCAGAAATTCAGCGTCAAATTTTACCTGCTCGCTATTCTTTTTTTGATATTCGACATTGAAGCAGTGTTCATGTATCCATGGGCTGTCAGTGTCCGTGAACTTGGCTGGTTCGGATTTACCGAGATGGTCGTCTTCATGCTGCTGCTTCTCACTGGACTCATCTACATTCTAAAGAAAGGGGTGCTCAATTGGCGTTAGGACTCGAAGCAAGCCTCGGCGACACAGTCATCACCACAAAACTGGATGAGTGCATCAACTGGGGTCGGCAATATTCACTGTGGCCATTCATTTTCGGCACCGCTTGTTGCGCTATTGAGTTTATGAGTGCAGCGGCGAGCCAACATGATATCTCCCGTTTTGGCGCTGAAGTTGTTCGCTTCTCTCCGCGCCAGGCGGATCTTTTATTGGTCTGCGGCACCATCAGTTACAAGCAGGCACCTATCTTAAAACGCATCTATGAACAGATGCCTGATCCGAAATGGGTCGTTGCCATGGGCGCCTGCGCAAGTTCCGGTGGGATATACGACAATTACTGCACCGTTCAGGGAATTGATAATATAATACCCGTGGATGTATTTATCTCGGGCTGCCCTCCTCGGCCGGAAGCTGTGCTGGACGCCCTGATTGCGATCCAGGACCAGATCAAAGGCGAAAGCGTACGAAAAGATCGCCATAAAGACTTTAAAGGGATTCTCGACTGATATGAATGCGACGGCTTTAGAAAAAATCCGAGCCGCGTTTCCGGACGCGACCTGCAAAGTTGTTCTGGATTCAGTGGTTATCGATGTACAGCCAGAAAACCTGGAAAACACTCTTTCCCGGTTAAAAAACGAACCTGATTTCAACTGTGGTTTAATGGTAGATGTCACCGCAGTCGATTATCTCCAGTATCCACAACCCCAGAATGCCAGGTTCTATGTCATTTATACCCTGCGCAATTGGGAGAAGAATATCCTGGTTCAGGTACGAACCCCCGTCAAAGATCCAACGGCAGGGATTCCCACTGCCACTCATCTTTGGGGTGCGGCGAAATTTGGCGAACGGGAGGTGTACGATCAATACGGCATCCACTTCCAGGGCCATCCAGACCTGCGCAGAATACTCAATCACTGGCAATTCGAGGGACATCCGCTTCGTAAGGACTATCCCATCGAAAAGGGCCAGGTATGTTTACAGTCTGACAGCCTGGAAAAAGAGATTCGTGCCAGACTGGCCCACAGAGGTGTCGATAAAGCGACAATGATGGACATCAATACTGAGGTCATGTTCCTCAATATTGGTCCTTCTCACCCGGCAACCCATGGGGCAATCAGAATTCTTACCGCACTGGATGGCGAGACCATTCTTGCCAACGTCAATGAGATTGGTTATCTCCATCGCGGTTTTGAAAAAACAGCCGAAAACAGAACCTATAACCAGATTATCCCCCTCACAGACCGGCTCAACTACTGTTCCTCGATGATCAATAACATCGCCTACGCCAAGGCAGTTGAATCGTGGCTGGGTGTGACAATCACCGAGCGGGCCCAGTTCATGCGGGTCGTACTCACCGAATTTTATCGGGTGCTGGATCATCTCGTCTGCCTGGCAGCCGCGCTGGTCGACATGGGCGGCTTGACCAACTACTGGTATCTCTATAACGAAAAAGAGGCCGCCTACGACCTGATCTCCCGTCTTACCGGGGCGCGACTGACCAGTTCTTTCACCCGAATCGGCGGCATGTATCGCGATTTTTACGATGGCTGGGAGACGGATCTGGAACTGCAGCTTCGCGGCATCGAGAAAGGAATCGGCGATGCGCTGAAACTGGTTGATACCAACCGCATTGTCCACGACCGGACGCAAGGGGTCTGTAGTGTTTCAGCGGAAACCGCCCTCAGTTACGGCTTTACCGGTCCTGTTCTTCGCGCCAGCGGCGTGCCTTTCGATTTACGCAAGGATGCACCCTATTATAACTACGAATCTTTTGACTTCGAAGTTCCGGTCGGCACCAACGGCGATATCTACGACCGATTTATGATCCGTTTTTATGAGATGGCCCAGTCTATTCGCATCATCCGCCAGGCCATGAAACATATCCCGGCCGGCCCGGTCAACGTCGATGAATCTCAGGTATGCCTGCCGCCAAAGCAGCAGGTCTACAACAACATTGAAGGATTGGCCAACCACTTCAAACTGATCTTCGAGGGTGTGAAGACTCCGCCAGGCGAATGGTACGACTCTTTTGAGGCAGCAAACGGGGAGCTCGGTTTTCATTTTGTCTCGGACGGGTCAGGCAAGCCCTACAAATTAAAGGTGCGACCACCGTGTTTCTATATTATGGGTGGTTTTCATAAAATGGTTGAAGGTAATATGATAGCTGACGCTGTCATCAACCTGAGCTGTATCAATATAATCGGTGGGGAGCTGGACAGATGAGCGATCGTTCACAACTGATTTCGACAGGAAAGCCATTCCAGTTCGACAAGGAAAGGGATGCTGAATTCGAGAGGCTTATCAAACGATATCCGACCCGAGAATCGATGATTCTTCCTGCTCTGTGGCTGATACAGGAGCAGGAAGGCTGGATAAGTCAGGAGGCAATGGCGTATGCGGCAGATCGCATCGGGACCTTTGCCAGCAAGGTGTATGAAGCGGCAACGTTCTACACCATGTATAACCTGCATCCGATGGGCAAAAATCATATCTGCGTCTGTCGCACCCTGTCCTGCTGGCTCCGCGGCAAACAGGAGATTGTCGACTACCTCAAAAATGAAATTGGTATACAACCCGGCCAGATAAGTGACGATGGCAAGTTCAGCCTGGAAGAGGTTGAATGCCTTGGTCACTGCGGTTCCGCCCCGGTTGTTCAGGTCAATGGCGAATTCCACGAGAACATGGATGTGGATAAGCTGAAATCGCTGCTGGCCACACTGAAATAAGGAGGCGGAAGGATCATGGAAGTCAAAATTCTCAGTGCCAACTTCGACACGAAAGACGCCCATAAAATTAAGGTTGCTAAAAAACACGGCGCGTATTCCACCCTCGATAAACTCTTTTCAATGAAACCGGAAGATGTCACTGATCTGGTGAAAAACAGCGGTCTCAGGGGAAGAGGCGGAGCAGGTTTTCCGGCGGGGGTAAAGTGGTCCTTTTTACCCAAGAATACCGGTAAACCCGTCTACCTGACAGTCAACTCTGACGAATCGGAGCCGGCAACATTTAAGGATCGGTATATCCTGGTCAAAGACCCGCACATGATGATCGAAGGTATCATCATCTGCAGCTACGCCATCGGTTGCCATGATGCATATATCTACATCCGGGGTGAATATACTACCCAGGTGAAGGCGCTCCAGGCAGCGATTGATGAAGCCTACGCAGCCGGTTATCTCGGTGCCAAAGTCGCCGGTCATGACTTTAAACTGGACGTCACGGTGCACCGTGGCGCCGGAGCCTATGTGTGCGGTGAAGAAACGGCACTGCTTGAGTCGATTGAAGGGAAAAAAGGGCAACCACGCAGCAAGCCGCCATTCCCAGCAGTGGCCGGTTTGTATGGATGCCCGACAATCATCAACAATGTGCAAACGATAGCATCGCTGCCGTTCATCCTCAAAAATGGTGCGGATGCGTACAAGGTGCACGGCACGGAAAAAAGCCCAGGCACACATCTCTTCGGCATTTCCGGTCACGTGGAAAAACCCGGCATGTATGAACTGCCGCTTGGGTTGCCGCTTCTTGAAGTCATTGACAAAATGGCAGGAGGTGTCTGGAAGGGCAGAAAACTCAAGGGAGTCATCCCCGGCGGAAGTTCCACTCCGGTGCTTCTGCCCGAGGAAGCCAAGACGGTCACCCTAGATTACGAATCCATGGCCGCGCATAAAACCATGTTCGGCTCCGGCGGAATAGTGGTCTTAGATGAAACCGTCGATATGGTTAAGCTTGTTAAAAATCTGATCGACTTTTATCACCACGAATCGTGCGGACAATGTACCCCCTGCCGCGAAGGACTTGGCTGGATGTTGAAGATTGTCAAAAAAATACTTGCCGGCGACGGCACAATGGATGACGTCAACCTGCTCCGCGAGCTGTGCGACAATATTGAAATGAAGACTGTGTGTGTTTTATCTGCTGCCTGCACCATGCCGGTGCGCAGTTATCTGGATAAGTTCAGGCACGAATTTGAGGCATATGTGGCAACAAACGATTCTTTAGCAGCAGAAGCGAAATAGGAATAAGGCACCCCATGGCTGACAAGATTAAACTTTTTGTAAACGGAGTCGAGGTCGAGGTCGAAGCAGGCAAAAATCTGATCGACGCGGTCGGTGCTGTCGGCATCGAAATACCTCACCTATGTTACCACCCGGCACTCGGTGCCGATGGCAACTGCCGCATGTGTCTGGTCGGTATTGAAGACGGCAGACCTCCTCTGGTACCGGCGTGCAAAACGCCAGCCCAGGAAGGTATGAAGGTGTTACTTGATGCGGAGCATATCAAAAAGATCCAGCACGATGTGATGGAGTTTGAATTGATCAACCATCCCACCGATTGCCCCGTCTGCGACCAGGCCGGCGAATGCAAGCTGCAGGATTATTATATGTCCTACGATCATGCAAAGAGCCGGATGAACGTTCCCCAGGTGGTCAAAGGCAAGAAGATGGATTTTGGTGCCGGGGTGGTTCACGATCAGGAGCGTTGCGTCGTCTGCGGCAGATGCGTCAGATTCTGCCGCCAGATTACCAAGACCGGAGAACTTGGCATCATTAACAGGACCGATGATGCGCGGGTCAATATTTTCCCGGGCAGGCCGCTTGCCAATCGCTATGCCATCAACGTCGTCGACCTGTGTCCGGTGGGCGCGATGACCAGCAAGGATTTCCGTTTTAAACAACGGGTCTGGTTTTTGAAAAAAGCTCCGGGAATCTGCCATGGCTGCTCTAAAGGCTGCAACATCACCATTGATCACAACCGGGAAAAATATAAAGACGATATTATCTACCGGTTCAGACCACGGCTCAATGAGCAGGTCAATGGCTATTTCATGTGCGATGAAGGACGGTTAAGCTACAAAAAGGAAAACGAAGGACGGCTCACCGAAGCCAGGCTTGGCACGAAAGTTCGACCGATAGGTGATGTCCTTGCCGCCTGCAGCAAAGAGATGGAACAAGCCGCGAAAATCGCCATCCTGCTTTCGCCGAACTGTTCACTGGAACAGATGGTTACGGTACAGGCCCTGGCTGAGAAAATTGGCGCAACTCTCTCCGGCTACAGTGAAGGATACATAAAAACAGGCGATGGTGACGATTATCTCATCCAGGATGACAAATCGGCCAACCGGGCCGGCCTTAACCTTCTTGGCATCGATTGTTCGAAAGACGGCTTTGAAAAGGCGCTACAGGAAGCCAGCCTGCTCCTTAACTTTAATAACGATCTGACCCTTTCCTACCAGGAAAACGAGCTGACAAAGCTGCTCAAAGACACCAAGATAGTTGCCGTAGCAGCTACCGTAAACCAATGCACAGCCATGGCCGATATGGCAATTCCGGTTGCGTCGTTCAGTGAATACGCGGGCACTCTTATCAACTGCGATAACATTCTGCAGCACTTTGCCAAGGCGATTACCAAGAACGAGGATCTCGCCGATATCTGCACCATCGCAGCCCGGCTCGGCAGTCCTCTGCAGACCGACAACGAGCGATACTCCGTATTACAAAAATATATCAGCACACTCAAAGAGTTTGGAGTCGACCAGATCCCGGCGGAGGGATTGAACTTAAAGAAAAGTGAGGCTGCCAATGTCACCGCTTGATTATTTAATGATTGCCCTACGCGTTGCCTTCAGCGCCTTTGTTCCGCTCTGTTTCGTCGCTGTCTGCGTATGGATGGAACGAAGAGGTGCCGGGTATTTCCAGGACCGCTCCGGTCCGAACCGCGCCGGTATTTTTGGTTTCAGGGCCGCCGGCCTGGTTCAGAATCTCGCCGATGGTCTGAAACTTGCGTTTAAAGAAGATATTATATCGCAACACATCAAACATAAATTTTTCTTTGTTCTGGCCCCGGTTATAGTCTTTTTTACCGCAGTCGTCTCGTTTGCGGTCGTCCCCTATGCCGACACCCTGGTCCTGAATGGCAAAAGCTATATGATGCAGGGCATTCCCGTTGATCTGGGGATCCTCTGGTTTATTGCCCTGGCCGGTTTTTCCGTGTACGGAATCATCCTTGCCGGCTGGTCGTCATCCAATAAATACGGCATCCTCGGCAGTCTGCGTTCAGCGGCACAGGTTATCAGCTACGAGATCCCCATGGGACTGGCGATAGTCAGCCTCCTCATCGTCTACGGGACCGTCAGCCTGAACGAAATGGCGCAGTTCCAGGGAAAACTCCTCTTTGGGTTCATTCCCATGTGGGGCGCGGTTCTTCAGCCTGTTGGCATGGTCATTTTCATCATTGCCGCCTTTGCCGAGTGTAACAGGACACCATTTGATCTGGCCGAAGGCGAAAGCGAGATTGTAGCCGGCTTTCACGTCGAATACAGTGCCATGAAATTTGCCATCTTTTTTATGGGTGAATATGTCGCCATGTTTGCCTCAAGCTCAATCATCGTCACCCTGTTTTTTGGCGGCTATCAGATTCCGTTTCTTTCCACAGCCACCTTGCTGAACTGGGCGAAACCGGTAGCATTTCTGCTGATGATCGCGCTGCCGGTGGTCATGTACTTTTTTGCCGGCTGGATAAGAAGAAGCAATGTGAGTCATTATCCGCGGGAAAATGATCCCCGCGTGTTCGAGGCAAACGTCTATATAAAATGTTTCTGGGGTCTGATCGTCATCCTGGAGCTGGTTCTGCTTGCCATCCTGTTCAGTCCATCCGGTGGTGCCGCAGCGTCCATTTTCGTGGCGCTCCTGCAGATCTGCACTTTGCTGCTCAAAGTGACCATGATGATTTTTGTCTTCATCTGGGTGCGTTGGACCCTGCCCCGTTTTCGATATGACCAGCTACAAAAACTTGGATGGCAGATGCTCCTACCACTGGCTCTTCTGAACATCTTCATTACAAGCGCGGTTGTCGTGGCGTTGAGCTAGAGGAGGATGATATGGGTGCAACTGTCAAAACAATAGAAAGAAAAGGTTCGAGTCTTATTGAAAGGCTTTACCTGATTGAGATCTTCAAGGGCATGGCCACCACCTTTGGTCATCTGTGGCGAAATCTTGCCGATAACCGCAGGCTCTATGTCCGGCATTATCCAGAGGTTCAGCCGGAGATCCCGGTCCGCTGGCGTGGTCGGCATCGACTGACGACACACCCTGACAACACGGTAAAGTGTGTCGCCTGTTTTATGTGCCAGACCAACTGTCCGGCAAACTGTATCATGATTGAGGCTGGGGAAAGGCTGGACGGCAAGGCGGAGAAAATGCCCGTAAAATTTAACATAGATCTGCTTGAGTGCATTTATTGCGGGTATTGTGTTGAAGCCTGTCCGGTGGACGCAATCCGCATGGATACCGGAATTTTCTCCGTTACCGGTAACAAGAAGGAATCATTCGTTCTTGGGCTCGAGGAATTGTTAACAACTCCCGGTGCCTTTTCCGAAGAAGAATATAAGAAAGGGGGCGCTTGATATCATGTTTGCAGAGTGGTTATTTTACGTGTTTTCAGTGCTGTCTGTTCTGGGGGCCATTGGTTTGGTGCTGTTTCGCCACCCGATGAGCGGGGCAATGAGTCTGATAGTGACAATGATCTCACTGGCTGGGCTGTATGCACTCTTATCCGCCAAACTGATTTTTGTCCTGCAGCTGATCGTCTATGCCGGGGCAATCATGTCCCTGATCCTCTTCATCATCATGTTTCTGAATATTCAGACGAGTGATCTGCCTGAGGAAAAAGGGAAATTGTATTTCCTCGCCGGCGGCGTTGTCCTTCTTCTTCCGATCGCCTCCTTTCTCATTAAGGTCGTGAAAAGTCTGCCCGGCAGTGAGGCCACAATCGTCGGCAAAGGATTCGGCGGGGTTAAAGAGGTTGGACTGGTTCTCTTCCAGGACTGGCTATTGCCTTTTGAAATTGTTTCCATTCTGCTGCTTGTGTCTCTTATTGGTGCAGTCGTGCTTGCAGGAAAGAGGAGGGTCGGTAAATGATTCAGCATTATCTCATTCTCAGCATCATTCTCTTTTGCCTGGGAATACTAGGGGTTATATCGAGACGAAACGTCTTTACGGTGTTCATGTCCATAGAACTCATGCTCAACGCGGCTAATCTGGCCTTCATTACCTTTTCACGTCTGCATCTGAGTATGGACGGACAGGTTCTGGCCTTGCTCGTCATGGCGGTTGCTGCAGCCGAGGCTGCGCTGGCTCTCGCAGTAGTCATACTGCTTCATAAGCACAAGGGTAACCTGGATACCAACGTATTCAGCCTGTTAAAAGGGTGATTTCATGGAACATACTGCTGCATATCTCGGACTGATCCCCCTGCTGCCGCTTACTGGCGCGCTGGTTATCGGATTGTTGTACATGTTTACCTGTACGACGAACCCGTTGCCGGAAAAATTGTATGGCTCTCTTGCCTGCGTCGGACCGCTGTTGTCCTTTTTCCTGGCTCTGGTCGTCTTCTTCCATTTAAAAGGACTTCCGCCTGAGGAACGCTTTCTCGTGCACAACGCCTATACCTGGTTTGCAGTAGGTGATCTGCACATCAATATGGGCTTTCTGGCCGATCCTCTGAGCGCTTTAATGTTGCTTTTTGTTACCTTGATCGGCTCGCTGATTCATATATATTCAGTCGGCTACATGGCCGAAGATAAAAATTACGGCAAGTTTTTCTGTTACATGAATCTGTTTTTGGGCGCGATGCTGATTCTTGTTTTAGGCAGCGGTCCTGTCGTCATGTTTGTCGGCTGGGAAGGTGTCGGTCTCTGCTCTTATCTGTTGATCAGCTATTTCAGCGAAGATACCAACAATGTGCTGGCCGGCAACAAGGCTTTCATTGTCAATCGTATCGGCGATCTTGGTTTTGTCCTCGGCATGTCGGTTTTATTCTGGGCAATCGGGGCCAGCGGCTTTGATTATCTCTCACTCAGAGCGAATGCCCATAACCTTACCCCGGCGATTGGCATTACGGTCTGCCTGCTGCTGTTTGTCGGTGCAACCGGTAAATCAGCGCAGATACCTCTCTATGTGTGGCTGCCCGACGCCATGGCTGGTCCCACCCCGGTATCCGCGCTCATCCACGCAGCAACGATGGTTACTGCCGGTGTTTACATGGTCGCCCGTTTCAGCTTTATCTACGCTCATTTCCCGATCGCCGGTTCGGTGGTAGCCTGGGTGGGTATCCTGACCGCGCTGCTGGCGGCAATTTTTGGCATGTTTCAAAAAGACATCAAGAAAATTCTCGCTTACTCGACTGTGAGTCAGCTGGGCTACATGTTTGCCGCAGTCGGGGTGACGGCGTATTCGGCCGGTATCTTTCATGTCTTCACGCACGCTTTTTTTAAGGCCCTGCTCTTTCTCGGTGCTGGTTCCGTCATCTATGCCCTGCATCACCAGCAGGATATTTGGAAAATGGGCGGCTTAAAAGATAAACTGCCCAGAACCTACTGGACCATGCTGATCGGTGCTTTAGCCCTCTCCGGCGTCCCGCCGTTCTCCGGATTTTTCAGTAAGGACGAGATCCTTTTCTCTGCACTGGCCACCGGCCATACCGGAATTTGGTGTATCGGTGTATTGGTTGCCGGAATGACTGCCTATTACACCTTCCGGATGATATTTCTGGTTTTTCATGGTGAACCTCGTGACAAGGAAGCCTTCGATCATGCCCATGAGCCGCCGGCGGTAATGACTATCCCCTTAGTCATCCTCGCGGTTGGTGCAGCTTTTGCCGGGGTGCTCAATCTGCCGGCAATCTTCGGCGGTTCGCTGAACGTCTCGCAGTGGCTCGAACCAAGTCTTGTCGAACATCATGGACATGCAAGCATCTGGCTGGAAATAATGGCCATGCTTGCCAGTATTGGCGTTGTCGCCTGCGGAGTTTACATTGCCTATAAAAAATTCGGCCAGGGAGCTGAAGAGCCTGTGTTTACTGGTTTTGCCAAAATTGGCTACTACAAGTTTTATGTCGATGAGATTTACAACGCCGTCTTTGTCCAACCCTATAAAGGTTTTGGCTCGATAATCAGCAGGTTCCTCGAACCAAAGGTGACCGACAGCGGTGTCAAGCTTTCCAGTTGGCTGTACCAGAAAGCGGGGACGGCGTTCAAAGCCCTGCAGGTTGGCTATGTGCGGATTTATGCACTCTATATGATTATAGGATTGAGCCTTATGAGTCTCTTCCTCTCTCAAACGATCAACTAGGTAAGGTGTAAGAATGTTTGAATATGCCCTTTCAGTCATGATCTTTCTGCCCATCCTCGGCGGATTGGCAATGCTCCTTATGCCCTTTAGCAGGGGGGCATCTCGAATCACCGGATTGATCGTTTCGCTGGTTGTTCTCCTCATGGGTATTGAACTGTTCCTCGGCTTTACCGGAACAGGTGGCATGGAATACCTGGAGAATCGACCATGGATCGAATCTCTCGGCATCAGTTATGGCCTTGGCGTAGACGGAATCAGTCTTCTGGTACTCATGACCGGTGCAGTACTGTTCCCCATGGTGTTCGCCATCTTCACCACTCAGAGTAAAGGGTACTACGCGAATCTGCTCATTGCCCAGGGAGCCATGATAGGTGCCATCTGCGCGACTGATCTGGTGCTCTTTTATATTTTCTGGGAGATCATGCTGCTGCCGATTTTCTTTATGATCGGAATTTATGGCGGTCCAAAACGGCTGCCCGCCACCTTGAAGATTACCATCTACACTATTGCGGGTTCGCTGTTGATGTTAGCTGCTTTAGTGTATGTCGGCGTTTCTTACCATAATCAATTCGGTAAATGGACCTTTGATATAGTGCAACTCGGGGCACTTGATCTCGGCGGCGGTTTTGCCATATTAGCATTTCTCATGTTCATGGTCGCTTTTGCCATCAAGATCCCGCTCTTCCCGTTCCATACGTGGTTGCCTGATGCGTATACCGAAGCACCGACGGCGACTACTTTTGTGCTGTCGGCGATCATGGCCAAAATTGGCGTCTACGGAGTTATTCGTTTTGTCATCCCGGTTTTTGAAGTTGAATTTGTCCGATTCGCCGTTCTGCTCTCTCTGGCTGGTGTGGTAGGCATGATGTACTGTGGACTCGCCGCAATTGCCCAGAAGGACATGAAGAGAATGCTGGCATTTTCATCCGCCTCGCATATGGGAATCATCGCCGTAGGCGTTTTTTGTATGAATACCCAGGCGTTAACTGGTAGCCTATTTCAGATCGCCGCCCACGCAACCAGTACCGGGGTGCTCTTTCTTTTTGTCGGCCTGATGGAGGAAAGAATGGGTACCAGGGAAATTGGAGATCTGGGCGGGATCGCATATCGGGCGCCGATCTTTGCTACCTTTTTTGCGATCGCCATGCTTGCATCCGTCGGCTTACCCGGTACCAGTGGATTCATTGGTGAATTTCTCATTATCCTTGGCGCCATTAAATTCAGCGGTTTCATCGGCTTTCTGGCCGGGACCTCGCTTATCATTGGCGTCTGCTACATGCTATGGATGTTCCAACGGGTTTTCTTTGAAAAAGAAAATAACCGCACGGCGGCATTTCCAGACCTCAACGTCAGGGAAATCCTCACCTTTCTGCCCGTTATTCTCCTTATTATCGGCATGGGTATTTTTCCCCAGACATTTATCAAAAAAATCGAACCGGCTGCTCAGCTGCAGATTGCCAAAGTATTTGCCATGACTCAGAGTCAAGTTGCCGAAACAACAGTCCCGAAACCTGGACACAACAACCATAAGAATTAAGGCAGGGTACCCACTATGCATGATTTTTTGTCCATCCTCCCTCTTCTCATCATCGTTGGCGGCGCCATCCTGCTGATGCTTCTCTCTGCTTTTGAGAAGGTCCAGGTCGAGATTGCATCATTTATCAGTATGGCGTTCTTCGCTGCGGCGTTTTTTGTCCAGCTGCTGGTCGGCTGTGGCCCTGAGACTGTGGTGTTTGCCAAGATTTTCAATGGGATGCTGGTAACCAGTAATTTCACTATGGTCGGCGGTCTCATCATTCTCGGCTGCGGCTTTTTCACGGCCATGAGTGCCCATAGCTACTTCAAGGTCAATCTTTTCTGTACCCTTGAATTTTATTGTATGATGATGTTTGCCGCCTGTGGCATGCTGCTTTTGACCATGTCGCAGGAACTCATCTCGGCATTTATCGCTCTTGAGATCATGTCGCTTTCCATCTATATTCTGGTTGGCTATGACCGGGCTAATGTTACCGCAACCGAGGCAATCCTCAAATATCTGATGCTTGGAGCCTTTGCCGGCGCCTTTTTCACCATGGGTACAGCACTCATCTATGGCGGAACCGGAACAACTAAATTTGCCGGTATCGCCACAATGATCAGTGCTGCCCCCGCAGCACATCCTTTTTTAATTGCCGGTGCTTTTTTTATCTTCGCCGCCTTACTCTTTAAAGTGGCAGCCTTCCCCTTCCACGCATGGGTTATCGATGTATACGATGGTGCATCTACCCCAGTGACTGGATTTATGGCCACCGCACTCAAAACAGCAGTTTTTGTAGTATTTGCCAACTTCCTGGCACTTAGTGCTGGCATGCATAGCAGCTGGATAACCTTCCTTTTCTGGGTTTCTGTTCTTACCATGTTTGGCGGCAACCTGGTCGCTATAGGGCAGAGCAGCTTGAAACGAATGCTGGCGGCATCCGGTATAGTTCATTCCGGATATCTGCTTATTGCCCTGGTGGCCATCAGCACCGATCACTTTACCGGTAGTGTCATCGGTTATTATCTTGCAGCCTATGCCGTTGGAACGCTTGGTATCTTTGCCGCACTTTCTTATCTGGGTGGTAAAGATGAAAAAAGAGGTACTTTTGACGACTTTAAAGGCCTTGCTAAAGTCCGCCCATATTCGGCTGCCGCAATCACAGTATTTCTGCTGTCCATGGCAGGTATTCCACCTACTGCCGGGTTTATGGGCAAATTCTATATCATTACCAGTGCAATTTCGGCCGGGCAGACAGCCCTTGCCGTTCTAGGGGTGATCAGTAGCATCCTGTCCATGTGGTACTATCTGCGCCTCGTGATTAATATGTACTTTTATGAAGCTGAGGACAGTTTTGAGATCGCGGGAACACCTCTTGCAACTGGCGGAACTTTTGTTTTGGTGGTCTGTGTGTTTGCCATTGGCCTGTATCCTATAATTATATAGCGGCACAACAATCTTGGGGAGCACACCAGGTACGTAATGCAATACAGCAATACCCACCCTGTTGCTGATTGATCTGGGACAATCATTGCAAAGTCACTATCCCCGCCAAACACCATTGCGGGATAAGTTCTTTCATGAAAAGGTTCCTTGCAAAGAACACAAGAAACCTTTTTCTAAGTCACTAGCCCCGCCAAAAACCTTTGCGGGATAAGTTCTTTCACGAAAAAGGTTCCTTGCAAAGAACGCAAGAAACCTTTTTCTAAGTCACTAAACGTGGAGTCTACGATATGAAAGCAAAAGAAATTCTGGCAACCAAAGGCAGTCGAGTCGTTACCGTTGCAAAGGATAGTTCAGTCATCGACGCCATGTCGATTTTTTCCGCCAATCGGATTGGCTCTCTCCTCGTTGTTGACAAAGACGGCAGGATCCTTGGCATCATCGGCGCTCGTGATGTCCTGATGGCGGTCATTAACCATCTCGACGAAATTAAAACGCTGACCGTCGAAAAAATAATGACCACTGATCTTATCGTCGGCACCCCTGACGATTCTATCGATTATTTGTCAAATATCATGACGGAAAACAGGATTCGTCACGTGCCCATTATTGAAGGAAAGGAGCTCAAAGGCATCGTCTCCATCGGTGATGTTGTGAAATCACAGTTGAAGGAGACACATGTAGAGAATAAATATCTGAAAGATTATATTGCCGACAAATATCCCGGTTGATGAATAAAAGCTATTAACAAGACAGCGGCAGAACGAAAAACAAAAAGCTTTTTTCCCGAACTGATTCGGAAAAAAGCTTTTTGTTTTTTGTTATATCCAGGCAAAGAATCTACAAAATCCGGAATTCCTCTTATTTAGAGAAATACTTCTTGGTTTCAGACACAACCACCGGAGTCAAAAACAGCAGCCCGATAAGGTTAGGAATAGCCATCAACCCATTGAGGGTATCAGAGATATTCCAGACTAAGCTCAGTTTGGCGACTGCTCCGAGTCCTACAAAACAGATAAAAACAATGCGGTAAGGCAGCACCGCTTTGACTCCAAGAAGATATTCTATCGATTTTTCGCCATAATAGCACCAGCCGAGAATGGTCGAGTAGGCAAAAAGAATAATACCAATAGTTACAACATGGTCTCCGCCGGGCATGCCGGCTGCAAAAGCCATAGTGGTCAATTCCGCTCCCGTCTTCCCGTTTGACCAGAGGCCGCTTATGATAAGCACCAGCCCGGTCATGGTACAGACGATTATGGTATCGATAAAAGTCTGGGTCATGGATACCAGTGCCTGGGTTATCGGGCTCTTGGTCTGGGCAGCTGCCGCTGCAATAGGGGCACTACCAAGACCGGATTCGTTTGAGAAAACCCCCCGGGCAACACCCATCCTGATGGCCAGCATAATGCTCGCCCCGGCAAACCCGCCAACGGCTGCAGTGGGATTGAAAGCCTGTTTGACGATAAAGATTAAAGCCGCGGGAACTTCGCTTATGTGGGTAAGAATTATATATCCCGCGCCAGCCATATAAAAAATAATCATGACCGGAACCAGGACACCGGTGACCCGGCCGATACTTTTAATACCACCAAGAATGACGGCTGCGGTACAGATCATCAGAAATATGCCGCTGTACAAATGCGGAATACTGTAGGTCGCTTCCACTGCATCGGCCACGGAATTTGACTGGACCATATTGCCAATGCCAAAAGCGGCGAAAGAGGCAAATACGGCAAAAACAGTACCGAGCCAGGGCATTTTTAACCCTTGAGAAATATAATACATCGGGCCACCGCACATCTCTCCCTTCTCATCAACAACCCTGTACTTGACCGCAAGAACAGCTTCAGCATATTTGGTAGCCATACCAACAAGGCCGGTAATCCACATCCAGAACAAGGCGCCTGGGCCGCCCACCGCTATCGCCGTTGCAACACCGGCAATATTACCGGTACCGACAGTTGCCGAGAGTGCAGTCATCAAGGCCTGAAAATGAGAAATGTCACCCGGTTCATCGGTTTCTTCCTTTCGTTTAACTAAGGCCAGATAGAGTGCGTAGCCAAGTTTTCTAAACTGAAGACCGCGCAAGGCAAAAGTCAGCCAGAAGCCTGTACCAACCAAAAGTATCAACATGGGTGGTCCCCAGGCAAAAGCCCCGATTTTTCCAACTATTGTGTCCAGTGTACTTAAAAAATCCATCGGTTTTCTCCTCTATATTAATGATCAAAATAGAGATAGATCCTCGTCAAAAGAGCACCATCCCTCTTACGCGCGACCTCCTTATAGCTCGCTTCAAGCTGTTTTTATTTCTGCAAATTCCCAATTGCTTCATTGCCATTTAAAGGTAAAATGGAACCGGCCTACTTTACCCGATGAAAAGAGAGATACAAGTGCTGGCATCAGACTTTTTCAGAAAACAGCTCAAAAAAAGCTGTGATACCCAGAATCTGGTCTTCTTATAAATAAATGGAACATACACCCAGATAATAATTACCTGTACCCTCACTACGGACCCCGAATACGTTATGCACACATGGAGAACATATGATTTCCTCCTTCAGCCTTAAAACTCCTCCCCACATCATTTTTGGCCCGGGGAAACTGGCAGAACTTGAGCACATCATCGGACGATTCGGGTCCCATTCCCTGCTGGTGCTCGGCAGCCACTCTTTTCTGCAAACCGAGCATTACCAATTAGTACAGCGTATATTTGCCAAACTCGGCTGCAAAAACGAAACTGTGCACATCGGCTCAGAACCTTCCCCAGCCATGATCGATTCGATAGTTGCCAAATTAACCGGTAAAGGGATTGATCTGGTTATCGCCATTGGTGGCGGTTCCACCCTCGACAGCGGCAAGGCGATTTCGGCAATGCTGGTGGAGAAAAAAGAGGTTGTCCGGTTTCTGGAAGGGGTGGGAGACAGAACCCCCAGCGGCAGAAAAATCCCTTTCATCGCCATGCCAACGACCTCAGGCACCGGCAGTGAGGCAACCAGTAATGCAGTGCTCAGTTCTGTTGGCAGAGAGGGCTTTAAGTGTTCTCTCCGCCATGACAATTATATTCCCAATCTTGCTCTGGTTGATCCAAGCTTAACCCTGTCCTGCCCACCAAAGCTGACGGTGGCATGTTCCATGGACTGTTTCACCCAGTTGGTTGAAGGATACCTTTCCACCAACAGTTCCTCTCTCTCCGAGGCCTTGGCCCTGGAAGGAATCAGGGCCGTCCGCAGATCATTGCGTGTTGTCTGCAGCGACGGCACTGATCTTCCGGCCAGGACGGATCTCTCTTATGGTGCACTGCTCTCGGGGATTGTCCTCAGCAATAGCGGACTCGGCACGGTACACGGCTTTGCTTCGGTGATCGGCGGATTTTTTGCCATCCCGCACGGAGTAATCTGTGGAACACTCATGGCTCCAGCCAATGCGCTCACCTTAAAGAACTTACGAATGAAGAGTGCTGCGCACCCAGCTCTTGCCAAGTATACTAACCTTGGCCGGATATTCAGTGATCAACCGCGCAAAACAGATGCCTGGTATCAAGATCACTTCATTTACGAGCTACAGAGTCTTGCCATCGAACTGAACATGCCAAACCTGAGTGAATTCGGGATGACAACCGGTGATATCAAAAAGATCGTCTCTAAGACCGGCAATAAATACAATCCGGCCCAACTGTCAAAACAGGAATTAACCGACATTCTCCTCAGCAGAATCAGTACCCATTGCCCGGACAATAAATAATCCTATTAGCCCTCAAGCTCAGCTTGTCGAAATTAAAGCCTGAATAATCTCAGAACTGAAAACGACTACCTGAATCAAGATCCCAACAAGGAGAAAATCCAGTTAGAGGCGGCCTTCAACAATATCCCGGCCAAACTGTTCTGCACGAGCCAAGTCGTCAGGGGCTTCCAGAACCGCTTTGCGCTTATCGACCCCTTTCACCAAGAGCTCCCCGGCATATTCGACATCCATGGCATCATAAATATACCTGGCGGTCAATATGCTGCAGTCGAAGATCTTTGGACCCACGGTAGCCGCAGTGGATATGAGATACCCTTTTCGCCCCTTCCCTTCACCAAATCTTTCTTTAAGGAGATATCTTCTGGCCCAGCGCGACTGAAACCTATCGCCAAAGATTTTACATTGGGCAGAAAGGCCATAAAAATACACCGGACTGACCAGCACCAGGCGATCGGCATCATCTACTTGCTGAAAAATTGGCGTCAAATCGTCGTTCAGGACACAGGTACCGGATTTCTCACAGCCCCCACACCCTTGACATGGCCGCATATTCAGGTCGTTAAGCCGGATATATTCAACCGCGCCGCCACTCCTCTCCACCGCTTCAGCAACTTTACGGGCCAATGTTTCACTGTTGCCATTTTTCCTGGGACTTCCCAACACAACCAGCATTTTCATAGTCTGCTCTCCCCCTTTTCGCATGCACCATGCACTAGGTGTTCCGTTGTCTTTCATGGACATATATCAGCTCTTCACGCCGGGATCGGACCGCTGCTCCAATCTTTTTCCCATTACCCTCATCTTTCGTATAATCTTTTTTTGGTATTTAGACAATCTCTTGAAATAGTACACAGTAATAGTATACAATACACATTCCTCTGTATCGCCTCTACAGACAGGTGATTCTTTGGCAACATTTCCAAAACATACCAGAATTTTCCATTGCATGAGAATGAGATTTATTGTTAATAAAGTGTATGGATGAGATAAAATCAACAATTTTTGCCATCAAACGGTATGCACTCCATGATGGCCCGAATATCAGGACAACCATTTTTTTTAAAGGATGTCCCCTGAGCTGCAACTGGTGTCACAATCCCGAAGGTATTGATTTTAACATCAATATAATTACCCTCAACGACAGATGTGTTGGGTGTGAAGAGTGTATTGCCACCTGTGTGCACAAGGCACTACAACGCACCAATACGGGTGTCCGCCGGGATGACCGATTGTGCACCCTTTGTCAAAGCTGCGTTGAAACCTGCCCGGCTCTGGCCCATGAGCCCACCGGCTGGCAGATGACAACGGAACAGCTGTTGCGCGAAATACAAAAAGATGTACCCTTTTATGATCAATCCGGTGGTGGTGTCACCATCTCCGGCGGCGAACCCCTCAGTCAGCCGGAAGGGTTGCTCGCGCTGCTGCAGGGCTGCGCTGCTCTGGGGATTCATCGAACCATTGACAGCAGTGCCTTTGCGCCCACCGCAACTCTTTTGCGCATCGCCCGGTATACTGATTTATTTCTAATTGATTTAAAACACATGGACACCAGGCTGCATCGGCAATATACCGGTGTGGCCAACGACTTGATATTACATAATCTGCAGAAGCTGGCAGAAATCGGGCGACCGGCCAGGGTGCGCATTCCCCTTATCCCCGGCGTCAATGATGACGAAATCAATATCAGGGAGACAGGGGCTTTTGTCGCCAGATGCAAAAACGTTCAGGGCATCGATGTTCTCCCGTACCACCCTTCGGCTACCGCCAAATATAAAAAGCTGGGCCTGAAGTACAAGGGAATGCTGTTTACCGCGCCCACCCAGGATAAGTTGAACACAACCGTTGATCTACTGAAAAATTACCTGTCAGATGTCCGGATCGGAGGATAATATGAACACCAGGATAACAGCACTGCGCGAAGAGAGCTTTGCCACCGAACCATCCATCTCTATAGAACGGGCGGTACTGGAAACCGAGTTCTATAAAGAAAACAGCGGTAAATACTCACTCCCCGTTTTGCGTGCTCTCTGCTTTAAACATCTCTGTCTAAAAAAGAGCCTGCATATCGGTGATGGGGAACTGATCGTCGGCGAGCGGGGCCCGGCACCAAAGGTGGTGCCGACCTTTCCAGAGCTG
>AMWB02110537.1_pt1 | contig 66038 bp, 74 predicted proteins | sample 200311 | NCBI WGS metagenome assembly AMWB02 (sample SAMN02737377, study PRJNA173069) | bioreactor metagenome | biome: anode biofilm in microbial fuel cells | place: USA: California | collected 2010-12-16 | reverse complement strand
TAGGCCATAAAGAATTGTAAATGAACGAGAAACGCAAGATACTGGCTGTTGATGACGAGGAACCCATCCTTGAAATCCTCTCCTTCAATCTCGAGGGCGACGGTTACTCCGTTGACACCTGCCTGTCAGCCGAGGAGGCCATGCGCAAAAACCTCCACACCTATGACCTCTTCATCCTTGATGTGATGATGGGGCAGGTATCCGGTTTTCGCCTTGCGGAAAAAATCAGGAAAGAGATGGCGCTATCTACCCCTATCATCTTCCTCACAGCCAGGGATACCGAAAACGACAGGATAACCGGTTTCAACCTGGGCGCTGATGACTACCTGGCCAAACCCTTCAGTGTCAGGGAGCTGATGGCCAGGGTGAAGGCTGTACTGCGCCGCTCGGCACCATCCAGGATTACAACGGAGACCGTGGCCGGTTCCTTTACGATTGACACTGAAAGCAGCCTTATCCTCTCTGACGGCAAGCCCCTTGAACTGACCCGCAAGGAGTACGAAATCCTCTCACTCCTGATACGCAATGAGGGCCGCATTTTTCCGCGGCATGAGATCCTTTCAAGGGTTTGGGGAAATGATGTGATTGTTACTGACCGCACAGTTGACGTGACTATCGCCCGCATACGTAAGAAGCTGGGAGACAGCGGTAATATGATTAAGAACAAATCGGGTTACGGTTACTATCTAGGTGAATGAAAAATGAGTCCCATGATAAAACAAATGAGCTTCAGGCGTAAATTGTTCCTATACTACTTCGGCATCTTTCTGCTTTTCACGGTACTCATCCTGACATTCCAGTACCACCGTGAGAAAGATATAAAAATAGCTGCCCTTGACTCCAGGCTGAACGATATGGCACAGCTTGTCAACAACTATATCAGGGTCAATTCGCTCAGCGAAACGGGCAACTACCCGCTGGTAGACTCAATTTTCAACCTGATCCCCGTACCTGATCTGCGTATCACAATCCTGGCAATCGATGGCAAAGTATTATATGACAGCTCGGTAGACGACCTGGCCACGATGGAGAACCATCTCAGCAGGCCCGAGGTGGGCAAATCGCTCTACTCCCCGTACGGCACTGCCATCCGTCATTCCAAATCCACAGGCAAGGACTACTACTATTTTTCCAGGTACTTCAATACGCACTATGTAAGGATCGCAGAGGAGTACAACATCAACATCCGTGGGTTCCTCAGGCGGGAACAGATTTTTCTGGTATTCATGGCGATTGTCTTTGCTGGAATCTGGGCGCTGCTGGCCGCCGTCACCAGGAAAATGGGCAAGAGCATCACAATGCTTCGCGATTTTGCAGCAAGGATGCGCCGTGGCGAAGGAAATGATCCGACAATCGTTTTCCCGAAGAATGAAATAGGTGAGACAGGCAAGGAGATTATCAGGATTTACAATAACCTTGCCCGCAACACGGCAGAACTGAGCCTGCAGAAGGAAAAGCTGATCAGGCACCTGAACGTGCTGAATGAGGGCGCGGCATTCTTCTCCGCCAGCCGGGAAGCAGAGCTATCCAACAGTCATTTCACGGTCTTCCTCAATGCCATTACCGGCGAACATTCCCTCACCACCGAAGGATTCCTTGATCATCCGCTATTCAGCGGGATCAAAGCGTTCCTCGACGGCAACCAGGGCAAATCCTTCCGGAAACAGGACAACCCCTCCACTGAGCTGAAGCTTGAGAGAGCCGGAAGGCATTTCGCCATCAGATGCATTCTTTTCAATGACGACAGCTACGAGATAGTAATTACCGACATCACCCGGTCAGAGCAGAACAAGGCGATGCGCCAGCAGATGACCTCGAACATTGCCCACGAGCTTAAGACTCCCATTGCCTCCGTCAGGGGATATCTTGAGACGCTTATCGTGAACAGGGACCTCGATGAAGAAAAGAGGAACCATTTTCTTGAGAAGGCTCTGGCACAGTCAACCCGTCTGACGGATCTCATCAATGATATCGTTACCCTGAACAAACTTGACGAGACAGGGAGCTACTTCCCATTTGAGGAGGTTGACATCCCGGCTGTGGTGAAGGAGGTACGCGATAACCTCATGGCGGATATGAAGCGGAAACAGATGACACTGGATATTGCCCTCACGGAGGGGACCACGGTCAACTGCAACAGGTCACTGATCGTGTCAGTCTTCCAGAACCTGCTTGAAAATGCCATTAACTATGCCGGGGAGAATGTGACGGTCACCATAAGGACGCTGCCCGGTGAGCCGGGATTTCGTACGTTCTCTTTTGCCGATAACGGAATCGGTATCCCGGAGGAACACCAGGAACGTATCTTCGAACGGTTTTACAGGATTGATGACGGGCGTTCGCGAAAGAGCGGCGGTACAGGCCTCGGGCTGGCTATAGTGAAGAATGCCATACTGCTGCACAAAGGGGATATCTCCGTGCGTAACCGGCCCGGCGGCGGGGCTGAGTTCATCTTCTCACTGCCTGCTTAGGGCAACTGTCCGGGGATTGAGTCCGGCGGAACAGAATTCATCTTCTCTTTGCCTGCTTATGGCAACTGTCCGGGGATAGGGCCCGGTGACGGCGCTGAATTCATCTTATCCCTACCGGAACAAAGATCATGTCTGAGTATCGGGTACGGCGGCTCAGGCAAGTACCAGCGCCACCTCTTCCCTGTTTACGGCTTTGCCAATGACAGCAGCCTCAGGGTGGCCTGATGAACGCAGCTCACGGAGCAGATCAGGCACCTTCTCCGGCGCCGCCGCCATCAGCAGTCCTCCGGACGTCTGGGCATCATGGGCTATCATCTTCAGACTGTAATCAATATCCCCGGCAAAGCGTGTCTCCCCCTCGGTATAGTCAAGGTTGCGGAATGCAGCTCCCGGGATGCACCCCTGCTCTGCCAGGTCGTACACACCGTCGAGCAGGGGAGCCTGCTTCAGGTCGATAAGGACAGTTACACCTGATGCCCTTGCCATCTTAAGTACGTGACCGGCAAGGCCAAAACCTGTGATATCGGTGGCCCCGCACACGCCATACTTCTGCATCAGGACAGCCCCCTCCCTGTTAAGCTGTTTCATGGCACTGACGGCTGCATCGAGCTGACCGGGAGAAGTCATCTTCAGACGGTGACCCGCCAGGATGATGCCTGTCCCAAGCGGTTTGGTCAGAATCAGTTCATCACCCGCCCTGAGCCCGCCATTGGTGATGATCCTGCCGGGGTGCACCGTGCCGATAACGGCCAGGCCATACTTCGGGGGATAATCATCAATAGTGTGCCCGCCGATGATGCTGACACCGGCCTCTCTCGCCTTGTCATTGCCGCCCCTTAGTATATCCCTGTAGACTTCCATCGGGATACTGGCAGAGGGAAACATCATTATGTTAAGTGCTACAAGCGGTGTTCCTCCCATTGCATAAACATCACTTATCGAGTTTGTTGCGGCCACAAGACCAAACTCATATCCGTCACTCACCATCGGCGGGAAAAAGTCGGTGGTGATTACCAGCGCCGTCTCATCGTTGATTTTATAGACACCTGCATCATCGTGTGAAGAGATGTCGACCAGGATTCGCGGGTCAGAGGGAACGGGAAAATCCTTCAGCAGTTCCTCAAGTGCCCGCGGAGGTATCTTTGCCGAGCATCCCCCGGTCTCTACGGTTGACAGAAGATCGAATGGCATGTGTTAAGGCCTTATAATATGGTCAGCATCCTTCAGCACATTCAATATCTGGTACATGTCGCTGAAGCTTCCCACCGGCAGGCGGCCACGTATCCCGAAATGGTTTATGCATGTACTGCACAGGTAGATTGAAGTACCCCTGTCAGCCAGTTCCTTTATATGGTCAAGGACAGGCGAGTCGTCAAGCGCCATCTTCACCCCGGCGTTATAAAAGACAACGGCCGAGGGCAGCGGTTCCATCATCACCAGTGTTCTGAAGAATGAGATCATCAGCTTCAGCCCGAGCTCATCGTCGCCGCTGCCCATCCTGTCAGAGGTAACGGCCACCACCGTTCGCCGGCTGCCGGATGGCTCCTGAAGGCTTTCCGATGTACAGTACTCCGCCTCGTTTGCACTGAGCTCACCCCCGGTACCCCTGCTTACAGTCACCGTTGCCAGGGTCCCCTCCTCCCGGACAGTAAATCCCAGCTTGTTATCGGTCAGGTACCTCTTCACATTGCTGAGAGATGTCGGGTTGTCAATTAGAATCTGAACAGCCTCGTCCGGCGCCGCCTCGTTCAGGCCCTGCCTTGTCCTGATGAGCGGGGCCGGGCAGGTGAGACCCCTGGTATCTACTGTTTTCATATGCTGCAAAATAGCTCCAAATATAGCCAGAAATGGTTATTTTTGGAGATTCCATGACACGATACAATGAAAAGAACCAAGCTCTCAGTCTTCGCAGTACTTCTGATGACCTTAACAGCTTACGGTCAGCGCACCTTTAACGATATAGAAGGTTCGTGGGCCGGGAAGATGAAAACTCCGGCAGGGCAGCTGCAGATGGTGCTCCATTTCACGATGACGGATGCCGATACAATCAAGGCCACGGCTGATGCGCCGGACCAGGGTGCTAAGGGTATCCCCTGCGGGAGGGTCACCCTCGCGAATGATACCCTGTTCGTTGATATACCCATGGTCAAAGGCTGGTATCGCGGCGGATTCAGCAGTGACTCTGTCATAACCGGAGTCTGGACCCAGCTGGGAGGCAGATATGATCTCGAACTGAAGAAGGGAGCCAAACCGGTGGAGCAGAAGAGGCCTCAGGAGCCGAAGCCTCCATACCCCTACAGCGAGGAGGAGGTCACCTTCATGAACACAATAGAGAATTTCAGCCTGGCAGGTACGCTCACACTCCCGCTGGGCGAAGGACCTTTTCCTGCCGTGGTGCTGATATCAGGCTCGGGACAGCAGGACCGCGACGAGACTATCTATAATCATAAGCCTTTCAAGGTCATCGCGGACTACCTGACAAGGAACGGTATCGCCGTGCTTCGATATGACGACCGTGGCGTTGGCAGCTCCAAGGGGAAGACCAACAATGCAACATCGTTCACCAATGCCGATGACGCCGAGGCTGCAGTGAATTATCTCATGCAGCGGCCTGAGATCAATAAAAAGAAAATCGGTCTTGCCGGCCACAGCGAGGGCGGACTTATTGCTCCCATCGTCGCATCGCGCAATCCGAATATTGCCTTTATCGTGTCTCTGGCTGGTCCGGGGGTAAGGGGTTATGATCTGATAATCAAGCAATCGGAGGATATCATGAGAGCCTCAGGTGTGTCTGAGGCAGAAATTACCGAGACGGTTGCCGTCAACGGACAGCTTTTCAGGATGGCGATTGCCGAACCTGACCAGCGCAAGTTTGCAAAGAATGCCATGGAGTGGTACGGCAAGGAGCTTGACAGCAAGGGGTTGACACAGGAGGAGCGCAAGGAGAAGATGGCTGCCTTTACACAGGGGCTGATCTCAGTCAACAATCCATGGATGAGATACTTCCTCGATACTGACCCGGCACAGTTCTGGTCCGGGGTGAAATGTTCCGTACTGGCACTCAACGGTGAAAAGGATCTGCAGGTGAACCATGAGATGAACCTGCCGGCTATAAAAGCGGCTGTGCGCAAGGGCGGCAACAGGAAGATCAAGACCGTCATAATGCCTGGACTGAATCATCTCTTCCAGACTTCTGAAACAGGAGCACCCGGTGAGTACAGTTCAATTGAAGAGACCTTCTCCCCTGCGGCACTGGAAATGATTACAGGCTGGATCAGGAAAACAAGATAGGAGTTGCGAATTTCGAGTTGCGAATTCTTTTAAATCGAAAATCGCACATCGCAAATCCTACTACTGCCTGTTGCCTAATTTATGAATCAACTTCCTGCCTGCCGCCTTCATCCCTCCCGATGAATCATTGACGATCAGCTGCACGGCGCCGATAACCTCGTTGACCATCTCGGGATAAAGTGAACAAAAAGAGGCCAGTATCTCCATTCCGTATGCTTTCGGTGCCACAGGCTGGCCCGACCCCCGCATGGCCGCCATGCAATAGTCAATCAACGGAGCATGATGTGACACGGGAATGTCATTCAGGTCGCTTTTCGTAAGCACCCTCATAAATGACCTCTGAACGCTCTCGTTCGGGACAGAGGGCAGGGCATCAATCATCAGTGCCAGATAAGGAGCAAGCGCCTTCGGATCCAAATCAACCACCTTCGAGAGAGCCCATGAGGACATGAACCCTACCCTCGGTTCAGTGCTTGAGGAGAGAGTGACAAGTTGTGACAGCAACACGGTGTCATTGACGGCCGATTGTGCCGCCATTGTTATATCCTCAACGCTAGAGACCCTGCCCATCATACGGGCCAGTTCCTCCCCCGCCTCGGTTGTGATGACAGCCTCCTCCGCCTCCTTCTCATCTTCAGGTACGGCGTTATGTCGCGATGCATACTGAATTGCAACAGGTATGTCTGCTGCAGTCATGTCGAGTGTCACCAGGCTTTCGGGTCCCATCCACCTGAAGGCATCATGCTCCCGCAGTACCGGTTTTGAGGAAAGGGTATCGCATATGAATGGTATCAGCCTGATTTTTTTGTCTCCGTAATCGTGGACAACCTCATCAAGCCTTCCGCAGATAACTATATCCATACCCAGTTCCTCATCGATCTCCCGGAGTATGCACTCCTCATGATCCTCCCCTGCCCTGGTCTTTCCGCCGGGAAATTCCCACTTGCCGGCATTGTCCATCTGAGGACCACGCCGGACAGCCAGTACCAGTCCCTCATCGTTGCGTATCACCGCGCATGTCACTTCAATCATGGCTCAGTCCGGGTAATGGTTTCATAATCCGGAATATGATCCAGCAGAATAAAACTTCGCCCTGCAGAATCGATCCTTGCTGCAAAGTGTGTTATGCCATTGGTAACCACCAGGTACCTGACCTCGTAGCTGAAGTTGTAGTTGATGATCTGGTCGAAGACCTCCTGGGTTATCTTCACTTCCGGAGCCTTGCACTCCACAATCAGGACGGGTTCACCGGCCCTGTCGTGTACCAGGATATCAGCCCGTCGCAGCATCGAATTCAGGCGGAAGGCTGCTTCAACCCGTATCAGCCCCGGCGGGTAGCCAAGCCAGCCGGTCAGGTAATTGACAAAGTGCTGCCTCACCCACTCCTCGGGTGTGAGTGCCACGTACTTCTTCCTCAGGGTATCATAGATAAGCCTGTTGCCGGGCCCCTCTTTTATCCTGAGTGAACAGGGAGGCAGTTTCAGCGGTTTCAACTTTTATTGTATTTTTGGTTACCCTTAGGCAGGGCAAATATAAACAAACAGCTTTTCAGAACATGAGAACCAAGGAAGATATAGTGAACAACTGGCTGCCCCGTTACACGGGGAAGGAGCTCAGCTCTTTCGGCGAGTTTATTCTCCTCACCAACTTCACCCTGTATGTCGAGACTTTTGCGCGCTGGAATGATGTGCCGGTGGAGGGCAAGGACAAAAACTGGCCCAGTGCCACGGCCGGGGGGATCACCATGATCAACTTTGGCATGGGGAGTCCCAATGCCGCAACCGTCATGGACCTCCTCAGTGCAATACAGCCTAAGGCGGTTCTTTTCCTTGGTAAGTGCGGCGGGCTGAAAAAGAAGAACAAGCTCGGGGACCTTATCCTGCCCATCGCTGCAATCAGAAGCGACGGTACCTCTAACGACTACCTCCCGCTGGAGATCCCGGCCCTGCCGGCATTTAAGCTTCAGAGCGCCGTCTCTGCCGCAATCGTAAGAAACAACCTCGAGTACTATACCGGCACGGTCTATACAACCAACAGGCGTGTCTGGGAATATGATGACCGCTTCAAGAAATACCTCGTCAAAACCAGGGCTATGGCTATTGACATGGAGACTGCTACCATCTTTACGGTAGGCTTTGCCAACGAGATACCCACAGGGGCTCTTCTCCTCGTCTCAGACCAGCCGATGATCTCCACGGGCATCAAGACAGGTGAGAGTGACCAGAAAGTCACCAGCCAGTTTACTGAAACACACCTGCGCATTGGTATAGAGGCGCTTACAGAGATCAAGGACAATGGAATATCAGTCAAACACCTCCGCTTCTGATGGCATCTGACTACAGGGAAATAATCAGGGATCTGCGCAACAAGATCTACAAACCGGTCTATTTCCTTGCCGGTAAGGAGCCTTATTACATTGATCTTATTACTGACTTCATCGAGGACAAGGTTCTTGACGAATCCGAAAAGGCCTTTAACCAGACAGTGCTATACGGCCCCGATGTATCAGTGACGCAGGTCATCGAGACCTGCCGTCGCTTCCCGATGATGGCCAATCAGCAGGTGGTCATTGTTCGCGAAGCGCAAAAACTAAAAAAGATAGATGATCTCCTCGTCTATATTGAGAATCCGCTTAACTCCACAGTCCTCGTAATCGCCTACAAGTATGAAGACCTCGACAAGAGGAAATCGCTCTACAAGTCGCTCACCAAAAAAGGATGGTACATTGAGTCGGACAAGGTACCCGAGTACCAGATTCCGGGCTGGATTGACAGGTTTCTGACGGACAGGGGGATCATGGCCGGCAGTGACGCCTCGAGGCTTCTCTCGGAGTTTCTCGGTAATGATCTCGGTAAAATTGCGAATGAGCTCGAGAAGCTGATCATTTCGCTTCCGAAGGAGAACCCGCGCATCACAACGGAGCTGATAGAGAAGAGTATCGGGATGAGCAAGGATTACACCCCGAATGAGCTCTGGAGGGCGATTGTCTACCGTGATCCGCTCAAGGCAGCGAGGGTGGTGAATTACTACGCCGGTCACTCGAAGAAGGAGATAATTCCGCTCATCTTCCCTGTTCTTTTCTCGAGTTTCAGCCGGGTGCTCATCTATCACAGCCTGAAGGACAAGAGCGATCAGAACGTTATAGCAATGCTGAAGACATACCCCGGTTATGTGCGTGATTTCAAGGCTGCAGCTGCTATTTACAATGTAGGGGCATGCATGAACATCATCAGCCTGATACGGTCATATGACCTGAAGGCTAAGGGATTCGGAGATTCCGGCAGCGATGCGGGTGATCTTCTGCGGGAGCTGGTTTTCAAGATAATGCACTGAATCAGGCGAACCTGGTCAATTACCGGTGCGGCGGCGGTTCAATCATAAAGGCCGGTCGGTTCATCTCCGCATATTCGGAGGTCCGGTTGTCAGTTCATCTCCGGCGATTCGGGGAACTCAGCCCAGATGCGGTATTTATTGTTGAGTGACCGGAGCACATCGCGCCAAACATTGCCGCGGCTCTTCATTATCACCTCACCGGGCACCTTTGCTGTCATCCATGAGTTCTCACCGAGTTCACGCTTCAGCTGCCCCTTCTCCCAACCGGAATACCCCAGGAAGAACCTCACCTGGTCACGCCCGACTGTTCCGGTGGCGATGAGGTTCCTGAGAGCATCGATCTCTCCGCCCCACCATATTCCAGGTATCACGGGAACGCTTCCCGGCACCTTGCTACCCAGGGTATGCAGGTAATGAAGCGTGTCAGGAGCCACAGGCCCACCCACGGAGAGATGCTCATCCCATCCGTCAAAGCCCTCCACGGCGCTGCTGACCATCAGGTCGATCACCCTGTTCAGTATGAAACCTACCGTACCTTCTGCAGTGTGCTCTGTAATGAAAACTATAGTCCGGTTGAAAAAACGGTCTGTCAGAAAGGGTTCTGAGATGAGGACCCTGCCTTTCCCCGGGATCTTGTCCTCAGGATTGATGCTGAAAATATCAGGATAATGGCCCATATACCGGTAAAAATACAGATACAAATTAACATCTTTTGATGTCAAAATCAAGAAAAATCGCGGAAAATAGTAAATTGCACGATTCATCTCCATAATATATTCATGTCTTTAAAACAGTACAAAACACCGTCGATGCTGCAGTCATTGCTGCCGATCGCGGTCCTGATCCTTCTGCTGACTCTGAACGTTAAGTTCTTTCGCGACGACACCCTGTCGGGCGCAAACCAGATAGCGCTTATACTTGCTGCAGCGGTGGCCGGAGTCATTGCTGTCAGCCTCGGATACAGATGGCTCTTCATCCGCGACCGGGCAATCAAAGGTATTGGCACAGCGATGCCTGCCATTCTGATTCTCTTTCTGATAGGTTCACTGGCAGGCACATGGATGGTCAGCGGTGTGGTGCCAATGCTGATTTACTACGGTCTGGAGATACTGCACCCCAAAATTTTCCTCTTTGCTGCAGTGATAATCTGTGCTGTTGTTTCAATATCCACAGGTAGTTCATGGTCCACTGTTGCAACAATTGGTGTAGCACTCCTGGGTATTGGCAAAACTCTAGGCTTCAGCGAAGCCATGATCGCAGGCGCCATAATCTCCGGGGCCTATTTCGGTGACAAGATGTCACCACTGTCAGACACTACCAACCTGGCGCCTGCAGTGGCAGGAACAGACCTCTTCACCCACATCAGGTATATGGTTGTAACAACGGTACCATCCCTGACTATATCCCTGATCATATTCCTTATAATAGGGTTCACAATTGATCTCGAGACAGGGCCCAGCAGCATTGAGGCAGTGCAGGCAGCCATAAAGTCAAAATTCAACATAACCCCGATACTGCTGCTGGTTCCGGCCATGCTTATCTATATTATTGTAAAGAAGGTGCCGCCACTCCCGTCGCTCCTTGCAGGAACGCTGCTGGCGGCCGTTTTTGCCGTCATCTTCCAGCCTCACATCCTGGAGGAGGTGGCTGCTACGAGTGGTTCATTTGTGAAGCAGGCCTACATTGCCATCACCAGGACCATGTTCGGAAGCGTTGCGGTGACCACCGGTGATTCCTCAGTGGATGAGCTCCTGAGGACACGCGGCATGGCCGGGATGCTCAACACCGTCTGGCTGATCATATGTGCGATGGTCTTCGGAGGCATCATGGAGGCGTGCGGGATGCTGAAGACAATTACCGGCAGGCTGATGAAGTTTGTCCATAATGCCGGCACACTGGTAGGCTCCACGGTGGCAACCTGCCTCTTCTTCAATGTGACGGCTTCTGACCAGTATCTCTCGATAGTCATCCCGGGAAGGATGTATGCCAAGAAGTTCCGCGACATGGGTTTCAAGCCGGAGCTGTTAAGCCGCTCGCTCGAAGACTCCGGAACGGTCACCTCGGTGCTGGTCCCATGGAACACTTGCGGTGCCACGCAGTCGAGTGTACTGGGCGTCTCAACATGGGCATATGCCCCCTATTGCTTCTTCAATATCATCAGCCCCCTGATGAGCGTATTCATTGCATCTGTTGGATACAAGATCCGCCGTTACACCCCTGAGGAACATGCCAGGGTGCTTGAGGAAGCCGATGCTGAGGACAGAGAACTTTATAAGGAGGAAGAGGCCTGACAGGTTCTGCCCGCACGAACAATAAAAGGCCGCAGCTGTTTTATAATTGATTATCTTTGCAACGAAACAGTTAAACAATGCTTCTCAAACTTCTCATAATATCAGCCTTACTTGTCGGCCTGGCCCTGGCAGGGATGGCCATAACCATAATCCTGAAACCGAATGGGCGATTCCCAGACACACATGTTGGTCATAACAAGGAGATGCGCAAGAGAGGAATCACCTGTGCCCAGAATACCGACACAGGGTGCAGTCCCGTTGACAGTGCCGGCTGCTGCGGCTGCGCAATGAATCACGAATAGATATGCCTCAGTCAGTACAGGCAGTAGTCAACAGTGGCGATGGCCGCAGGACAGGCAATAGGTAACAGTGGCGATGGCCGCAGGACATCAAGAATTGTATAAGGCAAGCCCTCCCCCTCTCGCCCCTTTTGTCCCGGGGACCACATGCATTTACAATTCCTGATCCTTTGCGAGGATCCTTTGTTTTCCTAATTTATTGTTCTGCAATTCTACAGACCCTATTTCTCATCAATAATCATCTTACTGATCCCCTCCGAGACCCAGCTCTTCATATCTCCCTTTTCATCAGAGTAAACCAGGTACCCTTCGAGAAAATCATACCTCTCAATGAAGGCAATTGCCTCATCCTTACCTCCCACCAGGCAGGCTGTAGCCCAGGCGTCGGCCACGGCACCCGTGGGGGCTATTATGGTGGCGCTGAGAAGTGTATGTCTGACGGGGTAACCCGTCCGTGGGTCAATCGTATGCGAGTATTTAATACCCTCCTCCACAAAAAACTTCCTGTAATTGCCCGAGGTGGCCAGTGCAAGGTCATCAAGCCTGATCTTTACCTGTAAATCTGCACCCGGCGTATAATTGCCGTCAGCCGGCTTATCAATACCAACCCGCCAGCCAATACCGTTTTTGTCCCCCATCGTCCTGATCTCACCGCCTACCTCCACCAGGCACTGGGAAATACCGGAACGGGAGAGCAGGTCAGCCACGAGATCAACAGTATAACCCTGTGCAATGGCATTCACATCGATGAACATGTCAGGATCAGCCTTGATGATGCTGTCACCTTCCACCCGAACCTTCTCCATCCCAACCAGTGCAAGAAGTGAATCCAGCATCGACGGATTGAACCGCTTCATGGCATCCGGACCAAATCCCCACGATTTCACCAGGGGCCCGATGGTGATGTCAAAGAGCCCGCCGCTCTGCTCGGAAATTTCAGCAGAAGCACGGAAAACCTCGCGGAACAGCGTGTCGGTCAGGCTGCTGCGATTGGAATTTATAGCAGAGATGACAGATGAATCATTATAGATGGAAAGTGAGTTGTCTATCTCCGTAAAAAGCCGTTCGATATCCTGCCGCAGTGCCAGTAGATCAAGTCCTGGCGTTTTCTCAACCACAATATGATAGGTAGTCCCCTGGGTCAGGCCGTTGATTTCGGCATATTCCGGCTGCGGGGAACAGGATATGGCGGTTAGCGCAACGGCGGAAAAGATAGCGATTAAGTGGTTCATGACTTATACAATTCTCGATCCCCTGCTAGGATCTGATAAATGATATCTCTCCACTACAATTCTCGATCCCCTGCGAGGATCTGATCAATAATGTCTCTCTTCTACAATGCTTTATGCCCTGGGGGAAATCATTGCCAACACTACTGCCTACTGCCTATTGCCTGATCACCCCCCGAAATCATCAAACGCAATATTCTCATTCGGGACACCCAGGTTATCAAGCATGTTCAGCACAGCAGCATTCATCACAGGAGGCCCGCAGAGATAGTATTCAATCTCCTCGGGCAGCTTGTGCTTGCTCAGGTAATTATCAAACAACACTTTATGTATGAATCCCGTGTATCCTGTCCAGTTATCTTCAGGCAGCGGCTCTGAGAGGGCAATATTAAAGGTAAAGTTGGGGAACTTCTTCTCCAGCTCCCTGAACTCCTCCTCGTAAAAGATCTCCCTCTTCGAACGGGCACCGTACCAGTAAGATATCTTGCGGCCCGAGTTCTCCGTTTTGAGCATATGGAATATGTGCGATCTCAGGGGAGCCATACCGGCGCCTCCACCCACATACACCATCTCATTATCAGTGTGCTTTATATGAAACTCCCCGTAAGGGCCGCTGATTGAAACCTTATCACCCGGTTTGCGCGAGAAAATATATGTAGAGCAGATCCCCGGCGGGACATTCATAAACTGTTTTCTGGCATTGTCAAACGGCGGGGTCGCAATACGGATATTGAGTATTATAAGGTTCTTTTCTGCCGGGAAGTTGGCCATCGAATAAGCCCTGTAGGTCTCTTCCGTGTTCTTGTGTTTCAGATCCCACATCCTTAATTTGTCCCAGTCGCTTCTGTACTCCTCGTCAACATCGATATCCCTTCCGAACTCCACATCGTACTTCGGCACATCGATCTGGATATAGTCACCACTCTTGAAATGAAGATCTTCGCCCTCGGGGAGCTTAACCACAAACTCCTTGATGAATGTTGCAACGTTCCTGTTTGAGACCACTTCGCACTCCCATTTTCTGATGCCGAGGATTGCCTCCGGCACATGGATGGTCATATTCTCGCGTACCTTCACCTGGCACCCCAGACGCCAGTGATCGTGCTGTTCGCGGCGGGTAAAGAATCCTGTCTCGGTTGGAAGAATTGATCCTCCGCCCTCGGTGATCTGGCACTTGCACATGCCGCATGTCCCTCCGCCGCCGCATGCTGACGGCAGGAAGATCCCGTTGTTCGACAGTGTGGATAGCAGACTCGAGCCCGGTGCGACAACCATCTCGCGTTCATTGATCTTGAGGGTGACAGCGCCCTGCGGTGTCAGCTTTTGCCTGGCGTATAGAAGCACCACCACAAGCAGTATCATCACCAGCACGAATACCGCTATGCTCATAAGAACGGTGCCTGCAATAGATAGACCTAATATCATTTCTGTAATAGTTACTTTAAAGTGTGATACCCAGGAAGCTCATAAAGGCAATGCCCATCAGTCCGGTAAGGATGAAGGTGATACCCAGTCCGCGCAGCGGAGCCGGGACGTTTGAGTAGCGCATTTTCTCCCGTATTGCGGCCAGTGCCACGATGGCCAGCAGCCAGCCGATCCCGGAGCCAAGACCGAAGACAGTAGCCTCGGCAATGTTCGCATACTCCCTCTCCTGCATGAAGAGCGATGCACCAAGAATGGCACAGTTGACAGCTATAAGTGGCAGGAATATGCCAAGAGAGTTATAGAGCGCGGGGCTCGATTTCTCAATCACCATCTCCACCAGCTGCACTATGGACGCAATCACCGCAATGAACATAATAAACGAGAGGAAGCTGAGATCCAGCGTTGCAAAACTCTCATTAAGCCAGACAAGAGCGCCCTTTTTCAGCACATACTGTTCCAGCAGGAAGTTAACCGGCACTGTTATCACCAGCACAAAGGTGACGGCAATGCCAAGCCCCATGGATGTCTTAACTGTCTTCGAAACTGCCAGGTATGAGCACATACCCAGAAAGTATGCGAAGATCATGTTGTCGATGAAGATCGACTTTACGAATATGTTAACAAGGTTTTCCATGATCCTGCTTTTACTTGTTCTCGATCAGTGACTTGTTGCGTGCACGCTGCACCCAGATGATCAGTCCCACAGTGATGAGAGCCATTGGCGGCAATATCATCATTCCGTTATCCTCGTACCCGAATTTGTATACCCCTAGCTTCTCCATCACGGGATACCCCATTATGCTGCCGCTTCCAAGGAACTCGCGGAAGAAGGAAACAATGATGAGTATCAGTCCGTATCCGGCTCCGTTACCGATGCCGTCAAGGAATGACGGCCAGGGCTTGTTCGCCATTGCGAAGGCCTCCAGGCGGCCCATAATAATACAGTTCGTGATGATCAGTCCCACGAAGACAGAGAGCTGTTTGCTCACATCAAAGGCGAAGGCTTTCAGGAACTGGTCAACGATGATCACCAGGGTGGCAATCACAACCAGCTGAACTATGATCCTTATTCTTCCCGGTATCGATTTGCGCATCAGCGCGATGATCAGGTTTGAAAGCGCCACCACTACCGTGACTGAGATAGCCATCACAATCGCCGGTTTCATCTTCACCGTCACTGCCAGTGCCGAGCATATACCAAGCACCTGCACGGTGATCGGGTTTTCCATCCCCAGCGGGTTTGTCAGCAGTTTTTTGGTCTTTGCCGTCCAGAGCGGCTCCTTTTCTACATTTTCCATATCTACTTCCTGTTTTGGCTGAGGTATTTTTCATATTTGACAAGGCCGTCACGCACCATTGCTTCCAGTCCCTTGCTGGTAATGGTTCCTCCCGAGATACCGTCCACTTCATGCGGATTTCCCGGCCTGGCACCGCCTTTCACAACCTTCACCGAGACGAAACTGCCGTTCTCATAGATGCTCTTGTCGTGAAACTGGCTCTCAAACTGGGTGGTATTTATCTCCGCTCCCAAGCCCGGCGTCTCTCCCTTGTGATCGAAGGTGGCCCCGGCGATGGTGGAGAGGTCTTGCTTAAGAGACACATAACCCCATATCGGTCCCCATAATCCCTTTCCCTCGAGGGGAAGGATATGCAGTGTGTCACCGTTGTCAGCTACCGCGATGAATACCGGCAGGTACTGTTCTGCCAGCGGTTTCTTTTGCTCGGCGCGAAGTGTTACAGTGAAGGCATCTACGCCCTCGAACTTTTTCCCTTCGGTATTTATCACGAAGCTCTCCCTGATATGCCTGTCATACAGCTGCACGGCATCCGTCTTGTCAGATACCACATTTATCGAGGCGAGGATGTTCATCTTTTTTTCCACCTCCACGTTCTTCTCCTGCATGGGCTGCAGCAGCATCGCCGTCAGCGACAGGAGGATGGCGACGGAGACAACCATCACCACCGAGAATACCATGATATACTTGTTACTGAAATCTTTCATCCCGTCTGTTGTTAAGCTGTCTTTACTCTTTTTAACCTTCTGTTGATATTTGCATTAACCACAAAGTGGTCTATCAACGGGGCGAAGACGTTCATGAGAAGGATCGCCAGCATTGTTCCCTCCGGATATGCCGGGTTGAAGACCCTGATGATGACCACCATTATCCCCGTCAGTGCTCCGTAGATATACTTCCCGGTGTTTGTCTGTGCCGCTGTCACCGGATCAGTGGCCATAAAGACAGCTCCGAAGGCAAACCCGCCCATAATAAGATGGTAGTATGCAGGTATCTGCGTATACTCGTTCCCTCCTGTAGCGTTGAGCAGCAATCCCATCCCCAGTGCCCCGAGGGTCATGCTGAGCATGATCCGCCAGCTGCCAACACCTGTTACCAGCAGGATAAAGGCTCCTATCAGTATCGCAACTGTTGAAGTCTCGCCCACTGACCCGGGAATGGTCCCGATGAACATCTCCATCGCTGAAGGCATCTGTGAAAAGCCGTCGAGCTTGGCCAGGGCCAGCGGTGTTGCTCCGGAGAAACCGTCAAGGCCACCGCCTTTTGTCAGCCCCTCGATCCAGACAGCATCACCCGTCATCCACCCCGGATAACTGAAAAAGAGGAATGCGCGGGCAGTAAGCGCCGGGTTAAGGATATTCATTCCCGTGCCACCGAAGATCTCCTTGCCTATTATCACGGAAAAGGCAACCGATACGGCCAGCATCCACAGGGGAACGTCAATCGGCATTATCAGCGGGATCAGCATCCCGGTGACAAGATAGCCCTCGTTGATCTCATGTCCCCGTATCTGGGCAGCAATAAACTCAATGCCCAGCCCCACTACGTAGCTGACAATTATCAGCGGCAGCAGCTTCAGGAAACCGAACCAGAACATATTCATCAGGGTCCAGTCGTTGATGCCGAAAGCCCTTGTATGCTGAAGGCCGATGTTGTAACTGCCAAACAGCAGGGCAGGTATCAGCGCAATAATGACAACGGTCATCGTACGCTTCATGTCCATATGATCCCTGATATGCGACCCGCGGTAGGTAACCTTGTCAGGGACAAAAAGGAAGGTGGCAAAGCCGTCATAGACGGAATGCAGCTTCTCAAAGCGGCCTCCCTTTTCAAAGAGAGGCTCTATCTTTTTCATTCTCTTAAGCAGGAAATTCATAGCAGGCTCATTCCTTTAATTAGTTCATCTCTTTTATCATCAGGTTGATCCCGCTGCGGATGATCTCCTGTATCTCAGTCTTTGAAGGATCAATGTATTCGCACAGGGCGAAGTCCTCCTCTGCCACCTCATAGATTCCGAGGTTCTCCATCAGCTCAACGTCACCGGCGATGATCGCCTTCAGCAGGTGCACCGGATAAATATCCATAGGAAGGACATTTTCATAATGACCCGAAACGACAAACGCCCTGTGGCCGCCATGCAGGTTGGTATCCATCACATACTCCTTCCGGGGGATCAGCTTCGATACGAAGGTCCTCCAGTAGCTGAATTTCTTCAGACCAGGTTCAGCCCAGCCAAGGAACTCGCTGTAATCACCTTCGGGAATGACAGTCACCATATTGTCATAGAAGCCGAATGAGCCGTCAGGAGATATCTTTTTGCCTGTCAGTACATTACCGCTGATAATCCTCAAGTTACCCTCTGCCAGGTTACCTTTCAGGATACCGCTGACCGATGCGCCGGGTTTGATGCGGTGATATTTGCGGTGCAGAACTCCCGGGCCGGCCAGGGCAATGATACGCTCACGGTCATGGAAGCCGGTGTCAAACAGTCTGCCTATTGCTACAACATCCTGCAGGTCAACAGTCCACACCACCTCACCTTTTGAAACCGGTGCTATATGATGTATCTGTATTCCTGTATTGCCTGCAGGATGAGGACCTGAGAATTGGTGGAAGACAACGTTCTTCAGGTTCTTCATCTCTGTTGCCCGCGATCCTCCAGCCTCTTCAGAAATATGGATCTTGCCGGTGGTAAGCCCTGAGAGTACATTTATACCGGTCTGAAGGTGCCCTCCGTGAATGTTGGCCATGGCAAAATCAATATCGGGCGCCAGCGGAGCGGTGTCAAAAGCCGAGATGAAGATATCCCTCGGCACTGCCCCCGGACTGGCAACAATGTGGTAGGGCCTCTGCCTCAGCACGGGCCACAATCCTGACTGCAGCAGCTTCGCCATAAGCTCCTCACGGGTCAGCTTCAGGGGATCAGCCGCGCCAAAATCGATCTTCTCACTCCCCTCCTGTTCAATAACAACCTCAACAAGAACACGTTTCTCTCCCCGAATGATCTCCCTGACCACACCGCTGACAGGCGATACATACTTTACCTCAGGGAAGGCCTTGTCATGAAACAGCACACTGCCGGCCATGACCCTGTCACCTTCCTGAACCTCAAGCCGCGCAACGAGACCCGGAAAATCAGCAAACCTGACACCAAAACGGGTCACGGCCACCTCCGGCAGGAGTATCTTCTCCGCCTTTCCGGCAAGCTTGATGTTCAATCCTTTACGTAATTTAATCACTGTTGGCATATTCAAACCGAATCTTGATTCCTAATTTAGATGCAATAATAACTCATTGTTAACAGATTCACAGAAAAGTTGATTTTTATCACATTACACTTTTTACATATGGTATCTCAGTCTGCGGCAGGATATTTGTACTTTCGTCCTAAAATTTTGATAATGGCAAAAATTTTTCCGCGGATAAAATTATTAAGTTTATCGATATTCTTCCTGTTTCAGCCTCTCTTTTCTTATTCGGCACCTGAATTTTCTTCCGCTGAATATGCAGACGGCAATGTAAGAAGCATAAAGTTTGAAAAGGATGGATGGAAACTTGCATATCCCTTCCTGCAGCCGGGATCAGGCGATGAGATGATCCTCAGCTTCGACGTCATCGACGGTGAAGGCGGGACCCTCTGGTACAACATAACACACTGTGACCGTGAATGGAACCGGAGTGATCTCTTTACAAGTGATTACCTCGAAGGCTATGAGGAAAACCAGGTAACTGATTTTCACCCCTCGTTCAATACTAAAACAAATTATACTCATTACCGTCTCCCACTGCCTAATGATGACATAAGGTTTCTGATCTCCGGCAATTATGTTATAACATTCTGGGAGGCAGGTGATCCTGAGAAGGCGATACTGGTGAGGCGATTCTTCATCAGCGAGGGGAGCACCTCAGCCGCCGTGAACTTCCGTCGTCCGATGAAACCCGGCGCTACCGATACCCATCAGCAGGCGGAGATCACCATGTCAACAGGCAGCCTGCGAGCCACTGATCCTTACCGGCAGATCACTCTGACGGTGATGCAGAACGGACGTGCCGACAGAACCAGTGCAGGGCTGGTACCCGACTTCGTTGCAAACGGCAAACTGGAATACAACACCCTGTCAGACAAGACTCTGATGCCCGGAGGCAACGAATTCAGGTACTTTGACATAAAGACAATCCGCCAGACCAGGCAGAACGTGAGAGCCCTCGAATTTGTCAACGGTTACTATCACGCTTTCCTCCTCCCTTCTGATGACAGGGAGTTCAAACCTTACTTCTTCAATGAGGACTTCAACGGCAAATATGTTGTGGCGATGGAAGAGAGTAACGAGCCTGACCGCGAGGCTGATTATATATGGGTATGGTTCACACTCCCGGCATACAATGAGCTCAGGGATGCGTCGGTATATGTGGCAGGCGATTTCTGCGGCTGGCAGTACACTTCTGACAACCTCATGACATGGAATGCCACTAAGGGATGCTATGAAGCGATGCTGCTTCTGAAACAGGGGTGGTACAATTACGAGTATGTGGTTATCCCCTCAGGCTCCGGCACCCCGGAGGGATTTGCCTTCGAAGGCAGTCACTGGGAGACGGAGAATGATTACCTGATACTCTCCTATTTCCGCGATCCCGCCACAAGGTATGACAGGCTCACAGGCATTACATTAGCCAATACACGCTCCTCACGCTAAAACCCGGAGGATTTGCCATGAGTATCTATACCATATAGCATATAGAAAGTATGCCCGAGCGTCTTCACTATCTCCGCCATATACTCATGCACCGCCTTCACTGAACCGGGAAGGGTGTAGATCAGGGTGTTGCCAATGGTGCCTGCAACTCCGCGACTAAGCAGCGCTTTGGGATTCTTCGTGCCGTATTTGACTCTGATCTGTTCCATGATACCGGGTATCTCCTTCGTCAGCAATGGCCTTACAACATCGGGAGTGATATCGCGCGGACCGATGCCTGTGCCTCCCGTGGTGATGATGAGATCAACTGAGGGCGACTCAGTCAGGGCAGCCAGCAATGCACCGGCGTCGTCCGGCAGGATGTCGTTCCGTATCTCGTATTTCCATCCTGCTGCCGCCATGGCGTACCTGACGTACTTGACCACCGCCGGCCCGCTCAGGTCGGCATAGTTTCCCCGGTGTGCCCTGTCGCTCAGGGTTATCACCCGGATACGAAATTCTTCAGGCAATGTCATGCTTCTCCTTCTTTATCAGTTTGACATCATTGATAACCATTGTCTTATCCACGGCCTTGCACATGTCATATACTGTCAGAAGCGCCACACTTACGGCTGTCAGGGCTTCCATCTCCACTCCGGTCCTGCCTGAACACCTGGCAGTGGCTGTGGCTGCTATCCCCTTTTCATCGGCTTCCAGAGACACCCTTACCTGGTCAAGAGCGATATTGTGGCACAGCGGTATCAGTGTGCCGCACTGTTTGGCTGCCTGTATACCGGCAATTTCCGCCACGGTAAGCACCTCACCTTTCTTCATCATGTTTTCTGCCACCAGTCTGAGCGTTTCCTGCTGCATCTCAATCCTGCCCATGGCTGTGGCTGTGCGATGCTGCACCGGTTTGTCTCCGGTATATACCATATGAGCTCTTCCGCTCTCGTCGGTATGTGTAAGCCTGTTCATATTTTATCCTCCTATATTATAAAAGCCATTTACATGGTTTGCCGTTCCTTTTTCAGGTTTCTCAGCCACTGCCCTGCGCAGGGCCTCCTCTGCTCCCAGCTCTCGTATGCTGAATCCCTTGTCGCTGAAGAGGCAGGGACGCAACATCCCTTCCGGGGTGAGACGCAGCCTGTTGCACTTTGCGCAATGGCCTCCGCTGCCGCCGTGGACCACCGAGAATGTTCCCGATGCAAGATCCATCTGCCTGATGAAACGCACCTCCAGTCCCTCCTGCATGCAGAACTCTGCCACTGATCGGGCATCTTCCTCACCAGGTGTATCTTTGATGACGCAATTGATCTTAACGGGCCTCAGCCCTGCCTGCTGTGCCGCCCCGATACCGTTCAGAACAGCCTGCAGCTCGCCGCCGCGCGTCACATACCGGAACTTCTCCGGATCAAGGGTGTCCAGGCTGACATTAACCCTCATCAGTCCGGATTCCGCCAGTCTCACCGCATAGTCAGAGAGGAAGATTCCGTTGGTGGTCATCGAGAGGTCAGTTATGCCTTCGATATCCGAAAGCATCCTCACCAGTTCTGTCACCCCCTTCCTTACCAGCGGCTCGCCACCGGTGAGGCGCACCTTGTTTATACCTGCGGCCACTGCAACACGGGTAAAGGCAACTATCTCATCATAGGTAAGAATATCACTGTGGCTGATGAGTTTCACCCCCTCCTCCGGCATGCAGTAACGGCATCGCAGGTTACACCTGTCGGTCACCGAGATCCGCAGGTAGTTTATAGTACGGTTAAATCTGTCTAACACTTACTGTCTCTCCTTTCTGAATCCAGCTCTGTCCACGTGGTACAACTATCATCCCCCATGCTCCGGTCAGTGCCGAAATATGTGCCGAACCGTGATACTCCACAGGCATGGCCTCGCCGGACGGAGTTATTGTACAAGGTATCCAGGAGAGCCTCTCTGCCCTCTTCCGCGAGTAGTCTGTCGCCAGTGGCAGTTGCAGCACAGGCGCCGTCTCAGTCACCCCTGTCATCCTGCTCAGATAAGCCCTTACCATCACCTCGAACTGCACATATGTTGAGACCGGGTTTCCGGGCAACCCGAATACTGCCTTGTGCTCTCCGGTACAGAAGGTAAGCGGCTTGCCCGGCTGCATGGCTACCTGGTCAAAATGGATGGTGAGTCCCAGGGAGCGCATCACAGCGGGGACCAGGTCAAAGTCACCAAATGAGACACCGCCGGAGATAAGCACTACATCATTCTCATCAAGAGCCTTTTTAAGCAGCGCGGTGATCGAAGCCTCCTCATCGCGGGCGATGCCGTAATATCTGCCGATAGCCCCTGCACGGGTCACCTGTGCCATAAGCTGCAATGCATTGCTGTTGCGTATCTGCGCCCCGGCCGGCACGCAGTCAGGCTCAACAAGTTCATTGCCCGTACTGATAACGCCCACCTTCGGCCGGCAACTGACAGTGACCTCTGTAACACCCACGGCAGCCAGAACAGCTATATCCTGAGGCCTGATGAAATGGCCGGGGCGCAAAACCGCCTGGTCCTTCATGATATCCTCTCCCGCCTTCGCGATGTTGTCACTGCCGTGCTTGCCGGTGAACCGTACCCTTCCGTCAGGCAACTCCTCCGAATCCTCCAGCATAAAGACATAATCAGCACCTGCAGGAACGGCAGCGCCAGTCATGATGCGCGAACATGTACCCGGCACAACCTGCTTCGAGGGCATGACGCCTGCAGCGATTGTTTCGTTTACCGCGAGTTCCCTGCCCAGCTCCTCATGACGGCATGCATATCCGTCAACGGCACTCTTGTTCCACGGAGGCATGTCCATGTCACTTCTGACAGGCACCGTCAGGACACGCCCTGAAGCCTCTGAAATTCCAACCACTTCCTTTCCCGTACGGAAAAAGTTTTCCGTAACAATCCTGAATGCTTCCTCAAATGTTATCATATCCTTTCAGTATTCCTTTTTCTCTTCTCCATCACCCACCAGCCTGAGTGAACCGGAACGGAATGAGATGATCACCGGCTCTCCGGTGACAAACTTCTGTTCCACCATCTCCCGGTGGGTGATATCTGCATAAAATATATCCCCGGCATCAACGGTGATCTCGTACCCCAGGGGAGACGGCACGATATCATCGATTACGCCGTGAATGTTGTTTATCCCTGCTCCCGCAGCTCCCTGCCTGGATACAAGCACCTCCTCGGAAGCTATGATCAGTAACCCGGAAGAGGGATAGACCCCCTTCGTCAGCCGGAACTTCGTCCTGTTGTCAGTGACACATGACCAGTTATTGTATGATTCTACAAAAGTGACGCGGAAAAAGTTCTTGAAGCCGGCATACCGTGCAACGAACCTGTTCACCGGGTGGTTAAATACCTCTGCCGGGGTGCCGTCCTGGATTATTCTCCCGTTATGCATAACCCCTACCCTGCTCGCGAGGCTGACAGCTTCGCCGAAGTCGTGCGTAACATGTACTATTGTCTGTCCGCTACGGTTAAGCCTGCGCAACATCCTTCTGATACTGTCTTTCAGGCTGGCGTCAACCGATGCCATCGGCTCATCAAGGAGCAGTATCTTCGGTTCCGTGACCAGCGTACGCGCCAGCGCCACCCGCTGCTTCTCTCCTCCTGAAAGGTTCCCCGGCTTACGCTGGAGGAGGTCGGTGATATTCATCTCCTCAGCAGCGTGCCGGACCCTGTCAATCCTTTCCTTAAGCGACATTTTCCGGAGCCTGAGGGGGTACATTATGTTGTCCTGCACCGAGTAGTGGGGGAAGAGTGCCAGGTCCTGGAAGACAAGCCCTATACCCCTGTCCTGCACCTTCTTGCGGGTTATGTCCTCCCCTCCGAAGAAGACCTTGCCGGAGTCAGGCGGAGTCAGGCCGCAGATGACCTCGAGAAGCTGCGTCTTGCCTGCCCCTGACCGTCCGAGCAGGACATAGTATTCGCCTTGCGCCACCTCCAGGGAGATGTCCCTCAGGCAGAAGGAATCGAGCCTTTTGCAGAGTTTTTCAGTCCGCAGCATCGTCCTCCCTCCTGAAAATTTGCCTTCGTTCCGTTGCAAGTATCCTGAACAGCACGAAGAAGACCAGGGCCACCAGGATAAACAGTATTGATGCGGGTCTGGCGGCTGTGAGGCCGTAGGTATTAAACCGGTCATAGATGAGCACGGGTGCTATCATGGGATGGTATGCGATTATGACTACCGCTCCGAACTCGCTCATGCCCCGGGCGAACATCATAATGAAGCCGGAGACTACTGATCTCCAAGCCTGGGGAAGGGAGACAGTGAAGAATATGCGTGAGGGTGAGGCGCCCAGCATCAGAGCCGCCTTTTCAGTACGTTCGGGAACGGCCGCGAAGCCATCACGGGCTGCGTTGATGAGGAACGGGAGGCTGACGAAAGCCATGGCCATCGCGATGCCTGCACCGTTGTTAACCAGCATGATGCCGGCCTTCTGCGCAGCTCCTCCCAGGAGTCCGTCACGCGAGAGAAAACCCAGCAACGCTATGCCTGCAGCAGTATGCGGCAAAACTACCGGCAGGTCTATTATCCCCTGCACTATGTTCTTAAGCGGAAAGGTTCTGCGGGCCATGATCCATGCCAGCGGCACTGCGCCGATGGCGAAGAGTAATGTGGAGGCAAAGGATATGGCCAGGGTGAACCAAACACTTCGTCGTACAGCAGGGTCGGTGACTGTGCTCCTCATCTCGCTTAAGGAAGAGTCGAGAAACATCCCTGCCAGAGGTGCTATGATGAAAAGAAGCACCAGCGAGGCCAGTATGGCGAATATCCAGTTGAAGAGCGTCTGGCCTTTCATCTCACAGATTACTGCTCTGACCCGGCAGCTATGAATTTCCTCAGTGATGATGGCACTGCATCAGGATCATCGGCCACCGCCGGCGTGAGCGGATACTGTCCGCATTCCCGGAATATCTGCCTGCCATCCTCGCTCAGCATGAATTCAAAGAAGCTCATCGCAAGCTCCTTCTGAGGGGCCCGGTCCAGGACGGTGCCGGAGTAACTGATATAATCGCCGTGAACCTCGGTGCGCATCCCCGGTTCTTCGCCCGGGATCATGTAACTGACACCTGTGTAATGCTCTGTCATCTCCGGCGATGAAAGGTTGATTTCTGCAGGGAGTTCCAGGAACGGGAATCCGTGCTGTACGGCAACGGACCTGTACTGGAACATGTAATCAATCACCCCCGAGGAAATAAGCGCCACCAGGTCAACCTCCTTGGGCCGGATGTATTCCGTATCCTTCCCCAACAGGGAGTCGGCCAACCCGGGCCTGCCGTAATACTCTTCAGCCAGCCTTGCGGCGAAGACGGTCCGGTAACCGCACGGATCAGCATCAGGATCGGCACGGCCGATGATTACATCCTCCTTCAGGAGTATGTCAGCCCAGTTATCCTCGCGGAAGATGGAGGAGTATGCTGACTCCCGTCTGTAGGCTATCACGATCTCATTGGTTGCAAACCTGATATTCCAAGATGCATACTCAGGTATAAGCATACTGCTTATTACGAAGTGATCAGCTGAGAGCATTATGTCACACGTTCTACCAAGGTCTGTGATCTTGCGGGCAGAGTGAAGACTGCCCGCAGCCTCGGTCAGGACCGTCACACCGGGGTTTTCCTTCATGAAAGCGTCAGACAGCTCCCTGACAGGCACGGACAGGCTTCCTGCATGGAAGATTACAAGTTTCTTACCGCCACCGGCACCCTGGCAGCCTGCCAGGAAGATTGCCGAAGCCAGCAGAAGCACTGCAGATGACGGCCGGAGCAGGGATATCATCTTCCTTGTGGCAGAAGCCAACAGCAGCACTGCAGCTGAGGGCCGGAGCATGGATATCATCTTCCTTGTGGCCGGAGACAGCAATATGGCCACTGGCTTATCAAACACCCTTCTCATCACAGGCTGTTGATTTCGTTTATCCGGTTGAAGAAGACCTTCGCTATGCTCTTCATGGCTATATCGGTCTCATGGCGCAGACTGTTGTAAGCTCTCACCAGCTGTCTTCCCTTTTCAGAGAGAAGTGTGCGGCCTCCCGATGCACCTCCGCGTCGCTTCTCCGTCAGATTGAATCCGAGGTGCAGCTCCACATCGTGCAGCAGCCCCCACGCTTTGCGGTAGCTCATCCCCAAGTTGCGCGCCGAGGCTGTGAGTGACCCTGTCTGCTCCAGGTCAAGCAGCAGCTCAAACCCTTCACCATCGAGTATACGAGCCTTTTCGACCGTCTCAAGCCACATCTCATACCTGAGAAAAATATCATAGTAGGGTTGCCCCTTGTGTCCGGCCATTGGTACTGCGGTTTATTTGTAAAGGCACCTGTAGGCTGCAGGTTTTTCCAGTTTCAGCTTGAAGCGCGTGTTGGCCGGCACTACGAAAGTCTGGAATGGTGAATAGGTTTTCCACTCTGTATCGCCGGGAAGGAGTACGGTCATTGAGCCTGAGACGACTGTCATGTATTCAACAGTGGTGGTGCCGAACTCGAACTCCCCGGCAGCCATCACGCCAACGGTGGCTTTGCCATCCTCGTTTTCGAGTGCCATCGATTTTACATTGCCGTCGAAATACTCGTTTACCTCTATCATGTCAGATTTTTTATGTGTCCGGCAAATTTACATTTTTTGCATAACGCTTCCAAAGCTTTTGCGGTTTTTGGAAGAGGGGGGTGGTGAGGAGGAGTGATCCTTTCCTTTTACAATTCCTGATGGCCTACAGTCATCCTCTGGGTTGCGGGACAACAGAACGGGTAAAAAAAGATCCTCGTATGACAACGGAACGGGCAATAAAAGATCCTCGTAGAGGATCAGGAATTGTAGAAGCGGTACAGATAAACAAACGGATCCTCGTAGAGGATCAGGAATTGTAGAAGCGGTACAGATAAACAAACGGATCCTCGTAGAGAATCAGGAATTGTAGAAGCGGTACAGAAAAACAAAAGATCCTCGTAGAGGATCAGGAATTGTAACAGCGATACAGAAAAACAAAAGATCCTCGTAGAGGATCAGGAATTGTAACAGCCTGTCGGCCCCAAAACACAATGGGTGGGTGAGACCCTCTCTGCAGATGCCAACATCACTGCCTATTGCCTGATCTGCAAATAATAATATATTTGTCGTACATTATCCGGACCCATGAAATACAACAGACCCCTGAGGAGGTTGCTTCAGCTGATTAACCTTGAGAGTGACCTCGATAACTACGAGAACATTCACGAAACAATTGAGAATGAGCTTGTTTTCAAAGGCACCAATCTCTGGATCCTTGTCTTTGCCATCCTGGTAGCATCGGTAGGGTTGAACATGAACTCCACCGCTGTGATCATCGGCGCCATGCTTATCTCGCCGTTGATGGGCCCGATCAACGGCATCGGCTACAGTATAGCAACATACGATCTCAACCTGTTCAGGCAGGCTTTGAAAAATTTCCTCTTTGCCGTGGTCGCGGGGCTTCTTGCCTCCACCGCCTATTTTGCCATCAGTCCGATCTCCACAGCCCATTCCGAGTTGCTGGCCCGCACCAGCCCCACAATCTACGATGTGCTCATCGCGTTTTTCGGAGGCATGGCAGGCATCGTGGCCATCACGAGTAAAAAGAAGGGCAACGTTATCCCCGGAGTGGCCATCGCCACTGCTCTCATGCCGCCGTTATGCACCGCCGGTTACGGTCTGGCATCGGGACAGTTCACCTTTTTCTTCGGAGCCCTGTACCTCTTTACAATCAACACGGTATTCATCGCATTGTCCGCATTTCTTATCTCCCAGATACTCAAGCTTCCCATAAGGGGTACAATCGCGGAGGCGCAGAAAAAAAGGATCAACCAGATGATCTCTGTGGTACTGACCCTTGTGCTCATTCCCAGTATCTACTTTGGTTACCTGCTGGTGCAGAAGGAGAAATTCACGGGGAATGCTGAAAAGTATATTGATAACGTCAGCGTTGTGGAAGGCAACTATCTGCTGAAGCATGAGATAAACCCCAAGACCCGCACCATTCATCTTGTTTACGGAGGGACATCGCTTACCGAAGCACAGAAGGAGGATATCCTTGAACGCGCCAACGACTTCTTTCCCAAGGATGTGAACATCCAGTTGGAACAGGGTTTCTCCTATGCCGATATCGCTTCGCGCAACAGCGAAGTAGAGACGCTGAAAGCCGAGATCAACCGTCTCAACATGCTCCTCAGGGAGCGAAATGCCGAGCTCACCGGGATCTCAGCCACCCGGGAGAAGGGGAGTGACCTGCTTGCCGAGATGTCTGTCCTCTATCCACAGGTCTCGGAGGTCTCCTATGCACGGACACTCAACTATGTTACAGGGAGGACAACCCCGGACACGCTGGCGCTGGTCATGGTGACCACAAAAGGAAAGGACCTCACCGGCAAGGAAAAAGAGCAGGTTGAGAAATGGCTCACAACCAGGCTCAAATCCGGTACCGTAAAAGTCCTTTTCAATAAGTAGTCCGGCTCTATCTGATAACGACAGGCTGTCTCACCACGGGCCATGGCACGCGCTGCCGCAGGATGAACGGCCTGATCTGAGGGTTGCAGGTCCTGAACCGTGACCACACCGTCATACCTGATGGCATTTTTAATCTCAGGCTGCTGCGCTGTGACAATGACCGGCAGCAGAAACAGCAAAAAAGGAACAAGCAAAAAAGAACTCTTCATGATATTCAGGGGTTAGTGCTTCCATAAAACGCAGATAGCCACAGGTTTGATATATACAAACCGGTGTATTTTAAAAGAATGCGCAATTTTATTCGAAATCAGTATTCCTCAGCTTTAATTCCTAAATTAGCGGAAGATGAATAAAAAGCTTGAAATCATGAAAATATCAGAGCATCCCACATTCAACAAGGAATGGGACAAGAAAGAGATAAAGAAGAAGACAAAGAAGATGCTGAAGGAGATAGGTGAGCTCCAGCACAAGATGTACGCCCAGGGCAAATACAGCATGATCGTTGTGCTTCAGGGCACGGATGCCTCAGGCAAGGACGGGGTGACAAAGGGACTGCTGAAATACTGCAACCCGGTGGGGATAGAGGTGCACAGCTTTAAGAAACCCACCGACCTTGAGTACGCACACGACTTCCTCTGGAGGGTACATAATGTTTGTCCGGCGAAGGGGGTGATGCAGGTTTTCATAAGATCGCATTACGAAGATATCCTCGTGCCTTCGGTGGAGAAATTCATCCCGGCAGAGATAATTGAGAAGAGGTATGATACTATCAACACCTTCGAAAAGATGCTGGAAGATCACGGCACGAAGGTGCTCAAGTTTTTCCTTAATGTCTCGAAGGAGACGCAGGAGGAGAGGCTGATGGAGCGCATCGAGCTTGAGGAGAAGCACTGGAAGCACAAGGATGGCGACTGGGATACACGTGCGAAATTCGATCAGTACCTGAAGGTATATCAGAAGGTTCTGACACGGTGCAACGATGTGCCGTGGCACATTGCACCTGCCGACAAGAACTGGCAGAAGCTGTATGCTGTTGCCAGGGAGGTACTGAAGACGCTGAAGGAGCTTGATCTGCAGTGGCCGCCACTGGTAACGGAGCGGTTTAAGAAGGTCTGAAGGTCTCAGGTCTGAAGGTCTCAGGTCTGAAGGTCAGACGATCCTGTTGCCAGAGACAATCGCAAATCGCAAATCATTTCAGTGCCACCGTCTTACTGATGGTACCCGCTTTGCGTGACTCGTATTTGATCTCAATATCCCCTTTGCCGCTGACGAGGAACTGGTATTCAACCTTCCCGAACCCCGGCACCTGGCACATCTGCACCTCCGGCCTGAACTCCTTGTAACTGACCATGTTCATCCATGCATCTGTCAGCACCCCGCCGCTGACCACCTTGGCATTGCGCCCGGCAACACTCAGCTTGTCAATGGGATACAACTTATTCTGTATCGTCTCGTATGTTACTGAAGGTATGGCGCCGCTGTTCACCAGCCTAACCCTGACACTAAAGAGGTCTCCTCCTAACTTCTTCACCTCAAACACATCCATCTTTATCTTCGGCGTCTGGCGTGCGGCAAAGATGACTGACGAGGCATTCCTGTGCACCAGATCCTGCAGCATGAAGGGATGCGGCAGACGTGAACTCATCTTGGTCCAGCCGCCAATCTCCACATCACCGTAGAGCGGGTGCCTGAAAGCCTTCCACTCCTTAAAGAGCTCGCCCTGGTTTACGTTGTCATCAAACAACAGCCTCTGGCGTTCGCCTTCGGATGCAGCCCCAGACTGGGAACGCTCCTCCTCCTTTCTCTTCAACGTGCCGTCATATGTCTCCGTCTCAGGCTGGTACAACTCTCCCACAAGAGAGTAGGAACCGACAAGGTTGTTGGTGAAATCAGTGAAGTCGCCGTAGGTAGAGTAGAGATCCTTCCAGGTTATCAGGTACTGGTATCCCGGTACAATCTTTTCTATGTTTTTCCCCAGGTAGTCATAGACGGCTATATCGCCCTGCGGCAGTTCTCCGGCAGCCTTGAACGACGGTCCCCTGAGATACATCCCTCCGTTGTTGTGGAAGGCGAAGACAAGGATAATGTTTGGCCGTGCGAGCATCCACCCGGCGATGGCCTTTATACCTGTACCCTCGAACGGGTAGTTTCCGGCGCCCCGCTGCACATAGGGAGGCTGCCAGTTGAAGCCCCAGTTGCGGTTGCCGTCGACGTAGCCCTCTGCGTCCTCATTGACCTGGCCGTCGCCGTCATTGTCGATCCCCTCCTGTCCAAGGCGGGTCCACTCGCCCTTTTCGCCGGGCTTGACGGAGATCATCAGCCTGGGGTCAGCGGGGTCACTTCTCAGCCTGCCGAGGGTGTCCCTGATGCGCATGTTTGTAATGCTTCCGTCGCCGTCGATGTCCTCGGGACCATCCTCATCGTACAGCCCGTCACGGTCGTCATCAACAGGTATGCGTATCGTCCTGTTAGTGCTGGGGGTGTTCGGGTCATCAAAGAAGTGGGCTCTGCCGTCAACGTTGACAACCGGTATGATATAGAAGATGTTGCGGTCAACCACCTCGGTTATCTCAGGGATCTTGCCGTAATTGGTCAGCAGCCTGTTAGCCAGGTAGAGGCATACTTCGCCGGCCTGTATCTCGTTGCCGTGGATGTTGCCATCGACATATACGCCCGGTTTGGAGAGCGGTTCACCCGTCTTCTTATTATTGATAGTCAGGGCCCAGATGATCCTCCCCTCCTCGCTTCGCCCCACCTCATCTAGGCTGGTGAGCTCAGGGTATGCCTTGTTGAGTGCCTTCATCGCCTCAGCCATCTTCTCGTAGCTGTAATAGTAATCAAAGCGAAGAGGCACCCTAATCTCCTGCGCCTGCAACATGGTAACGGTCAGCGCCGCCACAGCAATCGTCATAAATATTCCTTTTCTTCCCATGACATTACCCTCCGATGTTTATCTTTTCACTGTCGTTACCTGCCTGTTTCGACTCCAGCCTGAGAGTCAGGGCGCTCTTCTTCGGGCTCCTTACAAGCCAGACGTAGCGGACCGATTTCATTCCTCCGATCTCGCCGACGGGAGTCCTTTTCTTTCCGGAAAGGATATCAATGCCGTCTCCTTCGAGAGTCACTATTGCCGGAGCAGGTATCTTGTTCCTCTTGCCCATGGCAATAGGAAAAGAGAGAAATCCCTCATTGGTCACCCAGACTTCGATCTGGTATACGCCGCCGCCCTTTTCAGCAGTCTTTACATCGGCTATTGCAATTTTCGGCAGCCTCTTCACCAGCTCCGATACATAAGGAAGCTGAAGATCAAGCAGTGAATCAACCATGCTCTCCGGGGGTGTGTTGTCACTGAACGGGGTGAATCCGCCTATCTCAACCTCGCCCAGGGTGGGATGGCTGTAGCTCTTCCACGGGGTGTATCCGCGGCCATTCAGCCATGTGTCGGAGAAGGCCAGCTGTGCCGTCTCCTTCGGGTCTCCCTTCTTCTCGTCGGTCTTCTTAGGTGGCATCCTCTTCATCATCTCAGCCATCTGGGCAGGTTTCATCTGTCCTCCCTGCACCATTTTGATGAGCGACTGTGCGGTGAACTGTGCCGGGGAGTTGCTCTCCTTAAGGAATGCCGCAATCTTCTCCTCACCCAGCGCAACGAACTCTTCGGAGGTCATCTTGCCAAGGGATTCTGAGGTGATGCCGCTTCCCTCCTTCTTCTCCTCCTTCGGTTTTGGCAGGCCCCAGAAATCCATTGTGAATACCGGCAGGCCGAGGTGGTAGTAAGCCCACATCTCAAATGCACCGTCGTCAGGCTGTGCGGGGTCAAACCGTTCGGCCGTAGCGCCCTTTTTCTTCAGATACTCCTTGTAGTCCGACGAAATCTCATTATAAAACGTCATATCCTCCGGCAGCGGATTGACCACTGCGCCAAGACCGAGGAAGCTGGCTATCATGCTCTCATCAGCCTGCATTCCAGGCGGCATCATGGGCTGTACGATCTCAATGATCTCAGCCATTGTGTATGAGCGGGAGACGTCTATGCCCATCGCGGTGCCTATCTCCCGCGGGACACGTATGTTCTCAGTGTCAACCGATCCTTTTCTGCCACCCTGCGGGGGCGAAAGAAGGTAGTTGGTCTGACCGAATGAAAGGACCATTGCTATCTCAGGGTGCGCAAAGGCGAACTTAAGCAGTGCTGCCGACTCAGGCTCCGAACCGGGATAGAGACCGCTCCTCCTGCCGAAGTTTTTGAAGAGGTGAGGGAAGTTGACGTTGACGTTTGTACCGCCGGGGACATCCTCGTTGTACTGGCCGTCACCGTCGTCGTCGACACCCTCCGTATAAAGCTTATATATCCCCTTTTCACCTTTGGACGCATCGGCTTTGCGCATCAGGCGCGGCTCACCGTCCACCGGGATCCAGATGCCGTCGTGGGCCTTCACCCTCATCTGCGTGATTATGCCGTTGCCGTCAAGATCGTTGTAACCGTCCTCATCGGTCTGATCATCAGTGTCGTCATTGAATGGCCTGGCATTACCCGGATCGGACCAGAGCGGTTTGGTGAAGTAGCGGGCATATGCATCAGGATTGCCCATCGGCACGATGTACCAGGTCAGTCCCGCATTAAGCTCTGCATCCCTGACAATGCGGGAGGCCAATTCAAGGGCTGCCTCTGTGGCAAGCGGATTGAGGCCCGACATGTTGGCGCCTACCAGCACCGCAGGCACGGACGTGCCCTTGCTGCCTATCTCGATCATCAGCATCTCCCTGCCGCCGGGGGTTACTGCCATCTTCTGCACCCTTACCAGCGAACTGTTGGCCTGGCGAAGTTGCTCAATCCTGCGGTTCACCGTGGCAGGATCACTGTATTTCTCAACGGGCGGACTGCTTAACAGGCCGGCAGCCGGGTCCGTATCTGTAAAAACCTCAGCCGCAGTCGCTGTCAGCGGTGCCGTGAAAGTGGCTGCGAAGAGAAGCACCAGGCCTCTGATCGCGGTGAATGTACTTATTTTCATTCCGGATGATTTATTTACTCGAAATTCTCTATCTGACTTCCAAACCAAATAATTCCCTGTAAGACTGTATTATATAGCTGTCAATCCATTTATAGTGCTCAAGGATCATTTCCTTCTGTGCCTTTCCCTTTGGAGGAGTAGTGGCAACCATCTGTGCCGTTTTGCTGAATATTTCGCTCTCCACCGGTGCAAGCTTCTGAAGTATGCCTGTATTCTCACGGTTAAGAAGCACGGCAACGTTCATGTATTTCGGGCCAGAGCCCCTTGTAATAGGGAAGAGCTGGCGCTTGAGTGCCATCCCTGCATCGCAGAGCGGAGAGTGCAGGTTATCCTTCATACTCACAACCGCCGGTATCTGTTTGCCTGCGCTGACCCATAGCGGGACAGCCACTGTTGTAAGGGGGAATCCCGCGAGAGTCCACATCATCGAATTGGCAGGATCTTCACCCTTTGCGGCGCCTACAACCAGCATCACAGATGCGGTTGAAGGACGCGGAATGTAGTCCTCGAAATATGTGAAGGTTGCATCATCTGCACTTGCCGGCAGATTTTCGCGAAGATTGATTTTGGTGAGCGAGTGGTTCAGGTTACGCGAGAGATTGTTGATGATATACTGCGGATCAAGCTCCTTCTGAGCCAGAGCTGTATTGAGAGCCTCACTGGCGGCAGCATACCTTATATAACCGAAGCCTACTTCCGGATTACCGGTGAAGGAGTGGTTGGTGCGGATAAGCAGGCCGAAGGGTGCTACGGCCGGGTCATTGGCATCGATCTTTTTGAAACCGAAGTTCCCTGTCTCATAATATGCCGCACCGCCCTGTGCATCAATCACTCCGAAGTTGGCATCCACACCGATAGGTTTGGGCATATCGGTCAGCATCTTCTCGAAATCGGCCAGCGAAGCACAGGTTGCAAGAGCCATCTTCATCACCTCACCCTCACGGTCAGCCAGTTTCGTGGTGTCACCTGTATTGTTGTTATAGGCGGCGGTGTTCATTATTGCAAATCCGGCGGAGTTCAGGCCACCCCATACTTCATGCTTCCACGATGCCTTTGCATCTACAATGCCGATATAATCAAACTTGCCGTCAGTAAAGTAAACCAGTGCATTGTCAAGAGTCCCGGTATCACGGTTCTTGAAGAGCAGTGGTCTGCCGTCCGGTGTATTTTTCCCGGACATCAGGAAGGTTGTGCATGACCAGACTTCGCCGCTGGCTCCGGCCAATGCTAAAAGAATGGCAATAACTGTCAGTTTCTTCATAGGGGTTAAAATAGTGAGGTTAAAGTTATGCTTTTTTTAACCCGATGCGGCCTGCTGCCTGAACTGTTAAGATTTTTTAACCTGGCTGTCTGAGATCAGCCACTCCCAATAACATTTTATTAACGCCTACTTTATTCTTTTAGCCTCTGTCGTACGGCCACCCCGTTACAGGAGCAGAGTAATAATCAGAGTCATAATTGACAGGGAAAGAGTCACAACAGGTTTTGTTCTTTTTGTGAGTTGGATTTTAGTGTTACACCTTATAGACGAAGCGGAAAGGAACGTGCTTCACAGGAATCGTAAACAATTTATGAAATGCAATTGTTTCATACAAGTAAGTCAAAATGTTGTTAAGCAATGAGGTTATTACTGGCATTATTAATATCAATTACAATCGGCCTGGCGTCCGCCACGGCTCAGAAGATCGAAAAGATCGGGATCCCGGAACTCGAAAGGATCCTGGCCAGTCCGGCTGACCAGCTGCACGTGGTCAATTTCTGGGCCACATGGTGCCCGCCGTGCGTTACGGAACTGCCTTACTTCGAGAAGCTTTCAAAAGAATTCAGGGACAAGGGAGTCAAATTCATTCTCATCAGCCTTGATTTTCCGAGCCAGATAGAAACCAAACTGATCCCCTTCCTGGAAAAAAACAAGATAACCGCCGAGGTAAAGGCCATGACAAACCTCGACTACAACAGCTGGATAGAGAAGGTTGATGCAGGCTGGCAGGGCAATATACCCGTGACCCTTTTCTTCAACAATTCAGGAAAGACGAAATATTTTCATCCCACCGAGCTGACCGAAAAAGAACTGAGAGATCTGATAACCAAATACAAATAATCACCAATTAAATAGATAGTTATGAAGAAGTACCTTTTTACAGCATTTGCGGCCCTGATGATGACGGGCCTACTGAATGCACAGTCACAGTACAAGGCAGGCGACATTGCATCTGACTTTAAGCTGAAAAATGTGAAGGGTGAGATTGTATCGCTTGCTGACATTAAGGATGCTGACGGATTCATAGTGGCATTCTGGTGCAACACCTGCCCGGTAGTCAAGAAGTATGACCAGCGCCTGCAGTATCTGCATGCAAAATATGCTTCAAAAGGATATCCTGTGATTGCAATAAACGCGAATGATCCGGCAGTCTCTCCGGGCGACTCATACGAAAAGATGAAGGAGACCGCAGCAAAACTCAACTATAAATTTGAATATCTTTTTGATGAGACCCAGGAGGTTGCCCGCAAATACGGTGCTACGAACACTCCTCACATTTATATCCTCTCATGGAGGGACGGCAAACTGGTTGTGGATTATGTGGGTGCCATCGACAACAATGCCGATGATGCTTCAGCAGCGGATAAGAAATATGCCGAGGATGCTCTGAACAGCATTCTGAAGGGTCAGCCTGTTGCCGTTGCGGGCACGAAGGCAGTTGGCTGCGGCATCAAGTGGAAAAAGGGCTGATTAAAGGATAGCATCCGGCAATTACCTGCCGGATGCCTTTTCTGCTTCCTCGGGTTTAATGGCTACATCATCTGCCGGTGGCTCTGATGTAATGTTGCCGAACTTGTCCACATAGGCTATCATATTATCAAGCCCGCCACCCGGAGAGTTGTCTTTGCGGTACTGTTTCTTCTGCTCCTTCTCTTTTCTCTTCTTCAGACGCTTCTCGGTCTTTTGCTTCTTAATGTAACTGTTGTTTGGTCCTGCCATATATTAGTGATTTCAGTTAACAAATGTGATTGCCCTGCCGCTTGCCCCGGCCCTGCCAGTGCGGCCGATACGGTGGATGTAACTCTCCATGTCCTTGGGCTGCTGAAAGTTAATGACATGTGATACGTGCGAGATATCGAGTCCCCTTGCAGCCACATCGGTTGCCACAAGGACCTTAATCTTGCGGTTTCTGAATGACTCCAGGGCTTTTACCCTGTAGTTCTGTGATTTATCGCCGTGGATCTCATCGGCAGTTATACCGCCTCTGCGAAGATCACGGCAGATCCTGCTTACACCGCGCTTGGTGTCAACGAAGACGAGCACCTTCTCAAATGAATCGTCACGCATCATTTCCAGGAGTACTTCGATCTTCTTCTCTCCGTCCTTCACGCTTACAATCTCCTGTTCAATGTTGGCCGCACTGATATTTCCGGTGCGCACCTTCACGATGCAGGGATTTTCAACAAGGCCGTCAATGATACGCTGCTGGCTCTTGTCCTCGGTAGCTGAGAAGAGCACTGTCTGGTTACGCCGGCTCATGCCGCCCACCAGTCTCTCAATCTCGGGTGCAAAACCCATATCGAGCAGCCTGTCAAACTCATCCAGCACAAGTACGGAGAATCTCCTGAGGTCAAGGGCACCCTGACGGACCATGTCGGCCAGGCGGCCAGGAGTACCTATTATAATGTGCCCTGGTCTTCTCAGATTCTCAATATCACGCCTGACACTCGTGCCCCCGATAATACAGGTGCTGTAAAGCTTCAGCCCGCTGGCTATGCTCCTGAACTCGCTGTCAGTCTGCAGGGCAAGCTCACGCGTAGGCGAGACCACCAGTACATGTTTGGAGGCATCCTTTCTTAATAAATTGTGTATAAGCGGTATGAGAAACGCGCCTGTTTTGCCGGTTCCGGTCTGTGCCAGACCAATCAGATTGCGTCCTTCGAGGATTGCTTCCAGGGTCTTGTCCTGGATCTCAGTAGGCAGTTCGTAACCCTTTTTCTTGAGATTATGCAGTATCGAACCGTCAACGGGAAGTTCACTGATTAATCTCCCTGGCCTGTACATAGTCTCTTCAACAGGAATTGCCTTCCTGATGAAGCTCTCCGGGGGGAGTTCCTTTGTGCTGATTTTTTTCCTGTTTTTGAAGTTCGCTGTTTCCTTTTTTCCGTGATTGAAGGGTCTGTTATTCCTTTTTCGTGGATCTTTTCTGTATTCCATTATGAATTAATTGGTTAATGCCGCTGAATACTCATTAACCAGATATCTGTTCAAAATGGTAATGTTCTTATGGCGAAAAATGTCTATGCGTAAACTAGTGGTGGTAGAAAGGATCTCTGAAAACTGTCCGTGAGATTCGCGGTCTATACAGATCTAACTTATGCCAGAATGGGTGCAAAGATACACAATTTTACGAACCCTGCAAACAGTTAGGGTGAGATGACTGACCGGGAAGTGCTTCTGACCCCTGCCACAGGCCAGGTATTGAAATAAATTGGTATATTGGCACATATGAAAAAGATCGCAATCATCAGCCCCAGTATAAGACGGGGCAGGAAGAGCCACCGGGTGGCACTGTGGTTTAAATCCTATATCGAAGAAAACAACCTGGCCACAACTGAAATTCTTGACCTGGCGGAATACCGCTTCCCTCTCTTCGATGAGCGGCTGAAGAAGCAGGAAAATCCCTTGCCTGAAGCACAGAAATTTGCCGGGAAGATCAGGTCGGCTGACGGCGTGATCATAATTGCACCGGAATACAACGGCGGCTACCCGGCCAGCCTGAAGAATGTGATCGACCTTCTGACTGACGAGTGGCGGGGCAAGCCGGTGGCTATCTCCTCGGTTTCTGACGGCCCCTTTGGCGGGACTCAGGTAATTACCTCACTTCAGTTTACCCTCTGGAAAACAGGTGCATGGACCGTCCCGGCGATGCATCCAGTACCGCGTGTCGACGAGGCCTTTGACGAGCAGGGCCGTCCGGCTGACCCTGAGGCAATGAACAAACGCACTGCCAGGTTCACAGGTGAACTCATCCGTTGCATCGGGGCAATGGAGTCCCGGCTACCTGCCGCCGACTGAGAACAGGAGCACTGCCCTGAGCCTGGTATTATGCCCCGGACAGTTTTGTGATTTCTTCCTTTGATCTTCATAATTCCCGGGGTAATTTCGTCTCTGTCGTGGCTGTCACGTAAGACTTATGCCTTTCAGAAGACTACAGATATCATTACTGATCCTTCTTTTTGCAACGGTTGGTTCATTCGCGCAGAGCGATACAACCGCTGCCGTTCAGAAGACGGAAAAACAGGCCCTCTACGCCGGTACCGGATACGGCAGCAACATGATTTATCTCGGATCCACTATCTCACAGAACCAGCCATATGTCAACGTACTCATCGGTACCCTGGGCACACTTCAGACTTTCGGCTTTCGACTTTACGACTTTCGGGTTTACGACTATTGCCTATTGCCTTATCAATAAACCTGTTAACACTTTTTCACATTTTTGGCACAACTTTTGAAATTTACATAGCCGAAGAGACATCTCTTCAAAAAACGTAAAGAGATGAAAAAGTTACTTACCACCGCGATCCTCACAGTCCTGATAGCTTCAACGGCAATGGCCGGAAGGCAGGATTATCCTGAGGAGTACCTGGGTCTCCCGGGTGACAACCTGAACCTCTATGCAGTAATGAATCTGTTCCAGGAGTCTGAGACGCTTGAGGCTTTCGAGAGGGAGCTAAACGCTGAGGACTCAAGGATTAACAACCTTGACCTGAACAATGACGGCTATGTTGACTACATCACTGTATCAGACTATGTCAACGGTGAGGATCACACAATCGTCCTTCGTTCGGTGCTTGACCGGAACGAATCACAGGACGTGGCAGTCTTTACAGTTGAGAAGCTGCGCAACGGTGAGGTAAGGATACAGCTGATCGGTGACGAGGCTCTTTACGGAAGGAATTACATTGTGGAACCGATATATGCAGAGACACCTAATCCCGGCTACCAGGGCAGGACAGTCTACAGAGACAACGTGACCGTGGTAACTACCACATACTATGAAGTCGCTGCCTGGCCGGTGATCAGGTTCATCTATGCACCCCGCTACGTTATCTGGCGCTCCAACTGGTACTGGGGTTACTACCCTGCCTACTACAGGCCCTGGAGACCTTTCTACTGGCACGCCTACTACGGTTACCACTCAAACTGGTATCCTCACTACTACTCATGCTACCGTCACTGGCACCAGCCGAGGTGGAATCACTACCACGACTATTACTACAGCAGTGTAAGAGCTTACTCCCCGAACGTATCGCACCGCATTTCGCAGGGAACATACAAGCAGACCTACTCACGTCCTGATACCAGGCGAGACGGTGAAGCCCTCTACACCAGCACACAGGGCAGACGAGGCAACTCAACCCTTCCGGCAGCAGGCTCTGGCAGTGACAGGAGGAGTACGGCAGCAACAGGTAGCAGATCGTCAGGCAGTGAGGATGCAGTACAGAACGGAGAAGGCCGCAGGTCAGCTGGCGCTCCGGTGACAGGACAGAGCGGTGAAAGCCGCAGGTCAACCACCTCGGTGCAGAGCAGGAGCGATTCCCGCCCTGCTACAAGCCAGGGAAGCGATACACGCAGGTCCGCCACCGGTGCTGTAAAGAGCACACCTGCCTCAACCGGCAGGGGCACGACACCGGCAGCAACCTCTGACCAGGCTGCAACCCGCCGCTCGGTGCCCGCAGAGCAGAGGACCCAGTCCACTGTTCAGAGGAGCTCGCAGCCCGCTGCAACAAGGTCGCAGTCAACAGTGCAGAGAAGCTCTGAGGCTGGAGATACAAGGTCGCAGTCAACAGTGCAGAGAGCTCCTTCGAGGGAATCAGTGTCACAGAAGTCTACCACCTCTGTATCCCAAAGATCATCAGCTCCTGCAACAAGGACCCAGAGCAGCCAGGGTCGCAGCAGCGTACCGGCAGCCAGAACCCAGAGCAGCAGCCAGGGACGCAGCAGCGCACCGGCAGCCAGAACCCAGAGCAGCAGCCAGGGACGCAGCAGCGCACCGGCAGCCAGGACCCAGAGCAGCAGCCAGGGACGCAGCAGCGCTCCCTCCCAGGGCAAAAGCAGCAGCAGCAGCTCAAAGAGCTCTGAAAGCAAAAACTCACGCAGATAAGGAGCACAGAGCCGGGTGCTCAGTGCATCAATTATAGACGCAGGTGCAGGAAAATCTCCTGCGCCTTTTATTTTTCAGTGATTTTAACCGGGCCGGTAATTATACTGCTTACCCGTACAACAGGCAATACCTGAAGGCAGATCAGATTCCTATCTCCCGGCTCCGATCAGGGTGATCAGGATTACTCCCCCGGCACCTCTGGATCCGTAGATAGAGGCGTCAGATCCCTTAAGTACTGAGATTGATTTTACCTGGCGCGGACTGATGTTATCGATTGAGTTGACAACAATGCCGTCTACCACGAACAGCGGGTCGGTGCTCAGGTTGATTGAATTTATACCCCTGATAGTGATTTTGTTGCCCGCTACCTGTACGCCCGGCACCTTACCCTGGATCATGTCATAAATATTGGTGTAAGATGCATTTGCTGCGTCCTGCGCATCAACATAACCGACATCGGTTGTAAGGTTCTTCTTCTTCGCAGTGCCATAGCCAATTTCGATAGTTTCACCTTCATCCGGAGTCCCGGCATCAAATCCGGGCATCCCCACGGTTCCGTCAAGGCAAAAATCGACTTTACCGCTGCCGTCATAGCTCGTCATCACGGATCCCCTGTTACTTGTATATGCCCCGATTGACCTGACATCAGGCCGGATCCTGATTTTATATGTACCGCTCCTTCCGGTCACAGCACCTGTGCTCTCTCCATCCGCAACAATCAGTACCCCGGCTAACGGGGCCATTAATGTGTCAGTTACCGTTCCCGTAACGGTAATCATCCGGCTTCGCTTCTGGCCGTCGGCCTGACCGGCGGCAATCACAAATACCAGTATTGTAAGAATTATTCTCGTTTTCATTTCAGATCCATTGATTCCACGAAGTTAGGAAAAAAGTGAACACGGATCAATCAGGACGCCGTGAGCTGCTGAAAAATGACCATTGCCTCCACTCATGCTCCAATAACCTGTCTCCCATAATATTGTTTTGTTCTTTTTTGATAACTTTGCACCCTTTCGCAACCAACAGTATTAGACTGATACAAATGACATTTGACGAGCTTGATCTGGACTCCGATATTCTGGATGCTATTGAATACATGGGCTTCAGGGAGACCACACCCATACAGGAGAAAGCGATTCCCGTCATCCTTGGCGGTAATGATCTCATTGCCTGTGCACAGACCGGCACCGGCAAGACAGCAGCATATCTCCTTCCATTAATGAATGATATTGCCTACCACCGTCCCCCCCATACACATACGCTGGTGCTTGTTCCCACCCGTGAGCTCGCTTTGCAAATAGATCAGCAGATACAGGGTCTGGCATATACGCTCAACATTACTTCACTGGCTGTTTACGGCGGTGGCGAAGGCAGTGCATGGGATCAGGAGAAGGCAGCGCTGACACACGGGGCAGACATAATAGTTGCAACCCCCGGAAGACTCATCTCTCATCTTAATCTGGGATATGTGAGGTTTGATGACCTTCAGGTGCTGGTGCTTGACGAAGCCGACCGCATGCTCGATATAGGCTTCCATGATGATATAATGAAGATCATCTCTTATCTTCCCAAAGTACGCCAGACACTGATGTTCAGCGCCACAATGCCCCCGAAGATCAGGTCTCTTTCGAAACATATAATGAAAAATCCGTCCGAGATCTCACTTGAGATAGCCAAGCCTGCCGAGGGGGTGCTACAGGCCGTTTACCTGGCTGAGGAGAACCAGAAGCTGCCCCTTCTCAACAGCCTGCTGGCAGATAAGCCTGAATACCACAGCATACTGATCTTCAGTTCAACGAAGAAGAAAGTGCATGAGATAGTCAGGGGCCTGCGCTCACGCGATTATGCCGTCGAGGGTATCTCATCCGATCTCGAACAAAAGGAGCGCGAAGAGACTCTCCTCAGATTCCGCTCGCGCCGTACACGGGTTCTCGTAGCTACCGACGTGCTTAGCCGTGGCATCGACATCAAGGATATAAACCTCGTGGTCAATTATGACGCTCCGTCAGATGCTGAAGATTACGTTCACAGGGTGGGACGTACGGCACGGGCAGACACAACCGGAGTAGCAATAACACTGGTCTGCAAGGCCGATATGTTCAAGCTCCAGCGTATTGAAAAACTTATTGGCTACCAGGTATTCCGCGCACCACTGCCCGATTTCATTGCATCCGGATACGGTGACACCTCCGGTCATCACCCCTCGCGCCCCTCACATGGAAAGCGCCGCTTCGGAAGAAAATAGATCGAAACATTGTCTTCGTTGAGTGAGGTTGATGTAAATTTGCCTTACACACTAATCTTTTACCCCTATGGCTTGAGACGAAAAATCAATGATCACCATCAGCGCAGGGTTTGCCAGCCTCGCCGCAGGCATTTACGGACAGATGAACGGGTACAAAACCGGCATTTACGAAATGCACAACCTGCCGGGAGGATTATGCACCTCATGGCAGAGAAAGGGTTATACATTCGATGCCTGCGTCCACTGGCTGGTAGGTTCATCCCCTGAATGCTCCCGGCACAGACTCTGGGAGGAGACAGGCGTCCCACAGGGAAGTGAATTCGTATATCCTGATGAGTATTGCCGTTGTGAGGGGGCGGACGGGCGCACCGTAATCTTCTATGCCAATGCAGACAGGCTTGAGGAGCAGCTGATGGCCATGCCACCCTTTTCAATATGCTCGACGGCAAATTTCTTGACGCAAAGACCCGCGAACAGTATGAAAGATGGCCGACATTCCATTCACTCCTCTTTGTTTCGCTGGGTGTCAACCGCAAATTCGGCGACCTTCCGGTCTCAGTCTCATGGATATCCTTCCCTCTGAAGGAGCTGGTATTGATCGCCGATAAAATGCGTGAGAGACTTCCGGTGCATATCTACCACCAGGATCCGACCATGGCACCCGAAGGCAAGACAACTGTCACCGTGATGCTCGGCTCTGATTACGAATACTGGAAGAAGATTGCCGGGGACCCGGCTGTTTATGTGCAGAAGAAGGACGATATCGCTACAACAATTGCCAGGTTGCTTGAGCAGCGTTTTCCCGGAATCACCGGGCAGGTTGAGGTGACCGACGTGGCCACCCCGCTGACTTTTGAGCGCTACACTGGCAACTGGAAGGGTCCTTTCGAGGGGTGGCTGATCACCCGGGAAGAACTGCCTGCTCCTGATATCAGGCTTGAACAGGAGTTAAAGAAGTATCTCTCGTCACTCCATTACGGTGAGGCCGGCGATGCGCTGGCCCGTGAAGCCCCCGCTTTTATTCACATGGAGAACACATTGCAAGAGCCCTATGAGTGGACCAGAAGTACTTTCGCCGAAAGTACCCGTGTCTGGTCAGTTGTTTACCTGGATGCACTCAAGACTAACCTGAAAATGCTCCTGGTGGGCTTATGACATTTTTATCAGTTGTCATACATCTTACAACAAACAACCGCAGAGTCGCATCTTTTGAGGCTCTGCGACTGTTTTGGCACACCCTTTGCATTACATTCTGCGAAGAGCGATCTTCATAAAACTTAAGAAAATGAAAAAGTCAGTTATCACATCGGTCCTCGCAGTTCTGGCAGCCTTAACGACGACAATCGGGGCACAGAATTACCCGAAGGAATACCTGGGTCTCCCCGGTGACAACCTGAACCTCTACGCAGTCATGGACCTGTTCCGCAACTCTCCTACCCTTGAAGCTTTCGAAAGAAGCCTCAACGACAGGGAGTCACGGATAAACAACCTTGACCTTAACGGCGACTGGAGGGTTGATTATATTGCCGTGTCGGACTACCGTGACGGCAGGGTGCACAACATCGTACTGCGTGCGGTTCTCGGCCGCAATGAGTATCAGGATGTTGCAGTGATAACTGTGGAGAGGTTAAAGAAGAAGAAGTTCCTGATACAGATCATCGGCGATGAGCTTCTCTACGGAAGGAACTACATAATCGAACCTCTGCTTGCCAAAAAGCAGAAGGTGAGGCACGAATACAGCCCTGTCTACTACGGAGGCGTGACTGTATACAATAACTACTACGACGACATCTGGGACTGGCCGGTGGTGGTCCACATATACAGCCCCTACTACAGCGGATGGAGCTCATCGTGGTACTGGGGTTACTACCCCACCTGGTATGAGCCCTGGAGCCCCTGGTACTGGGACTACTACTACGGATATCACTCCGGATGGCACAGCCACTACCACAGCTACTATCACCACAGTGACCGCTACAGGTACCACAGGTACAACGACTACTACTACCACAGCGTAAGGCAGTCCTCGCCTCAGGTGCAGCGCAGGGTTGCCGAGGGCAACTACAGGCAGACCTACTCGCGTCCCGAGCAGAGGGTTGAGGGTGCCGAGCTACAGCGCAGGACACATGCTGCAGTGACTGAAGGGACCCGCATCCAGGCTGATGTAACCAGGCGTCAGGCAGCGCCTCTGTCAGTGAGCGGTACAGTGCCTGCCGGTGGCAGGAGAACCGCCGCAGGTACTGCAGGGCGCAGTGCAGCAGAGCCTGATGCTGCCAGGAGGAACACCTCCGGTACTGTAAGCAGGGATGCAGCTGCAAATGAGGCAACAAGGAGAACCGGCACAGGCACCGTCAGCAGGGATGCATCAGAGACTGAAGCAGCAAGAAGGACTCCTGCCACAGTAAGCAGGGATGCAGCCGCGACTGAAGCAGCAAGAAGGACTCCTGCCACAGTAAGCAGGACTGATCAGACTAGTGAGCGTAACGCACAGTCCGGTGAATCGGTCAGAAGGACTTCTGCCGGGGCAACTGTGAAGAGTGCAGAAAACGAAGCATTTGAGCAGAGAGCAAGTGAGCAGAGAGCTGCCGGGGCCAGGGTAGCTCAGGAGAGGGCTAACGAGCAGAGAGCTGCCGGGGCCAGGGCTGCACAGGAGAGAGCTTCACAGCAGAGAGCAGCCGAACAGAGAGCAGCCGAGCAGAGAGCAGCCGAACAGAGAGCAGCCGAACAGAAAACTACTCAGGGACGCACCTCCGAATCAGGCACAGAAAGACTGAGCCGCAGGTAATACACACTGACACTAAACAGATCCCGCTGATCACCACCCGGTCAGCGGGATTTTTTTATGAATGTTGCCTCCATCTTGCGGAACATATTTCCCTTATTTTTGTTTTGTTTCCAATCACTTAAATAAAAATACAATGCAAACTATTCTCAACGCAAACGGTACTATCGGCAAGATCCTGGCGCAGGAACTGCCCGTGTACACTGACAGGACACGATTGGTGAGCCGTAAACCGATAAGAGTGAATGAATCAGACGAACTTATGCCCCTCGATCTGACACAGCCGTGGCAGTAGACAGAGCCGTACATGGCTCCGAGGTTGTATACCTTGTAGTCGGCCTGGAATACAAGGCAACAACTGGCCTGATGAGGGAGACAGTCAACGCCTGCCTGAAGCACAGGGTAAAGCTGGTATTCTTCGACAACGTTTACATGTACGATAAGAATCATCTGTCTCATCTGACCGAGGATACCCCTGTCAATCCGCCCAGCCGCAAGGGTGTGCAGTCAGGAAATGGGTTTCCGGCATACTGTTCGGGCTGTTAATTCCGGTGATGAAGGAGATGCCAGAGATGATGTACCAGTATGACCGCGATTATTTCCTGGACTCATCGAAATTCACTGATCGCTACGGAATAAAAGCCACTCCTTATGAAGAGGGAGTAAAGGAAACCATCAGGGCGTACAAGGATAAAACCTGACCAGGGAGCAAAAAAAGATTATATATTTGCAGCCCAAAGGGGCATACGCCCCGGATAGGGATAATATCCAAAGACTAAGTGATCCGTAAATCTAACTTGTTAACATGATACTGCAGGTTGTCATCTTGCTGGCCGGGTTTGTAATACTGATCAAGGGAGCCGACTGGCTGGTCAACGGCGCATCTGCCCTGGCCCGGAAGTATAATGTGTCCGACCTGGCCATCGGCCTTACTGTCGTTGCATTCGGAACCTCCGCCCCGGAGCTGGTTGTAAATGTTTTTGCCGCTTTCCAGAACCACCAGGACATAGCATTCGGAAACGTGATTGGCAGTAACAATTTCAACCTCTTCGTGATACTGGGAATAGCAGGACTGATAGCACCGCTAAGAGTACAGTCGAGTACAATCTCCAGGGAAATACCGCTATCATTTTTTGCCATAGCCCTTCTCTTCCTTCTGGTAAACAATTTCTTCCTTTCGGACCAGACCGTTTTGTCGAGGATTGACGGAGTCATCCTGCTCGTGATGTTCGGACTGTTCCTCCTCTATGTATACAAACAGCTAAAGGTTGATCCCGAGGTTATAATCGAACCGCATAAACAGTATACCACACTTAAAATCTGGGCAATGATTCTGGCTGGTCTTGCAGGACTCATAATAGGTGGCCGGCTGGTGGTGGACAGCGCCATCCGGATGGCTACGGCATGGGGAATCAGCGAGAAGATAATCGGGCTGACAATTGTTGCCGCAGGAACCTCGCTGCCTGAACTGGCCACCTCGGTGGTGGCGGCGGTGAAGAAGAACAATGACATTGCCATCGGGAACATTATAGGATCAAACATCTTCAATATCTTCCTGATTCTTGGGGTCAGTTCGGTTATAAAGCCCCTTCCCTACGACAGGGGATTCAACGGAGACATGTTCTTCCTTGCAGCAGGGACCATCGCCCTCTTCGCAATGATGTTCACAGGAAACAGGAAGAAGCTCGACAGGTGGGAAGCTGCACTGCTGCTGGCAGCCTATATAACTTATACTGTACTTCTGATTACCCGCTGATTGCCTGTCTGATCCCGGAAATTAGCAAATCGCAGACTCTGCTTCGCAACTCGCAAATTCTGATTAATCTTTTTGGAACAGAATTTGTTTGGAAGAGAGGGTCTACCGTTTAATGGGATACTCTATTTTTGAAGATTAAATGGAGCCGTGACACCATCAATCAAACGGGGCGAAACCGAAAAGCCAGACGAGTAGGGTGATATAAAAACTTTCAGATCAAGAAGAAACTGCTCATTTTTGTTGCACTGATAAGTCTCGGCGCTGTTACCGCTGCACAGGTCCGGCCAAATGCACTTGGGGTACGTCTCTACGGTGGCGACACTTACAGCGGGGCCGAACTCTCCTACCAGAAGGGTCTCAACGAAAGGAACAGGTTTGAACTCGATGCCAGTTTCGGTTTCAAGGAGGACTTCACAAGGGTCGCACTTGTTGGCATCTACCACTGGGACTGGAATATAGTTGGCGGCTTCAACTTGTACGTCGGTCCGGGAGCAAGTATTTCATATGACAACTTCAGCGAAAACACATATGAGAACATTGGTGTGGGAGGCCAGATCGGCATTGACGCGCCGGAACCGAGAAATAACGGCACCAGGCCGAAAAGTTATTTCGGCGCCGAGTCAACCAATTACCTCCGGCTGTTGTTAAAGGATAAGAAGGTCCGGTTGGAATATGATGTTGCGAAATATGACCGCTACGGACGAACGCTCGCATACGCATACCTTGAGGATGGCAGCTTTGTCAACGCGGAGATGGTGAGAAACGGGTTTGCCATTGTCATGACGGTACCGCCGAATGTCAGACACCAGGAGACCTTCAACGCACTGGCCACAAAGGCCCGCAGGCAGAATAAGGGATTATGGAAGGGAGATCCTTCCGCTAAATAATAAGATATGAAAATAGTTGACTGGAAGGAACAGAGTATTGTCGAGACGCCGCATAAGGTAGATGTGCGCAAATTATACGAGCGTGACAGCGCGCAGGTGATGCATATCACCCTCAATCCGGGAGAGTCTCTCCGGCCACATATCACCCCCGTTGATGTTTTCTTCTATATTCTTGAAGGAGCAGTTGACGTGCGGGTGGGCGACGAGACCGTCACAATAGGCAGTGACAGGCTCGTGGAGAGCCCGAAAGACATAATTCATTGCCTCTCGAACAGCTCCACGGCCACTGCCCGCATCATGGTTGTAAAAGCGCCGAAGCCGGTCACCTCAGCCAGGCTGCTCTGATCTTAGTCTCTCACACACCTTACCGAAAATCCCATCGGAGTTGACCAGTCTTCCTCTACGGTGGCATTGTCAGCATACAGGTAGAACATATAGGTCCCTGTTGGTGACTCAGCTACAATTGTTGACGTCCAGAAGCCGGCATATGTCTTAAGGTAAGATGAACTCCCGCTTGCATATCCGCCGCCAAGAGCCTTGAAGCCGTATGCGTCGGATGCATCGGCATTGGGAAAATTCCAGTGTTCCGTACCTATCTCCTTGAGCTTGCCGCCCGCAATACTAAAGCCACCCAGCAGAGTTACCATATCCAGCCACTCCTGCCTCGTCGCCACATGCCATCCTTCGGGGGCAAGACCCCTGGCATCATGCACCGCCTGGGAATTATATAGTTTCCCATAAACCTCTCCAATGGCAGGGTCATTGTTGTAATTGATCCATCCGCCCTCGTTGCCCGGCGTTCCGAAACTGTTGGGAATCGCATCGCCGTTACGGTAATGCGTCACCTCCAGGTTCCTGTCGAGCCACTCCTGGTCCCCTATTTTGATAATATTGTAAACATTGCCGTCAATATCCGTGATGGTTTTCTGCTCTTCGGGCGGATCCTTTTTGCATCCCGCCGCTACAACGGCAAAAGTTAACAGTATAAATACCAGACGCTTCATTTTCATAAGATATGTCATATAGTACCCTTAAAAAATATTGACGATAATTTCCGTCACAGTGATCACTTCACCTGCTTCAGCAGCGAATTGAGTTGCGTTTTAGCCACACTGCTCTTGGATACACCTCCGACCTCCTCAATCTCCTTGTGTATCACTCCCTCGTAGGCTCCCGATACCTTGCCCATCTCCTCGTATGTGCTGTTTTGGCCCATGGTGCCGTACTGACCAACACTTACTTCATTGAACTGCAAGGAATAAAGGCCATTTGACATGACCCTGACATCAACGCTGCCTCCATCACCGGTGAGGTAGAAAGTCTCTCCTCCATCAAACGACATCCCGCTGACAAAGAAAAGGGCGAAGGGATAAATGCTTCGCACAATATCTTCAGTGTAGCCCAGGGAGGGATAGTTGCCGCCAAGGACATCACTATCCTCGTCCAATGTAGCTATGGCAAACGTTGTTGTATCACCGTTGCTGATATTGCTGAACATGAACTGGAAGACATGCAGCTCGGTCGACTCCCCCTTGTTGAACACCTCCTCAATGAGGTAGAGATCATTTATCAGGTACTCCTCGCCATCATATGTGAAGGAGTTAACCGGATCTTTGTCCTTTGAACAGGAAAAAAGAGTCAGCAGGGCAAGCAGCCCGACGAAAAACATAGCATTTCTTTTCATTACAATCAATTTGGTTAATAAAATATATGAATTGTTTAACAGTACTTCAGTCACGAATTCGGCAGATTCCATTTGTATTAACCGCATTATGCAAAGGTTTATTGCAGGAATGCAAAAACATTTTCCTCTCAAATAGCCATTTTATGACACCTTGATGGCTCTCTGCCCCCGGCACACCCTTAAAACACATGACCTTTAAAATAAATATCCGTTATATTCACGTTATAGTATAAAAGCGTCTGATACAATCTCAGTCTCATGAAGAAATTTCTCTTCATTCTGGCCATGACAGCCGCAGGATAAAATAAAACAATTAATGTCAGCCCATTGAGAGTACCAGACATATATTTCACCCTCCTGACCGTGGCCACACTGCTGCTGGCTGCCTCCTGTTCACGCAGAGCCGCTCCCGGTGCATCGGATGACGGCGGCGCAGGGCGAAGTTCCTCCGGTGTGGTAATCAAAACCCCCGAAATCACACTGCAGATACCGGATGTGACGATGAGCTCAGCGGAAGAGAAACGGCTTGAAAAGTTTATTGAAGCCGGAATTGAAAAACCCGTCTCAGCCGGAACCGCAACCCCTGCCGGGATAATTGAAACAGCCCGCGGATACCTGGGAGTGCCTCACTGCATGGGGGGCACAACAGCCAGGTGCATGGACTGCTCAGGACTGATCTTCAGGGTATTCGTAACTCACGGGATCACCCTCCCTCACAGCTCCGAAGAACAGGCCAGGTACGGCCGGATCATTGCTGAAAGAGAGATGCTCATGCCGGGCGATCTGCTCTTTTTTATCAGGACATACAACACAAGCCGCCTGATAACCCATACCGGGATCTATGCCGGGGATGGAAAATTCATTCACACATCGAGCAGCAGAGGGGTGATAATCACCGCCCTGGACGACCCGTACTGGAGCGAACGGTACCTGTTCGCAACGAGGATCTTCGAGTGAAACTCACATCACAGGCAGTGCCGGTAATCGCCTGAGCATGGTGGCCGCCATGAGGTTTGACACTACCCTGAACGTGGCGGCCGTAACCTGCCGGAACTCTATCTTGAAAGTAACCTGATCATTGAATCCAGCGACTCCTTCAGCCTGATCAGATCATCAACCTTCAGGTCACCTTCCACCAGCCGCGAGGCAAGTTTTTCAGGGATCATTCTGGCCTCCTCCTGCAACTCCCTGCCCTTGGCGGTAAGCTGTACAATAACCTTCCTCTCATCCTCCCCCGAGCGCTTCCGCTTCACAATGCCCTGATGCTCCATCCTCTTGAGCAGAGGGGTGATTGTATTCGTGTTCAGTATCAGCTTCTTCGCTATATCATTAACCGGCATGCCATCCTCCTCCCACAGTATCATCAGCACCAGGTACTGCGGGTAAGTTATCCCCAGCCGGTCAAGAAAGGGCTGGTACTCCCTTGTTATAAGCCGTGATGCCGCATACACAGGAAAACATAACTGGTTCTCAAGTTTGAGCTGTTCGTAAGCCATGGCATGTGGTTTATTTTGTCTCCAGCACCTTCTTAATACTTTCCTCCATTGTTTCAGGCTTCCTGGTGGGCGCAAACCGCTTAACGGGTTTTCCGTTACGGTCAATAAGGAACTTCGTGAAATTCCATTTAACTCTCCTGCCGAAAACAGAACCAAGCTCACCTGTCAGGTATTTGAAGACCGGGTGCGCCGACTCGCCGTTGACATCAACTTTGGAGAACATCGGGAAGGTAACCCCGTAATTCACAAGGCACCCCTCTGCTATCGATTTCTCGTCGCCCGGCTCCTGGTTGGCAAACTGGTTACTCGGGAAACCAAGTATCACAAGACCGTCATCCTTATACTTCTTATATAATTTCTCTAGACCCTCATACTGCGGGGTCAGTCCGCATTTGCTGGCAGTGTTTACCACGACCACGGCCTTGCCCTTAAAATCCTCCATGCTTATCTCCTTTCCCTGGAGACTCATCGCCTTGAACTGATAGAAATTCTGTTTCATGTTATCCGTATTTGTTTGTTTTTATCCTTACAATTACTGCCTCTTTATTACCGTGCAAATCCGATTTTCTTTTTTTTATCTGCTACGATATTATCGGAGGCGACACAAAGGTAAATAAACTTTTTTTATATCGCAAGCGATTAAAGTAATTATTTACTGACTGAACCCGTCAGCGACATCCCTGCAATAATGAATACACCTTCACCCCTCTCCTCGCTGGAGGCTATCACCAGGCCTGCATCCGCTGCCAGCCTCACCAGTCCGCCGCGCGCCATGTATTGCCTGAAGTTGCGGTAATGGTCGCCCCCGGCAGCACGTTCAATGCTCCGTGACAACCAGGCTGCCGGCCCGCTTCTCATGGGACAGTTATAGTCGGCAATGACTATCCGTTTCGCAAGGCGACTCATCTCCCTGAGCACTCTGGCACCCGTCTCCGGATCAAACTGGTGCATTGCAAGGGTCGACACGGCCACATCGAAGCTGAAGTCAGGAAAGCACGACAGGTCAGTTGCATCGAGCAGGCTGAAGGAGACATTGGGAATCCTTCGCCTCTGCGCAGTCCGGCTGGCTGTTGTGATCATATCTTCTGAAAGATCGATACCCGTGACATGGCCGGCATTGCGGGCCATTGTAAGTGACAACGCTCCCGTCCCGCATGCAATGTCAATGACCTTCTCCCCAGGGAGTATCATCGCAGCTACGTATCTGCGAAGCCCGTTGACCAGCGGATCAATAAAGACCCGGTAAAGAAATCCTTTAATTGAGAAGCCCATACATTAAAATTACTATGACAAATGTATGTTATTAAAGTCGGGTTCTGCACGGGCGGAGACCGGGCTGCACTTTCAGTCTAACCTGTCATTGCTTCCTTTTATACTATTCTTCTTCCCGTCTCGTTAAATTGTAGTCACCGGGAACAACCCGACAGGTGGGGAGAACATTTAAAGGGATAATATGAACGGAGGAGAGAAGCGGCCGGATAACGCCAACCATGGCGAAAATCATTCATATACAATAAAATCAGCACTTTTCGGGGTGGCCGTAGGCGATGCGCTGGGGGTACCGGTTGAGTTTGAAAGCCGGCAGGAGAGAATTCTCAACCCGGTTACAGGCATGACCGGCTACAGAACATATGACCTGCCTCCCGGCACCTGGTCAGACGACAGCTCCCTCACCTTCTGCCTGGCCGAGGCACTGACACAGGGATTTGATGTCAATGCCATCGGTCTGAATTTTGTGAAATGGCATCGCGAGGCCTTCTGGACTGCGCAGGGCGAAGTGTTTGACATAGGCAACGCCACAAGGACAGCCATTGACCGCCTGGCGAAAGGAACTCCGGCTGTCATGGCGGGCCCCGCCGACGAGGCATCGAACGGCAACGGCTCGCTGATGCGGATCCTACCCCTCCTGTTTTATATGAACGGCAAGCCTCTGACTGAGCGCTTCGAGCTGACGCGACAGGTATCTTCGATCACTCACGGGCACATACGGTCAGTAATAGCCTGCTTCTACTACCTCGAATTCGCCAGACAGATTCTGGAAGGCAAGGAGAAAATAGATATCTACAGGGACCTGCAAAAAGTGGTCTCGGGGCACCTCTCCGCACTGCTTATTGACCCGGCGGAGGTGGTGATTTTTGACAGGCTCCTCAAGTATGACATTCACAGGCTTCCCGAGGGTGAGATCCGCAGCAGCGGTTACGTAATTGACACCCTTGAGGCGGCTGTCTGGTGCCTGCTCACCACTGACTCCTACCACGAAGCCGTTCTGCGTGCGGTCAACCTCGGCCAGGACACTGACACCACCGCTGCCGTCACCGGCGGACTTGCCGGCCTGCTCTACGGCTTTGACTCCATACCGGAGTCGTGGATAAGCCATTTAGCACGCAGGGAAGATATTGAGGAACTGGCAGAAAGACTTGGGGCGAGCCTTTACGGCAACTGACATTTTTCGGCGTCAATGCCGGCGTCATGGTATACACCCCATGAATGATACAGACCGACATCAAACTCCGGAGGCACTCCGGCAAAAAGATAATCAGCCGGATCAACCAGTGTGATCTTCGTCCTCACCCCATGCCTCACGGTATCCAGCCTCTGCAGCTTCAGCCCGCAGGTCTCTGCAATCGCCTGGTGCCCGAGACAGATCCCCAAAAAACCCCTCCTGCGGGAATATTTTTGCAGGAGCTCAGACATCACCGGAGCATCTGCCGGGACTCCCGGTCCCGGCGAAAAGAGAAAGCCGTCATATCTTGCAACACTCTCAGCATGGATCCTGTCATTCTTCTCTATGTCGAAGTCGCACATGTCTGAATCCCTCAGAATCTCAACGAGATTGAAGGTAAACGAGTCATAATTATCGACAACAAGGATTTTCGGTCTTCGGTAATTCATACATTTACCTCCGCGGGCTATAGGATGAATCGTAAAAATACAATTAAAGAGCAAGTGAACGAATGGGGTGGCGCCGGGATCTTTGACGGCGAACCGCAAAACCTCGGGTTGCATGAGAAGCGGCTCAACGCCTCACGGCGGAAGCTCTTCGGGAGCACCGGCGATATCAGCCTGGCTGAACACATCAGCGTACCGGAAGACAGCCTCACCCGTGTTTACAGGTGCCGGGTCATCTATGAAGAATCAATAATCTCAATTGAGTTCATGCCGTATCGGCCTGCCGTTGTACGCACCCTGAAGGTTGTCCATGCAGATGACATTGACTACAGCCTGAAGTACCTCGACCGTACCTGCCTGACCGGTCTGATTGACCGCGGAGTTGCCGATGATGTGCTGATAGTTAAAAACGGTTTTGTTACGGACACCTCTTATTCCAACATCGTTTTTACCGACGGCTTGCGATGGATCATGCCTGACACACCCCTGCTGCGTGGCACGATGCGGGAGAAGCTGTTGATCGAAGGAACTATAAGGGAAAAAAAGATTAACTGTTGATGACCTTGGCAGATTCGTCGGTTTCAGGCTGATCAACGCAATGCTCGGATGTGATGCCCCTCTCCTGCCAGTAAGTAATATAATACGTTAATTAACAGCCGGAGTTAATACCGGGAATAATGCCGGAGTTAATGCCGGGGATCATCCGGTTATTACCTGCTCCCTGCCCTGACGCATCTCCCTGAAACTGATAAGCATTCCCCTCTTCTCATCCCACAGGCGGAGCATCAGAGAATTAAAGGCCGACCAGAAAGTCACCGGCTTAACCTGCCCGAAGAGCGGGTTCTCATCATTGCACTTCTTCAGTTTATAGTTGGGAATGAGAGGACTCAGATGATGGATATGATGGTAGCCGATATTACCTGTGAACCAGTTAAGCACAGCCGGGAGCCTGAAGAACGAGCTGCCGTCCAGCGCCATCGTCTTGTAATCCCATGAGGATGAGTCGCTCCATTTGACATGCCTGTACTGGTGCTGTACATAAAAGAGCCAGACACCGTGAACCGTGGCTATGTACAGTACCGGCAGCTGGATCATCAGGTACGCTTTCCAGCCTATAGTAATTACCATGGCGGCAATTATCATTACAAGAGCCAGGTTGGTCAGCTGAAGATAAACATGTTCCTTCACCGACATATATTTCTTGGGAAGGCGGTTGAGCACCACAAAAAGGAGCATCGGTGCAACACCCAGGAGAAACACCGGGTTACGGTACAGCCGATAGACAAAGCGCTGCCACCTGCTATTCTTCTGATACTCCTCAACAGTCAGGGTCATTACGTCTCCTATCCCCCTCTTATCAAGGTTTCCAACGGTCTGGTGATGGATGTGATGATCGCGGTGCCACCGATGGTAGGGAGTAAAAACAAGTAACCCGGTTAGCACACCAATGATGGTGTTCATGCGTTTTGAGCTGAAGAATGACCCGTGACCGCAGTCGTGGAAGATTATGAAAGTCCTTACCAGGAACCCTGCCGCCGGGATAGACAGTGCCAGGGTGAGCCAGTAGGAGATCTTCAGCGACCATATCATCAGGGCCCACATTAGCAGGTATGCCACGACAGAATTTATTATCTGCCACCAGCTCTTGAGATTATCAGGCTTGTTGTATCTTGATATGATCTCCATCCATTCGGGTTTTCCACCCTTTTTCTTCACTGTTTCCATTATTCCCGCTGAGATCACTGATGCCTGCCTTTTGCGGCAAGCCACTGTAAATCAGATTACAAATTTAGTAAATTCTGACCTGAAAATCAACTGAAAAGTAAACCCTGCCCGGGCATCCCACTATTGCCTATTGCCTTCCTGACACTTCGTGTGCGGGGCGGACTCAGTGTTGTTACTGCTGCCGGATCACAGATAGCAGAGATTCCCTCACTCCAGGCTGATCACCCCGATGCACAGGTTTGATGCTCACCAAAAAGGAAAGACTTTTCAAGGCACTATTAGCCCTTGTAATTGCAATTTGTTTTTGGATAACAGCTTTAAGCTTATGATCCGACGGAATCAGCCGACCCTTAGTGGTATATGCCCGGAAGCCTTACAATCGTGATCCTTTTACTGGGATTAATTCTCATAACATCTGTCTGTATCTATTCTTGGTTCCCTGCAAGGGTAAGGTGATCATATCCTGATCTGCCAAGGCAAAAGGCGGCCTTGTTACCAGACTCTCTGTCAGAAAATCAGCGACAGGCAGGTAAGGCCGCCATCCATTTTCCTGAACTCCGACATATCAAGTTCTATTATGTTGTAACCGAGCTCAAGTATCTTTTCCCTCGACTTCGGGAAGCCTTTGGCTATCAGCAGGTAATCATTGACCCGCAGGCAGTTGGCCGAATAGTATTCTTCGGGGTCAAGAATGATTGTGTTTGCCGGGTGAGCCACATGTGAAAACACAGGTGTCGAAATGAAGTTCCCGTTCCCCAGGTATGCGATGTCCGATTTCAGGTGCAGTCCTGCCTCCACCGGGATGAAGGATGTTGTAAAGCCGTGTTTTGAAAGTATGTCTGAAAGCTGGCCAGCTCCTTCCTTATTTGTCCTTTCTGAGATGCCGATGAAGTAATGGTTTTCAGCCCTCAGAACGTCTCCCCCTTCCAAGGTGCCGGGCGCTGTTATTGATTCTGTCGGTCCGTACCCGGCAAGTACCATGGCAATTGCCTGTTCCTCGCCCCTTCTGGTGGCAGCTCCCGGCCTGGATATTACCTTCACCCTGCTGTTGACAACAGCTGTATCCTCAACGAAACAGCCATCGGGGTATCTCTCATCGGCCTCCAGCACTGTCAGTTCCACACCGCACTTAATAAGTGCCTCGCAGTATGCCGCATGCTGTTCAAGTGCCCTGACGAAATCCGGTTTCCCCAGGTTTGATGAGGTTATCCCGTTGGCAAAGTTCTTGCCGGGTCTCCTTACTATTGCTTTTGTGTACAACTTCTTACAGGATTTAATTATTATCAGAATCGGATACCTCAATTATAGGCAATTTCCAATTAAAGACAAATTCAGCAGAGTTCATTATAGCCTCACTTTCTGAATATTTCAATCTTATTTTCACAATTTTCCATTGATAAGATCTGATTTAGATACTTATTTACGGATAACTATATAAATAAGACTTTATTATGAAGCTTAGTAAGAAAGACAAAAACTACCGGCAATTCACTTTATTAAGGTTATACACTTAAAATAAATTTGTCCATTTAAGGTTTTAACCTTAATTTTGTATTAAATATTTAAGGTTATAGCCTTATGAAGAAGCAAATCTTAATTTTGGAACATGTAGATGCAAAGATATCTCAGCTTAAGAAAGCAGAGGATCTGGTCATTCCGACAGCCGGGTGGATATATTCAATACGTCAAGCACTTGGAATGTCAATGAGGCAACTGGGAAATAGGATGGGCATAACGCCGCAAAGTGTCAAGGAGATTGAAGAAAGAGAGAAGAATGGTACAGTTACTTTGAAGGTACTCCGGCAATTCGGACAGGCTCTGAACTTAAAACTTGTCTATGGCTTTATCCCGTCAGAAGGCAGTCTTGAGAAGATTATCGAACGACGGGCCTGGGAATTGGCAAAAGAAATTGTAACCAGGACTTCAGCCTCAATGAAGCTGGAAGACCAGGAGAATAAACCGGGCAGGCTGAAAAAAGCCGTAAAGGAGAAAGCAGAAGAATTAAGACTACAAATGCCTAAGTACCTATGGGACTGAGACTGGAATATATTGATGGTCAGACTCCAATTGAGGAGGAAGAGAAAGAAGGACTCCTTATCAAAACCATCTCTACCAGGGGAGAGCTTGATGAATTTGAACAGGTTAATATCCAGGAGGCTGTAGAATGGTCTATGAAGCGCAAATTTACCATGGAACAAATCCTCACTGAAGACTTCATAATGCTTGTACACGCAAAAATGTTTGGATCAGTTTGGAAATGGGCCGGGAAAAAGAGAAAGACTAATAAGAATATTGGAGTTGACAAGACTCAGATCACTGTTGAAATCCATAAACTGATTGATGATTGCAGGTTTTGGATAGAGCATAAGACATTTCATCCTGATGAGATTGCTATTCGATTTAGCCATAGGTTAGTTCGAATTCATGTGTTTCCAAACGGAAATGGTCGTCATTCACGATTAATCGCAGACATTGTAATCTCAAATGTATTCGACAGACCTGTTTTTACCTGGGGACATTCAGACCTGTCAAAAAAAGGGTCAGTAAGAAAAGAGTATCTTAACTCGATCTATAAGGCTGATTATGATGATTATGACTCACTCATAAATTTTGCCAGAAAATAACTACATTTTAAAAATGGCAAAAGACCAATGGTACTCTAGGAAAGGTTGGGAAGATAATATTCCATTTTCGATTATATACCCTCTAACAAATCAATGTCTCTATATGAATTTTAGGGATTGTATTCCCAAAATATTATAATATTCAGGGATTATAATCCACAGTTTTGGGTTTTGAATAGATAAACTGTAACCATATAAAGCTGCCGACTGCCGACTGAAGACTACTGACTTATTTCACTATTGCCTACTGCCTACTGCCTATTGCCTTTTTTCATAAATTTACTCACAATACATGAGTCCACCCACCATGCCCCTATCCAAAAAACATCGCATATTCAAAATCGGCCCCGGTGCCCTCGTCACTGCCGCGTTCATCGGCCCGGGAACAATCACCACCTGCACTATCGCAGGGGCGAAGTTCGGCTACGCCCTCCTCTGGGGTATGGTCTTCTCTGTGACGGCAACAATCATCCTCCAGGAGATGGCGGCGAGACTCGGCATCATCTCAAAAAACGGCCTCGGCGAGGCACTGCGAGCACACTTCACCAAACCGGCTGCCAGAATTATCACCGCCATACTCGTCATCTCCGCCATAACACTCGGCAACGCCGCCTTCCAGACGGGCAACCTGCTCGGCGCCTCGATGGGCCTCGAGACCCTCTTCGGCCCTGAAACTCAGGCCAGCACCGGGGCACTTTCAAGCCCCGGGACAGCAGCCGGCACACTGTCAGCCGCCGGGACGGCAGCCGGTTCCCTGACACCCGCCGGCCCTGCCACTAGCTTCAACTCCGGTACACTCACCCTCCGCTTCTGGGTGGCAATCACCGCCGCTATTGCCTTCCTCCTGCTCCTCGCCGGCAGCTATAAGCTCATGGAGAGAGTGCTCATCGCCCTGGTGATAATCATGAGCCTCACCTTCCTCACCACGGCAATAATAGTCGCACCCGAACTGCCTGCCCTGCTCAGGGGGATGTTCATCCCCTCAATCCCAAAAGGTGCAGTCCTGACACTCGTGGGGCTCATCGGCACCACCGTGGTGCCATATAACCTCTTCCTCCATGCCTCGGCAGTGCAGGAACGGTGGCACAGCCCCTCCGATCTCCCGGCAGCCAGGTGGGATATATCGGTATCGATGATCCTCGGAGGGGTGATATCGATGGCCGTCATCGTGACAGCCGCCGCCGCCTTCGCGGGTACAGGAGCGGATATCGCCTCGGGCACAGATATGGCACGTCAGCTTGAGCCTCTCGCAGGGCGATGGGCCAGGTACATCATAAGCATCGGCCTCTTCGCCGCAGGCATCTCCTCTTCAATCACCGCCCCGATGGCCGCAGCCTACGCCACAGCCGGCATCATGGGCTGGAAACGTGACCTTCGCTCTGCGCGATTCCGTATGATCTGGATGTTCATCCTGCTGGCAGGAGTGCTCTTCGCGATGCTGGGATTCAAACCCGTCGAGGCGATCCTCTTCGCACAGGTGGCAAACGGTATCCTGCTGCCGGTGATAGCCGTCTACCTCCTCGTGGTGATGAACAGCCGCAGGATAATGGGCGACAACGTAAATACGCTCCTCTCGAACATACTCGGAGGTATTGTGGTTCTTATTGCAACGGGACTGGGCATCAGGAGCATCCTCCATGTAATTGGTCTAATCTGAAATCAGAAGAAAATGAATATCGACATAAACTGTGATCTCGGCGAGATGAGCCTGGCAGACGGGCCCGGCAGCGATGAGGCTATAATGCCCTTCATCTCCTCCGTCAATATTGCCTGCGGGTTTCATGCTGGCGATCCGCTGACGATAGAGCAGACCGTACGCTCTGCCATAAGGAACGATGTGAGCATCGGGGCGCACCCGGGATACCCCGACCGTGAGAATTTCGGACGGAAGCCCATGTCGATGAGCCACAGAGAGCTGCGGGCGATGATACTCTATCAGGCGGGAGCTGTCAAGGCGATGGCCGAGGCGGCAGGAGCACGCATGCGCCACGTCAAGCTCCACGGCGCACTATACAACACCGCTGCAACCGACTATATCATGTCGATGAACATCGTGCGGGCAGTGAAGGACCTCGACAGCTCGCTGGTGCTGGTGGGATTGTCGGGCTCGCAGCTGATCAGGGCTGCCAGGAACGCGGGCCTCGCCTGCGCCTCGGAGGTATTTGCCGATAGGGCGTACAACGACAACGGCACGCTCGTTTCACGCATAGGTGAGGGCGCTGTGCTTCACGATACAGACCTGATGATCCGCCGGGTAATCAGGATGATCAGGGAGAAGGTGGTGGAGAGCATCTCCGGGAGACTCATCCCTATAGAGGCCGATACCGTCTGCATCCACGGCGACAATGAGACCGCCCCGGAGTTCGTGAAAAAGCTGGCGGAGGCGCTGCGCGCGGCGGGCATCACCGTGAGGCCCATGGGAGCAAAATGAACCGGGAATGGTTTGGGCCGGAAGCATCAAAAGAATGCGCCCCACTAAGCACTGAAACGGAACTGCATAATGTCGGAGACAGAGCAAAAAAGATATCCGGGAAAGAGATGAGATGGAACTGAAATATATACCGTCGGGCGACTCGGCATTCATAATCAAGGCCGGCGATGTGATCTCGGAGGAGGTCAATCTCACCGTCAGGAAGCTGCTGAAGAGGCTTGAGGAGGCAAAAATTGCGGGCATCACCGACTTCATCCCGTCGTATAACGAGCTGATGGTATGTTATGACCCGGCGGTGACCGGTTATAAAGAGCTGCTTGAGATATTCAAACAATGTGCCTCCGACCTCAGTGTCATGACCCTGCCGGCGGCCGATGTGATTCATGTCCCGGTGCTTTACGGAGGCGAGTATGGTCCTGACCTTCATTATGTTGCAGAATTCAACAGCCTCTCAGAGGACGATGTGATAACAATACACAGCTCCGTAGCCTGCCTCGTTTACATGCTTGGCTTCACCCCCGGCTTCTGTTACCTCGGGGGGATGGACAGGCGTATTGCCACCCCGCGCCTGGAGACGCCGCGACTGAAGATACCGGCAGGATCGGTGGGTATCGCCGGCGAACAGACAGGCATATACCCTCTCGAGAGTCCCGGCGGATGGCAGCTGATAGGGCGCACGCCGCTGCGACTCTTTAACCCTGACGCCCGGCCTGAGTTCCTCTTCACTGCCGGCGACTATATCCGGTTTTATCCTGTGGATCAGGGTGAGTATGCCCGGATAGCTGCTGCTGTAGCTGAAGGCATCTGGCAGGTCAGACGAACCCCGAAAGAGTGACTATGACGACGGTGATAGTACATAAGGCAGGATTGCTGACCACGGTGCAGGACCGGGGGAGGTACGGGTATCAGAGGTATGGCATGCCCGTCTCGGGGGCGATGGATGTTTTCTCCCTCGAGCTGGCCAACCTGCTTGTGGGTAATGATCCCGGCGATGCATGCCTGGAGGCTACAATCTCCGGTCCGGATCTTGAGTTTACCGGCGCAACCTGGATTGCAATCACCGGTGCCGACATGGACCCGCACCTCAACGGCCGGACAATCCCGATGAACACTGCAGTTGATGTCAGGCCCGGCGACAGGCTTGTTTTCAAAGGTTTGAGGAGCGGCTGCAGGGCATATATAGCCTTTGCCGGAGGGATAGCCGTGCCACCCGTGATGGGAAGCAGATCTACTTACCTCAGGGCAGGTGTTGGCGGATTTCAGGGCCGGGCCCTCATGCCGGGCGACGAACTGCCGCCGGGAGATACAATTTGGCTCCCGTCAGGCGCCGGGTTTCCGCTGAATGGAGCAGATCCCCTCTCCCCTCCCGGCCATTTCTCCACGGGTTCTGCCAGAAGGAAACCCCGGTTAATAAAGCTCCCGGAAGGCCTGATTCCCGGGTACAAACATGAGCAGACAATCAGGGTCATCCCCGGTCCCGAGGCACACTATTTTGAACTGGCCGGATTGCGCAGTTTCCTGGTTACAGAGTACACGGTTACCGCCCAAAGTGACCGCATGGGTTACCGGCTCTCAGGTAAGCCGATAGAGCACAGGGAAGGCATGACCAACATCATCTCGGCAGGCATCTCTCTGGGCACCGTTCAGGTCCCCGGTGACGGGCAACCAATAATCCTGATGGCCGACCGCCAGACCTCCGGCGGCTATGCCCGCATAGCAAATGTAATCACTGTTGACCTCACCCTCCTCGCCCAGATGCGGCCGGGAGACATTATCCGCTTCCGGGAGACAACCCTCGGCCAAGCCCGGAAGCTTTACATTGACGGTCACACGATGTTGTCCGGAATAAAATCAGCATTACAGCGTTTAATATAATATGTGCACTTCAGGAAATATACTATCCGCAACAGCGACAGGAACCTCCTTCACAAAAACAAAACCTTTGAAGTAAGTGTTCTGATAGTAAGAATTACGTTCTGCAGACAATAACAGCATCAAATGGCACATTCACCTGAAAAAATGAACATTCACAGCAAGTCCCCGGGTTATGGCAGGGCTTTCGCCATCGGCATCGGGTTGAATGTATTTTTTGTTGCCTTAGAGGTATTCTTCGGACTGCGGGCCAATTCATCAGCGCTGCTGGCCGATGCGGGACACAATGCCAGTGACGTGTTCAGCCTTCTGTTTGCGTGGACAGCTGCCTGGCTGGCTACAATTGCACCCAGGGGCAAGTATACCTACGGCCTGCGAAAGACCACCATCCTGGTGTCAATCCTGAATGCCCTTATGCTCTTTGGCGCAGTCGCGTTAATTGCCATCGACGCCATAAGAAAGATCAGGAACCCGGAGCCGGTTGCAGGCAACCAGGTAATGATTGTGGCAGGCATAGGATTCTTTATCAATGCAATAACAGCCCTGCTTTTCATGAAAGGGCGAAAGGAAGACCTTAACATCAGGGGGGCTTTCCTGCATATGGCAGCCGATGCCGGTGTCTCTCTCGGTGTGGTGGCAGCAGGCTTGCTTATAAGCCTGACAGGCAGACAATGGATTGACCCGGTTACGAGCTTCCTTATCATAGCGGTTATCCTGTGGAGTACCTGGCGCTTATTCATCGATTCATTGGACCTGGCACTAGATGCTGTGCCAAAGAATATCAACATCGATAAAGTGCGTGATTTCCTGCTTGCCAGGGAAGGCGTTACCGACATTCACGACCTGCATATCTGGGCTATGAGCACCACCCGCGTCGCCCTCACCTCCCACCTGATAATGCCCCACGGCAGTAATGACAGTTTTATCGCTGAACTGCAGAAAGAGCTGCACCGGGAGTTTGGGATCAGCCATACAACCTTCCAGATTGAAAATGTTCAGATTGAAAAAGACTGCTCGGTTGACTGCTGATTCTTCAGGAGTCTGTGCTATTGACTGCTGATTTTTCGGGAAGGTCAACATCGTTGGCTGGAGCGACGGTGGCAACATAGGACTGGAACTGGCATACGCTCATCCGGAGAAACTGCTGAAAGTGGTGACGCTGGGGGCAAATTACTCAAACTAAAACTGGATGGCCCTTCCTGACAGTGCCGTCATGGCCCCTGATAATCCATTGATTTTAAGAATTTCGGAATTCATGAAAAAAACCGGTGAAAAAGCAGCAACCCTCACACCTGGTCCCTCTTGAGAATCCGGATCTCATCAACAGGGAAGTCATAAGATTCCTTGAACCGCCCTACACAGACATCGATGGGTATTATTTCCTTAAGCTGATGCAGTAGGATCTTCGGGAAAGCGAACCAACAAAAACTTAAGACGCCATCATTTTGTTTATTCTTAATTATAATCTTAACTTTCATGTTCTTACATGAAGTAAATTCCCGTATAAATGATTTTTGTAGACTATTATAAAATATTGGGGGTTGATAAAACGGCAACGACGGCAGACATCAAAAGTGCATACCGGAAACTGGCCTGCCATGGAGCGAATTCAGACCATTCTGTAATAAATTGTTGCGGTATCATTCTTCCAAAACAATTTCTGAATTAACGATTACTTTCCATCGGTTATCTGATGAGTACCCGATGGCAGGCAACGATGTTTTTAACGGGATCCTGAAAAACTTCAGTCCATTTTTTCCGGAGGCTTCAAACAACTCATCCGCCAGTTTCTCCCTGTTAATGACTTTCTCGGTCAGATATCCAAGTCTTTGAACAGTTGTGGAGTGAACGGAAGAAAAAAATACTGAATCAAACTCCCGGGGATCGATTTCATCAACAAGCTCATTCAGCACGACAACTACCCTGCCTAATCCTCCGGACCTCCTCTCATATTGAACCAGATCACATGCAGTCAGGCCCGCTGAAGATACCTTAAGGTAGCCTGTTTCAGTTTTCCGCTCTTTCAGCAACCTGTTTTCGATATTCCTTTTGCTTATGAAATTCACTTCCAATCCTTTTTTTCGGGAAGGCCGCAGTACCGGAAAATCAGTCATTACAAAGTATTCCTGTGGCTGCTGGTGTGCTGCACCGTATAAGGCTGCAGCGCTTAATAATCCGACATAATATGACCGGTTAAGGTATTTCATGAAATTATCCATAAACAATGCGGCAGGAAGTATTCCCCTGGTCGCGTATTGCGCAGAAATAATTAAGTAGAATCCTTTGTGGAAAGAAACAATTTTACCCTTCTTCGATAGTCTTTTCAAGGCACTTCTGATTGCTACCCCGGAACAATCAGGTAATTCATTCTCCACTTGATACAACGAAAATGAAATCCTTCCTCTTTTTTCAAGGGCCTCAATCCATTGACTCACATTTTTGTTAATCTGTCGCGGCATTATTAAAGTGATCTTTTGCGAAAAGTACCGATTTTCGGCCTTTTATGCAAAAAATCTATTCTAAATACTTGCACTATCTTAAAACTATTCTCTCACTGATTTCTTCCCGGATCGTATGGCAAAACAACCATAGGAAGTGCGTTCCGGTTGCCGGGATAAACCTTTTTTACTAAATCTATCTCTACACCTCGGTTGCTCATAGTTTTCGCGCCGGGTATGGCGTGATCTGCCGCTTGCTGAGGCCAAGTACCGGGC
>AMWB02010873.1_pt1 | contig 66817 bp, 55 predicted proteins | sample 200311 | NCBI WGS metagenome assembly AMWB02 (sample SAMN02737377, study PRJNA173069) | bioreactor metagenome | biome: anode biofilm in microbial fuel cells | place: USA: California | collected 2010-12-16 | reverse complement strand
CCGGCCCGCCACAACATGGCGGCGGTGTCCGGAGCGTTCGAAAATAAAATCGTCGCGGCACGGCAGCGGTTTATCCGGGAGACAGCAGGCATAGACCTTGCGTATTGCCGGAACGCCGCCCGGCGGTTCACCGGCGGAAGAGACCCGGGGCCGCCGCAGCGGCAGGCGGCCCCGGCGCATATGCTCTATTGTCCTACCGAGATTCTTTTCTCCCGGACCGTCATGGAAAATATCGTCTTCGGCACCCCCCGCGCGGAGGATGCCGCGGAAACCGCGACGCTTCTGGAGATGGTGGTCGGTCATCTGTCGGCATCCGGACTGCTGGAACACGTCATGGAGTTAGGCCTCGATTTCCAGGTCGGCAGCAAGGGCGACCGGCTGTCGGGAGGCCAGCGTCAGAAAATCGCCATTGCCAGGGCCTTTCTCAAGGCGTCCCCGATCCTCATCCTGGATGAAGCGACGGCGAGCCTCGACAACACGTCCCAGGGACGAATACAACGGTATCTGGAGACCGACCTTGACAAAAAGACCACCGTGATCGCGGTGCTTCACCGCCTGGATATCACCCCCGCTTACGACCGGATTATGGTCATGAAAAACGGAGCGCTCGTCGAATCGGGGAATTTCGATGAACTGATCGGGAAAAAAGGAGCTTTTTATGAACTTTTTCACGGACAGGGATGAGGAAGAAGAGGCTTCACCCCAACGGTCGGCGCTGATTGAAAACCTTGAAGCGCTGCGCCGGCTTCCCATCTTCAGCGAGATACCGTTCGAGATCATCAAGCTCTATGCCTACACGGCCCGACGGCGTCGATATCGGGAAGGAGAATTTATTTTTCGCCAGGGGCAGCCCGCCGGTGAGGCATTCCTCGTTCTGTCGGGCACGGTCTGTCTGATGCTTGAAGAGGCGGACAATACGATGATAGATCTTCAAAAGCTGGATTCCGGCGATTTTTTCGGCTATATGTCTCTTCTGGCCGAATATCCATGGCCGCTGACAACCCAGGTCCGGAGCCCGTCGAAGATGCTGATTCTCGATCGGCACAGCTTCCGGAAAATTCTGATCCGTTATCCTGAAAAAGGATTTCTGATCGTCGAGCGGCTGGTGCAGATGCGGATGGCAAGGATGAAAGCCCATATGAGCCTGTTGATGCGGCATATCGAGGATAAATCCGAGATCATCGATCTCTATCGGATCGACGGACCGTCGAGATGATATGGGAAAATGAATATGGTCGCATGCAGGATCATCAACGGCGGAAAAGCAAGGATCCTGCAGGATCTGTTTTGAAAAAGATGCGGAAAATGATTATGGTGGGAGGAGCAGCGTCCGGCGGCATGAACGATCGAGATGCCTGACACATCCGGCAGCAGGATGAACACAGAAGGTGACGCCATGAAGACTCCGGCATTTGCGGTGATGATCATATTTCTTTTGGCTGCGGACCTGTCCGGGGCTGCCGAGGCTCCCCATGCTCTGGGCGGATTCGTTCTCGGGGAATCCATCGAGGGATACGGGCCGCGGCTCATCGACGACACCGCCGTTAGGTTGCGCAACATCGGATGTGTGATGGAGGTCGATGTCGTCCCGCCGGAAGGATTCGAGAGCGGCAGCATCAACTACGGTTTATGTGCCGCCAAAAACCGGATCCTTCGCATCAAGCTCAAATATCGTGACCGAACCCCGGAATTTTATAAAACGCTTCTGTCCCGGTATAAACAGCGGTTTGGCGATCCGGACGAATGGAAAGGGGATCCGTTTCATGTGGTGATTGCCTGGAAATGGTACTTCAATGACCGGAACAACAACAAGATCAGCCTGACGCTGCAGCACAACACCCAGGATCAAGAGGAGAAGATCGGCAACTCGGTGAAGCTGACCCTTTCGGACCAGATGGCGGCGGAAAACAGTTTCTACCGCGAAAGTCGTGGACAGGGAGAACCACGATCGGGAAAAGAGGAGAAAACGTCGGATTGGAATCTGCTGATTCCCCGGTAGCGGCAGCCGTCATCCAAGGCGAGAAGTCATGATCGACGACGGTGACGTCATGACGGAATGCTGGAAAACGGTCGGATGGAACGGCATCCGGCTGTCGGTTCCGGAAGGCTGGGAAACGACCGGTATTGAACGGCGGTGTCTGGTCTTCGCTGAAAATTCGCGGCCGGTGATGACGCTCAAATGGGAACCGCTGCTCCGCCGCGGCGCCACCCGCACGGGGGTGTCACGGATCCGGCGGGCGCTTCCCCGGCGACTTCGCCGCGGCCTGCGGGAAATTCCGGTGCCCGATCGCTGGCGCGAGGCACTTGCGGGTCATTTTGAACGGCAAGACATTGCGGCGGCCGCGGCATTCTCGTGGGGAGATTCCTCCGGCGGCGACGGGCTTCTTCTCGAATGCCGCCGCACCGGCAGGGTTTTTCTGCTCCATCTTTACCGGATGCCTGGATCCGGCCTGCCGGGTGAATCCATGGTCGTTCCAGGAATATTAGCCTCCCTGGGCGACGGCGTCGCGGACGGCCGGGTCCTTTGGGCGGTTTTCGATTTCCAGGCCCGGGTGCCGACGTCGCTGACGCTGATGCGATACCGGTTCATTCCCGGCGCTTTTGAGCTGACCTTCGGCGCAGCGAAAACCACCGTTCGTCTTTGCCGATGGGCTCCGGCATCGGTCCTTCTCGGGGGCACGTCCCTGGCGGCTTTGGCCGCGGACCGCTTCGATATTCCGCTTGAAAACATCGGCGCCGGGGGCGGGTCTGTCGAATGGGTCGACAGGAATGTGTCGGCATGGAGCATGCTTCCGATGACAGGCTTCCTGATGCGCCCCGTCGTTCGCCGGGGCCGGGCGTGGCACATCGCGGGATACAACAAGATTCTCGCCGTCGGGATCGCGGCGAGGTCCCTTCCCGACGCATCTCTTCTGGACGAGTTGTGTGAATCGTTTCAGTGTGTTCAAGCGGATGCAATATCAACAGGATATGACCGAAGATGATCCGAGCCTTCCGAAAAGCCAATGTTCCGGCGCCCGTCGAGCGATCCGAAGCCTTGCAATGCCGGCCGGTGAAGCATCCGAGGGTCACGGAAGAGATGCGCGCCTCGGGCGTGGTGCTCGTTTCATACCCCCTCCAGACGCGCCCGTGGATCGCCGGAATCGCCCGGCGGCTCGGTCAGGGGCCGGAAAAACCCGTCATCAAGAAACTCCAGCTCGACGAAATGGGGAGCGCCGTATGGCGGATGATCGATGGCCGGCATACGGTGGCCCGCATGATCCGGGAATTCGCGGATACGTACCAGCTCCATCCCCAGGAAGCCGAGGTGTCGGTTACCCTCTTTATCCGGGAACTCGGAAAACGCGGCATCATCGGTCTCAAGCCCGGTTCGGAATCAGATACCGAATCGGTATCCGGCAAGGGCTCCGGATGTTGAAAGTATGTCTGCCGTGAGAATACGCTGGAAGATACTCGTCGTCCTGATCTCCATTTCGATCGTACCGATGCTCGCCATGCGCTGGAACGCCCACCGCATCGTCTACGCGCTGGCGCAGGAACTGGGGGAACAGGCCGAAGACGCCCTCGTGCGGCAATCGGTCCGATCCCTGAAGCAGCTCGTCGAGGATCATGGCCGGGTTCTCAGGCGGGACGGCGATCTGATCGAGATGATCCTGATGATCCAGGCGGCTGAAATTGAAAAACGTCTTGCCGGCCCAGAGCCGTCCAGAAACAGTTCGTCTTCGGATGGGGCGTCGGCAGCTCCGCCGACCGACCGGGTGCCGGTCTCTTACTGCAGGCTCGAGGGAGATGGAACCTGTGAGCCGATCACCGTAACCCATCAATATCCCCGCTGGATCCTTCCGAAGGGAATGGCTGTATCGGAAACGAACCGGATCATTGGAACCCTGGGCGGGATGAGCTCCCGATACGTAACCGCCGCCCGAAAGTTTCCGGGCCTTTTTCTGTGGCAGATCACGGTGCTCGAAAACGGGATTCAGGCGATCTATCCCGGGCCCGAGGTCGACACCCAGTTTGACGGCCGGCGGATGTCGTGGTACCGGCGAATCAAAACGGGGACGGACGTCGCGTGGAACATGCCGGTCGTCGATCCGCTGACCCTGCAGATCGTGCTTCCCGTCGCCGTTCCCATCCACGGACCGGGGGGAGAATTTATCGGTGCCGCCGCCGCCATGGTGCCGGTGAGCGGTCTTCTGCACGAAAATCGGCACATCCGGATGATCTCCGGAAATATCACCTCGCTTCTGGTGCGGCCGGAATCCCGGATCAACCCGAGCCTTTCATTAAAGTCAGATGAAAAGTCCAATCTGGCATCCGAACCGACATCCGACGTAAAATCCGACGCCACAGGGATTCTGATCATCGCGAGCGAAGATGGACAAGCCTCCGGACACGAGCAGTGGCATTATCATAACCGCGTCCGGTGGCTCGCGTCCGACGCGCCCGATGCCCTGAATCCCGTCATCTCCGATCTCGTGAAGCGGCGCTCGGGCATTAGTGAAATTGCCTATCGCGGGCGTTTGGTCGTCATGGCCTACAGTGTGATCAGCGCCGAAGGGACGGCGCTGCTGCTGATCGTTCCCAAGCCGGATCTGGTCGAGGACGCCCAGGATATGGAGCGGTATGTCCAGTCGCGTTTCCGCGAGGAGATGAGAACGACGGGAACGATCCTATGGGGCGTTCTGGCCGGCGTGGCGCTTCTTTCGTTCGTCCTGTCGCGGTATGTCACGATGAACATCCAGAAGCTGCTCGATGGGTCCCGCAGGCTCGCGACCGGGGATTTTTCCACCCGCATCGACATCCGCACCCGGGATGAAATCGGAGAGCTGGGCCGGGCTTTCAACCGGATGGTTCCGGGATTGGAGGAACGGGTGCGCCTCAAACAAGGCATCGATGTGGCGAGCAGCGTTCAGCAAAACCTTCTGCCGAAGGATCCTCCCGTCTTTCCCGGGGCCGACATTGCGGCCGTGAGCCGGTATTGCGATGAAACCGGGGGGGATTTCTACGACTTTATCGCGCTGGAGCGCGGCGTTCGGCCGGGGATCGGTATTGCCGTCGGAGATGCGTCCGGCCACGGGATCTCCGCGGCCCTGCTCATGGCCACCGCCCGTGCGTTTTTGAAAGGGCGGGTGGCTGCCCCCGGCTCCCTGGCGGAGATGATCGGCGACGTCAACCGCCTCCTCTGCCGGGATACCGACGTCACCGTTCAGTTTCTCACCTTGTTTTACATGGAAATGGCCGACGGCGCCATCGACTGGGTTCGGGCGGGGCATGATCCGGGAATCTTGTATGATCCTGAAACGGATGCGTTCGCCGAACTCAAGGGGGAAGGTCCGGCCATGGGCATCGACAGGGATGTGGTCTATAGTGCCAGCCGGCGCACGGGATTGAAGACCGGCCAGATCATCGCCGTCGGCACCGACGGCATCTGGGAAACCCGGAACAGGGCAGGGGAGATGTTCGGCAAGAAACGGTTCCAGGACGTGATCCGGTCGCAGCGCGATGCCGCGGCCCGTGAGATTGTGGATAGGGTCGCAGCCGACCTGAACGTCTTCCGGGGCCCCGCGCCCCAACTCGATGACGTCACCCTCGTGATCGTAAAAATTACTTGACTATAACAAGAGGTTGAAGACCATGAGAGCCGCAAGGGATTATATCATATTTCCGTTGGATGTTCCGTCGTCCGACGCCGCGAAAAAACTGGTGAGCCTGCTGTCGGACGAGGTGGGCATGTTCAAGGTGGGACTGGAGCTTTTCATCCAGGCGGGACCGGATATTGTCCGGTTCATCCGGTCCGGCGGCGGCCGCGTGTTTCTCGACCTCAAGCTTCACGACATACCGGCCACGGTGCTGCGGGCCATGCGGCGGGCGGCGGATCTCGATGTCGCCTTTGCGACGGTGCATTGCGGAGAGTCTAGGGAGATGCTCGCGGCGGCCGTGGAGGGCGGCGACGGCAGGGTGGGGGTGCTGGGCGTCACCGTTTTGACGAGCGTCTCTCCGGAGGAGATCGCCGGGGCCGGTTTTCGGCCGGAATTTTCAGCCGATATGACCCGGCTGGTCATGAAAAGAGCCCAAATGGCGCATTCATGCGGTTGTGCGGGGATCGTCTGTTCGGGGCTGGAGGCGGCCGCCGTCAAAAAGCGGTTCGGAGCGGGGTTCGTGGCGGTGACGCCGGGAATCCGACCGGCCGGCGATCCCCCGGCATCCGGCGTATCACCTGCCGATGACCAGCGCCGCGTCACGACGCCGGCGGCGGCCGTCAAGATGGGCGCGGACTATCTCGTCATCGGACGGCCGATTCGGGACGCGCCCGACCCCCGGGCGGCCGCCCGCGGCATTGCCCGTGACATCGCAGCCGCCCTGCCGTCCTCCTGATCATCTGGTTCAAACGGTCTTGTCATGTCGGCCGGTCTTTCGATTTGTGATAATTTTGTCCAAGAAAATGTTGCGTGCGTCCGCATATTCATGCCCCGACATCCGTCGACATCGACTTGAATCCGAGCCGGATAATCGGTATGATCCAATTTTTTTCGCTGCCGTTCACAACACCGGGGGCTTCCTTACCGTATGACAACCTATCCCCGTCACATCGAGGTCGCGGTCGCCCTTCCGGTCGACCAGACCTATACCTATGGCGTTCCGGCGCCTTTCTCCGCTTCCGCCGTGCCCGGAAAACGTGTTCTGGTGCCGTTCGGCCGGCGGCGGGTCACGGGCTATGTGCTGGGTGACACGGAACCCCGGGGCGCGTATGCGGTCAAGCGGATTCTCGATGTGCTCGATCAGGCCCCGCTCTTTCCGGACGGGATGATCCCGTTTTTCAGGTGGGTTTCCGAATATTACATGTATCCCCTGGGAGAGGTCATCCAGTGTGCCCTTCCCGGCGGGTTGAACGTATCCGAACGGGTGGTGCTGACCGCCACGCCGGCGGGGTGTACCGCGCTCGATGCCGGCGATCCGCCCTTGTCTCCCCTGGAACGGGAGGTCCTTTCCCGACTGAAATCAGGGGGGTGCGGCATGAAGGAGCTGGGCGCCGGCGCCGGCGGACGCATCACCGCCGGCCTGATCGAGGCGCTTTTGGAAAAAGGATGGCTGCTCCGGGAGAAATTTCTTCACGGGGCGACGACCCGGCCGCGCACGGAACGATTTGTGGCGTTGGGGGAGCCGGCCTTGCCGACGGCCCTCTCGAAAGGGAGGATGGAAATCCTGACGCTGCTGTCGTCCGGGCGTGAGATGTCGGTCGCCGAACTGAAGACGCATGTTCCGACGGCCGCGCGCCTCATTCGCACCATGGCCGATCAGGGCCTGATTCATATTACCGAAAAAAGCGTCTACCGGGATCCTTTCGGCGAACCGATTCCCCCGGACACTCCCCGGACGCTGAACCGGGAGCAGGCGCGGGTGGTCGACGAGATCGAGACCGCGCTCGGCAATGGGTTCAGCCCGTATCTTCTGGCCGGGGTCACCGGCAGCGGCAAAACCGAGGTTTACCTGCATCTGACCCGGAAGGTGCTGGCAAAAGGCCTGCCGGTGCTGGTGCTGGTGCCGGAAATCGCCCTCATCTCCCAGATCGAACGGCGGTTCCGCGCCCGCTTCGGCGAGGCCGTCGCCGTGCTCCACAGCGGTCTTTCGGCCGGGGAGCGCTATGACCAGTGGCGCAGAATTTTGAACCGGGAGGCCGTGGTGGTGATCGGGGCCCGGTCGGCCGTGTTCGCCCCCCTCGATCGGATCGGATTGATCGTGGTCGACGAGGAGCACGACACCTCCTACAAGCAGGGATCGGATCTTCTCTACAATGCGAGGGATATCGCGGTGGTGCGGGCAAAGCTCGCTGAGGCCGTCGTGGTGCTGGGCTCGGCGACGCCGTCGGTCCATTCCTGCTACAATGCCCGGATCGGGAAATTCAGGGAGCTCAAGATCAGGAAGCGGGTGGAGTCCCGACCGCTTGCCGAGATCACGGTGGTCGATCTCAAAAAGGTCGCCGATGCCAGGGGTGCCAGGCGCTTTATCACGCCGACCCTGCACGAGGCCATGCGAGCGGCGCTTGCCAAAAACGAGCAGGTGCTGCTGTTTCTGAACCGCAGGGGGTTTGCCAGCTTTCCGGTCTGCGCCGGCTGCGGTGCGGCCATCCGGTGCGCCCACTGCGACATTACCCTGACCTATCACCGTCTGGCCGGCGTTTACCGGTGCCATTATTGCGGCTATACCCGGCGGGCGCCGTGCGAATGCCCGGCATGCGGCCCGTCGCATATCAAGCTTCTGGGGATGGGCACGGAAAAGGTCGAGGCCGCTGTCAGGGCGCTTTTCCCGGAGGCGCGCGTCGCCCGGATGGACCGGGATACGACCACCCGGAAGGGGTCGGTCGTCCGGATCCTGAAAAGCCTCAAAAAAGGGGCGGTCGACGTGCTGGTGGGCACCCAGATGGTGGCCAAGGGGCACGACTTTCCCAACATCACCCTGGTGGGGGTCATCTGCGCCGATCTGTCCCTCAGCTTTCCCGATTTCCGCGCCGGCGAGCGCACCTTCCAGCTGCTCGCGCAGGTGGCCGGCCGGGCCGGACGGGGCAGCGCGCCGGGGCGGGTGATCCTCCAGACCTTCACCCCCGACCACTTCAGCATCACGGCGGCGGCGACCCAGGATTACGAGGCGTTCTACAAGGTCGAAATCGGCTTTCGCAGGGCGCTCGCCTATCCCCCGGCCGCCCGGATCATCCAGCTGGCGATCTCGGGCGTCGATCCGGAGGCGACCCGGGAGGTGGCCCACGCGCTGGGGGAGGTCTGCCGCGATCTTCAGCGGCAGGACGATGTTTACGGGAAATGGGTGGAACTGCTGGGGCCGGTCGAGGCGTCGATCCAGAAGATCGCCGGCAGATACCGGTGGCAGATGCTGCTCAAGGGTCGGCGGATCGGCCCGATCCGCCGGTTCGTCCGGGCGGTATCTGCCGTCGCTCCGGCCCTGTTCCGCCACCCGAAGGTGCGCGTGGTGATCGATGTGGATCCGTTTTTCATGAGTTAGCGGGGCGACGCTCAGGCCGTTTCAATCGGCCGCTTTGGCGTTGCCGGGGGCCGGCACGGGCGTCTCGAAAAAATCCGCTTTGTCGACAATCAGCTGGTCGGCCTTCCACTGCGGGACGACAAAGATCCAGGGGCTCAGTTTCCTGTTCTGTTCCGCCGCGGCCGCGGCCGGATCCGCCGGTGATTTGGTGTCGGCGGACGGCGTTCCCCCTGCTGCCGCGCTGCTGCCGCCCTCGGCGCCGGACGGCGTGGGTGGGGCGGCTTTTCCCGAATCAACCGCCTGATCCTCGCCGGCCGTCGGCGCATGGTAGGCGACGCTTGCCGCAAGATAGGTCTGATCGGGATTGCCGACAACGGTTTTGCCCTTGCAGAGGGTGTAGACGGTGCCGTCAACGAGCGTGTATCTGAAGCAGGGGGCGTCGGCGAGGCCGGTTTTATCGGCGGGGGTTTTGGGATCGACGACATCGTCGATCCGGAATGCCGCCAGGGCGTCCATCACCCGGTTGACCTTTGCCGGTGACGCCTTTTGGCCTTCCGGCACATCCTGAAGCGCGGCGGGTGTGTCCTTGCCGGCGTTCAGAATGGTGTAGGCGGGTTTCTTCCCCGCGGGAGCGTCCGCTGCGGATCGCTCGGTCCGGTCGAGACGGTCAAACCGGTCGAGCCGGGCGATCCTGTCGGATGAAATGTCGATGAGCTGCTTGCTGATCCAGCGGCCGGGGGTCGTGTCGAGCGGCGCAAATTCGGCATCGACGACATATACCGTGTTCTCTCCGGCCGGCATGACGTAATTCCCGCCCGGTCCGGCGTCGCTCTCGCGGGCCTTGCCGATGAGGATATCCGCGAGCGGCTTTCCGCCGGCGTCTTTCAGGGTCACCCGGGTGCCTTTCCCCGCCGGCGCCGGGTTGTTGCCTTTCGGTGCCTGGGGTTTGGATGCCGCATTCGGCGCATGAAGCGACAGGCGGGTCAAAATCTCTTCGGAGGCCGGAAAGCTGCGGCTGATCTTCATATCCCGCAATTTCAGCACGAACTCGGACAGCTTCGGAAAATCGGCCGGAAACCCGAATTTGTTCTTCACCGTCCAGGTTGTCTGGCCTTTTTCAAGCACGACACCTCCCTCAGGCCCTTTGATATCGATGCGAACGATCTCTTTCACGGGCAGTTTCGCCAGCAGGCGTTCACCGGTTTTGGTATGGATTCCGGGGCCGGGGGACGACCCCGGTTGCAGCAGAAGCCAGCTGGCCCCCGCAAGGACTGCGCAGATCACCAGCAATATGATGAATGTTTTGGATGTCATGTCCTGATCCCTTCCTTTCGCGTGGTTTTTCGACAATGGCACGTCATTTTATTGGTTTGCCGGTCGTTCATTCACCGGAGATCCGTTTTCCGGCGTGCCAGCCGCCGGACGCCGGCTTCTGCGGCGCAGCCACAGGCCGTACGACGTTCCCGCCGCCGCCACGATGAAGACCATCAGGAAGGTGTTGATGAATTTGATCCAGTTGCCCAAAGATTCGATATCGGCTCTCAGGTTGCGGCGAACCGTTTTCAGCTCCTTGTTGATCCTGCGCCGCTCGTCCTGGAATTTCCGGATCTCGGCTTCCTGGGCCTCGCTCACGATGAGCTGCTGGGAGGCGTCTTTCTGCTGCTCGAGCTGCTGAAGCTTCTGGTTCGTCTCTTCGACCTTCTGTAGCAGTTCCTGTTCCCGCGCCAGCCACCGGCTCTGGGCGGCCTTCTCGAGCGCCTGAACCCGGGTGAAGGGGCGTTCGAATTTGCCCCGGGAGCGGATGTCGATGAGCGCCCGGCTGCCGATGAGCATCTCGTCGCTGTTGAGAACGAAGTTCAGGTTGTCGTTGAACATCCGCGCGATCTTGAATCCCAGAAAGTCCTGGCGGCTGACATAGTAGCTGTCGTAGAGAAAATCCGCGTCGCCGATAACGACGATGGCGGCGGGGCCCCGTCCTTCCTTGAGATGCCCGGTTTCGGCGCCTCGCGATGCTTTGTCCGCATCGCTTTCGGAATCCGGCTTTCCCTCCGGAAAAGCGCTTTTGAAGGTGCCGGTGATCTGGGCGGCCAGGTCGAACGGTGCGCCGGCGGCCTTGAAATTCCGCCTGAGATCGTCTGCGCCGAGGCGGACCATCGCTGTGTCGATGAGGCCGGCGTCGGGGCTCGAATGGACGAGCGCCTCATAGGTATAGCTGCTGCCGGGGGACTGCCGGACGGCGCCCGCCACCGGCAGGAGCATGCTGTCGAGTTGCGCCGTGATGATGTTGTCACGGTTGAGGCCCGGGGCGGGAACCGACAGCCACAGCGGATTGTTTTCCACCTGGTTGTCCTCCCCCCGCAACCGCGTGGCATACGAGAGGTCGACCACCGCCTTGCCGAAGTCCATCTCGATCCCCCAGGCATTGAACAGCGTGTCCAGACCCGTGGACGCCTTGGCAGGCGACTGGGGCGGATCGCCGACGGCAAACGGATCGGCCATGACCATGACGTTTTTTCCCTTCATGACGTACTGATCGATGGCGTACTGAAGCGGGACGCTGAGGTCTTTCGGATGAATGAGCATGAGAAGGTCGACGCTGTCGTCGATCTTATCCCCCGTGGGGCTGATTTCACGAACCGTATAGTTCTTCTTGAGCTCGGTGATGAACATCCACGGTTCCGTGCCGCCGCCCTGCTGGATGTTCATCATCGGCATGCCGAACACCGGCAGGGAACTGATGATGCCGATCGTCCGGTTTTTCGGAGACTGCACCCTGGCGATCGTCCGGGTGATGTCGTATTCCAGCTGCTCCTCCCGCGTCGGGTCGAGCATCGGGATGGTCGCCTCCTGGTCCGCGGCCACGGCCGCCAGGCCGAAATAGATTTTTTCGCCGGTCGGCAGATCGACGCCGCTGATGCCGTAGCTTGCGGCCTGATCTTCCGCTTCCGAGTCGGGTTCGGGATCGTACTGTTCGATGGTCAGCTTGCCTCCGCTGTATTTTTCGTATTCCGACAGAAAATCCATCATGCGCTTGGCGTAGTTCTTGATGTGGATCGGCGTGTGGGTATCGTCTCTGGTATAGAACACCTTGATGACGGTGTCGTATTTGAGATTCGACAGGATCTGTCTGGTGCCGTCCGTGAGCGAGTAGAGCTTGTCGCGGGTGGCGTCCCACCGTATGTTGACCCTGGAAAAGAGTACATTGACGAGCACCAGGATAATGAACACCAGGAGGAGTCCTCCGATGGAAAAAAAGGATTTGCCGGCGCGTCCGGACGGTTGATGCTGCTTTGACATGATATATGGCCTCCGAGAGATTCGATGCGGCTTTGTAGAGGTTATGCTCTTCTTTGCTGAAGGATGATGCCGTTTGCAAACAGCATGAAAAAGATGACCGAGCAGAAATAGAGGACGTCCCTCAGATCGAGGACACCCCGCTGCATCGACACGAAATGGGATAAAAAGCTCAGATTCGATACGACGCTGATCGCCCATTTCGGCGCCCAGTCGGCCAGCATGGCGGTCACCGGCGGAAAGCCGGCCAGGATGAAGAACAGGCAGATGAAGACCGCGAGGATGAAGCTGATCACCTGGCTGCGGGTCATTGCCGAGGTCATGCTGCCGACGCTCAAAAAGGCTCCGGCCATCAGGAAGCTGCCGATGTAGCCGCTGACGATGGGCCCCGGATCCGGACTGCCCAGATAGATGACCGTGACGACCATGGGGAAGGTGAGCGCCAGTGCGATGCCGATAAAGACCCACGCCGCCAGGAACTTTCCGACAATGACCTCGCCGGGCGTCACGGGATAGGTGAGGACCAGCTCGATCGTTCCCATGCGCAGCTCTTCAGACCAGAGCCGCATGGCCACCGCCGGAACGAGGAACATGTAGAGCCAGGGGTGCCATTCGAAAAACGCCCGCAAGTCGGCCTGGCCCATTTCAAAAAAGTGGCTGATGTTGAACGTGAAAAATCCGATCAGCAGCAGAAAAACGGCAATGAATACATACGCGACCGGAGATCCGAAATAGGCTTTGATCTCGCGTTTGAAGATCGCAGAAATATGGTTGATTGTCTCTTTCGATGTCATCGTTCACCTGATATGCGGTTGCTGTGAAATTGGAATGGATGGTCAGGATGTCGTGATCGTTCTGAAAACCTCGTCGAGCCGCCCCTGTTCGACGAACAGGGATTTCACCTCAAACCCTTTCGCGGACAAGGCCGACAGGAGGCGTTCGGCGGCCAGGGGGTCCGCGGCGGCGGGAAATACCCTTGCCCTGAGGGCGTCGGCGGAGCTTTCGGTCACCTCGACATCCCGGATGCCGGGGACGGATCGGATGCCGTCGATGAGCGCCGCGGCGTCGGCGGGGCCCAGTGTCATCGAGACCGCGCCGTGAACCGCGGACCGGGCGCGCAGATTTTCCGGCGTGTCGTCCGCGACGATGGCGCCTTTCGCGATGATGATGGCCCGGCTGCACACGGCGTCGACCTCGTCCAGGATGTGGGTGGACAGGACAATGGCCTTGTCCGCGCTCATTTTACGGATCATGAGCCGGACCTCGTGCTTCTGATTCGGATCGAGTCCGTCGGTGGGTTCGTCGAGGATAAGATATTCCGGGTCGTGGAGGATGGCCTGCGCAAAGCAGACCCGCTGCTTGAATCCCTTCGAAAGGGTACTGACGGTCTGATGCTCGACGCCTGAAAGGAAGCATTTCTCGATGGTTTCCATGACCCGCCGCTTTCGGTCGCCGCCCGAAAATCCCCGGATCTGAGCGCAGAAATCGAGATATCCGTATACGGTCATATCCGGATACACGGGGGCGTTTTCCGGAAGATAGCCGATTTTTTTCCTGGCCGCGACGGGATCCGTAAGGATGTCGTGTCCGCCGATCACGGCGGTTCCGTCCGATGGGGGGATGAAGCCGGTGATCATCCGCATGCTGGTCGATTTGCCGGCCCCGTTGGGGCCTAAAAAGCCCAGTATCTCTCCTTTTTTGACCCGGAAAGTGATGTGGTCGACCGCTTTTTTGGCGCCAAAAGATTTGCTCAGATTCTTCACCTCGATCATTCGCGATTCAACTCCCTGTTGTGGATTTAAAAAAATCTCGGCACCGGGGCCGTCGGAACGCCGGCTCCCGATAAAAACGGGCTAATTTACGCCCATCTTGAAAAAGTTGTCAAGATTTCATGCCCTGAATTCATAACTGTTGATTCATACCGGGGGTTTTGTTATAAAACCTCGTTTAACCTTACGTGACGAAAGGAAATCCCATGAAAACCGAAGAAGACGATTCCCCCGCCGCAGGCCGCATCTGGCGGTTTTTCATATCGATTCGTTTGACCGTGTTCGTGCTGCTGACCCTGGCCGCGACCTCCATTGTCGGCACGCTGATTCCCCAGAACGGCAATCCCCAGGACTACATCCAGAAATACGGCGACTTTCTGTATCGGGTATTTTATGTGCTCGACCTGTTCGACATGTATCACTCCTGGTGGTTCCAGCTTCTGGTCTTATTATTGACCGTCAATATCGTTGCCTGCTCGATCGACCGCCTGTCGTCCTTGTGGCGGACGATCTTCGTGCGAACGCCTGCCTTCCGGTTGTCGGCGTTCCGAAGCCTTCGGAACAAGGAGACCTTTTCGGTGCAAGAGCCGCCGGATCGGCTGGAGGATGCCTATGCCGCCGCGGCGTCCCGGGCGTTCACCTACACCCGGACCGAAAAAACCGACGACGGATTCTCTGTTTTCGCCGAAAAAGGCCGGTGGACGCGGCTGGGGGTTTACATTGTTCATCTCAGCGTAATTCTGCTGCTGATCGGCGGACTGATCGGCTCGATCTTCGGTTTTGACGGCTTCGTCAATATTCCGGAAGGCGAGAGCGTCCAGGCGGTCCATCTCGGAAACGGCGGAAGCAAAACCCTTGATTTCGCCATTCGGTGCGACAAGTTCCAGGTGTCGTTCTATCCGACGGGCGCGCCCAAGGAATACCGGTCAAGCCTGGCGATTCTGGAAGACGGCAAAGAGGTGCTCAAAAAAGACATCATCGTCAACGACCCCCTCCGATACCGCGGCATCAATATCTTTCAGTCGAGCTACGGCAAGATGCCGGCAGATCTTGCGATTTCGGCCCAAAAGGGCATCTTGCTGTCGCTGACCAGCAAAGCGTCGGGCATGGTATACAAGGAACGCGCTTTTCCGGGAAAACCCCTGACCCTTCCCGAGGGTGGCGGCACGTTCACGGTGAAGGAGATGGTGCCCTCCTATCTTTTCATGGGGCAGCGGGATCTGGGGGAAACCCTCGTCGCGGAGCTGGTGTCGCCGGAAGGCGAAAAGAGCGAGGTAAAGATTCCGGTGCGCTTCTCCCGTTTCGACAAGATGCGGAAAGGCGCCCGGTTTGTCATCGCCGTGACCGAACCTGCCCAGGAGCGGTATTACACGGGGCTTCAGGTCACCAACGATCCCGGCGTGCCGGTTGTTTACGCCGGTTTTATCCTGATGATTTTAGGATGCATCGTGACCTTTTTCATGTCGCATCAGCGCCTCTGCATCGATGTCGCGGGAAAGGGGCCGCAATCGACGGTGACGGTTGCCGGCACCGCGAACAAGAACCGCGCGGGCATGAGCGATACCGTGCGCAAGATCGCGCGGCAGATCCGCGAAGGCGGCGGCCGCTGAGCGGGTTGTCGGAAGACGGCTGCATGTCACTGTATAAAGTACGCCGGCAGGCGATAGATTAAACCAGAAAACGCCCGGTAGAGGCGGTAAGGATAGCATCATGAACAGTTCAAGCACACTATCGATCGTGACCTTCGTGTACGGCCTGTCGGCCGTGCTCTACATCGTTGCGCTGATATTCAGAAAAGAGACCCCCGGCCGGCTGGCCACGTGGACGGCGGTCGTCGGCGTCGTCGGAAACATCGCGGGCGTTCTGCTGCGGTGGATGGAAACCTACAAGCTCGGCTACGGCCATGCGCCGCTGTCGAATCTTTACGAATCCCTCGTTTTTTTCTCCTGGGCCATCGTGGTCCTCTATCTTTTCATCGAATATCGGTACAAGAACCGCGCGATCGGGGCGTTCACGATGCCCATCGCCTTTCTGGCCATGGCCTACGCCTCTCTTTCCCCCAACATCAGCGACCGCATTCAGCCGCTCATTCCGGCGCTCAAGAGCAACTGGCTCATCGCCCACGTCATCACCTGCTTCCTGGGATACGCGGGATTTGCCATCGCCTTCGGCATCAGCCTGATGTATGTCTTCAAGGAGCGTCCCTCCGCCGCGGGCAATGCCGTTTTGTCCCGTCTTCCCGAATCGGAGTCGCTCGACGACCTGACCCATAAAATGGTGCAGTTCGGATTCCTCTTTCTCTCCATCGGCATTATCACCGGCGCCGTATGGGCCAATTCGGCCTGGGGCAGGTACTGGGGATGGGACCCCAAAGAGACCTGGTCCCTCATCACCTGGTTCATCTACGCCACCCTCCTGCATGCCCGCCTCATGCGCGGTTGGCGGGGGCGGAAGATCGCCTACATCTCGATCGTCGGATTCACGGCGGTTCTCTTCACCTATTTCGGTGTAAACCTGCTGCCGGGCTTGCACAGCTATGGTTTACAATGATTTCTCCTTGACAAAAATGCCCTCAATGGATAGAGAGGCTCTGGGATTCGTTTCATTTACGTCTATCGTCCGTTCGCATTTTTCTATGTGCGGACGGCTTTTTTCGAGCTTGATCTGTTTGATCGTGGGCAGGGGGCCTGAGTTCAGGGGTGTTGTTAAATCGTTAACCACAGCGTGATGGAGTGTTCATGAGTGCATTAGAGGAAAAAGCAAAAGCGGTTTCCGACGGAGGCGGGTTCGCGCTCCTTTTTTTTGTTGTCGGACTGGTCGCCAGCCTGATTGTGGGATGGGTCATTTTCCCGAAACTTCTCTACTCCCAGAAACGCCAGCCTTTTGATTTCAACCACAAGCTGCACAACGAGCTGGTGGACAACGGCTGTGAAAGCTGCCATTTTTTCCGGGAAGACGGCAGCTACGCCGGCGTGCCGAAACTCGCCCAGTGCACCGACTGTCATGAGAGCACCCAGGGAAGCACCGAAGATGAAGCCACGTTCGTCAACGAGTTCGTAACCCCCGGCAGGGAAGTCCCCTGGCTGGTGTACTCCAAACAGCCGGATTGCGTCTTCTTCTCCCATGCGGCCCACGTCAAGTCCGGCGGAATGGACTGTAAAACCTGCCACGGCGACATCGGAAACTCCGAAACCCTGAAAATCTACGAGGAAAACCGGATCACGGGCTACAGCCGCGACATCTGGGGCAAAAATATCGCCGGATTCAAGAAAAACACCTGGGACCGGATGAAAATGGATGACTGTTCCGAGTGCCATGTCAAGCTGGGGATCGAGCAGAATAGTGTTCAGACCGGTAAAGGCGCCTGTTTTGTGTGTCATAAATAAATTCAGGTTTAAGGGGTAATTCGATGAAAATAGACAGAAGAAGTTTCTTGTCTTTGGGGATTGGCGCGTCGGCGGGTATGGCGCTTTCGCCACTGCCCTGGAAACTGACGGACGATCTTTCGATATGGACACAAATGTGGCCGTGGACGCCGGTGCCAAAAGATGGTGCAGTCAATTATGTCAATACCGTCAGCACCCTGTGCGAGGGCGGCTGCGGAATTTCGGTTAGAAAAATCGACAATCGGGCGGTGAAGATCGAAGGGATGAAAGGCTATCCCGGCAGCGACGGCAAGGCATGTCCTCTCTGCCTGTCCGGCCTCCAGAAGCTGTACGGTCCCGCCGCGATCCCGTCGCCCTTGAAGCGGGTGGGTGAACGCGGCGAAGGGAAATGGCGGAAGATCTCCTGGGACGCGGCCGTTTCGGAGATTGCCGAAAAATTGGGCGCCTTGAGGGATAAAGGGGCTCCCCAGACGCTCGCCTGCATCCTGGACCGCGACTGCGGTACCGTTCCCGAACTTTTCAAGCGTTTTCTCGCCGTTTACGGCTCCCCGAATTTCATGCGTTCCCCTTCCGCAAAAGACACCTACGCGCTGATCCTGAAAATGATGCACGGCGTCGATGCGCAGGCCGGATTCGATCTTGAAAACGCCGATTACGTGCTGAGTCTCGGCAGCGGCATTCTCGACGGATGGGGCTCCCCCGTCCGCATGTGCAAGGTCAAGGGGCTCTGGAAGGAAAACAAGACCCGGGTGGTTCAGGTGGAGCCACGCCTTTCCATCTCCGCGGCGAAGGCCGATCAGTGGATCCCCATCGCGGCCGGCACCGAGGGCGTTCTTGCCCTGGGCATCGCCCATGTCATCATCAAGGAAAATCTGTACAAAAAAGACTTTACCGATAAATACGGTTTCGGTTTCGAAGACTGGGTCGGCAAGGACGGCAAAAAGCAAGACGGCTTCAAGACCGTGGTGCTGAAGGATTTCGATCCCAGGGCGGTCGCGGCCGTCACCCACGTGGATCCGGATCTCATTGCCGAGATTGCAAGGGGATTCGCCAAGGCCGCGCGTCCCTTGGCCCTGTGCGGTCGCGGCCAGGGAAACAGTCCGGGCGCCGTCCAGGAGTTTCTGGCGGTCCACGCTCTCAACGCCCTTGTCGGAAATATCAATCAAAAAGGCGGCGTATGGACCGTTCCGCCGCCCGACTACGTCAAGTGGCCCGAACCGAAGCTGGATGACGTCGCCAAAAAAGGCCTTTCCACGGCGCGCATCGACGGCGCGGGCGGCGAGGCGTATCCCCATGCGAAATATCTGACGTCACGGCTGCCCGGCATTATCAACGCCGCCGAGGAATCTCCCGTCGAGGTGCTCTTCGTCTCGGGCGCCAATCCGTGTTATACCCTGGCGGACACCCAGGCGGTCAGGGAGGCATTTTCCAAGATTCCGTTCATCGTCAGCTTCTCCTCCCATATGGACGACACGGCACTGATGGCCGACCTGATCCTTCCGAATCACGACAATCTCGAACGCTATGAAGACGTACCGGCGCCGGTCGGCATGAATACGCCGGTGATCGGGCTCTCGCGGCCGGTGGTCGAGCCGCGGCGCAATACCCGCCATGCGGGGGACGCGGTTCTCATGCTGGCCCGAGCGGTCGGCGGCGCGGTGGCCGAAGCGTTCCCGTGGGAGAGCTACCAGGAATGTCTCGAGCAGACCCTGGGCGACAACTGGCAGCCGCTGCTCGACAGCGGTTTCATCCATAATCCCGACTATAAACCCGAAAGCTGGGACAACGCCTTCAAGACGGCGTCCGGGAAATTCGTCTTCATGTCCGATGTGCTGGCGGCAGACGGCGGCGGCGCGGCGGCGGCGGTGCCTCACATCGAGGGCAAACCCGAGGAATACCCGCTGACATTGATTCCCTATGATTCCATCCGGCTGGCCGGCGGCCCCGTGATCCCGACACCTTTTGTTCTCAAGACTGTTGAAGACAACATTCTTGTCGGCAAGGATGTATTTATCGAGGTCAACACCAAGACCGGCGGCAAATGCGGGCTTGCGGAAGGCGTAACCGCCGATCTCTCTACGCCCAAGGGGACGATCAAGGTCTGTGTGCACCTCTCCAACGGGATCGTTCCGGGCGTTGTCGCGATGCCCAGAGGGTTGGGGCATGCGGATATAGACGAATACGTGGGCGGTAAAGGGGCCAATGTGAACGCCCTCATCGGCCCGGTGGAAGACCCGGTTTCCGGCCAGGACGCGGCATGGGGGATCAGGGCCAATTTGACCATAGCCTGAGGTCAGTGATCGGCGGTTGTCTCGGGTTGGATTCGGTTCGGGCGGCACGGCGGCCGGCCCCATGAAGCAGGCGCCGATACCTGGTAAATGAAATCTGATGATGAGGTTCTGATGAATAAATCACAAGGACATAGTCAACCCAAGAAGTACGGAATGGTCATAGACCTTGACAAGTGCATCGGGTGCGGATCCTGCATGGTGGCGTGCATGGCGGAGAACAACGTCCCGTTCAAGAAAGACGAGTCCCGAAAACGGCTCAGCATTACCTGGATGAAGGTATACAAGCTCGACAACGGCAAACCCTTCCCCGACAACGATATCTGCTATCTGCCGCGGCCGTGCATGCACTGCGAAGGCCATCACGGCCACTCCCCGTGCGTTTCGGTATGTCCGGCAACAGCCACGGACTACAGCACCGAAACCGGAATCGTCAGCCAGATCTACACCCGATGCTTCGGATGCCGGTACTGCATGGCGGCCTGTCCTTATCACTCCCGTTATTTCAACTGGTGGGATCCGGTCTGGCCGGCGGGAATGGAAGAAATGCTCAACCCCGACGTTTCCGTGCGCATGAGGGGCATCGTCGAGAAATGCAGCTTCTGTTTCCATCGCTACCAGCGCGCCATGGACAAAGCGCATCTCGAAGGGCGCAAAGAGCTGGAAGAGCAGGAGTATCAAACCTCCTGCACCGTGGCCTGCCCCACGAACGCCATTACCTTCGGAGATCTCAACAATCCGGAGCACAAGGTGCACCAGATGGCCAAACCCGACAACGCTCACAGCGGCCGCCCGCAGGCGCCCAACGCCTTCAGGCTTCTGGAGCGGCTGGGAACCAATCCCAAGGTATATTACATCTCGAGCCGTGAGTGGGTGCGGAAGGCCGGAGACAATACCCTGAAGGGCGAAGAGAAGGTCAGCCGCAAACACTAGCCGGCGTGGCGGGCTGGTCCGAGGTGATCCCGGCCCGAGGTGATCGATGACAACAGAAACTGCACATAATGAGGAGTACAGCTTATGGATTCTGCATTAATCCCCCAGGGTGTCAAGCGCTGTTCTTTGGGGAAATTTGCCTTGTTTATCGGGATAGTGGGCGCTGTCCTTCTATGGGGCGTTTATGCCATGCTGCTGTGCTGGCTGAAGGGTCTGAACCAGACCAACATGAACGATTATTACGGTTTCGCCCTTTGGATCTGGGCGGATCTAGCGGTGATCGCCCTGGGCGGCGGCGCTTTTTTCACCGGATTCCTGCGATACATCGTCGGTAAAGACGAGCTCAAGAATATCATCAACTATGCGGTGCTCATCGGCTTCATCTGCTATAGTTCGGCGCTGCTGATCCTGGCCATCGATATCGGCCAGCCCCTGAGAGGATGGTTCATCTTCTGGCATGCCAACGTCCACTCCATGCTGACCGAGGTGGCCTTCTGCCTGAGCTGCTATTTCGCCGTTTTGAGCATCGAATACCTGCCGCTGGTTCTTGAAAACCGGCAACTCAACAAGGTGCCGTTCTTTCACAATCTGGCCCACAACATGCACGAAGTCATGGCGGTGTTCGCGGCCACCGGCGCGTTTCTTTCCTTCTTTCACCAGGGGTCTCTGGGCGGCGTTGCCGGCGTGTTGTTCGGCCGGCCGTTTTCCGTGCGCGAGGGCGCATTCATCTGGCCGTGGACCTTCTTCCTCTTTACCTGGTCTGCCGCCGCTTACGGGCCTTGTTTTACCCTGATGCTGACCAAGCTGATCGAGAAGGTGACCGGAAAGAAACTCGTCGGCGACAGATGCGTGGACCTGCTTGCCAAGATCTCCGGATGGATGATTTTGACCTATATCATCGCCAAGATCGCGGATACCTATTACTGGGCGACGGTGACGGCGCCGGAAGCCGGTTTCACCCTGATGGATTTTTACTCCAACAACCCGGTTTACGGCATCTGGATTCTGGTTCTGGAGATCGTGATCGGCGGTATTGTCCCGGCCCTGATTCTGGTCACCAAAAAAGGGCGCAGGAGTTCCTTCCTCCTCGTCACCGCAGTCATCTGCGGCGTCATCGGCGTCTCTGTCAACCGCTGGGTGATGGTGCTTCAGGTGATGGCCGTGCCGGTGATGCCCTTCGATACATGGGCCATGTACTATCCGAGCTGGCAGGAAGTGGCGACAACGATTCTGCCGGTGGCCTACGGCGTGATTCTGGTGGCGCTCTCTTATCGCTACCTTCCGGTTTTTCCTCAGGAAAAAGAGTTGAATTCCTGACCTGCATAGGAGGATGACATGTTTCCAGGATTTTTCGAGTGGATTTGGGACGGCGGCCACATGGTGTTCATGGGCGGTCTCTGGTATGCACTGGCGATCATCGGGATGGGCCTGACCTTCTGCATCCTCAAGGCCGCCATCGAAACGGCTCAGGGCAAAGGCGCCGGACACGGGGACGACGCGCATCATTGATGTTGATATTGACAAGGATGCAACAAGCGTCCTTCGGCTGATATTTCAACACGCAGGTCTGCCCCAGAATTTAATCAAGATATCGTAGACCATAAAAGCGCTCACTCCGGCGATGCTGCATGGAGGAGCGCTTTTGTGTTGGAAAGACACGGATCACATGGATAAAATTATCGTGGAAGGCGGACATTCCCTGCACGGCGAGGTCGCCGTCAGCGGCGCCAAGAACGCCGCCCTGCCGATTCTGACCGCCTCCCTGTTGACCGAAGGACAGAACACCTACCGCAACGTTCCGAGGCTGAAGGATGTGGAGAGCATCAAGGAGCTTCTGTCCTATCTGTGCGCGAAGATCGACACCGACGGCGATACGGTCCGCATCGCGGCAAACGGGCTTTGCAAATCCGAAGCGCCGTACGATCTGGTGAGAAAGATGCGCGCCTCGATTCTGGTTCTGGGCCCGCTGCTGGCGCGCGTGAAAAAAGCGCGGGTTTCCCTGCCGGGGGGATGCGCCATCGGTGCCAGGCCCATCAATCTGCATCTCAAGGCCCTTGCCCGGCTCGGGGCGACCATCACCCTGGAGCACGGCTACGTCGAAGCAACGGCCGACCGCCTCGTCGGCGATGACATCTATTTCGACATGCCGACGGTGACGGGAACGGAAAACCTGATGATGGCGGCCGTTCTGGCCGAGGGAACGACCGTGCTCCGCAATGTCGCCCGGGAGCCCGAGATCATCGCGCTTGCCGAGGTCCTCAACCGGATGGGGGCCGATGTCGAAGGCGCGGGTTCTTCGGTCATCACCATCAACGGCGTATCCGCTTTGCATCCCGTCGAGGTGACCGTGATACCCGACCGCATCGAGGCGGGCACCTTCATGGTCGCGGCGGCCCTGACCAGGGGAGATGTCACGATCCGCCGGTGCGAGCCGGACCACCTTCGGGCGGTGGTCAACAAGCTGCGGCTGGTCGGGGCCAAGGTGACGGTCGGGGACCATTCCATTCGGGTCGAGGGCCCCGACGAGATCGCCAGCGTCGATATCAAGACCCTGCCGTATCCCGGTTTTCCAACGGATATGCAGGCACAGTTCATGGTGCTCATGTCGGTGGCAAGGGGGCTCAGCCTCATTACCGAAACCATCTTCGAAAACCGCTATATTCATGTGAGTGAACTGAGGCGTCTGGGTGCCGACATCACGGTGTCGGGCAATTCGGCGATGGTCAAGGGCGTGCCCGGCCTCTCCGGCGCACCGGTCATGGCCACCGACCTCAGAGCCAGCGCGTCGCTGATCCTGGCCGGCCTCGTGGCGCGGGGAAAGACGGAGGTCAACCGGGTCTATCATCTCGACCGCGGGTATGATGCCATCGAGAAGAAAATGGCAGGGCTCGGCGCAGCCATTCAACGTATATAATCGCCGCTGGTCCGGGTGAGCGGCAGGATATTCCAGAGGCCTCTCATTCCCCTGCTCGTCGCTTTCGCGGCCGGCATCGTTCTGGGGGAATCCCGGTTCCTGCCGACTGCATGTGCGTGGGCGGCGGCAGGGCTTTGCCTCTTGTGGTGCATCCAACATGTTGTCGCCGGCACCGCCGGCTGGATGCCTCCCGTTCTTCTGTTTCTCTTCCTGGGCTCTCTTGCGATCCATCCCTGGGTCGACCCCCGTTTTCCTCCCGATCATGTCGTTCACGCCTCGGGGCGCTTCTGCAGACACATCCAGGGGAAAATCGTGACGGCGCCGGTGCGTCGCGGCGGTCGCATATCCTTTATTATAGCCGCTTGTTCCCTCGGCGACGGCAGCGGGGCGGTGCAGGGACAGATCCGCGCGGGCGCAGGGCTGAAAGACGGATCGGATCTCCGGCAGGGGGATGAGATCCGCTTTGCGGGACGGATCCGGCGGATCCGGAGCTTCGAAAATCCCGGCGGGTTCGATTATGAACGCTTCATGGCGTTTCAGGATGTACAATGCTCCGTTCATATTCGAAAAGGGAGTCTCGACATCCTGTCAAGGGGACGGAACGAAGGGTTTCACGCGTGGATATCGGAGGCCCGGCGGCGGATCCGGTCGCGGATTGCCGGGGATTGTCCGGGACCGGCAGGCGACATTCTGCCGGCGCTTCTGATCGGTGAGAAAAGCCTCATTCAGCCGGCGCTGAGAGAGCGCTTCAACCGGGCGGGCATCGGTCACCTGCTGGCGATATCGGGGCTCCATATCGGCAGCATCACGGCACTTTCCTACAGCCTGTTCCGGTGGCTTCTGGCCTTTGCCGCGCCGCTGCTGTGGAACGGATGGCTCCGGAAAGCCGCGGCCGGCGCCGCCCTCGTTCCCGTCGTATTATATGCCGCCCTGGCCCAGTGGCCGCCGTCGACCCAGCGGGCGGTATGCATGGCCGCGGCCGTCTGCCTGTCGCTCTGGTTTGAACGGGAGGTGGATGTCGCCAACAGCATCGCCGTTGCCGCCCTCGTGATCCTCGTCGTTTTTCCGCCGGCACTCTTCTCCATCTCCTTCCAGCTTTCGTTTGCGGCGGTCATCGCCATTGTCGCCGGCATGCCGCTCGTTTCCCGAGGAAATCTTCAAGGCGTCGGCCGGACCGCGTTGATGAAAAGGAAGGTTCTTTCGTTCACGGCGATGTCGTTTTTTGCCGTGATGGGCACCCTGCCGCTGTCGATGCTCTACTTCAATCAGGTGTCGTTTGTCGGGATCGTCGCCAACCTCGTCTACATCCCTCTGGTCGGATGCCTCGTTCTGCCGCTGGGCCTTCTGTCGATGCTTGTTTTTCCGGTCAGTACCGGCCTGGCCGGGGCCGGATTCATGCTGTGCGGAAAACTGCTGGACGGCGGCCTCTATATCCTGCCGCTTTTTTCGGAGCTGCCGTTCGGGTCGTTTGTCACGGTGACGCCGACGATGTTTGAAACAGGCCTTTATTATGCCGCCTGCGGTGCGTTGCTGATGCTGCTTCGCAGCAAAAGGGCAGGGTCGGAAACATCAGGATGGAAAGAACCGGGGCGGTCCGGCAGGCGGGCCGCGCTGCTGTGGGGGATGATTCTGCTGGCGGCGGCAGGAGACGTGCTTTTCTGGACCTACGATCGTTTTTTGCGCGATGATCTTCGGGTCACCGTCATCGATGTCGGCCAGGGAAGTTCAGCATTGGTTGAATTTCCCCGGGGGTACCGCATGCTGATCGACGGCGGCGGCTATTACGACCGGCGCATCTTCGACGTGGGGGAGCGCGTCGTGGCGCCGTTTCTTCTGGGCCGGAAGATTCTCACCCTGGATGCGGTGGTGCTGAGCCACCCCGACAGCGATCATCTGAACGGCCTGATCGCCATTCTCGAGCGGTTTCATGTCAAGGCGCTCTGGACCAGCGGCGCCAAAGCCGGCGGCGAAAACTACGCGGCGCTGACGGCAATCGCTGAAAAAAAGGGCATTCCCTCGCCGCCTTTTAACACGCTGCCGCGACGCCGGCGCATCAACGGCGCGACGCTTGCGGTTGTATACCCGCCCGCCGGTTTCGAGTTGGAAGACCAACAGCGGGGGAACGAAGAATGGCGCGGGAAGTCGAACAACCGGTCGGTGGTGATCTCCGTCCGGCTGGGCGGGGTCGGCATCCTCTTTCCCGGCGATATCGAAGCGGCGGCCGAAAGCGATCTTGTGGCCGGAGCGGAGAATCATCTCCGGCACCGGGTGCTCGTGGCACCCCATCACGGCTCCCGGACCTCCAGTTCAGAGGCGTTTCTCGACAGCGTCGCACCGGAATATGTGATGGTGTCGGCCGGCCGGGACAATCGCTTCCGATGTCCGCATCCCCGGGTGACGGCACGGTATCGCCGCCGGGGCGTCCGTATGCTGCGCACCGATACGGACGGCGCCCTGCATCTTTCGACCGACGGCCGGACCCTTGCGGTCCGTCCGGCCGATCGGCATGTTTTTTCAGTACTGGCGGGACGGGTCCACGACATACTTGAGGGGTTTTTTCCTGTTGAATCTGCGGTAGTTCTCGAGAAAGATGGCGATGATATCCTCGGCAAAGCTGAACGCTGAGTGGTGCGGCGTGATGAAAACCTCCGGCAGGGTCCAAAGCGGGCTCTCTTCCGGCAGCGGTTCCGTTTCAAAAACATCGAGGATCGCGCCCTGGATCTGCCGCTGCTGAATCGCCCGGATCAGATCCCGCTCGCATACGACGTGCCCCCGGCCGACGTTGATGAGCACGGCCGTATCCTTCATGGCGGCAAAGGCGTTTTCGTCGAAGAGATACCGGGTGGCGGGGGTCAGCGGAAGGGTGATGACCACGACATCGGGTCCGGCAAGAAACTCCCGGAAGCTGTTTTCAAAGAAGACGCGGTCGACATCCGGGCAGGGACGAGGGCTCCGGCGGTATCCCCAGACCTCCATGCCGAAGTGCCGGGCCGTTTTGGCGAGGTGCCTTCCAATATCCCCCGTCCCGCAGATGCCGATGCGCCGCCCTCTGAGACTCCGGTAGGGCATTTCGCGCCAGTGGCGCCGCATCTGGTTTTCGCGCATGGTAAAGAGATTTCTTTCCAACGCAAGGATGTAGCCGAAGACATACTCGCTCATGAGAGGTCCGAATACGCCTTTGACATGGGTCAGAACGAACCTGTCCGGCGCAAGGGGAAGGAGTGCATCCACGCCCGCAAAGGTGGATTGCACCCAGCGCAGGCGGCGTGCGTCTTTCAGAATCGCTGCAACAAGGGGCGGGTCCCCCAGAATGATGGATGCCCGGCCGGCGGTGCGCCGTGCCTTGTCGACACCGTCGGCGGCATGCCACTCAAGATCTTTCAGATGGGCTGCCCGCAGCAGGCTTGCGTAGCGGGCGGCGTTCTTCGAGAGAATCAACAGCACATTCTGGTGAGCGGTCATGTCGGCCTCCTGCGGAAATCCGTTTCCGGTCGGTTCGATCCGCCACGACGGGATCGATCGGCGCCGTTCGGATAGACGATTCTAAATGTTTTTTCATCGCGGGGCAAGGATTGCTGTCATCCACGGCGAGCCGTAGCCGCGCAACTGCCTCCAGAGGCAATGCGGTCTTGATTTTTTCGGCTGATTTTGTTCTCATACGGCGATGGACAGCAAACGCCCTGCCGGGGCACGAAAGGGATGCGCATCATGAAGGTTGTCCTCACCAACGATGACGGCTATGCGGCCGAAGGGCTGGCAGCCCTGACCGAAATCATCTCGGCCGTCGCGACCCCCGTCGTGGTGGCGCCCCTGGTCGAACAGTCGGGCGTCGCCCACCGGGTCACGGCGCGTTCTCCCATCGTGTTTCACCGGGCCGGGCAAGACCGGTACTGGGTGGACGCCACCCCCGCGGACTGCGCCCGGGTCGCCCTCAAGCACCTCGTTCCGGATGCGGCGTGGCTCATCGCGGGCATCAATCCCGGTGCCAACCTCGGGTCGGATGTCTATAACTCCGGCACGGTGGCCGCGGCGCGGGAAGCCGCCATCCTCGGCTGCCGGTCGATCGCCATCTCCCAGTATATTGCAAGAGACCGCCTGATCGACTGGACCGCCACGGCCCACCATGCCGGGCGGGTCCTCCGCATGCTCCTTTCGGAAAAACTCGATCCGGGCGCCTTCTGGAACGTCAATCTTCCACACCCCCTTACCTGCGACACGCCGGTGGAATATCGCTTCTGCGATCTCGATATCCAGCCGCACGCCTACACCTATCTGGCGGAAGGCGACCAATTGATCTACCAGGGGACGATTCACGACCGGCCGCGGGATGCCGGCAAGGATGTGGCCGTCTGTTTCGGCGGACGGATATCGATCACCCGCATCCCTGTCGGCACCTGCACGGCAGGCAGTCAAACATCTCCGTGAAGGCGGAAAGGAGCGGACACATATGATGATATTCGATTTCGACGGCGTTCTCATGGACTCCATCGACGAGGTGGTGGTGACCGGCTACAACGCGGTGACGGACCGCCGCCTGACAACCTTGGATGATGTTCCCGAAACGGTGGCGGCGCGGTTCAGACAAAACCGCTTCCATCTCAGGAATTCGGCGGATCTCTTTGCGCTGATGGACTGGTGCGTCGCCGTGGACGGCGAATCTTCGGACCGGGTCTCGGAAAACGAACGGCTGGACCGGTCCGAATTTGCGGCCGTCCTCGAAAAAACGCCGTTACCGGCGTCCGAACGTTCATCGCGGCTGTTTGCCGCACGGGACGCCTTCATGGAACATGACCGCGATGCCTGGATGCGCCTGCACCGCCCCTTTCAGCCGATCTGGAATGAACTGGCCGGCGGGCTCGCACACCCGATCGTCATATTGACCAGCAAAAACCACGCGGCGATCGTCGCGCTCTGCCTCTTTTTCAATCTCGAGATCACGCCCGAGAATGTCTATGCAGGCGACGGCGGAACGGACAAGACCACCAATTTGAAGATCATCCACGAACGGTTTGGCCGCCCGTCCTACCGGTTCATCGACGACGCGATCGGCAACCTCCGGCAGCTGGGTGCCGACTTCAACACAGGCGATCCGTCGATCGAGCTGATCCTGGCCGGATGGGGGTATGTAGGGCCGGACGATGCGGCCGAGGCTGAGCGGCTCGGGTATCGGGTCCTCCGCCGACCGACCGTGGCGTCGCTGATCCGGTCGGGGCGGGAATGAACCGAATGCGTTTTTGATGAGGTCAGGGCAGGTATCTACCTCGCGACGTAGGAATTGGGAACACATTGTTCGCGATGAACCTGATTTAATCCGCATCCGTGAATACATTCACAACAACCCTGCCCAATGGCCCTCAGACCAATTAAATCCCCGTAGGGGCGGCCCCCCGTGGCCGCCCTGATCCCCGGGTGACGCGAATCCATGGACAGGGATCGAAAACCGGGAACAACAGTGTCGGTCCGGCATTTGTGAAAAAAATATCAGGTTCGGGAATCGCGCACAAAAGGGCAGGCACAGGGGCCTGCCCCTACGGACGAATCATGGGTATTCCGATTGGCCCGAATAGCCTTTCGGGTGTTCCACAGCGAAGAGGTTGCTCTTATCTGCTTGACAGATCCATTCATTTACGCTATCCTAATTAATATTCATTATCATTAGATATAGATTTGTTTTGGAGAGCGATGGAACCCCATACCAATTCCACAGATATCACGCGGCGAATGGATCAGATGATCTCGAAGTTGAGAGAGCATGAATTCAGGATTACGCCGCAACGGCTGGCCGTTCTGAGAATATTGGCCGCCAGCCGGGGGCACCCGTCCGTGGAAAGGGTCTATGAAATCGTGAGGCGGGAGTTTCCGACAACGAGCATTGCCACGGTCTACAAGACGGTTCATCTCTTGAAACAGATCAACGAGGTGTTGGAAATCGCCTTTCCAGACGGGAGCAACCGGTACGACGGCAACAAACCCTTTCCCCATCCTCATGTCATCTGTGTGCGGTGCCAGAAAATTATCGATCCGGATCTGCGATTTCTGAAGGATATGACGGCGGAAGTGGCCGATGAAACCGGCTTTGAGATTTTGACCCATCGGGTCGATTTTTTTGGTGTTTGCGGTGACTGCAAAGGAAAAGAACAAGCGGCCGGGATGACAGTGGAGGAAACGACGAAGGGGTAAAAAATTTTTCAGCATTGATGATAATCATTATTACATAGTTAAAAGAATCTTTTAAAATGGATTTTGCATTACGATCGCTTACGTAATTTAAGGGCGTGCGTTAAAATCCTGTCCATCCTAATCTCTCACCACCAAAAAGGAGGTATTCCCATGGCAAACGACGACCGAAAACCCACCACAAACGATGCCGGGATTCCCGTGGCGAGCGATGAATACTCGCTCACCGTCGGTCCCGACGGACCCATCCTGCTCCAGGACCACTACCTCATCGAGCAGATGGCCAATTTCAACCGGGAGCGGATTCCCGAGCGCCAGCCCCATGCAAAAGGATCCGGCGCGTTCGGGTACTTCGAGGTCACCCAGGATGTCAGCGCCTACACCAAGGCGGCGGTGTTCCAGCCGGGCACCAAAACCGACACGCTGATCCGGTTCTCCACGGTGGCCGGCGAGCGCGGCAGCCCCGACACCTGGCGCGACCCGCGCGGATTTGCGCTCAAGTTCTATACCAGCGAGGGCAACTACGACATGGTGGGGAACAACACGCCGGTCTTCTTCGTGCGCGATCCCATGAAGTTCCAGCATTTTATCCGCTCCCAGAAGCGCCGCGCGGACAACGGCCTGCGCGACCACGACATGCAGTGGGATTTCTGGACCCTGTCGCCCGAGTCGGCCCACCAGGTCACCTGGCTGATGGGGGACCGCGGCATCCCCAAGACCTGGCGGAACATGAACGGTTACTCGAGCCATACCTATATGTGGGTCAATGCAAAGGGCGAGCGCTTCTGGGTGAAGTATCATTTCAAGACCGACCAGGGCATCGATTGCCTCACGCAGGCGGATGCCGACCGGATTGCCGGCGAGGACGCCGACTACCACCGGCGCGACCTGTTCGCGGCGATCAAGCGGGGTGATTATCCCAGCTGGACGCTGAAGATGCAGATCATGCCCTTTGCGGAGGCCGAAACCTACCGGTTCAACCCGTTCGACCTGACCAAGGTGTGGCCGCACGGCGACTATCCGCTGCACGAGGTCGGCCGGCTGACGCTCGACCGCAACCCGACCGACTTCCATACGGAGATCGAGCAGGCGGCCTTCGAGCCGAACAGCCTCGTGCCCGGGATCGGTTCCAGCCCCGACAAGATGCTGCTGGCACGCCTCTTTTCCTACGCCGACGCCCACCGACACCGCCTGGGGGTCAACTACAAGCAGATTCCGGTCAACCGGCCGAAATGTCCCGTACACAGCTACAGCAAGGATGGGGCGATGCGGGTCATGAACGTGTCCGACCCGGTATACGCACCGAACTCGAAGGGCGGCCCGCAGGCCGACGGCGCGCGCTATCCCGAGATGGAGGTCTGGAAGGCCGGCGGCACATTCGTCCGCGCCGCCTACACGCCGCGCAAGGACGACGACGACTTCGTCCAGCCCGGCAAACTGGTGCGCGAGGTCATGGACGATGCGGCGCGCGACCGGCTGGTGTCCAACGTCGTCGGGCATCTCAAGCAGGGCGTGACCGAGCCCGTGCTGGAACGCGCCTTCGAATACTGGCGCAACATCGACAAGGAGATCGGCGACCGCATCGCCAAGGGGGTGAACGGCGGCTGATCGCTCCGAAAAGGCCTACTGGCCCGTCCGAGATATCGGCGGGCCAGGATGGAGGCCATTTCGCGCCGACGCGCACTGCAACTGCAACCGACTTGCGCAGCAATGCATGGGTTCATTGCCCGGAACATAGGTCCGGAGGGTTTCTCACGAGCACATATCCTCAAGAGGAGACACCGGTAGTTATGAAACGCCACTCTTCCTCTGGTTGGTCCGGATCATCACAGATGGCGCCAGAGGTCATAAAGACGGCCGCCGCTTCTTCAAAAGAAACCCCGTGCTTCTTGTGGTTGCGGTTATTTTTTCGGATCCCATGTGGTTGGGTTTAAATTTTAATCTTGACACTCACCGCAACCAGTTGTACATTATTCTGTACAATAACAAGAGGTGTCAAATGAAAGCCATTACCTATACAGCCGCACGGCAGAATCTTGCAAAAACGATGGAAAGCGTGTGTAAAGATCATGCACCCGTCATCGTTACCCGTAAAACAACCGACTCGGTGGTTATAATATCACTTGAGGACTATGAAGCCTTGGAAGAAACTGCTTATCTTTTACGTTCTCCAAAAAACACAAGGCGCCTCATTGAATCGATCGCCCAACTCGAAGAGGGGCAAGGGTCAGAAAGAGAGCTTTCAGATTGAAGCTCGTTTTTTCAGATCATGCCTGGGATGATTACCTTTACCGGCAGAAAACCGATAAAAAAATCCTCCGGCGAATCAATACTCTAATCAAAGAAATTAAACGGAATCCCTTCGAAGGAATCGGAAAACCCGAACCGCTGCAACATGCTCTTTCAGGATATTGGTCCCGTAGAATAAACGATGAACACCGAATTGTTTACAAAGCTTCTGCCGATTCTATTCTAATAGCCCAACTGCGATACCATTATTAGGACCAAGCCCCACCCCGACGAAGAAGACGTGGCAAACGCCAAAGCGTGTGCAAAAGAAGTGTTGACCTGATTTTAAGCCTCCACTATACCTGCATTCAGAGGTCCTATCTCCCGGCTTCCAACGGAAGACCTTAAAAATTCCGATAGCCGCAGAGATCCGATGACGCCGCCTCCGGCCGTGCGATCATCCGGCGGCGGAACCATTTCTTCATATCAGTCGATCCGATGTTCCTCTGCGACGCCGCCGTCTTCGATGGCGTCGAGGATGGCGTCGATGGCATCCTCGCTGTCGACATGGCCGTACCAGTGCCCCTGGGGATGGATGACCATGACCGGGCCGTAGTCGCAGGCCTTCAGGCAGCCGGTGGCGGTGATCTGGGCGTTCATGCCCCGGTCGAGGATTTCATTTTCGATGTAGGGCAGAAACTCCGCGGAATTTTTCTTGCCGCAGGTGCCCTTGGGATCCCCGCCGGCCCTGAAGCTGGCGCAGACAAAGATGTGATGGGTCGGTTTGTCCATGTTTTCTCCTGTTCACCATAAGTTGATGTTGTATGCTCAAATGTTCTAAAAACGTCCGGCGAAATGCTATACGTCCAGCCGTTGAACCGTCTTTCACCCGCATCCGGTCCCCGTTCCCCCGCACCCCGCGCCGCAGGCAGCCATATTTCGTTTCACGAGATGCTTGAGGCTTTGGCCGTCGAAGACCGCCCGGACGGCGTCGTCGATGACCCCCTCGATCTCCAGGATATCCAGCCCGCTCTCGGCCAGGGCCTGCCGGGGCGTTTCGCCGATGCCGCCGACGAGCAGGGTTCCGCAGTCAAAGAGGGTTCCCGCCAGATCGGTCCACCGCTGGAAGCCGCCGCCCCTGGGCGGGGTGTTCCGGGCCTCGATCAGGGAGATGACGCCGTCCTTTCTGTCGTAGATGAGCAGTCTGGCGGCCTCGCCGAGGTGCTGGTTGATCAGAACGCCTTCCATACTCGCCACGGCCACCCGGGTCCTGCCCGCGGGATGATTTCTTCGGTTGACGGGTGCATCGGGCAGCTGTTCGCATGCCTTGAGGGTGTTCATGAGGGCGGTGTCGGGCGTCTCTCCCAGGAGGCCTGCGGCATCGGCCCGGCAGCGGGTGCAGTGGCGCATCTGCTTGACATGCTCGCCGGCGGCGTCCCGGATCCGCGCCACCATCCCGGCGGAAGGCTCGGCAAGATGCTCGAAGGCCGAGCCCGCGTTGGGGTAATAGGGGACGCAGTTCAGGATATCCACCCCCATCGCGGCGACGCGCTCGGCCACCGCCGGGATGTGATTGTCGTTGATGCCCGGAATGATGATGCTGTTGATCTTGACCGTGATGCCTGCCGCCTTCAGCTGTGCGATTCCTGCCGTCTGGTTGGCCAGAAGGATGCCGGCGCCCTGTTCGGCCCGCATCACCCGCCTGCCGTGGCGCACCCATGCGTAAACCTGCGCGCCGACGGCGGGGTCCACCGCATTGACCGTCACGGTGACGTGGCTCACCCGCAATGTTGCCAATGTATCGACGTACGGGGACAGGTTGAGGCCGTTGGTGGCCACGCACAGGAGCATGTCGGGATAGGTCGCCCGGACCTGTTTCAGGGTCTCTATGGTTTCGTCGGGATTGGCGAACGGGTCTCCGGGTCCTGCGATGCCCACGACCGAGATGTTCTTCTTCGCGGCGAAGACCTGTTCCAGATAGATCATCGCCTGATGGGGAGTCAGGATGCCGCTGGTGACGCCCGGCCGGCTCTCGTTGACGCAGTCGAATTTACGGTTGCAGAACTTGCACTGGACGTTGCACCGGGGGGCCACCGGCAGATGGACCCGGCCGAAGGACTTGTGCGCCTTCACGTTGAAACAGGGATGGTTGTCAAGATTCATGGGATGACCTCTTTATCTGCTCGTGTCGATTTAATCTTATGAACAAGGATGCTCTCCACCCTCCCGGCCGTTTAAAATGAGGCCTCCCGCCTTGTCTCGCCAAAAAACAGGCGGGAGGGCCTCCGCCATGGGCAGGGGATTCAGGAGGAAGGAACACCCATGGCAAACTACAGATAGGTATAGCCGACGGCGGACGTATCCTGCTGCCGTTCGAGAAGGGTGTTGGCGATCCGGTCGAAGAGCGCCATCGCCCCCCGGTAACCCAGATGGAGAAGACGGGCGCCGCCGATGCGGTCGTGGATCGGAAAGCCGATCCTGACCAGGGGGACGTTCAGATGCCGAGACATGGTGTACCCCTTGCTGTGGCCGATGACGAGATCGGGCGAAAGCTCCCGGGCCGCGGCTTCGATATCGACGAAATCGGCGTTGGACATGATGCGGATCCCCCGTTCGGCGGCATCCGGAAAGACCGCGGCAACCGCCGGTTCGAGGCGGCCGCTTTTGGCGCCCGAGGCGCACAGCACGGGGACGATGCCGATCTCGCCCAAAAACGATACGATGCCTGCAACCAGGTCTTCCTCGCCGTAGACGACCGCCCGTTTGAGGCTGACGATTTTGTGGCCGTCGACCAGGGCGTCGGTGAGCCGCCCCCGCTCCTCGACGTATTTTTCCGGGGTGGGCCGGCCGGTGACGACCGTAAGGGCTGCAAAAAGCCGGTCGGTTTCCCGGATGCCGATGGGCATGCCCAGCCGGTGGCAGGGGACACCGAATTTCTTTTCGAGGAGGGTGCCGGCGGTCTGTTTCTCCTCCGCCAGGATGCGGCCGAACTCGAGGCTGGCCGCGGCCGCACCCGAGCGCCGGATATCGGCGACGCCGGTGCCGCCCTCGGGAATCCGCTGATACGCGGTCCAAAGGCCGCCGTCCAGGGTTTTGGCGTAATCGGGCAGGATCATGGGCCGGACGCCGACATCGGCCAGGATCTCCTTCAGGTGCCGCAGGTCCTCGGGGGAGACCATGCCGGGAAACACATTCACGCGCGGGGCCGGCTTTGGTGACGGCGCATCGGCGGCGCCTTCCGGTCCGGCAGCCAGAGCGGCGACCGTCTCCCGGACGGCGCCGTGGAATCCCTGCATATGGGTGCCCTGATAGCTGGGGGTCGAGACGTGAACGACCGGCGGCAGATCCTCCTCCTCCGGAAACATCTCCCGGTATTCGCGGATGAACATCGGCACGTCGTCGCCGATCGTCTCCGACAGGCAGGTGGTGGCGATGCCGATGATCTCGGGCGCGTACTGCTTCCGGATGTTCTCGAGGGCGATCTTGAGGTTGGCGCCGCCGCCGAAGATGGCGGTATTTTCCGCGAAATTGGAGCAGGCGATGTCCATCGGCTCCTTGAAGTGGCTGATCAGATAGCGCCGGATATAGGTCGAGCAGCCCTGGGAGCCGTGAAGCAGCGGCACCGCGCCCCGGATGCCCTTGAAAACCAGGGCGGCGCCCAGGGGGGTGCAGAGCTTGCACGCGTTTTTGGTTGCGGTATAGTCTTTTTTGTCTGATGCCGTCTTGTTCATGTCGGTTCCGCCTGTTTCGGTTGTGCTCTTTTTCTGGATCTTCCTAAAACGCCGCCGCAGCGCCGGCGTTCAGTCTCGTGGATGTTCCGGAAGCCTTTTCGGCGCGAATTGCCAGACCGGGCTCGTGACGGTCGCATGGACCTCGCGGGCGAAATTGAGCATGCCCTCATACCCGGCCAGGGGGATCTTCCGTTCGTGGTTGTGGTCGCAGAAGCCGATCCCCATCTTGTAGGCGATCGGCCGCTCCTTGACGCCGCCGATAAAGAGATCCGCCTTTTTTTCGATGATATATTTGGAGAGCTCCAGCGGGTTGGCATCGTCTAGGATGACGGTGCCGTCGTCGCACATCTCCCTCAGCATCGCGTAGTCGGCGTCGTTTCCGGTCTGGGACCCGGCCAGGACCACGTCCATGCCCAGGTAGCGCAGCGCCTTGATGAGGGAGAAGGCCTTGAACGCGCCGCCGACGTATATGGCCGCCCGCCGCCCTTGGAGCGCCCGCCGGATCTTCTGGAGCTCCGGATGGATGCGGCTGATCTCCTCCCGGACGATCTCCCGGGTCCGCTCCATGATCTCCGGCCGGTCCGAAAAATGGGCCGCCACGTCGTAGAGGGCCCTGGACTGGTCTTCCAGGCCGAAATACGAGACCCGGATATAGGGGATGTCGTATTTCTCCTTCATCATCTCGGCCAGGGTGGTCATGGCGCCGGAGCACTGCACCACATTGAGGGCCGCGCCGTGCGACCGCCTGACGTCGTCGACCCGGCCGTCGCCGGTCATGGTCGACACCACCGTGATGCCCATGCGCCGGTAGTAGTCCCGGATGATCCATGCCTCCCCGCCGATGTTGAACTCTCCCAGAATGTTGATGCTGTATGGGCTGATGTCCGCGACGTCGCCCTGGCCAACGAGGTGGAAGAGGGCGTCGCAGGCGGCCTTGTACCCGTCTTTTTTCGTTCCCCTGAACCCTTCCGAGTGGACCGGCAGCACCGGGATGCCGACCTCTTTGGCCGCTTTCCGGCAGACCGCCGCCACGTCGTCGCCGATGATGCCGACGATGCAGGTCGAGTAGATGAAGGCGGCTTTCGGCCGGTGGGTGTCGATCAAATCCAAAAGGGCGTGGTAAAGCTTTTTCTCCCCGCCGAAGATGACGTCCTTCTCCTGCAGGTCCGTGGAGAAGCTGAGCCGGTGAAGCTCGGGCCCGGACGAGAGCGCCCCCCGGATATCCCAGGTGTAGGCGGCGCATCCGATGGGACCGTGGATCAGGTGGAGGGCGTCGGCAATGGGATAGAGCACGACCCGGGAGCCGCAGAAGACGCAGGCCCGCTGGCTGACCGATCCGGCCAGGCTGTGCTTGCCGCAGCTCATCTTGAACGGCGTCTTGCCTTTCCGGTAGATCTGGGCCTCCCGCTCCTTCAGGATGGGGATGTCGGTGGTTGGTTCCGTCATTGTATTCATGGTGGTATCCGTGGCTGTCTTCGTCGTTGGTTCCATGGCTCTCTTCTTCTCTGGATGGTGGCATGGGGTCTGCCCGCGTCGCGGGCCGGCGTCCGGAGCGTTCGCCCCGGAGGCCGTGCCGGGCTGCTGATTACATCACCAGTTCCGTCGTGATATCGTCGCTGTCCCGGTCCTTGCGGTCGAGGATGGCGTCCAGAATCTTTTCCAGAAGCCGCATCCCGCCGCGGTAGCCGACCGTCGGGAAGTAGCTGTGGCCGATCCGGTCGAAAATGGGAAAACCGAAGCGCACGAAGGGGATGTCCTCATCCTTGGCGATGTATTTGGCATAGGTGTTGCCGATCATCAGATCCACGCTCTTTTGTTTGATCCACTGGTGGAGGAGGTACATATCGCCGGGCGCCTGGATCCTGACCTTGCCGGGCACATCCTTGACCGTCTCCTCGAGCGCCTTGAGATATTTTTTCCCGGCGGGCGTTCCGGTCACGATGTAGACCGGACGCATGTCGAGGGCCACGAGGAACTGGGTCAGGGAGAGAAGCTGATCCGGGTCGCCCATCAGCGCCACCCGCTTCCCGTGAAAATACTGGTGCATGTCGGTAATGATATCGAGAAGCCGTCCCCGCTCGATCGTCAGGGCGTCGGGGACGTTGACGCCCGCGACCCGCCGGAGGGTGTCGATGAACATGTCGGTGGCATGCAGCCCGATCGGCAGGTTCAGGATCTCGCACGGGACCTTGCACTTGACGTCGAGGGCTCGGGCGGCGGCGCCGGAGGCGAGCCGCCCGAGCGCCAGGGTACCCATGCCGTTGCCGGTCATCTTGAGCCGGTCGATCGTCACGCCGCCGTCGGGATACATTTTATACCGGCCGGTCATGGGGCCGTTCAGGACGTTTTCGGTATCGGGAAACAGGATCGTTCGGATCTTCATTTTGGCCGCGATCCGCTTGAGTTCGCCCATGTCCGACGGCTCGACGTAGCCGGGGATGATGTTGATCGTCTTCTCCTTATGGCCGTTCGCCTCGGAAAAATAGTCGACCATGCCCTTGACCATGGTGGAAAACCCGGTGACGTGGGACCCGACGTAGCTGGGTGTGTTGGCATGGATGACATATTTGTCCGCCGGAATCCTGCCGTCGGCCTTGGCCTTGTTGACGATCTGGGGAATGTCGTCGCCGATGGTTTCCGACAGGCAGGTCGTGTGCACGGCGATGACATCCGGGTTGTACACGGTAAAGATGTTGTCGATCGCCTGGAGCAGGTTGGCCTGCCCGCCGAAGACCGACGCCCCTTCGGTGAAGGCGCTGGTCGCGGCGATGACCGGCTCTTTGTAATGCCTGGTCAGGGCGCTGCGGTGATAGGCGTAGCAGCCCTGCGAGCCGTGGCTGTGGGGCATGCACCCGTGGATGCCCAGTGCGGCGTACATGGCGCCGATGGGCTGGCATGTCTTGGCCGGGTTGACGGTGAGGGCTTTTCTTTCCTTGATGTCGGCGGTCGTATGTTTGAGCAGCATTTCATGCACTCCTTAAAGATTCTTGCGGGTCGGATTCGCGTTCCCGGGTCGGGTTATTCCCAAGCGTAGGTGGCGGACAGCTCCGGGTTTTTCTGCCAGGGCGCTTTCAGGTAGCTCCAGACCCTGCTGTTCACCATCCGGTCGATATCCTCGTAGAAATTGACGGCGCCGGCAAATCCGGCATAAGGGCCGCCGTAGTCGTAGCTGTGCAGCTGCTTCATGGGAATGCCGTGTTTCTGAACCGTGTATTTCTCCTTGATGCCGGCGCAGAAGATGTCGGGCTTGAAGATCTCCAGCATGGCGTCGGTCTCGTGCTGGGTGATGTCGTCGATGACGAGCGACCCCTGTTTCATTTCGGGCATCATGCCCCGGTAGTCCGAAAAAGGCATCCCCTTCTCCTTGAGGCGCGCCATCTCCTCGGGGCTCTTGCGCGGGCTGTAGCGCTCGGGGTCGGGATGGACCTCCAGCTCCTCGATATTCCGGCTGTCGGAATCGACCTTGATGCTCGGCAGGACCTTCCGGCCCTCGTAGTCGTCCCGGTGGGCGAATTCATATCCGGCGGAGAGGGTCTCCATTCCCAGTTCGGCGAAGAGCTCCTGGTAATGGTGCGCCCGGGAGCCGCCCACGAAGAGCATGGCCCGTTTTCCCGCGGTCCGGGGGCGGATGCCGGCAAGGGACGCCTCGACTTTGGGCATCTCTTCCGCGATGACCGCCTCGACCCGGTCGATGAGCTTTTTGTCCCCGAAATATTCGGCGATCTTCCGGAGCGACTTGGCGGTCGCCCTGGCGCCGATGAAATTGACCTTGATCCAGGGAAGACCGTATTTTTTCTCCATCATCTCGGCCACGTAGTTGATGGAGCGATGGCACATGATGAGGTTGAGGTCGGCGGTGTGGGCGTTGGCGAAATTGTCGACGCTCGAGTTGCCGCTGAAGGTCGAGATCATCGTCAGTCCGCACCGCGCAAAGATGCGCTCGATCTCGAAAGCGTCGCCGCCGATATTGTATTCCCCCAGCAGGTTCAGCTTGTATTCGCCGTCGCGGACGGTGTCGTCCAAACCGATCACGTGTTTGAAGATCTGGTTGTTGGCGATGTGGTGGCCGGCCGACTGGCTGACCCCTTTATACCCCTCGCAGCTGAAGCCGAAGACGTTGATACCGAGCTTCTCCTTCATCTTTTTGCAGACCGAATGGACATCGTCGCCGATGAGGCCGACGGGGCAGGTGGCGAACACCGCGATGGCCTTGGGGTGAAAATTGTCGTAGGCCTCCTGGATGGCCTGCGCCAGCTTCTTTTCACCGCCGAAGATGATCTCCTGATCCTGCATGTCGGTGGAGAAGCAGTAGGTCATGAAATTGTGCCCGTCCGGCGTGGTAGTGGCGTCGGTCTGGTTGCGCCGGGTGAGCCAGGAGTAGAACCCGCATCCGATGGGCCCGTGGGTGATGTTGACGATGTCCCGGGTCGGACCCAGCACCACCCCCTTGCATCCGGCGTAGCAGCATCCCCGCTGGCTCATGAGGCCGGGAACGGTGCGGACATTCGATTGGATGACGGGAACCTCCTCCCCCGGGTCGATCTTGTTGACGATGATCGATTTGGCCCGTTTCCGGGCCACCTTGGTCGGATAGCTGCCGAGCAGTTCCTCTTTGACCTTTTCGGGGTCGCGCCCGTCGAGCGTGATTTTTGTTTCCATATCTTCAGCAGGTTTTGCCATGGTGCCGCTCTCCTTTGGCATGTTTTTTTCTTGTCGGATTCATCTTGTTTCAGACGTCATTCTATTCAGGCGTCATTTTATTTCAGGCATCATCGAGGGCATCGTTGCCCTTTTCGCCGGTCCGGACCCTGACGGCGTCCGTGCAGGGCATGATGAAGATCATGCCGTCTCCGGATTTTCCGGTTTTGTTGACCCGGATGATGGTCTTGACGGTCTTGTCGACCAGCTTGTCCGGAACCACGATGATCATGGCGCGTTTCGGAATGAGCCGGGAACTCTGTCCGAGCTGCGAAATGGCCTCTTCGTAGCCTTTTTCGGCCCCCTTCAGGAGGTTCAGGTCGATAAGCCCCTTGCCCCTTCCCAGGCAGTCCCTCGCGGTGACCGAGGAGATGCCCGCTTCTGCAAGGGCGCATTTGGTCTTGTTCATCATGTTCATCCGGACGATGGCCATTACCTCCTTCATATCTCCACCTCCTCCGTCGTGCCGTCGGCCTTCTGCCGGATGCCGGAGCTGATGGTGTAGGATTCCTCCACCGGGACGACGAAGATCTTGCCGTCTCCGAAAGCCCCTTTCTCGCCGGTTCTCGCCGCCTTGATGATGGTCTTGACGGCGAAGTCCTTGTCCTGGTCCGGGACGACGGTCAGGAGGAGCTCCTTGGGAATTTCGTCGTACGTGACCTCGCCGATCTTGATGCCCCGCTGTTTTCCGCGGCCGACGACCGACATCTTGGTGACCCCGGGAAATCCGGCCTCCATGAGGGCGGCCAGGACGTTGTCCACTTTTTCCGGTCTGACGATGGATCTGAGCATGATCATGGGTTCTATCTCTCCTGTGAATAATGATGCGTAAGGGTTGCGTTCAAATGACGGTTACGCCGCGATGCCGTATTCGATCAGCAGCTTTTCGAGCGACTCCATGTCGAGCGGCGTCGGGATGACCCGCATGTCGTTGGCGTCGATTTTACGGGCCAGGGTCCGGTATTCCTCCGCCTGCGGATGGGTCGGTTCGAATTCGATGACGGTTTTCCGGTTGATCTCCGCCCGCTGGACCATATTGTCCCGGGGGACGAAATGAAGCATCTGCGTGCCCAGTTTGTCGGCCAGAGCCAGGATCATCTCCTGCTCGTTGTCGACCTTGCGGCTGTTGCAGATCAGCCCGCCGAGGCGGACGCCGCCGGCCTCGGCGAATTTGACGATGCCCTTGCAGATGTTGTTGGCGGCATACATGGCCATCATTTCACCGGAGACGACGATGTAGATCTCCTGGGCCTTGCCTTCCCGGATGGGCATGGCAAAGCCGCCGCACACGACGTCGCCCAGAACGTCGTAGAACGCGTAGTCGAGCGCCTCGCTGTCGGCATAGGCCCCGAGCTGCTCCAGAAGGTTGATGGAGGTGATGATGCCGCGGCCGGCACATCCCACGCCGGGTTCGGGTCCGCCGGATTCCGTGCAGAGGGTGTTGCTGAACCCCACCTTGCGGACGTCGTCCAGCTCCACGTCCTCTCCTTCCTCGCGAAGGGTGTCGAGCACCGTTCTCTGGGCCAGGCCGCCCAGAAGAAGCCGGGTGGAGTCCGCTTTCGGATCACACCCGACAACCATGACCTTGTGCCCCATCTCCGCCAGCCCGGCGACGGTGTTCTGGGTTGTCGTGGATTTGCCGATGCCGCCTTTTCCGTAGATGGCTATCTTTCTCATGTCCTGCATCACTCCTTGATAAATGCGTTAATAGAATGTTTTCGTCACGCTCACTGACGGGGTGTACTGCTGAAAGCTTAAAATGCACCAGGTATGCCAACGGATTAACGGGGAGGGAAAAAACAATATAAACCATATAAAATATTAGTATAAAAATTATATAATTTCTTTATTTGAGCTGTTTCAAAATTGTATTAAAATCCAAAAATGAAATTAAATAAGTTAAAAATTACAATTATGTAATAACAGCGCGTTCAGATTTCTTTCGTATTTCCATAGATGCGCATGAACAGGCCCCGCCAGCGATCGATGGCGGGGGGCAGGGGTTTTCAGGCTGTGGCTTATGATACGGCCGTGCAGGTGTGGTCGCGGGTATGGCGGTATAATTCAATCAGCTCGTCCATGGAGACGGCGCCGTGCCGGTGTTCGGCGCGCTGTCGGATGTCTTGCAGCAGCCGGTCGGCGGCGGCGCGGTCGACGGCGTACCCGTTTTTTTCCATCAGGTGCTGGATCACGCGGCTTCCGCTGTGCTTGCCGACGACGAACTCCATCTCCTTCCGGCCGACGGCGCCGGCGGGAAACGGCTGGTAGGTTCTTGGATCCTTTATAATGCCGTCGCAGTGGATGCCCGATTCATGCTGAAAGACCGCCCTGCCGACGACCGGCCGATCCGCGGGGATGGGGCGCCCCGACATATCGGCGACGGTTTCGCAGAGCGGCGGAAGGCCCGCGGTCAAGATGTTGCAATACTGTCCGGTGGCGAACAACAGGGCGCTGCTGACGGCCTCGAGGGCCGCATTTCCCGCCCGCTCTCCCAGGCCGTTGACCGTCACGCTGAGGGCCGTGGCCCCGGCTTCGGCGGCGGCAACGGCGTTGGCGGTCGCCATGGCCAGGTCGTTGTGGGCGTGGAATTCAATCGCCATCGGACCGCGGGCGACATTCAGCCTGCGGATCAGCCGGTGTACGGAGCCGGGGGTTGCGATGCCCACGGTGTCGGCGATCCGGATGCGGCAGGCGCCCGCCGCGGCGGCCAGGGATGTGAATCTCCTGAGAAAATCCATGTCCGCCCGCGTGGCGTCCTGGGCGCCGACCGACACATGATCAAAATGGCGCATGGCCATGGCGGTCAGCTTCTCGAGCTGCATCAGAACCTCCCGTTCGGTGGTTTCCATGGCGTTCATATGAATGGCGGAGGTCGGAAAGCTGATGTGGACACTGCCGGTGCCGCACCGGCCGGCCAGTTCAAGATCGCCTGCAAGCGCCCTGCACCAGCAGGTGAGGCGGCAGGGCAGGTGCAACGCGTGCATGGCGCGGATGACCTGCTGTTCATCTGAACCCATGGCCGGCGTGCCGGCCTCGAGTTCATCCACGCCCACCGCCGCCAGCATTTCGGCGACCGTCAGCTTTTCATGACGGCTGAAAGCGACCCCGGGGGCCTGTTCACCGTCTCTTAACGTCGAATCGATCAGCCATATCCGTTTGTGTGTTCGATGCATGCTGTTTCTCCTGCCATAAGGAAGCGGTTGGAATTCGCATAAAATCGTGCAACAAAAATGCCATAAGAGCCTCCGGGGATATTCTCATGGACGATACGTTCTCGCAAATTCGTTGAATATGCTTGAAATTATAAGTTGTTTTCCCCAAAGCCTCTGTCCGGTATCAAGGTTTGTCGGACGTTTTTCCAAGACGAGGAAGGTTTGGACTCATATTTATCAAATACAAAAGAGAACGCATATATATCTAATAATACAAAAATGCTTATTTCTGGTCGAGCGGTTTGGCGGATGGGGTTTCTGGAAAAAGAGTTGCGGGGATGCATTGCCTGGTCTATATATAACACTTATGTTTTTATGGACTTTCAGAGCGGCGGGTGTTCTTTGTGTGGATGATGCAGGTGTGTCGGATGCCGGTGGTATCAAGAGACCATCATGGCCGCGATTGAATGGTCGGCATCTGCAACCTGAAGCGCATTCATGGAAAATATCGTCCGCACGCGGGGAATGAGGACCTGAGTCGATTATGGGGCATGTGTATTCGCATAGCGAGGCCAGAGCATACGAACGGTGGCAGAAAAAACCCGCCAATCAGGCGGATATGCGAATGGAGCACCGACTGATGGAAAGGCTGCTCGAACCGTTGCGCGGCGAGAGCGCGCTGGATATTGGCTGTGGTACGGGCCTGGGAATGACGGCACTGCTCGATATGGGCCTTCGCGTGTCGGGGATAGATCCTTCTCCCGAGATGATAGCGATCGCCGCCGAAAACGTGGGCGGACGGGCGGATCTGCACTGCGGGGCGGCGGAGTCTCTCCCTTTTGACGACAATCAGTTCACCTATGCCGCCATGGTCAATACCCTCGAATTTGTCGAGGATCCCCGCAAAGCCTTGGAAGAAGCCTTTCGCGTCACCAAAGACCGGGTCTTCATCGGCATGTTGAACCGGCACTCGTGTCTGGTGTCGGGCATCCGGGCGCAGCGGGTATTTATGAGAAATATTTACAGCGAGGCGCGGTTTTTTTCGGTTTGGGAGCTGAAACGGATGATATGGACTCTGTTGGGAGATGTCCCTGTCGCCTGGCGGTCCGTCAGCCGCTTTCCCCATCCGTTGGGACTTGTCCGCCGGAACAAGGCGCCGCTCCATCTGATCGGCAAGTCTCCCGTGGCGCCGTTTATCGGCATCAGCGTGGCGCTCGTGCCCCGGTACAGAACCCGGCCGCTTCGGCTGAAATGCCGGACAAAACCCCTCGAAGGCAACCTGACGGGCTTGGCCCGTCTTCAATGGAGGCCGCATGACGGAAGCATTCCTTTATGAAAAAACAGCGGAGCGGAAGGTCCGATGCCGGTTGTGCCATCACCGCTGCATCATCGGGCCGGGCCGGCGGGGGATCTGCAATGTCCGGGAAAACCAGGGCGGCGTGCTGGAAACGCTCGTCTATGCAAAGCTGATCGCCCGCAGTGTCGATCCCATCGAAAAAAAACCTCTTTTTCACGTCATGCCGGGCAGCCTTTCCTATTCGATCGCCGCGGTCGGCTGCAATTTTTCCTGCCGGTTCTGCCAGAATGCCGACATCGCCCAGCTGCCCGCCGATCACGGCGGCATGATCTTGGGCGATGCGGTGTCACCCGCGGCGGTGGTCCAGGCCGCCGAACAGGAGGGCTGCAAGAGCATCGCCTACACCTACACCGAGCCGACGGTATATTTCGAGATGGCGTTCGAGACGGCCCGGATCGCACATGAGCGGGGCCTTCTCAACATCTTCGTCAGCAACGGATACATGACGCCCGAGGCCGTCGAGATGATCCGGCCCTATCTCGACGCCGCCAACGTCGATCTCAAGGCCTTCAGCGATGATTTCTACAAAACCTGCTGCGGCGCCCGGCTTGCGCCCGTCAAAGAAACCCTCGTGGCCATGAAAAAAGCGGGTATCTTCATTGAGGTGACCACGCTCGTGATCCCCGGCCTCAATGACGCCCCGGCGGAGCTCGAAGCCCTCGCCGGATTCATTGCGGGGGAGCTGGGTCCCGACACCCCGTGGCACGTCAGCCGGTTCCATCCGGTGTACCGCCTGACGGACCGCCCGCCGACCCCCGTCGCGACCCTGGTGCGGGCGCGTGATATCGGCGCCGCGGCCGGTCTCAGGTATGTCTACATGGGCAATGTGCCGGGAAGCGGCGGCGAAGACACCGCCTGTCCGGGATGCGGGAAAACCGTCATCCGGCGCCGGGGCTTCCGCGTCGTGAACAATCGCGTGAAAAACGGCCGGTGTCCCGACTGCGGCGAACCGATTCACGGCGTGGGCCTTTCATGACCTTCCGGCACGACCGATTTCTGCCTGCCGGACGCCGTTTTGCCGGTCTTGTTGCCGCCGGCTTTCGGAACATGGCCGACCGCGTCGGGATCTACGGGCGGATGATCAAATTCAGCCATACGGTCTTCGCCCTGCCGTTCGCCCTGGCAGCCCTCGTGCTGGCGGGCCGTGAACATGCCGTCGGCATGCGTCAGATCTTCTGGATTCTGGCCGCCATGATCGGCGCCCGGTCAGCGGCGATGGGGTTCAACCGGATCGCGGACGTCCGCTTCGACGCCCGCAACCCCCGGACGGCGTCGCGGGCGATCCCGGCGGGCCGGCTTTCCCTGCCGGCGGCCGCGGCCTTTGTCGGTCTCTTTTCCGGGGTGTTCATTCTGGCCGCGGCACAGTTGGGGCGGCTGCCGCTGCTCCTGTCGGTACCGGTGCTGGGAATACTCTTTTTCTACTCCTACACCAAACGCTTCACCTGGTTTGCCCACCTCTACCTGGGGGTTGCGATCTCGCTTGCGCCGCCGGCGACATGGATTGCGGTGACCGGCGCCTTTTCCTGGAACATCGTCTGGCTTTCAGCGGCGCTGATGGCCTATATCGCCGGCTTCGATATTCTTTACGCATGCATGGACGTCGATTTCGACCGGACCCAGGGATTGTGTTCCATACCGGCCCGTTTCGGCGTCGAACCGGCGCTGCGGGCGGCCAGGGTGATTCACGCCGCGGCCTATGCGGCATTCCTGATGATTTATTTTGCTTTTGACATGACCGGGGTTTATCTTCTTGCGGTCGGCCTCATCGGATTTCTGCTCATCGCCGAGCACTGGCTGATGGATCCCGGGGATCCCGGTCGCATCAACATCGCTTTTTTTCATGTCAACAGCATCATCTCCGTTACGCTCCTGGCCGGCGTTCTGGCGGATGCGCTGGTTCGGAGGATGGGGTGAAGCAACAGGAACGAAAAAAACGGATCGTGGTCGGGATCTGCGGGGCGTCGGGGGCGATTTACGGCATACGGCTTTTGAAGGCGCTGCTCGCCATGCCCGCCATCGAGGTCCATCTCGTGATTTCCGACGCAGGGCTGGCAGTCATGGGCCACGAGACCGATTACGACGGCGGGTCGTTCGACAGCTTTCTGGATCACCAGGGCGTCGTCCGGCACGAGCGGACAGCGCTTTTCCGGTATGCGGCAAACGATCTGTTCGCCCCGCCGGCCAGCGGGTCTTATCGTCACGACGGCATGGTCATCGCACCCTGCTCCATGAAAACCCTGGGCGCCATCGCCTCCGGCATCGCCGACAGCCTCGTTCACCGGGCGGCGGATGTCTGCCTCAAGGAGCGCCGTCCGCTCGTGCTCGTGACCCGGGAGACGCCGCTGAACCTGATTCATTTGAACAATATGCGCCGGGTCGTCCAGGCCGGAGCGACGGTCATGCCCCCGTGCCCGGGTTTCTATACCCGCCCTGAAACGCTGATGGCGGTCGTCGACGGGACCGTGGCGCGCATCCTCGACCAGCTTGGTATCGACAACGATCTCACGAAACGATGGGGAGACAAGGATCTTGTATAGAAATCTACGGGATTTTCTGGCGGCGCTGGAAGTTGCGGGCGAGGTGCTGCATATCACGGACGAGGTTTCCCCTTATCTGGAAATCAGCAGAATCACCGATCGGGAATCGAAGCGTCCCGGCGGCGGGAAGGCTCTTTTTTTCGAGAAGGTGGCAGGATCGGCCTTTCCGGTGGCGACGAACATCTTCGGCAGCATGCGGCGGATCTGCATGGCCCTGGAAGTGAACGATTTAGACGAGCCCGGCCGGCGGATCAGGTCGTTCGTCGAATTTCATCCGCCCCGCAGCGTCCGGGAGGCCCTCAAGATGCTTCCCACGGCCGTCGAGGTCGCCCGCTTTTTTCCCCGAACCTTCAGGGGCGGGGCTTTCACGAAAAAGACGCCGCCCTGCCAGGAGGTGGTGCTGACCGGTGACCGGGTCGACCTTTCCATTCTGCCCGTTCTCCACTGCTGGCCCAAGGACGGCGGGCCGTTCATCACCCTCCCGCTCGTGGTGACCCGCAGTCTTGCGACCGGCAAACGGAATGTCGGCATGTACCGGATGCAGATTTTCGATCGGAACACCACCGGGATGCACTGGCATGTTCACAAGGACGGCTCCCACTATTACAACGAATACCGCAGGGCCGGTCGGCGGATGCCTGTCGCGGTCGCCATCGGCGCCGATCCCGCGACCGTCTATTCGGCCACGGCGCCGTTGCCCAGAGGGATCGACGAGATGATGCTGGCCGGATTCATCCGGAAAAAACCGGTGGCGATGGCCCGGTGCGTCACGAACGAATTGTCGGTTCCCGCCGAGGCCGAATTCGTTCTCGAAGGATACGTCGAACCGGGCGAGCTCAGAACCGAAGGGCCGTTTGGCGATCATACGGGGTATTATTCCCTGGCCGATCTTTATCCCGTCTTTCACGTGACCGCGATCACCCACCGGCGCGATCCGGTATATAACGCCACCCTGGTCGGCAAACCCCCGATGGAGGACTGCTATCTGGCCAAGGCGACGGAGCGGATGTTCCTGCCGATGCTCCAGACGGTCTTTCCCGAAGTCGAGGATTACTGGCTCCCGTGGGAGGGCGTCTTTCACAATATCGTCGTGGTCGCCATCGACAAGGAATACCCCGGACACGCCCAGAAGATCATGAGCGGCCTGTGGGGCCAGGGGCAGATGAGCTTCTGCAAGGCCATCGTTGTCATGGACCGGGGGACCGACCTGAAGGATCCAGGGCAGGTCATCACGGCACTCCTGGAGCGCTTCGACATCACCACCGACATCACCCTGACCAAAGGGGTGCTGGATGTGCTCGACCATTCCTCGCCGTTTCCCAATTTCGGCAACAAAATCGGCCTCGACCTGACCGAACGATCGTCCGGAGAGCCGCCCCGGAAGCCTTCCGGCCTTCCCCGTGTGAACGGCGGTCCGGCGGAGGATGAACGGGTCCGGCGGGCCCTGTCCGGCATCCCCGGCGTGGCGGCGTCGCGGCACCTCTTTGCGGACCGCGCGCCGGCTGCCGCCGGAAACCGCATTCTGGCAGTAGCGGTGGAAAAAGCGCCCGACCGGGGCGGAACAGCGTTCGCCGCCATGATGCTGGAGCAATCCGAGCTTTCGGGATTCAATATTTTCATCCTGTTTGACCGAAAGATCGACCTTGGCGACGGATCGCTGATGCTCTGGAAGATCTTCAACAACGTCGATCCGGGCCGGGATCTGATCCGGGAAGGCGGCCGGATGGTGATCGACGCCTGCAAAAAGGGCCCCATGGACGGCCACGACCGGGAGTGGCCCGATGAGCTGACATTCGATGAATCGTCATCTGCGGCGGGCACATGAAATGCATTCACCGGCGTTTGGCACGGAAGGCATCATGAAAGACTTTTTTAACGTCATGGATATTGCAGCGGTGACGGCGCTGCGGGACCGGTTCCCTGAAACGGACATCGTGTCGGTTCCGGTGATGGAAACCCTTGGCCGGGTTCTGGCCGAGGACGTTGTCTCGGATATCGACCTGCCGGATTTCCGGCGGGCGACCATGGACGGCTACGCTGTCCGGGCCGCCGCGACCTTCGGGGCATCGGAAGGCAGCCCGGCCTATATGAACGTCACAGGCGTCATCCGGATGGGCGAGGTGCCCGGATTTTCATTGGGTCCGGGCGAGGCCGCCCGGATATCGACGGGCGGCATGCTGCCCGACGGCACGGACGGCGTCGTCATGATCGAGCATACCGAAGCGCTCGACGAGGCGGTCATCGAGGTTTATAAAAGTGCGGCGCCCGGACAGCATGTCGTGGAGGTGGGGGAGGATTTCAGGTGCGGCGAGACGATGCTCGGCCGCGGCCGCCGGATCCGGCCCCAGGAGATGGGGATGCTTGCGGCCCTGGGCCGGGAAACGGTACGGGTCTACCGGCGGCCGGTGGTCGGCATCATCTCCACCGGCGACGAGGTGATTCCCATCGACCAGACCCCCCGGCAGGGGCAGATCCGCGATATCAACACCTATTCCCTGGCCGGCTGGGTCAGGAAGGCCGGCGGGGTGCCGCTGGCCTACGGCATCATCCCCGATCAGCCGGCGGCGCTGCGCGCGGCGTGCAAAAAGGCCGCGGCCGAGGCCGATATGGTGCTGATCTCGGGCGGCAGCTCCGTCGGCACCCGGGATTACACCATCGAGGTGCTGGAATCCCTGCCCGACGCCCGGATTCTGGTCCACGGGATCTCCATCAGTCCCGGCAAGCCGACCATTCTTGCCGGGGTCGGCGAAAAGGCCTTCTGGGGGCTGCCCGGGCACGTCGTCTCGGCCATGGTCGTTTTTGCCGTGGTCGTCCGTCCGTTCATCGACCGCCTGAGCGGCCTTGACGCGACTGCTGAAGCAGAATATCCGATCCCCGCCCGGCTGAGCCGGAACCTCGCTTCGGCCCAGGGGCGCGTCGATTATGTGCGGGTTCGCCTGGTTTTGCGGGACGGATGCCTGGAGGCTGCGCCGATCCTGGGAAAATCCGGCCTGATTCATACCATGGTCAAGGCCGACGGCCTGGTCCGCATCGATCGCGATGTCGAGGGCATGGAGGAGGGGGAGACGGTGGCGGTGATGCTTTTGTAGCGTGTGATCCTTTCGACAGGAAACCTTATGAAATCGAAGCGTAATATCTATTTGAAAAAACGGACGCTGGCGGATGCCCGCCGGATTCTGTTTGAAGCATTTCCCGGTTTCGGCACCATGAAGGTCGAGCATATCTCCCCCGAGGATGCCGTGGGCCGGGTGATCGCCGAACCCCTGTTTGCAAGGGTGTCTTCCCCCAATTTTCATGCCGCGGCCATGGACGGGATCGCCGTTCAGGCGTCCGACACCTATGGCGCCGGCGAAACCCGGCCAAAATCCCTCATCATCGGACAAAACGCCTTCTGGGTCAATACCGGAAACGTCCTTCCGGCGAAAACCGATGCCGTCATCATGATCGAAAACCTGAATCTCGTGGACGATCTGACCGTCGAGATCGAGGCGCCGGCGTTTCCATGGCAGAATATCCGCAAGATGGGAGAGGATATCGTCGCCACCGAGCTTCTCTTTCCGCGCAATCACCGGATCACGCCCTACTGCATCGGGGCCTTGATCGGCGGCGGCATCTTTTCGGTGCCGGTGCGGAAGAAGCCCGCGGTGGTGATCATGCCGACCGGATCGGAGCTGGTCGACTGGCGACATACGCCGCTGGCCGAGGTTCGTGTGGGCCAGGTGATCGAATCCAACTCCTTCATCCTGGCCGGCCTGATCCGACAATGGGGCGGCGAACCGATCCGGCACGATACCCTGAAGGATGATGCCCGTGTGATCTCCCGCGCGGTGGCCGCGGCCGTCGACGGCGGCGCCGATATCGTTCTTACCGTCGGCGGTTCCTCCGCCGGTTCCGAGGATCATACCCGGGAGGTTATCGCCTCTCAGGGGGAGGTGCTCGTCCACGGGGTCACCATCATGCCGGGGAAACCGGTGCTCGTCGGAAAGATGGGAAAAACGCCGGTGATCGGCATGCCCGGATATCCGGTCTCGATGATCGTGGCGTTCGAGCAGTTCGTGGGGCCGCTGCTCTGCCGCATGCTGGGGCTGCCGGCGCCGGAACGGCCGAAGGCCTTGGTGGAGACGACCCGGAAGATTCCTTCCAAACTCGGGGTCGAGGAGTTTCTGCGCGTCAAGCTGGGAAAGGTCGGTGACCGCATCGTGGCGACATCGCTTCCCCGGGGCGCCGGCAGCATCACGACCATCACCGACGCCGACGGCATCATCCGCATCCCCAATCACGTGGAGGGCATCAAGGAGCACGAAACGGTGACCGCCGAGCTTCTGCGGCCCGTGTCATCCATTGAAAAGACCCTGGTGGCCGTCGGAAGCCACGACAACACCCTCGATGTGCTGGCCGATCAGCTGAGGGCCGGCTATGACGGCGCCATCACCCTCTCGTCGAGCCATGTCGGCAGCATGGGGGGGCTCATGGCGATCCGGCGCGGCGTGTGCCATCTGGCGGGATCCCATCTGCTCGACACCGCCGACGGTTCCTATAACATTTCTTACGTCAAGCGGTTTCTGCCCGGGATGGCCGTCAAAATCGTCAATCTGGTATTCCGGGATCAGGGATTGATCGTGGCGCGGGGAAACCCGAAAGGTATCCGGGCGATCGAGGATCTGATCCGTGAAGACGTCAGGTTCGTCAACCGCCAGTCCGGATCGGGAACCCGCATTCTTCTCGATTACCGCCTGGCGCAGCTCGGCGTCGATTCTGCCGCCATTGCGGGATATGAAAACGAGGAGTTCACCCATATGTCCACGGCGGTGGCCGTATTGAGCGGCACAGCCGACGTCGGGCTGGGGATTTACGCCGCGGCCAAGGCCTTGGGCCTCGATTTCATTCCGGTGGTGACCGAACAGTACGACCTGATCATTCCCGAGATCTATGTTGACTGGGCGCCGATGCGGGTGCTGCTCGATACCATCAATACGTCGGCCTTTAAAAATCGGGTCAAGATGCTCGGAGGCTACGGCACCGAGAAGACCGGGCAGGTGATATTATAGGGGGATGAGCGGTATCGGGATATGGTGCGATCCAGCATAAAACCTCCTCCGTGTACATCGATCGTACAGGGAGGAGGTTTTTTGTTTGGCCTGATGGGTGGTCAGCGTAGTCGGTTCACCTGTGCCGTTTCACCCACACGGATGCCATCCGGCAGAAGATCTACCACTTGGGATTCAGATCGACTCTCCGGTTGAGCTGGCGGCCTTCAGCCGTTTTGTTGGTGGCGATCGGTCTTTCTTCACCGTATCCGACCGTGGTAATGCGGCCGGTGTCGATTCCGTGTTCGGTGAGGTATTTCTTGACCGAATCGGCGCGTCTCTGGGAGAGGCCCATGTTGTATTTTTCCGTGCCGATGGAATCGGTATTTCCCGCCAGTTCGATGGACAACGACGGGTTGTTGTCCATGATCCGGACGATATCGTCGAGCAGTGAGTAGAACTGGGGTTTGATGACGGACTTGTCGAAATCGAACAGCACGTTCTGATCCAGCACCCAGCATCCTCTTTCGTCGACCTTCACGCCCTTGGGGGTTCCGGGGCAGGCGTCGACATCGTCACAGACGCCGTCGCCGTCGGCGTCGACGCATTTCACTTCTTCGACCACCACGACTTCTTCTTCCTGGGGAAGCTTGTATGCCGCAAGGATCTGGCTCAAGCCCAGAGCGCTGTATGCGGTGGGCGTTTTTCCGAAGACGATGTTCCCGTCAACGACCTTGGCGTAGTTCACCGCGCCCTTGATCGTGGCGGCGTCCTCGGGTGAAAGCTCCAGGCCGTAGGCCGTAAAAATCTGGTGATAACCCTCGGGAGCGTATGCGATCGATTTATTTCCGAAAACCACCTGGCCGTCGACCACTTTGGCATAGCTTGCCGGAACATTCGCGGCGGCTTCCGGGGTCAATTCCAGACCGTAGGATGTCAATATCGCGTTCAGTGTCTCCGGGGCGTAGGCGGTGGGGCTGTCTTTGTAAACAATGTTGCCGTCGGTCACTTTGGCATAAATGGGGGGAATATTGGCCGCATCCGGGCTCAACTCGATAGCAGATGCGGGAAGGCCCATTGCCAGCGCAACCGCGATGCACATAACCATAATAATAATTTTTTTCATCTCTTTTTCCTCCTTAACGTTAATAATCATTTGCTTCTGTTCTCCATTGGTGCGAAAGATGGTCCGCCGATCACCTCCTTCCACGGCTTCTCGGGTCAATCAACATCGCATGTCCGTGCGAACCCAGACGCATCGGACTCCTCCTGTTCTCCAATGATGCCGACCGGACGGGATATCCCCTTGAGGGGATATTTTCATCTGTTCAATATCCGGTTATGGCATCATATGGGAACATGCCTTTTTCTTGGGAAATTGTCAAACCCATAATGACGATATAACGGCTGCGCCGGAAAATAGCGGACAACGATTTTGCTTCGGATCTCAAGACGGATAAAATTCTCCTGTAAAAAAATGCTTTTATTACGGGAATGACCATATTATAATCAGCTGGAAACTTCAAGGATCCGCTGCCGCGTCCGATATCCGGAAAAGTGACGAAATCAAAACAAATTCAAGTGGTGACCGGCAATGGCGACGGTTAAACAAGACGCCGGCGGTTCGATGCCGCATATCTTTGCCGTTTTACGGTGATACGATACGATAATCAAGAATAAACTGATCGATAGACGGCCGGGCCCCGATTTTGGACGGTGATTATCAATGCCTTCAGGGTGAATATGATCAACGATGATGGAATGGAAATTCCTGATGAAGAGAAGTCCCGGGATCAGCTGATTCAGGAACTGGCCGATCTGCGATCCCGCCTGACGATCAAAGAGGCGGCGTCCCCTTTGTCTGCTCCGCCGATCGTCAGGGAAACGTCGGATCCGGAGCCGCCCTCGATGTCCTCCCGGAGCCTTTTCCCGGACTTCTTCAGTTTTTACGATGTCGAGCGTGGAATCCGGTATGTCAATGCCGGAGCCGACATCCGGCTACCCGACAACGCCATGGTTGGTTTTGATGTGGACCTCCGGGGGCACGGAAAGGCAGCGATCCGGCGGGAAAATGAGGATGCCGCCCGGAAGAGCCTTGCCGAGATCGAAGCGATTTACGACAATGCCCCCGTGGGCCTTTGCGTCATGGACACCGCGTTGCGCTACGTGCGCATCAACGAACGGCTGGCCGAGATGAACGGCCTTCCGGCCGAGGCCCACATCGGTCGGACCCTGCGGGAGATTCTGCCTGCGATCGCCGATGATGTCGAGCCCTTGATGCGCCATATCATCGATACCGGCGAACCGGTGCTCCGCATCGAGTTGAGCGGGGAGACCCCCGCTCAGCCCGGGGTCACGCGATTCTGGATCGCCAGCTGGCTGCCTTTGAAAGATGCCGACGGCGTGGTCGGCGGCCTCAATATCGTCACGCAGGAGATCACCGAACAGAAAAAAGCCGAAGCGGCGCTCAGGGCGAGCGAGGAGCGCTGGGCCGTGACCCTGGCCAGCATCGGGGACGCCGTCATCGCTACCGATATGGACAGCCGGGTGACCTATCTGAACAGGGTGGCCGAGGATCTGACCGGCTGGTCCATGGCCGAGGCCGTCGGGAAGCCGCTCCAGAAAGTATTTCATATCGTCAACGAGGAGACCCGAAAGTCCGTGGCCAATCCGGTGAGCAAGGTCCTCAGTTCCGGCATGGTCGTTGGTCTGGCCAATCATACGGTGCTGATCGGCAGGGACGGCAAAGAGGTTTTCATCGACGACAGCGCGGCCCCCATTCGGGACAGGCAAGGACGCCTCCTGGGTATCGTGCTGATTTTCCGGGATATTACCGAGCGCCGTCGGATTGACCGTCAGCTGCGGGAAAACGAACGGCACCTGAGAAATGTGCTCGATAATATGGTGGCGATGATCGGCCTGATGACGCCCGACGGCATCCTGCTCGAGGCGAACCGCACCGCCCTTGCGGCGGCGAACCTGCAACCAAAGGATGTGCTGGGAAAGCCTTTTGAAGAGTGCTACTGGTGGGCCTGGTCGCCCGAGGTGCAGCGCCGTCTGCGTGCGGCCATCGTGCGTGCGTCCCGCGGGGAGAAGAGTCGTTACGACGAGGTGATCCGCGTCGGAGAAGGCAGGTTCATAACCATCGATTTCATGCTGGTGCCCATGGTGGAACCCGACGGCCGCATATCCTATCTCATCCCGTCCGCAACGGATATCACCGACCGAAAGCGGGTCGAGGATGCGCTGCGGCAGCTGAATGAAACCCTCGAACAGCGGGTGGCCGAACGCACCGAGCTTGCGGAGTCGCGGGCAAAACAACTCCAGGCGCTGGCCGTGGAGCTGATCGAGGCCGAAGAGCGAGAGCGCCGGCGGGTGGCGCAGTTACTGCACGACGATCTGCAGCAGGTGCTCGCCGCCGCCCGGCTTCAGCTGCAGGGCGCCCGCGACCATCTGCCGCCGCTGTCCGAGCTGACATTCGTCGAGCGTTTGCTCGACGAATCCATCCACAAGTCGCGGCGCCTGTCGCATGAGCTGAGCCCACCGGTCCTGCATCACTCCGGCCTGATCGCCGCTCTGAAATGGCTGACCCAGCAGATGAACGATCAGTTCGGCCTCGATGTGCTCCTCGACGCCGGTGAAGAACAGCCGATTGAGAGCGCGCCTCTCAACGTATTCATTTTTCGGGCGGTGCAGGAGCTTCTGTTCAATATCGTCAAGCATGCCGGCGTGAAGCGTGCGCGTGTCGACCTTTCGAGCTCGGCCGAAAGCCTGATGATCACGGTCAGCGATCATGGCCGGGGGTTCGATCCGAATATTGTGGAAAGCTCGGCGGAAACGACAGGTTTCGGGTTGTTGAGTCTGCGGGAACGGGTCCGCCATATCGGGGGGAGCCTGATCATTGAAAGTGCTCCGGGACAGGGGAGCCGCTTCACCCTGACGGCACCGCGTGATCTGGCAAAAGTCGTTGAACCGCAGCGGTGGACGGTCGACCGGCAGTCCGCGGCTCCGGCCGCTCGCCGGGAGCCGGCCGGGTCGGGGTATACACGGGTGCTTTTTGTCGACGATCACCACGTGATGCGGCAGGGATTGATCCGTATGGTCGCCGGACAGCCGGACATACAGGTGGTGGGCGAGGCGGCCAATGGAAGGGAGGCCCTCGAGCGGGCCCGGCAACTGCGGCCGGACGTGGTCGTGATGGATATTTCCATGCCGGAGATGAACGGCATCGAGGCCACCCGGTGCATCAAAGCCGAGTTGTCCGATGTGCGCGTGATCGGCCTGTCGATGTATGAAGACGATCAGCTTGCCGAAACCATGCGCCAGGCGGGAGCCGAGGCCTTTGTCAGTAAAACGGCGTCCCTGGCCGAACTCCTGAAGGCGATTTACGGCATGAACCCCGCTCGGCGGAAAGAATGAGCGTTGCAGCCCCTTCCGTATCTGGCCGGAGGTCAGGCCGGCGGCCGATGGGCAGCGGTATCGGCGTTGTTCAGGATTTCTTGTTTTTTGAATAGAGAACGGCGGCGGCGGCCTGTGCCTTCTTGATCTCGGAAGGCTTCATGTTCGATTCGATCAGCGTCAGGTAATATTTGCCCGCCACATGGCCGCCGGCGGCAGCCAGCGAACACCAGGCATAGGCCTTGACACAGTCTTTGGAACAGCCGATCCCGTTATAGTTCATTAGGGCAAGATTGTATTGGGCCCCGGCATATCCCTGTTCGGCGGCCTTGAGATACCATTTGGTCGCCTCGGCATAGTTCCGGGGAACGCCCTCTCCGTTTTCATACATCGAGCCAAGCTTGTTCTGGGCCCCGGCATAGCCTTTGTCGGCCGCCTTCCGATACCAGCGCATGGCTTTTGCATAGTCTTTCGGGGCGCCGTTTCCACTCTGGTAGATGACGCCCAGATTGTACTGGGCAATGGTATATTCCTGCTCGGCGGCCTTGAGATACCAGCGCAGGGCTTCGATGTTGTTTTTGGGAACGCCGTCGCCGTTGAAATAGATGCTTGCCATTTTATACTGGGCGATGGGATGCCCTTTTTCGGCAATCTTTTTGATTTGCTCGAGCGTGGGCTCCTGGGCGGGCAGAACGTTGCTGAATGCAAACAGATATCCGATGATCATTACGGCGGCCAGCACTGATTTTTTCATGTTTCCCCTCTTTTTCCCCTTTTCAGGTGTGTTTCCGATTGCCCGTAACCCGGTTTCCGCGGAGAAGGGCGGCAGCGGCGTTGAACCCGGAGGCATCGCTGCAAGAAGCTGCCCCCCCGGCGCGGCGTATGCTGCACCTGATCACAATACGTATTACTTATTGCAGAATATTTTTTTTATTGTCAATCTGAATTTTAATCGAACGCCGGGTTTCTCACGCCGCCCGGAAGCGCCTACCGGCGCTTCGTTCGTCTGCCAAGCGGCGGAAAAACCGGCTGACGGCAGGTGATTCATTCTGTACATCACCTCGAAATTATGTTATAATAACAGCATTAAAGACAGCGTGCACTGCCGCCGGCGGCAAGCAGGGGCTGGCGGCAGATACAAAACGATTGACGGATTGGAATTATGGCCAGAGAAAACGATATCGTACTCATCTATTTCGAAGACAAACCGATGACGTTCGCCCGGATCGAAGATATTCGGGCCGATCATAAACCCGACTGGTATCACGTCAAGCTGTTGATGCTGCAGATACCGCTTCAGCCGGTGACCTGGATTCTCAGAACGGCATATATCGACGGGGCCGAATTCACCATGAACGGGAACCGGATGCGGTTGGAGAAGGTCGTCTGTCCGGAGGATACGACGGCCGGCGTCCCTGAAGACGATGACGGCCCGCAGGCGCCTGACGGCACTGAAAAAGATGCCAAGGTGATCTCCTTTCAGGATCTGAAGAAGCGTTGACCGACCGGTCTGAATGAAACGGATGAACAGATGCACATCGGTTCGGTAACACTCGACAACCCGACGGTGATGGCCCCGCTGGCGGGCATCACCAATCTTCCCCACCGCTTGCTGGCGCGGGAGGCCGGGTGCGGTCTGGTCGTGACGGAGATGGTCAGCGCCAACGGTCTGGTTCACAAGGCCGAAAAAACCCGTGCCCTCCTTGCCGGCGTTGCGGACGAGCGGCCGGTGGCGGTGCAGATCTTCGGATCGCATCCGGCGATCATGGCCGAGGCGGCCGAAATGGCGGCGGCGGCGGGTGCGGATATCCTGGATATCAATTTCGGATGCGCCGTCAAAAAGATTCTGAAATCCGGGTCCGGCGCAGCGCTCATGCGCGTCCCCGAGACGGCGCGGGCGGTACTGACGGCGGTGCGCCGTCGTATCGGAATTCCGCTGACCATCAAGCTCAGAAGCGGCTGGGATGCAACGGGAGCGCAGGCGGTGGAGATCGCCCGGATTGCCGAGGATTGCGGCGTCGACGCCATCGCCGTTCATCCCCGGACGGCGGTACAGGGATTCAGGGGCGCGGCCGACTGGTCCGTGATCGGGGCCGTCAAAGAAGCCGTCGCCGTTCCGGTTATCGGAAACGGCGACATCACCCAGCCCGCGGACGCCGTCGCGATGCGCCGCTTCACCGGCTGCGACGCGGTCATGATCGGCCGGGCGGCGATCGGGGCGCCCTGGCTCTTCTCGCAGATCAACGCGATGGTGCGGGGGGCGGCCGCGCCGGAGGCGGTGACGCTGGATCAGCGGATGGCGATCATGATTCAATACCTGAAGGCGTCGACGGCCTACCTCGGAGAAGAGACGGCCTGCCGCATGATGCGCAGCCGCCTCGGCTGGTTTGTCAAGGGGATGCCCCGCAGCAGTGCCTTCAGAACATCGATCCGGCAGATCGAAACCGAGGCCGAGGCCCTGGAGCGGATCGCGGCCTACCGCGACATGATCGCTTGCGAGACACCGGCGGCGGTATGCGCCTGAAGATCGGCGTCGAAGCGTGCCGATGCGGGAGATCCCGGTTTTTAGAATGAAAGGAGAGGCACATGACGAAAACCGCTCTGGTGCCCGTGGCGGACGGGACCGAAGAGATCGAAGCCGTCAGCATCATCGATGTCCTGCGCCGCGCGGGAATCGACGTCACCGTCGCCTCGGTCATGGGACGGCGCCAGGTGACGGCGTCCCGGGGGGTGGTGCTGACGGCCGACGCCCTGATCGCGGCCTGCGCCGGTCGAACGGCGTCCACCCCGGGCGTTCCGGCATACGACCTAGTGGCGCTGCCGGGCGGCATGCCGGGGGCGCGCCGGCTGGCGGAATCGGCCGATCTGGGCTGGATTCTCGATCATCACGCGGCCGCCGGGAGGCTCGTGGGGGCCATCTGCGCCGCCCCGGCGGTGGTGCTCCATCCGAGGGGGCTGCTCCATGGCCGGCGGGCCACCTGCCATCCCGATTTCAAAGACCGGCTTCCCGGCTATCAGGAGCCCCGGCCGGATCAAACCGGCGGACGGCGCGTCGTGGCGGATGGTCATTTTGTAACCAGCCAGGGTCCCGGAACGGCGATCGAGTTTGCGCTTTTTCTGGTGGCGCTGCTCCTGGGGGAAGAGAAGGCCGCAGCGGTTGCCGGCCCTCTGATGATTCGGTCGCACCGCACTGGCGGCGACAGGGAGGTAAATGCATGATCATAACGAAATTTTTGCAGGAAGCGAAGCGGCTGGAGATTCAGCCCTACAAAAAAAGATCCGATGTGGAGGACCTCAAGCGAAGAAGCATCCCTTTTATCGGCTCACCTCTGAAGCATCCCGTGGACAAGACGCGTGTCCTTCTCATTGTCGACCCGTATAATCAGACGACCTTTTATTACGAATTCAAGACGGAAGATATCATGTTCGTCGAGGATTTTCCGACCATCGTCAATGTCGACGGCGAAAACATCACCATGGCGCGGATCTGGATCCGCAAGGGCGGGATGGGGATCCGGTGTTCTCCCTTCATGGTCGAAGAGTTGAAGCGGACGTATTGATATGAAACCGGCCGGTCATCGCCGCCGGCATTGAACGAGAATGCGTTCCTGAAAAAACGGCAGCCCCCGAAAAGAGGCTGCCGTTTTTACAACCAAACCGCCGTGGGAGGCGGCCGCTAATTCGCCAAGGCCAGCTTCACCGCGCAGACCTTGTATTCCGGAATGCCCGATACCGGATCGAGCGCCGCATTGGTCAACTGGTTGGCTGCGGATTCCGCAAAGTGGAACGGGATGAAGACGGTTCCCGACACCGCGGTGTTCGAGACCTTCGCCACGGCGGAAATCGTGCCGCGGCGGGAGCTGATGTTGATGGTGCCGCCGTCGGCGATGCCGTAGGCCTGGGCGTCTTTATGCGAGATTTCCACGAAGTTTTCCGGCACGCGCTCGTTGAGCCCTTCCGATTTCCGGGTCATCGTGCCGGTATGGTAGTGATAGAGCACCCGCCCGGTGGTGAGGGCAAGAGGATATTCCGCATCGACCGCCTCGGCCGGCGGAATGAAGTCGATCGCATGGAAATTTCCCCGGCCGATCGGGAACTGATCTTTGTGGAGAATCGGGGTTCCCGGATGGTCCGTTGTCGGACACGGCCAGTGGAGCCCCTCGTAATCGATTCTGGGATAGGTGATGCCGCCGTACGACGGCGTGACCTGGGCGATTTCCGCCATGATGGCTTCCGCATTTTCATAGTGCATGTCAACACCCATCCGCGCGGCGATCTGGGTGATGATCCACCAGTCGTCCCTGGCCTCACCCGGCGGGTCGACGGCTTTTCTGACGCGCTGAACCCTTCGCTCGGTGTTTGAGAAGGTTCCTTCCTTTTCGGCGAAGCAGCACGACGGAAAAACAACATCGGCGGCCTGGGCGGTTTCGGTCATGAAGATGTCCTGGACGACCAGAAAATCGAGGTTGTCGATGCTCTTGACGACATGGGAGAGATCCGCGTCGGAAACGAGCGGATTCTCGCCGATGATGTAAAGCGCCTTGAGTTCTCCTTTGAGGGCCTTGGGGATCATCTCGGTGACCTTGAGGCCGACCTTCTTCGAGAGCCCGGTCACCTCCCAGGCGGCTTCCATTTTCTGGATGACCTCTTCGCTGGTGACCGGCTGGTATCCGCTGAAGACGTTGGGAAGGCCGCCCATGTCGCAGGCGCCCTGGACGTTGTTCTGGCCGCGAAGCGGGTTGACGCCGCCGCCGGCATTGCCGAGGTTGCCGGTCAGCATCGCCAGGTTGGCGAGGGATTTGACATTGTCCGTCCCCGAAATGTGCTGGGTGATGCCCATGCAGTAGACGATGGCGGCGTTTTTGGCGGTTGCGTACGCCCGGGCGGCGTCGATGAGGCTCTGGGCCGGGATACCGGTGATATCTTCTACATATGCCGGGGTGAATTTCTCGACCGTCGATTTGAGCGCGTCAAAGCCCTGGGTGCGGTTTTCAATGAACGCTCGGTCGTGCAGGTTTTCCTTGATGATGACATGCATCATGCCGTTGATCCAGGCCACGTCCGTTCCAAGATTCTGCCTGAGCCAGTGATCGGCGAAGGTGGAGATCTTGATCCGCCGGGGGTCGACCACGATGAGCCGGGTGCCTTTGAACTTCACGGCCCGTTTGATATAAGTCGAGATTACCGGATGGTTTTCCGTTGTATTGGAGCCGGTAATCAGGATCACATCGGCTTCTTCCAGATCGCCGATGGTGTTTGTCATTGCGCCACTTCCGAATGCTGCGGCCAGACCGGCCACGGTGGAGCTGTGTCAGAGACGGGCGCAGTGATCGATGTTGTTCGTTTTGAGCACCGCCCGGGCGAATTTGTTGGCGACGTAATTGTCTTCGTTGGTGACCCGGGCCGACGTGAGCACGCCGATGGCATCGGGGCCGCTTTCGCGTTTGGCGGCGCCCAGTTTTTCAGCCGCGAGGTTCAAGGCTTCATCCCACGAGGCCTTCCGGAACGTGCCGTTTTCCTTGATGAGCGGCGTGGTGAGGCGCTCGGGCGATCCGATGAAGTCATATCCGAACCGGCCCTTGACGCAGAGCCTTCCGTAGTTGGGGGCAACGTCTTCAACCCCGGTGACCTTGACCACTTTTCCCTTTTTGACGTGCAGGTGCATCTGGCATCCGACGCCGCAATAGCTGCAGGTGGTCCGGACTTTTGTGGTTTCCCAGGGGCGGACGTCGTAGCGGGCGTCCTTTTCCACCAGTGCTCCGACCGGACAGGCCTGGACGCATTCCCCGCAGAAGACGCAGTCCGAGTTCTTCAGGGGCTTGTCCTCGGCGGCGATGATCTTGGTGGCGGTGCCCCGGTAGCCGAAGCTGATGGCGTTGTTGACCTGGACGTCGTTGCAGGCCTGGATGCACCGGCCGCATTTGATGCACCTGGAAAAGTCCCGGACGATGAACGGGTTGACGTCTTCCATGGGATAGGGGACGTCGGTTCTTGGAAACCGCTCCGCCGATACCTGATACTGATAGGCAAGATGCTGAAGCTCGCAGTCGCCCCATACCGGACAGAGTTCGTTGGTCTGGTCGTATCGGTTGACGTCGAGCTGGAAACCGCTCCAGTCCCGGTCGTCCGACACGCGGACCGCGCAGTTGTGGTTCCCGGAGGAAAGCATCAGTTGAAGAACCAGGCGGCGGGCTTCGACGACCTTGGGGGATTCGGTCAGAACGACCATGCCTTTACCCGCCGGGGCGGCACATGAAGCCACCAGACTGCGGGCGCCTTTGACCTCGACGACGCAGATCCGGCACTGGCCGGTCGGCGCCGCATGTTTCAGGTGGCAGAGGGTCGGAATGGGAACGCTGTTCCGCGCCGCTACCTGAAGGATCGTTTCTCCGGGCGTGAATGAAAACTCATTCCCGTTGATGACGATGGTGTTTTGTGCGTCCATGCGATGTTGTCTCCTTCAGACGTTGGATGGTTTATCCACCGTATTGATTGTCAAATTACCCATTTACAGGAACCTCGGGAATTTGTCAATCTGTTAATTTTTCTGGAAGAATCCAAGCAGGCGGGGGGCAAGCCATATCCCTGCCGCCGCACCGATGACGGCGCCCGCGGCATCCGCCGCGAAATCGAGAATATCCGCGCTGCGGGCGGGCACAAACGCCTGGTGGATCTCGTCGGAGGCCCCGTACAGGACGGTAAACACGACAGTCGCGGTCCAGAGGAACGCGGCGCCGGCGCCGGGCCGGGCGTCCTTCAGCGCCCGCACGAAGAGCACCGCCAGAACGGCGTAGGCCAGCAGATGAAGCGCTTTATCCCCCATGGGAACGCCCTGGGGCCTGACCGCCGGAGGGAACGAGGATTGAATGAAGATCAACAGGCAGTACAGGATCACCGGAAGCCGGTAGAATAGAAACCGCCTGGAAGGCATGATCGTCATGATGTTTCCTGGTGGAAAGGGTTTGCCGCGGGAAAATGCGTGTTCAAGGATCGGCGGCCTCGCTCACCGCCCGAAGACATCCTGATCCGGGCATCGGCGGCGGATATGGTCCTGGATGTGAGACAGGAAGGCATCCTGGGCGACGCCGTACTTTACCGTGCCGTCGAGGGTTCTGACGGAAAGGGTGCCGGCCGCCTTCTCCTTTTCGCCGATCGTCAGGATCAGGGGAATATACTCGAGCTGGGCCTCGCGGATCTTCCGGTTGAGGCTTTCCGTCCGCTCGTCGGTCTCCACGCGCAGGCCGCCGGCTTCGAGCGACGCCTTCACCTCGCCCGCATACGGGGCCAACGCGTCGTTGATCGGAAGAAGCTTTGCCTGAACCGGCGCGAGCCACAAGGGAAACCTGCCGGCGTAATGCTCGATCAGGATGCCGAAAAACCGCTCGATGGAGCCGTAGATGACGCGGTGGATCATGATGGGGCGGTGCTTTTCATTGTCGTGGCCGACATAGCTCAGATCGAAGCGTTCAGGAAACGACATGTCTAGCTGAACCGTGCCGCACTGCCAGGTTCTGCCGAGGGCGTCCTTGATGTGAACGTCGATTTTCGGGCCGTAGAAGGCGCCGTCCCCTTCGTTGATCTTGTATTCCCGGCCGTAGGCGTCCAATGCCTTACGCAGTCCGTCCGTCGCTTGTGCCCACTGCGCGTCGGATCCGATGGATTTCTCCGGCCGCGTGGAGAGTTCCAGGTGAAAGCCCAGGCCGAAGGTGCTGTAAATGCGCTCGACCAGGCGCAGGACGCCCAGAATTTCCCCCTCGATCTGGTCGGGCGTCATGAAGATATGGGCATCGTCCTGGTGAAAGGCCCGGACCCGGAAAAGGCCCGACAGCACCCCGCTCATCTCGTGCCGATGGACCAGCCCGATTTCGGCCTGCCGCAGCGGCAGCTCCTTGTAGGAATGGGGTCTTGCGCCGTAAAGCAGCATGCCGCCGGGACAGTTCATCGGTTTGATGGCATAGTCGGTCTCGTCGATGCGCGATGTGTACATATTTTCGCGGTAGTTTTCCCAATGGCCGCTTTGCTCCCAGAGCGATCGGTTGAGCATGATCGGGGTCTTGGTCTCGACGTAGCCCGCCTGCCGGTGGGCCTCACGCCAATATTCCAGGAGCGTGTTCCAGATTGTCATGCCCTTGGCGTGAAAAAAGGGCATGCCCGGCGCCTCGTCGTGGAAGCTGAACAGATCGAGACGCTCCCCCAGTTTCCGGTGGTTGCGCCGTCTGGCCTCTTCGAGAAATTCGAGATGCCGCTTCAGATCCTTTTTGTCGAAAAAGGCGGTGCCGTAAATCCGCTGAAGCTGAGCCTTGCTCTGGTCGGCGCGCCAGTAGGCGCCGGATGTTTTCATCAGCTTGAAGGCCTTGATGAATCCGGTATGGGGCAGGTGGGGGCCCCGGCAGAGATCCGTGAATTCTCCCTGCTCATAAAAAGAGATGGTTCCGTCCGGGAGGTCCTCGATCATCTCGCGTTTATAAGGCTCCCCCTGGTAAAACGCCAGGGCGTCGGCCTTCGAGACGGTTTTGCGCCGGATGGGAAGCTTGTCGTTCACGATTTTCCGCATCTCGGCTTCGATTTCGGGAAAATCCTCTTCCGAAACCGGCCCCATGTCGACGTCGTAGTAGAATCCGTCTTCCACCACCGGTCCGATGGTCAGGCGGGCGTTCTTGTGGACCCTGAGGATGGCCTGCGCCATGACATGCGCCGCGCTGTGGCGGAGAACCGTAAGGGCCTCGGGGTCTTTCGTGGTGATGAGGCGCACCGACGCATCCGCTGGAATTTCCCGGTCGAGATCGAGCAGGTTCCCGTCGATTTCCATCGCCACGCAGTTGCGCGCAAAGCCTTCTGAAATGCTCTTGGCAACATCGAGTCCTGTCGGCGTATTTTCAAACGTCTTAATGGTTCCATCGGCAAGTGTAATATGAATCATTATAAAATTTACCTGGCAGATATATTTCCGAAAAAGGTTACATGACGGAGCGTGCGTCGAAGATTACGGATCAATGACAGTCTGAAATCCGAAAATTTAAATTTTTATGAGAAAAGTCCTTCCGGGTCAAGAAAAAAATGGCGCGATAGAAATATCTGAAAAGTGCTTGACACAGGTAGAATAAAAGTTTTAGGGTTTCGTCGTGAGGTGTAATAATCTAAAACCAATTAAGGAGAACATTCGAATGAATCAGAAATTTGCGGCGGTCCTTTCAGGTTTGGTTCTGCTTCTGCTGGCCGATGTCGCTCTGGCTGCGCCGGCGTCATATTCACCACAAATCGATACGGGGTTGCGTATTGTCAAAAAAGCGAGCACAAACGACTGGGCAGGCGCGGAGGCCGGCGTCGTGATCGGGATCAAGGGCAACGTGCAACGCATATCGGCCGACGGTACGGCCCGGGATATCGTGCTAGGCAGCGGCATTCAGCCCGGTGATACGGTTATGGTGGAAGGAGACGGTCGTCTGCAATGGATGACCCCCGATGCCGCCACTTACGCTTTGTTGAACGATACCGCCGTAAGGGTATCATCTTATGTTTATGATGAGAATCTGTCGGGAAAAGACACCTGTATCATCAACGTCAAGAAAGGAACGTTTCAGTATGTCACCGGGGAAATGAACAAAAGAAGCCCGGGCAAGACCGTTTTCGTGACGCCGAACGGTAAAGAGCTGACGCCGGTGGGATCCGCCGGATACATGACGATCGATATGAATGGCAAGACCGCCGTGTTCGTCACCGGAGGCAGCCTGAATTTCAACGGGCAGACCTATGCCGAGGGAAGTCTCGTGATGATAGACGCCGCCACTGGAAAGGTCGAACGGTTTGCAGACGCGGTAGGCAACAATGGTACGGTGACCGATGCGGATGCGCGAAACGCTTTGAATGAAATGGGAATCGGGGCCGAAACGCTGAACCGGGCACAGGCGGCTTATGCATCGGCCGCCGCCGCCGGCA
>AMWB02154198.1_pt1 | contig 67835 bp, 62 predicted proteins | sample 200311 | NCBI WGS metagenome assembly AMWB02 (sample SAMN02737377, study PRJNA173069) | bioreactor metagenome | biome: anode biofilm in microbial fuel cells | place: USA: California | collected 2010-12-16 | reverse complement strand
TCCGAAACTTTAACATATACAATGTACTAGCCTTTCAGAGAGCGGCGATCAATCATATAATTGCTTCCCTCTTTCTGTTTGACAAAGTGCTTCACCTCGGAGGCTGCGGTGGAAACCTCGCCTGAATGGCTGTAAACATGGGAACCGGTCATGACCACTGCAATGGAAAGGCTGAGCAGGCCGAATATGGTTTCCCTGCCCTGCCGGTCCTTTTCCACATAACAGCCGACCTTCAGATCCTCCGCCGGAATGAACATGTTGCGAACAACATCAAAATTGGCAAGTATCCGTTCACAAACAGGCTTCACCTTTTCTTCTCCGACAATAAAAACAAAATCATCGCCGCCCACATGGCCGACAAAGCTGCCGTCCCGGGCCAGCTCATCAATGACGTTCACGGCGATACGGGCCACCATGAGGATAACGTCATCCCCTTGGGAAAAGCCGTAGCGGTCATTGTACGGCTTGAAATTATCAATATCGATGTAGCAGACACCATAGCTTTCATCCGCATCGATGGCTCGCTGGATCGCTTTGAGGATGGAGGTGTTGCCCGGCAGTTTGCTGAGCGGATTGTTGTCAAACACGCGTATCATCCGTGCTTCGGCGAGCTGAATGCGGGCCAGCATCAATTCCGGAGAAAAGGGGCGGACCAGGATATCATCCACCGGATAGGTCTGCCAATTAAAACCTGTTGCCACGTGTTTTTCCGTCACCACCAGCAGGACCGGAATATTTGTTTTCTGCAGGCATCCCTTGACCGCGTTAAGCAATGCCAGCCCCTCCTGTTTCTCACCAAAATCGATATCCATAATAAGCATGTCCGGCGGATCTTCCAGGATAAGTGAAACAGCGGAATGGAGATCCCTTATCAGCAAAGGCTGGTATCCTTTGGCCTCGAGAAGAATCTTGTGCTCGGAGCTGCCGACAATGTTTTCACCGACAATAAGAATGCGTTTCATATCCGTCCCGGAGTGACAATTTCCATTGCCTGCTATCTGTTATCAAGATGTAACGCTTCGTTCCAGCTCGGATTGTATTTCCAGGCTGAAGCCCTTGACATCCCAGAGTTTTTCCTCAACCTGCTCGATTATTTCATCAATGTCCTGGGCCGAAAGATTCAGCATCTCCCAGGCGCTTTTGCTCAGCGGCGGCACCCAGACGTCATCGCCGTGACCGTACCCGAGACCACGAATCAGAATATCGCTGAAATGAATAATTGCGGCGGTGAGCTTTTCGTCTTTGGCATCCGTGGGATTATGATGGCAGGCAATGGACTCCACCAGCTTCGGCGGCAGATTCCAGCTTTTTGCCAGCCAACCGCCGACTTCGGCATGATCGAGCCCGAGCAGTTCACGTTCGGCGGCAAGCATGCTGATCTCTTTCTCACGAACCAGTTGGCCGAGGGCTTCGCATTCCCGACGAAGTTCCATCTTGATCGCCACCTTGCCGATATCATGAATAAGACCGGCGGTGCTTACCTCTTCCGGGTCACTTACCTCAAGACGTTTGGCCAGCACACTGCAGACAACCGCGCAGCCCAGGGAATGCTCCCACAGCTCCATATCCTGGGACTCCATCAACTCAAAAATCGACGAACTGATGATGAGACTCTTGATAACGTTGAACCCAAGGAGAATGATGGCACTGTTTAACGAACTGATTTTCTGTGGAAAACCGTAAAAGGCCGAATTGACAAGCTTCAGGAGTTTTGCGGCGAGAATGTGATCCTTGCTGATCACCTTGCCCATCTGCTCCGTGGTCGTGTCCGGATCCTCCGCCATTCTGGTCAGCTTGGAAATAATTCCGGGCAGGGTGGGAAGATTTTTCACCTCCCGCAGTGCCTTACGAAAATCCGCCTGTTTCGTGTCCATTACGCGCCCTTTCTGCCCGCAACCGTGCGCTGCATAATTTTCTTTTTGATGTACATGAGGGGCGGGACATGCTTGACCCGGGAAAATCGTTTTTCAATATCGGCCAGTTCCTGCTCCAGGCTCTTTTCACCCTCAACCTGAACCGGATGCCCCTCCACGGTGACATATCCCACCTCCATTTTGATAATTCGATCAATCATGGAAGCGGTGAGCGTGGTTCCCTTGCCGCAAAGAATGCGACCATCCGGCGTATTGACATCCTTGGCCAGCACCATTCCCTCCGCAGCCTGCAAACTTAAAATCTGCTGCATGATTTTACCTCCTTGGCCCTCGAACTGAATGAAAAATGTCGTCTGAGAGTTGACAGACTCGCTTCGCAACATTACTATCAGTACGTTTCCGGATTAAAATATATTCGTGAGCCGAAGCCTCCCCAAATCGGAAGACGACTTCACGTTTTCATTTTTTAACCATTTTTAAAGATTATACTTTTTTTAGGGAGAACTCAAATGCCTATTTACGAATACGAGTGCCAAAAATGCAAGAAGGTTACCGAGGCCTGGCAAAGTATTTCCGACGAACCGTTGACTGACTGTCCGGACTGCCATGGAAATCTGAAAAAAATCATCTCAAGCAGCGCCTTCCACCTTAAGGGCGGCGGCTGGTACGCCGATGGATACTCAAGCTGCAAATCAGGCAAGTGCGACGCCTCCCCCGCCTCCCCATCCGCAACCGGCGGATGCGGCAAGGAATCTTCCGCATGCCCCTGCGCCGCGGCATCATAATCCGGAAAACAGATTACGATTCAGGAACCGGGAAAAAATGTTTTTTTGTGACTCCCGGCTCCTGAACCCTGACACCATTTAAGCCTTGTCCCCACGGACATTGCTTACCGAAACGGATCTCTCCGCTCCTATTCCCCCTGAATTATCATCGCATCGCCGTAACTGAAAAAACGGTAGTCATGTTCCAGGGCATGTCGATAACAGGAAAGGAGCTGCTCGCGTCCGACCAGGGCGCTGACCATGAAAAGCAGTGAAGAGCCGGGCAAATGAAAATTGGTGATGACATTTTTCACCAGCTTGAATCTGTATCCCGGTTTTATATACAGGCTGCACCATCCTTCAGCGGCATGCATCATTCCCGAAGCATCAGCCGCGAATTCCAGAGCCCGGACCGTGGTGGTTCCCACCGCCCATATTCGATTTCCCCTCAGTCCGACCTCATTTATTTTGTCCGCCGTCTTTTGCGAAACCGTTAAAAATTCGGAATGAACCTGATGATCACGGATATCCCGTACCCGTACCGGCGCAAAAGTACCGTATCCGACATGCAGGGTGACGGACTCTCTTTCCACTCCCTTGTCGGCAATGGCGGCCAGCAGATCATCGGTAAAATGCAATCCCGCGGTGGGTGCGGCAATGGCCCCGGTCCGGGCGGCAAAAACCGTTTGATAACGTTCCCTGTCCCGCCCTTCCTCCCCCTTCTTTCTTTTGATGTACGGAGGCAAAGGCAGCCGGCCATACTGTTCAAGAAGCAAGGCGAGATCGCCGCTGTAATGCAGCTCCACCAACGCCTTGCCGTCGGCAAGAAGCTCGACCACCTCGGCGGAAAAATCATCGGCAAAGATGATCCGCTGTGCGGGCCGGCAGCGCTTGGAGCTGCGCAACAGACCCACCACCTCGGCCCGTCCCCGGCAATTTCCGCTTCCGTCCTCGGGCAGCGACATCTCTTTGGGATAATGAAGCACGAGCAGTTCCACCCGCCCGCCGCTTTCCTTATTGCCCAAAAGTCGAGCCGGAAAAACCCTGGTGTTGTTCACCACAAGCAGATCACCGGGGGAAAAAAAATCGACGATATCAGTAAAAACATGGTCATGGATGGCGCCGGTTGGCCGGGTAAGGGCCAGCAGCTTCGAACAATCGCGCCGGGAAACCGGATGCTGGGCGATCTTTTCCGGCGGCAGCTCATAGCGGTACGAATCAATATCATAATCAAGGGGGATTTTATCAGGCATGGGAAATCAAAAATAGTGTAAGCAAAAGACTACAGTAAACCTGTCCGCTGGGTAAGATAGCAGAGCAAAAGCCCCGCCCCCATGGCAAGCAGGCCGATAACGCGCAGGACAGCGGGATCCATTGAGGAAATCTGTTTCAGCCAGTTCTGCATGGCTTCGGGGAAGGCCACATAGGGCAACGCCTCCAGGATCAAAACCACACCTATGAGAGAAAGTAAGAATTTCATGGCCGCCATACTAGCAGGAGCGATGAAGGAATTCAACAGGGAAGAAACCGCAGGGCCCGGCTTCCTGGATGATTTCCCCGGTCATTTCCCCCGTTTGCCGGTGCTTTGCTCCTTGGTATCCGCGGTTATGAGAAATTTTCCTTGGGAAGGTTCATTTCCGACTTAAAAGTTTCAAAAAAAACATGTATAGTTGCTGCACTATGATTACAAGAAAACCGACAAAACAAATCAAGGTAGGCAATGTGGCCATTGGCGGCAATGCTCCCATTGCCGTTCAGTCCATGACCAATACCGACACCCGCGACGTGGAGAGCACGGTTGAGCAAATCCGCAGACTGGAGTCAGCCGGCTGTGAGATCATCCGGGTTGCGGTGCCGGACATGGAGGCCGCCGGGGCAATCCGCGCCATCCGGGACCGCATCTCCATCCCGCTGATCGCCGACATCCATTTTGATCATCGACTGGCGGTTGCCGCCATGGAAAACGGCGCCCAGGGAATCAGGATCAATCCCGGCAATATCGGCGGGCCGGAAAAACTGGGCAAGGTCGTTGAGGCTGCCAAAGCGCATCATGTGCCGATTCGGGTTGGGGTAAATTCCGGTTCGGTTGAAAAAGATATCCTGGCCCACCACGGGCACCCGACCGCCGAGGCTTTGGTCGAAAGCGCCATACGCAACATCCGCCTGCTGGAAAAACTTCATTTTTTCGAACAGAAAATTTCCCTCAAGTCATCCGACACCCTGACCACCGTGGAGGCGTACCGTCTGCTTTCAAGCCAGTGCGAATACCCGCTTCACCTCGGGGTGACTGAAGCGGGCGGACTCATCGCCGGCACGGTCAAATCGAGCGTTGCCCTGGGAATGTTGCTTTATGAAGGAATCGGCGACACATTCCGTATTTCCCTTACCCGTGATCCGGTTGAGGAAATCAGGGTTTCCTACGAACTGCTCCGCTGCCTTCGCATCAGGGAGCGAGGCCCCGAACTCATCTCCTGCCCCACCTGCGGACGCTGCCGGATCAATTTATTCAATCTGGCGGAAAAGGTGGAAGAGCACATTCAGCAGATGGACACGCCACTGAAGGTTGCCGTCATGGGGTGCATAGTAAACGGCCCGGGCGAGGCAAAAGAGGCTGACATCGGCCTGGCGGGCGGCAAAGGAGTGGGAATTATATTTAAAAAAGGGAAACTGGACAAAAAAGTTCCGGAAGACCAGCTGCTGGAGGTCTTTCTCGCCGAACTTGACGCCCTGGCCGAAGAAAAAAAAATGTAAACAAACCGCACCGTTTCATCATTCCTCCGCCGGAAACGGAGGAAGATATAGACAAACAACCATAAGGACGATCATGCGCTTTACCCAGCTGCTTTTACCGACTCTGAAAGAAACCCCTGCCGAGGCTGAAGTCATCAGCCACAAGCTGCTGCTGCGGGCAGGCTTTATCCGCAAACTTGCCTCCGGCATCTATTCCTACCTCCCCCTGGGTCTGAAATCCATCCGCAAGGTCGAACAGATCGTCCGGGAGGAGATGAACAACGCCGGAGCCCAGGAGCTGCTCCTGCCCATGGTGCAGCCGGCCGACCTTTGGCAGGAATCCGGCCGCTGGAAGAAATACGGACCGGAACTGCTCCGTTTTACCGACCGTCATGACCGTGAAAGCTGCCTCGGGCCCACCCATGAGGAAGTGATCACCGATCTGGTCCGAAAAAATATCCATTCCTACCGCAACCTGCCGGTCAACCTCTACCAGATTCAAACCAAATTCCGGGATGAAATCCGCCCTCGTTTCGGCTTGATGCGGGGCCGGGAATTCATCATGAAGGACGGTTACAGCTTCGACGCCACTGAAAAAGGGGCGGAAGAAACCTACGAAAAAATGAACTCCGCCTACCATCGGATTTTTCAACGGTGCGGCCTGACCTTCAGGGCGGTGGAGGCCGACTCCGGCTCCATCGGCGGCAGTTTTTCCCATGAATTCATGGTGCTGGCCGATACCGGCGAAGACACCATTGTCATCTGCTCCAGCTGCTCCTACGCCGCCAATATGGAAAAGGCCAGGGCCATGGAAAGCCCCGGCCCCGAGGCAGGCGAAGAACTGCCGGTCAGCCGCGTTGAAACGCCGGGCAAACGCAAGGTGCAGGCCGTCTGCGAATTCCTTGATATTTCGCCGAAAAACCTGGTCAAAACCATGATCTACGTGGCAGACGGTGAACCGGTGGCCGTGCTGCTGCGTGGCGACCATGAGGTGCAGGAGGTCAAATTGCAGAACCTGCTGCACGCGACTGACGTCCGGCTGGCCGACGAGCAGGAAACCTTTGATTTCACCGGCACTCCGACCGGCTATCTCGGGCCCGTCGGGCTGAAACTGAAAATGGTTGCTGATCTGGAAGTGACGAAGATGGCCAACTTCACCACCGGCGCCAATGAAAAAAACTTCCACCTGCAAAACGTCAGGATCGGCCGCGATTTCAGCATCAGTCAGTCCGCCGATCTGCGCATGGTCACCGCCGATGACCGCTGCCCCCTGTGCGGCGGAGCGCTGTCTCTGACCCGCGGTATCGAGGTGGGACACATCTTTAAACTGGGCACCACGTACAGCGAGGCGCTGCATGCCACCTTTCTCGACGACCAGGGCAAGGAGATTCCCTTTGTCATGGGTTGCTACGGCATCGGCGTCAGCCGTTCCGTGGCCGCGGCCATCGAACAGAACCACGACAAGGACGGCATCATCTTCCCGGTCCCCATCGCCCCTTTTCAGGTGATCCTGCTCAATCTTTCCGTCAAGGACGAGGAAATCACCCGGGCCACGGAAAACCTCTATGATGAATTCCGCAAAAACGGTATCGAGGTGCTGCTCGATGACCGGGACGAAAGGCCGGGCATCAAATTCAAGGATGCCGATCTGATCGGTATCCCCTTCCGGGTAACGGTGGGGAAAAGCCTGACCCAGGAAGGGAAAATCGAGATCAGGGAAAGAAAAACCGGCACGACCATCTCCGTGGGTGTTTCGGAAACCACGGCAAAACTCAAACAGCTGATCGATGACGCCATGATGAGCTGCCGGAACTAAAGGTGGCCGCATGGCGCAGCACATTCCCATTACCAACGAACCGATCACGGTAGACGACCTTGTCCACCGGGCTCAGGGCTACCTGAGCCCCGGCGACACCGACGAATTGCGCAAGGCCTATGACTATGCCGTAAAAATTCACGGCAACCGCAAAAGGGCCGACGGCACCCCCTACATCCTCCACCCCCTGGCTGTCGCCCATACCCTGGCATCCATGCAGCTTGACCTGGAAACACTGCAGGCCGGGCTGCTGCACGGCATTTTCAAGGAACCCGGCACCAAGGCAACCGAAAAAGAACTGGAAGAACTCTTCGGCCCGGATGTCAAGGAAATCGTCTGCGGCGTTACCCGAATCGACAATATCGAGCATAATACAAACCTTGACTACCAGGCGGAAAACATCCGGAAGATGCTGCTCGCCATGTCTTCCGATATCCGTATCCTGCTCCTGAAACTGGCCGACCGTCTCCACCTCATGCACCTGATGGACATGCCTGATACGGAAAAAAAGGATTACGCCGCCGAGACCATGGATCTCTACGCTCCCCTTGCCAGCCGGCTCGGTATCGACTGGATGAAACGGGAGCTGGAGGACCTCGCCTTTGCCCATCTCCATCCCCTTGAATATCAGGATCTCGCCGCCCGGGTGGACTCGTCGACCAGCGACCGCGCCATCTACGTGGAAGAGATCAAGAAAATCCTTACCACCAAACTCAGGGAACAGGGCCTGACCGATTTTCTCATCCTCGGCCGGCCCAAACATCTTTACTCCATCTACCGAAAACTTATCGCCCAGCGCATCCCGCTGGAAAAAGTCTATGACAAGGTTGCCTTCCGCATCATCCTGAAAACCGTGCGGGAGTGCTATGAAGCCCTCGGCCTGGTCCATTCCCTCTGGGTTCCCATTGACGGCCGCTTCAAGGATTTTATCAGCTCGCCCAAGTCAAACATGTACCAGTCCCTGCACACCTCGGTCATCGGTCCCCATGGTGATTTCATGGAGATCCAGATCCGCACCGAAGAGATGGACAAAATCGCCAAGGAGGGAATCGCCGCGCACTGGGCCTACAAGGAAGGAACGGCGATTTCCCACAAGGACGCCAAAATGTTCCAGTGGCTCAAGCAGCTCATCCAGTGGCTGCAGGAACTGAAGGATCCGAAGGAATTTCTAGAGGCATTCAAAGACGAGCTGCACCAAGGCGAAACCTATGTCCTTACCCCCAACGGCGAGGTGAAAGAGCTGCCCGAGGGCAGCACGCCGCTGGATTTCGCCTATGCCATCCATACCCAGGTGGGCAATCGCTGCACCGGCGCAAAGATAAACGGACGCCTGGTGCCGCTCAAGACAGTCCTGCACACCGGCGATGTGGTTGAAATCCTGACATCTCCGCACCAGCAGCCGAGCAGGGGCTGGCTGTCACTGGTCAAGACCAGTCGGGCAAAAAGCCGGATTCGCTCCTGGCTGCGCCAGGATGAGATGGAAAAAACCCTGAAGCTCGGACAGGAGATTTGTGAACGAGAGCTGCGCAAACACAACCTGAGCCTGAAAAAACTGATCAAGACCGGCCATCTCAGGGAAATCCTCAAGCGCGCCAATTCCAATACCATGGAAGAGCTGCTGCGCAGGGTCGGTTCCGGAAAAATCAGGACGGACCAGATCATCGACCTGATGCTCCCAGCCGAGCTTAAAAAAGCAAAAGAGGAAGAGATCCCCCTTGCCGTTGAAGCAGCCGTTGAAACTGCCGCGCCACCGGCACCGAAACCGTCAACAGGGGATGCCATTGTCATCGACGGCATTGACGACATGCTGATCAAGATCAGCCAATGCTGCCTGCCCATGCCGGGCGATGATGTCATGGGATTCATCACGACGGGAAGGGGAATCTCCGTCCACAAGGCCCTGTGCCCCAACCTGCAGGCCACGGACCCGGAACGAAGAATCGAGGTAAGCTGGTCCAGCTCGGCGAGAACCCAGCATCGGGCTCATATCCAGATTCTTGCCCATGACCAGAAAGGACTGCTGGTTTCCATCTGCAACGCCATCACCAATGACGATGCCAATATTCTCAACGTGGATGCCCACACATCAAAAGACAATATCGCCAGGCTCAATATTGTTCTTGAAGTGAACAATATCGACCACCTGAGCACATTGCTGCAGCATCTGCGTCAGCTGAATCAGGTGATTGAGGCCAAGAGGAAATAAACAAAACAACCCGAGAAAAAAGCCGTTCAGGAAAACGGTTCTTTCTCGGGTGCGGTGGAAAAAAGATTTTTTCGGCAGGAAATCGAAATCAGGCGTTGCGGACCAGCGGCTTAACCACGGCGCCGGAACGGATACAACGGGTACAAACCCTGATCTGTTTAGCATTGCCGCCGGGGGTAGCCACGCGGACTTTCTTCAGATTGGGCAGCCAACGGCGTCTTGTCTTGTTATGGGCATGGCTGACATTGTTACCGGAAACAGGCTTTTTGCCGCAAATATCACATTCTCTAGACATAATCAACTCCTTAGGACATAGATGATCCGGCCGTAGTCATTTGAAAGAAACAGCCGATATATTTTTTGCAAGAACCAGGATTTATACATCGTCCTCCCGACCATGGCAAGTTTTTTTTATCAGGGAGACACTGAAAAAAAGTTTAAAATCCATGTTATCTTTTCATGAACTTTCTGCTACTATTTGTGTCACAAGTTATGAGTCCTCATACCCTTTAATGATATTGACACTTTGTCACACTCCATGGTATCAGGTTTTTTCCATACTTACGTCCGCCCCATAACCTGTTTCAATTAACCCTTACAATATACAAGGACAGCATGAGCAATCAGAAAAACAGCATCTGGTCTTTTTTTGCCTCGGTCAAACTAGCCCTTTTTGTTCTTTTCCTCCTCGCTGTGGCTTCCATCATCGGCACGGTCATTCCGCAAAACAGTCCAATGGAAGCGTATGTCCAGCAGTACGGCGAAAACATGGCACGACTTTTTCAAGTACTTGACATCCCCGACATGTATAATTCATGGTGGTTTGTCAGCCTGCTCGTCCTTCTCGGCCTCAACCTGACCATCTGTACCATAGAAAGGCTGCCCCATGTCTGGGCAATGGTGGTGCTGGACAATCTGCAAACCGACCTTGACCGGCTCCCCAAGATGAATCCACGCAAGGAAATCGTCACATCCGCCTCGCCTGAAAACACTGCCGTCCAGGTCCGGGCCGGCCTGAACGACAAAGGCTGGAAATCAAAAGAAACCGAACGCGACGGCGGCCTTCTTCTTTTCGCCCAAAAAGGCCCATGGACCCGTCTCGGTGTCTATGTCGTCCATACCAGCATCCTTGTTATCTTTGCAGGTGCCATGATCGGTTCCTATTTCGGTTACAAGGGCAGCATCATGCTTCCCGAAACCCGCAAAACCGACACTATCTACCAGTTCCAAACCCAAAAACCGATCAACCTGGGCTTTGAAGTCCTGTGCAAACGATTCACCCTGTCCCACTACCCGAACGGCGCGCCGAAAGAATTTCGCTCCGACCTGGCCATTCTCGAAAACGGCAAGGAGGTCCTGAGCAAATCCATCGTGGTCAACGACCCTCTTTCCTACAAGGGTCACACCTTTTATCAGTCAAGTTACCAGTCATACGAGAAATTCCTGGTCACCCTTGTCAATAACCAGACACAAAACAAAGAGCTTTTTCTGATTGAACCGGGCAAGGAAATAAAGTGGGACGGCGAAAATGTCACCTTCGGCATTATCAACAGAAACATGACCGACACGCCGATGAAATTCCAGTATAAAATCTGGTTGACCGACGGTTCCGGCAGCGGAGAGCCTTTCTGGATTACCGACGGCGACTCCATGACCGTTAGCCGCGGCGACACGCAGTATACATTCGCCATGAAGGAGTTTTTCGCAACCGGACTGCAGGTCACCAAGGATCCCGGCGTCTGGTATGTCTACCTGGGATGCACGCTTATGCTGCTTGGCCTGATGGTTGCTTTTTTCCTTTCGCACCAGCGCGTATGGGTTTACATTAAAAAAGAAAACGATGAAACCCATATCATGATCTGCGGCAACAGCAATAAAAACAAACCTGCTTTTGAAAAGAGTTTTGAGGCGCTTACCGCCTCCATCACCGCAAAAGTACAAACTCTTTCCTAGTCACAATCATACAGAGGATAGACAATGACAAGTTCGCAACTTTTAGGCATAAGTACCATCGGATACCTCATTGCTTCGGCGCTTTACATCGCCACCCTGATTTTCAAGACCAGAAAGAGCGGCATCGCGGCTTCCCTGGTTACCCTCATTACCTTTTTCGTCCAGACCGCGGGACTAGGCCTCAGGTGGTATGAATCATACCAGATGGGCATGGGCCACGCACCGCTGTCCAACATGTACGAATCCCTGGTCTTTTTTTCCTGGGCCATAGTAATTTTTTACCTGCTGATGGAAGTGAAATTCAACAACAGGCTGATCGGCGCCTTTGCCATACCCTTTGCCTTTATCAGCATGGCGTATGCCTCATTCGGCAAAGGCATCAACCAGGAAATATCCCCATTGATCCCCGCCCTGCAGAGTAACTGGCTGATTGCCCATGTTATCACCTGCTTCATCGGTTACGCCGCCTTTGCCGTTGCCTGCGGCCTCGGATTCATGTACCTGCTGAAAAACTCTGCGGAAGAGAAGAAGGATGACGGGCTTATCAGCACCCTGCCTTCTCTCAAAATAATTGATGACATCATTCATAAAAGCATGATTTTCGGTTTTCTTTGGCTGAGCGCGGGCATCATCACCGGCGCCATCTGGGCCAATTCCGCCTGGGGAACTTACTGGAGCTGGGACCCCAAGGAAACCTGGTCGCTGATCACCTGGTTTATCTATGCCGCCACCCTGCATGCCCGTTTTACCCGTGGCTGGCAAGGAAAAAGAATTGCCTGGCTGGCGATCATCGGCTTCGTTTCGGTCATTTTCACCTACTTCGGCGTCAACTTTCTGCTCTCCGGCCTGCACAGCTACGGCAGCAGCTAAGCCTTTGGAAACACACAACATGAGCATCAAAATGCTCAATAAATCACAGGGAGCCGTTACGAAAGAAATGATGAACCACGTTATTGCGCAACGGCTCCTGAAAAAATGAATAGCAAATCATTTTTCTCCGCTTCCATCTTGACAAACGACCCGAGAAGTCGTAAAAAAGATGGAGTTTAGAGGTTTTTTTCACTGGCTCTTATGGATGTGTAAAAATTAATCAAGGGAGAAAAAAAATGATTAAAAAAACTATTGTTAGCGCAGCAGCTCTCGCGGTACTTTTCGGTTTCACCATGCCCGTCATGGCTGATAACGGTCCGGCCGACATGACCCTGCAGGCAACCGTGGATGCGGCAGCCAAACCAAAACCAGCGGTTTTCCCCCACAAGAAACATCAGGATGCCGGATTGAAATGCGGCGAATGCCATCACGGCAAAGGCGCTGACGGCAAGAAAACCGACTATACCGACGGGATGAAAATCGAGAAATGCGAGTCCTGCCACAATAAAGCAGCCGGACTGCCGAAAGAAGTTGCAACATTCAAAGATGCGGCTCACACCAACTGCAAAGGCTGCCATCAGAAAGGCGGCAAAGGCCCCACCAAATGTGGAGATTGCCACAAATAAGTATCGCTTGACATCAGTCTCATAAAAAAAAGGCTGCTCCCTGGAGCGGCCTTTTTTTTATGAAATAACTCAAATCCTCCACCAAAAGAGATCCTCACCCCGCCCCTGAACCATGGCAGCACAAAACAACCCGCAAAAAGGGCAAAACCGAACACTGAGCCATATTCATCTTTCCCTTTATCTCCTGTTCATTGCCTTTCTCCTGACCGTCTTCATCGGGACGGTGATGTTTCTCTTCGTCTCCTTGAACATCCCCGACGTCGGCTCCCTGACCGAGTATAACCCGCCGGCCACAACCGTTATTCTTGACAGATACGGCAAGCAGGTTGACCGTATTTTCACGGAAAACCGTTACGTCATTCCCTATGACAAAATGCCGGAACAACTTCCACTGGCTTTTGTAGCCGCCGAAGACGCCCGTTTTTTCCAGCACGCCGGTGTTGACGCCTGGTCCATATTACGCGCCCTGCTGCACAACATCAGCAAAGGCGGCCGCGGTCAGGGCGGCAGCACCATTACCCAGCAGGTCGCCCGCTCGCTGCTGCTTTCTCCGGAAAAGACATACACCAGGAAGATCAAGGAGGCGATACTGGCCTACAAAATCGATAAAACCCTGAGTAAAAAGGAAATACTGCATATCTACCTGAACCAGATCTATTTCGGTGAAGGGGCGCATGGTGTCGACGCCGCAGCCCGGGTCTATTTCGATAAACGGGCCGAGCAACTGAACCTGGCGGAAATCGCCATTCTAGCCGGTCTTCCCCAGGCACCCAGCCGTTATTCACCCTTCAAGCATTTTGACCTGACCAAGAAAAGGCAGGCCTATGTATTAAACAGAATGGCGGAAGAGGGATATATCACCCCGACCATGGCCAGGAAGGCCTATGACCAGACCCTGCTCTGGGGGGCGCCGCTGGAAAGGGATGATGACTCCCGCTATTTTATCCAGTATGTGAAAAATTATATCCAGAACAAATACGGTACGGATGCCCTGGTATCCGGTGGGCTCACTGTTGAGACAACCCTTGACCAGGAACTGCAGAAATATGCGGCGTCTGCCGTCAGTCGCGGAGTCGCCAAATGGGCGGTGCGGCAAACGAGGAAATCCACGGACCTTCCCCAGGCGGCCCTGGTTGCCATGGAAAGCGAGACCGGTCACGTCAGGGCTGTGGTCGGCGGAACGGATTTCGACAAGAGCCAGTTCAACCGGGCAACCCAGGCAAAACGACAACCAGGCTCTTCCTTTAAACCGATAGTTTACGCGGCGGCCCTGCAAACAAACTTCACCCCGGCCTCGATTATTATCGACGAGCCTCTCGAGCTGCCGGGCTCAAACGGCGCCTCGAGCTGGCAGCCCCAGAACTTCAGCGAGGAATTTTACGGGCCGACGACAATCAGCACGGCGCTCATTCATTCCCGCAATATCGTTACCATCAAACTTCTCCAGGAAATGGGAATTGATCCGGCCCGCAGGTTAGCCAGGGCCCTGGGCATTGCTTCACCCATGATGAAGAATCTTTCCCTTGCCCTCGGCTCTTCCGAGGTCACCCTGCTGGAACTTACCGGCGCCTATACCGCCTTTGCCAATCAGGGAAAACGATCCCTGCCGGTTTTCATCACCCGCATAATCGACAGAAACGGAAAAATCCTGGAACAATGGCAGGCTGACGGCGAACAGGTGCTGGATGAGGAAACCGCCTTTCAAATTACCCATATCCTGAAAAACGCCATCGCGGAAGGAACCGGACGCAATGCCGGCGGGCTGCCCCAGGAATCAGCCGGCAAAACCGGCACCACGGACAAATACCGCGACGCCTGGTTTATCGGCTATACCCCGGAAATCGTCTGCGGCGTCTGGCTGGGCTTTGATCGGCGCGAATCACTGGGCACCAATGAAACCGGCGGCAAAGCCTGCGCGCCCGTCTGGCTCGATTTCATGCAGCATGTCCCCTACAAGCAAACAAAATTCGCGGTTCCCGAAAACATTGTCTTCCTGCCCATTACTCCGGAAACAGGGGCCTTTGATCCCAGCAACCTCGACAGATCGACCTGGTTGCCTTTCAAGAAGGACATGCTGCCGTGGGATACGCAAACACCCGCACCGGCAGAAGAGGTTTTTCCCGGTCTCAAATAAAAAAGCCGGGGTACGACCCCGGCTTTCCACATTTCCATAAAAGAAGAAACTAATTGCGTCGTTTGGGAACGTCCTTCAATTCATCCTTGCCCTGGAAGACAACGGTAAAATTCTTCGCAAGCAGATCAGAAAGATTTTCCGCTTCATCCGGGTTTATCGGTAAAACCCTGATCGCCACCCTTTTCTTCCCTGACGGCGCATCTTCAAATGAGGTCAGCACACTGATAACCCTGGCATTATTTTCCCGTAACACGCCTACCACCCTGGTGACGGAGCCGGGCTCATCGACTAGGTCGAAAACATACTGCATGGCGCCGTCCTTGATGCCGGTGCTGTGGATGAAGCCGCGCAGAACATCGGTTTCACTGAGCAGTCCGATGAGATAGCCGGATTCGTCAATAACCGGGATACCGGAAATTTTGCACTCCAGCATGATAACCGCCGCCTTCTCCAATGACTCATGTCCACCGATGACAATGGGGCTCGGGGTCATGAGATCCTTGACCTTCATCTCGGAAAGAAGATAGTACAGTTCATGCACGTCAAGCGACGTCGTTTTGGAGGGAGACGCATCCTTGACGTCACGATCAGTTATAATTCCAACCAGTTTCCCATGGGAAACAACGGGCAGACGGCGAATTGAATTTTCTTTCATGACACGGGTAGCCCGCATCAGCGACGTGTTTTCATCCACAGTCAGAACATTTTTCGCCATCCAGTCACGAATCAGCATGCTTCTTTTCCTCCCTGATCACTTTACAGATATCATCTGATGTTTTTTTGCTCACAACCGCGCATAGACAAAAAAGAGAATTATTCCATTTTACAAAGCATTATTTATAAAATATTCCCTTGCAGATGGCAAGGGTTTCAACTCTTTTGATCACCATCACGGCATCGATTTTCGCAAGGAGGATATGCGGCGACCGGCGCAACCGGGACTCACCATCCGGCGAGCCCTTCCCGCCACAGGTTGGCTTCCGCCTGACGCCGCTTGCACAAGCCCGATCCCGGCGACCAGAGGCGCTGCATGGCGACAATCTGATCCTCGACTTCGATCAGGATTTCCTTCCGCCGTGTCATGGTCAGGGAAGAATCATCAGCCTCGGCAAGAATATCACGGATGGACGCCATTTCCCGCCGCTTCGCACCGCTGAGACCGGTGCCCCGGTTGTAGACGATGCTGACCAGCACGGCGCGACACAACTCCGGCAAACGCGGCAGCGACGGATAAATGCCCTGGGTCTCAAGGTAAAAACGGGGCAGGGTTTTGTCGATAAACACCGACCAGGCCGCCTTGAACGGGATCTCGATCCCCATCCTTTTCAATTCAGCGGTTCGCTTTTTCGTGCCCGGCCTGCCGATATCCGAGGACAACGCCTCAAGAGCAGCCGGGGCAAGATGCGGCTCCCACGCCTCCCGGAAGCCGTCTTCCGAGTTGAACCGCAGATCAAAGCCGATGCCGATGGTAATACCGCTGGCTTCGCCCGGATAATGGGGCCAACGGCAGACCTGATCATAATAGGCCAGACCGCCGGTTTCCTCCCTGGCAATGAGGGCAACGCCATTGGTGGCCAGCGACGGAAAGGGCTCCGGCCGTTCTTCAAGCCAAAGCCAGAGATTACGGTCGGCAATGCCGCTTTCCGGCTGCCCCGCGCACTTCTGTCCGTAACATACTCCCCGCACGGTGCCGCTGCCGAAATCACCGTCCGGCACAAGCATCGCCCCCACCCGGTTCAGAAGCGACTGCAGCCGCTTCACCTCATCTCCCTTGGCCCCACGACGCAGTTCCGGATAGCTCATGTTCTTCTCCTGTTTGTCGAATAAACGCCGGCAATGTTTCCCATATTATATAGCACGAAATCCGATAAACGCACAAAAAGTAACAAACTTCGGCTCACAAAAAAAATCTTGCCCGGCTCATGGCGTCCGGTGATTTTAATCTTGCCGGAACACATATCAGTGAAGTAAAAATAATGTGGGCACAAAAAAACAGATATGTAACGCGGGCGAGAGCAGTGAGTTGACGCGCTTCGAAAAAACTCAGCCATTTGCCGTCCCGGCTGACGAGCCATTTTCCCGCCCCTGTTGCTTCTCCCTGTTGCATAAAACCTATCGGGCGGCATTTATGAATCAGGATTCTTTGCACAAAAAAAAACGCGGCGCAAAAACAGCATCCCGTGAAATGCGGGAGCGCGCCGAACGGTTGCTGCGCGAAAAGGCGTTGTCGGCTTCGGATATCACACCATCGGATATGCCGGAGCTCGTCCATGAGCTGCAGGTGCATCAGATCGAACTTGACATACAGAACGAGGAATTGCGCCGGACCAAACTGCAGCTTGAGGAATCCTGGCTTCGTTACGTCTATCTCTATGATCTCGCGCCGGTCGGTTATTTCACCTTTGACGGCAAGGGCCGTATAGTGGCGGCAAATCTCACCGCCGCCAAGCAGCTCGCTCTGGGGAAAGAGGCCCTGTTGCAAATGCCGTTTTCTTCTTTCCTGAGCCAGGATGATGCCGATCTGTTTTATCTGCATTTAAAAAAGGTATTTCGCACGGGCACGAAACAAAGCTGTGTTCTCACCGTTTTCCAGGAAAAAGGCGAACCGTTTCATGCCCAGCTTGACAGCATCGTTTCCGCCGTGTCCCACGATGAAAATCCCGTCTGCCAGACCACGATCACCGATGTCACCGAACGCAAGAAGCTGGAGGAGTCGCTGCAGATTTCAGAAACCTTCTTCCGCCGTCTCTTTGAAGAAGCCAGAGAGGGAATATTAATTCTCGATGCCGAGACCGGACAGATATCCCAGGTCAATCCTTTCCTGATGGAAATGCTGGGCTATTCATACGAGGATTTTTTGGGCAGGAAACTCTGGGAAATCGGTCTTTTCAAGGATGTTGATGAGTCGAGAGTCTCATTTGCGGAACTGCAGCACAAAGGATTTGTCCGTTACAGCAATTTGCCGCTGGAAACAAAAAACGGCAGGATAATTGCCGTGGAATTTATCAGCAGTGTTTTTCTGGTGAACCGTAAAAAAATGATTCAGTGCCGCATCCGCGAGGTCACCGGGCAGGCACTTGGGTCAGATTTTCCGCATGACGAGCACAACGGAACGGAACGACGCATGCGGGAGCGACGGAGCAAGCAGCGCACCAGCAATGAAGAGCTGATGCAGGAGAAAAAAAGAAACACGCAGCTGGAGGAATCCCTGCTGAAAGCCCTGGCGGAAATCAGAACATTGAAAGACCGGCTGGTGGTCGAAAATATTTACTTTCACCAGGAAAGCAAAAAGAAACATCAATTCGGCCACATCATCGGCCAAAGCGACGGCCTCAAGTATGTTCTCTATCGCGCCGAACAGGTCGCGCCGACAGATGCGACGGTGCTCGTCCTCGGCGAGACCGGCACGGGCAAGGAGCTGATTGCCGAGGTCATCCACCACTTGAGCCCCCGCAAGGATCGACCGTTGATCACCGTCAACTGCTCGGCACTGCCCGCCAATCTGATTGAAAGCGAATTGTTCGGCCGGGAGAAAGGCGCCTTTACCGGAGCCGATACCCGCCAGATAGGCCGCTTCGAGGTTGCGGACGGCTCCACCCTGTGTCTGGACGAAATCGGCGAACTGCCCATGGAGATGCAGGCCAAGCTGCTGCGGGTGATCCAGCATGGCGTGTTTGAACGCCTGGGCTCGTCAAAAAGCATCAAGGTTGATGTGCGCATCGTGGCCACCACCAATCGCAATCTTGAGGAAGCAATCCGTGCCGGCATCTTCCGGGAGGATCTTTTCTATCGGCTCAACGTCTTTCCCATCACGGTTCCGCCCTTGCGCCAGCGAATCGAAGATATCCCTTTACTGGTTCAGGCCTTTGTGGAACGTTATGTCCGCAAAATGGGAAAACAGATCACCTCGATCCCCAAGGAAACGATGCAGGCATTGCTGGATTATCCGTGGCCCGGCAACATCAGGGAGCTGGAAAGCATCATCGAACGGGCCGTGATCCTCTGCCCCGGACCTCTTCTGCAACTGGCGGATAAACTGGAGTCCTCCCCAATCCCCTCTTCCACCGGGGGAACCATGAAGGAAAGGGAGCGGGAACAAATCCTGCAGACCCTGGAAAAAACCAGGGGGCGGATTGAAGGAAAGGACGGGGCCGCCCAGCTCCTGGGCCTTCACCCCAGCACGCTGCGGGCGAGAATGCACAAGCTCGGCATCGTCCGTCCTCCTTCCGGATCGCCTGCTTAACCGTCTGTTTCCCTCAACATATTGAGGAGCCGCCATATTTCGAGGCAAGACCGCCCCCTTTCACCCTTCTCCGCCGCTTGTGTCGCTTCTTCTCAATCCTTGCCGCCAAAGGCCTTTCCCACACGTTCCCACCTGTTTTCGTTTGCAGGCACACCTCTTGCAGTAATCTTTCGTATACATGGATGGTGAGATGAAAGAAACATTACACGAAAGGAGGGAGTTATGGGATTTGTCATTGCTGTTTTGGTTGTTGTTATTCTCGTTATCGTCATCATGCGCTTAACTTAGAGGCCGTTACGAAATATCTTCTACTTTTTATCCATTTCTTTACGGCCTTTTATGGCGTTCATGAACCTAAAAAGTCCAAGTTGTTTTTGTACGACGGTTTAGCGAGAACGAGAGACCAGCGAAGCACGACTCTTTTCCCACACCGCATGCCGCGGCCGGGGGACTGAAAGTAAGGGTGGCGCGCGGTGTGTGCTGTCGGTGCCGAGGCAGGCACTGCGGCCTGCCCTGTCCTGTCGGGAATGCTTTTTCCCGACCTGCAAATAAAATGAAAGATGTGATGATACTGCATGCAACTCGAAATCCTGAATCTGACAAAACTCTACGACCACCAACGAGGACTGCAGCCGACCAGCTTTGCGGTGAAAAAAGGCGAACTGATCGCTGTTGTCGGCCACAACGGCGCCGGCAAATCCACTCTGCTGAAAATGCTGGCAAACTGGATTCTGCCGGACAGCGGTCACGCCACGATCGGCGGCATTGAGCTGAAAAACAGGACGGCTGTTGTGAAAAAAGTGGGTTTTGTGCCGGAAGTACCCAATCTTTTTGATTTCTTCAGTGTTGAATACAACCTCAAACTCTTTGCTTTTCTCTTTCAAACACCCTTTGCACGGGTGGATGAGATATTGAAAGAGTTCAATCTGTTGCCCTTTCGAAAAAACAAGATACAGGAACTGTCAAAGGGTTTAAAGCAACGGGTGAACATTGGCCGCGCCCTGCTGGCGGATCCTCCGGTGCTCCTGCTGGACGAGCCGACATCGGCCCTGGACTTCGAGACGACAAAAGAACTTTACCGGCTGTTGCACACTCTCCATGAGGCCGGGAAAACAATCCTTTTCACTTCCCACCGGCCGGAAGAAATTAAAAGCCTGGCAACGCGCATCATGGTGCTGCACGAAGGCAGTCTGGTCTTCGACGGGTCTCCGCGGAAATATTTTCAATCCGAAATACACGAAACTCTTTACGCATGATGATGAGAAATATCCTTGCCCTCGCATTCAATGATTTAGCCGTCGCATTTAAGAATAAAACGATTTATCTCATTCTTTTTATTCCTTTTTTTGTTTTTGTTTCTTTAAAATTGCTGGACCGGACCGACGGGGAGATAAGCAAAATAAAAATCGGTCTCCTGCAGAATTACGTCTATGCGCCCCAGATCCTGGGGAGCGTCAAGGCCGCCGGAAAGATCATTGAAGTAACCTGGGTGCAAAGTGAAGAGGAAGGCACTCGTCTTTTGCAGGAAAAAACCATAAACGGGGTTTTGCTCGGCAATGAAAAAGAACCCGGCAGCCTTGAACTCCTGGTTTTAAAAAAGGAGTCTCTCCCCACCCTGGCCATCGTCGAAAGTTTTGCAGCTTTGCAGAAAGCGGCGGAAGGAAACAGTGTCAACTGGATCAGCGGCATTAAAACGCTGCACGAGGGCGGTATTCAAAGGCAGACTTTGCCGACCTGGATTTTGATGCTTGTCCTGCTCGTCGGTTTCATTATTCTTCCGGCGCAAGTCGCCGAGGAAAAAGAAAAAAAGCTGCTCCTGGCGCTCCTCCAGACCCCCATGCGCGAGATGCAATGGCTGATTGCCAAAGTAATCATGGGAATGGTCCTGATCATTATTGCCGTCATCTGTCTCCATCTGCTGGGTGGATTTACCGTGGTCAATCTCTTCGGCTATGTCGCCTTCATCGTGGCAGGCAGTTTTTGTTTCAGCGCCTACGGGGTTTTCCTGGGTTTTCTCTGCCGCAATCAGGCCGGCGCCAGAACATTAGGGGTTCTCTTTTATTTGCCGCACCTTCTCCCTTCCGCGCTGTCCGATTTTTCACAAAAATTGACCATTGTTGCGCCTTTGCTGCCGTCCTACCAATTTTATGAGCCTCTTCAATCCATTCTGCTGGAAGACGGCGGGGCAGCGAACATGTCCTTTGCATTGGGCTCTTTATTTTTCGTGGGGTCGTTAACCTTTTATCTTTCCTATGTATTGATGAAAAGGCGCTGGTTGATGTGATCCGCCGCCGTCAATTCATTTCAGCAACAACGTTTATATCGATCAATGAGAAATGGAGATTATGAGCAAACAGAAATTTAATGACCTTCGCAAGCGGGCGGAGGCGATGCTTGGATCCGACAACACCCCATTTTCAGGGGATTCCCATGAACTGCGCGCCGCACTGCATGAACTCCACACCCATCAGATCGAATTGGAGCTGCAGAATGAAGAGCTTCGTTCCGTTCAGGAAGAACTTATAGAGACCCGCGACCAGTATGTTGACCTCTATGACTTCGCGCCGGTCGGCTATCTCACCCTTACCGATAAGAACCTGATCGTGGAAGCAAACCTGACCGTGGCCGCCCTGCTGGGCGTAGAAAAAATATCGCTCTACAACCAGCCCTTTTCCCGCTACGTTTTCCATGAGGATCAGGACATTTTTTATAAACACTTCCGGGAGCTTATCGACTCGCCGCACCGACGGTCATGCGAGCTGCGCATGCTGCGGCCGGACGGCGACCGGTTCTGGGCCAAGCTGGAATGTGTTTCCAGGACAAAAACCGACAAAAGCGCTCTCCGCATACGAATTGCCATCAATGACATCACGGCGGCAAAGCACCTGGAAACCGAAATCATAAAGGCGAAAAAGCTTGAAGCCACGGCGTTGCTGGCCGGCGGCATCGCCCATGACTTCAACAACCTGCTGACAATCATCATGGGTAACATCGAAATGGCACAAGAGGATATGTTGATTTACTCCACCTTGATCGGCCGGCCCGTTGCCGACAAATTGCTGCATGCGCGGGATGCGTGTCTCGCTGCCGCCGATCTGACCAAGAAATTCCTCACCTTTTCATCGGGCGGAGAACCTTTAAAAATACCCACATCCGTCAAAACCTTCATGACAAACGCGGTGAGTTTGGCGCTTGCCGGCTCCAATGTGAACTGTGAATATTCATTTCCTGACAATCTCCGGCTTGTCGAGGTCGATGCCGGCCAGATGGCTCAGGCGATCGGCAATGTGATCACCAACGCCAGGGACGCCATGCCGCAAGGAGGCGTGATTCGAATTCGCGCTGAAAATTCCGACTCGGTCCCCTGGAGATACAGGGAACTCCTGCATGGAGACCAGGAGAAGTATGTCAAAATTTCCATCGAGGATCAAGGAGTGGGCATAGCCGGCGACATTCTCACCCAGGTCTTTGACCCTTATTTTTCATCCAAGGAAAGGGGGAGGGAAAAAGGATTGGGCCTGGGGCTCACCGTTGTCCATTCCATCATGACAAAGCATGGCGGCGCCATTGATATTGCCTCGCAACAGAACATCGGAACAACGGTTTCTCTTTATCTGCCGGCCAGTGACAAACGGATCGACTCGCCGGCATCCATCCCCGGAAAAGCTCACGTCTTAAATAAAAAGATTCTGGTCATGGACGATGAAGAGTTGATAAGATTGATAAACATCGATATGCTTGAAAGAATGGGTTATGAAGTTGAAACGGCACGCAACGGAGAAGAAGCCGTGCAAATATACGCCGATGCGCACCGCGCCGGCATGCCCTTTGGCGCGGTTATTCTTGATTTAACCATCAAGGGCGGCATGGGGGGCGAGGAAACCATCAAACGTCTCAAGGAACTTGACCCGGACATCAGAGCCATCGTTGCCAGCGGCTATGCCAATGACCCGGTTATGTCGAACTTCCGGGAGTACGGTTTTCTCGGTGCCCTCCATAAACCATATCAATTAAGGGACATTGAAAAATCCCTGAAGGTTTTATTTGATGAGGCGAAAGAGCGTTAAGCCGGAAAAAACCGAAACCAGCACCACAACCGTGCCGGCTTCCAGCCAAGTCACCCCTCAGATCCACCCGACACCGCCGATTGTCGGCATAGGCGCCTCGGCCGGCGGCCTGGAGTCATTCGAGGCGTTTTTTACCGCCATGCCGCCGGATTCCGGCCTTGCCTTTCTGCTGGTCCCTCATCTCGATCCAACCCATATCAGCATCATGCCCGAACTGATCCAGAAGCGCACAACGATGCAGGTCCTGCAGATCATGGACGGGATGCGGGTGGAGCCGAACACGGTGTATGTCGTGCCGCCCAACCGGAGCCTCTCCATCCTGAACGGCACCCTGCAGCTCATGGAACTGAGCCGGCCCCGCGGCGCCAATCTGCCGATTGACGTCTTTCTCCGGGCCCTGGCCCGGGACCAGGGGACAAATGCGGTGTGCATTATTCTCTCAGGCACCGGCAGCGACGGCACCCTGGGGGTCAAAGCGATCAAGGCCGAGGCCGGCATGGTGATGGTGCAGGACGAAGTGTCCGCCAAATATGACGGCATGCCGCGCAGCGCCATTGCCACCGGGCTTGCCGACTATGTCCTGCCCCCCGGCGAAATGCCGGGACAACTGATCAGGTACCTGCGACACGCGGTTCATAAAACAACGGCGACGATCCCGGCCGATGACGGGAAAATACCCGACGCCCTGCGGAAAATTTGCATCCTGCTGCGCACTCGTACCGGGCATGACTTTTCCCTCTACAAAAAAAACACGATCCTGCGGCGCATCGAAAGAAGGATGCACGTTCACCAGATCGATACGGTAAACGATTATGTCCTCTATCTCCAGAAAAGCGAGGTTGAAGTTGACATCCTGTTCAAGGAACTCCTGATCGGGGTGACCAGTTTTTTCCGTGACGCCAAGGCATTTGAGGCGCTCCGGGAAAAAATCCTGCCCGAACTGTTCAGGGATAAACCGGACGGCTATACCCTGCGCGTCTGGATTGCCGGCTGCAGCAGCGGCGAAGAGGCTTACTCCGTTGCCATCCTTCTGCAGGAGGTGATGGAAGATCAGGGGCGCCGCATGAACGTCCAGATATTCGGCACCGATATTGACGAACAGACCGTGAACAGCGCTCGGGCCGGGATTTACCCGGCCAGCATCATTGATGACGTGAGCGAGACGCGCCTGAAACGCTGGTTCTCCAAGGAGGATAATCAGTACCGGATTAAAAAATCGATCCGCGAGATGGTGGTCTTTGCCGTGCAGAGCATCATCAAGGACCCGCCGTTTACCAAGCTGGACCTGCTTTGTTGCCGCAATCTGCTCATTTACCTCGGCCCGGAATTGCAGAAGAGGCTCATCCCCATTTTTCACTACAGCCTGAAACCGGACGGCATCCTTTTTCTCGGTTCCTCGGAAGCCATTGGCCAGGCCCACGATCTCTTTACCGTGCTGGACAAAAAATGGAAAATATACCGGCGCAAATTCCTCTCGGCTGCCCCCCGGCAGGAATTGAAACTTCTCCCTCCCGTTCCGGCAATGCCGGCGAGCGAGAAAGTGAATCAGCCGGAAACCATCCGCAAGGCGGAAGAATTGAGCGCCTTCCAGCTGGTTGAAACGATTCTGAAACAGGTCGACGCCCCTCCCTGCGTCATTATCGACGAGGCGAACAGCATCATCTATCTCCATGGACGCACCGGCAGGTACCTGGAACCGGTCATCGGCAAAATCAGCGTCAATATCCTGGAAATGGCGCGTCCGGGTCTGAGAACGGATCTGGAGGCCGCCATCCGGGGAGCTGCGGCCAACAAGCTGGAATGTGTCCGTAAAGGGGTAGCCATCGAACACAACGACGGTCATATCTCCATTGACTTGACCGTGAAACCGGTTCTTGGGCACAATGCCTTGCGCGGCCTGATGATGGTCATTTTCAAGGAAATCAACATTTCCGCCCCGAAAAAGCGCACCGACAAACAGTCAAAGGCCCCAGCAAAAAATATCACCGTCGAAACACTCAAACGGGAGTTGCGCTACACCAAAGAAAATCTGCAAACCACCATCGAAGAGCTGCAGACCACCAATGATGAACTTAAATCCACAAACGAAGAGCTGCAATCCACCAATGAAGAGCTGCAAAGTTCCAATGAGGAACTGGAGACCTCCAAGGAGGAACTGCAATCCCTGAACGAGGAAGCCGCCACGGTCAACGCTGAACTGCAGAGCCGTATCGAGGAGCTGTCCAGGACCAATGACGACATGAAAAACCTGCTCGACAGCACTCAGATTGCCGCCATTTTCCTTGATCTTGATTTGTGCGTCCGAAGGTTCACGCCGAAAGCCGTGGAGATTATCCCCCTGGTCGGCACCGATGCCGGCCGCCCCATCAACCATTTTGCCACCGCCTTGACAGACACGGATCTGGCCGAGTATGCCCGCGACGTGCTGGACAACCTGGGAATGAAGGAAAAGGAAGTCCGGAGCAAGGACGGCTCCTTCTACCGCATGCGGATTCGGCCTTTTCGCACGGTGAACAATGTAATTGACGGCGTGGTGATCACCCTGGAGGATATCAGCGCCCTCAAGGAGGCCCATGCGGCGCTCAGCGCATTGAATGAGAAACTTGAACAACGAGACCGGCAGCGTACATCATAAGCGCCGGACAGAATAATCTCACCTTCCGTTTTTCACGACAACCTTTTGAAATCAAATAATATTTTTTAACCGCCGCAACTTGCTTCCAGAGAATCCAGGATACAGAAGTCAATAAACCTCGACCAAAACAGCTGCCGGTTCCCCACATCCTTCCCCTCAGCATTTTGATGATTCACCATATATGGAGGCCGGACAGTTGCCGCCGGCCTTTTTTCCTCATCTTTCTCTTCAGCCCAACTCCCTGTTACCAATCGACTTTCCAGTATTTCCTCGCCTAACTTTATTTTTCGGCATGCCTCTTGCTCTTAAGCCCTGTGTTGCTGATCTGAACAATTTGCCCTCACAGCAGGAGTCGCCCGCGAAATGCAACACCGTGTCCCGGACGATTACCACGCCGGCCGGTTTCATCAATGCGGATATGACAGAAGGGCAAGTCGGTCTTCATTCCTCCCCCGGGGAGTTTTAGAAGAATGGCAATACGACGGTAAAAACCTTTTACTCATGACAACGGATGGTTGTCGAAAAAATAAATTCCACATTCAATTTCGGATTTGGCGTTTACAAACAACATCTTGGAGAAAAAATGAAAAAAAAATTGATAAAGAGTTTGGTTGGAGTCTTTGCAGGGTCATTGCTGGCAGCCGGCAGCGCAATGGCCTGGTCGATTGATGGCAACCTCAATATGGCGGGAGGCTGGACGCCGCTGGGAGGCACCACTGTTTCCACCGCGACAGGCATTCAATTCACGAGCGCCAGGGTCGTGGCGGTTGCCGGAGATTTCGATATCCCGGGAACAATAGAACCTTTCATCACGGAAGTGACGATGAATGACGTCTTTTTCGATCCGTATGCCGCAAATAATCCAATGTGGTCGGTTGGTGGTTTCGAATTTAATTTGGATAGTCTCACCATCGGGGCTTCATCAGTGCCAAACCAATTGGTATTGTCCGGGACCGGCTTTATTTCCGGCAATGGCTATGATCCGACGCAAGCCTATTGGACATTTTCCGGCGATCAGTCAGGCAGCAGCTCCTTCGCATGGTCAAACGGCACCACCACCGATGATCAAACTGCCCCAGTCCCTGAGCCTGCCACCATGCTTCTTATGGGCACGGGCTTGGCTGGCCTTGCCGGCGCCTCCCGCCGCCGCAGCAAAAAAAACAGTAATAAATAAGTAGAAGAGAAACGCTTCTATCTTCTCCCCGGGGGGACGTGATGATGTTAGGTTTGCAAGAAGTACTTATCCTGAGTTCAACTTTCTGACTTGTATCAACACAACAACATATTAGAATTATTTCGTATTTTCCACTTTCTTCCTTACCTGTGAAATAAAATTCAGGAATCAGAATGGAAAACCAAGGCAATAAAATCGGGTTTCCGGCTTCTGATTTCCGACTCCCGGCTCCTGAATTTCCATGATGGAGAACAAAGCAGCAACTATGTCACAAAAATATCGTTATTTCGACAAAATAGATCACATGAGAAAGTTGAGCCTGAATTGCCGAAGAGCCCTTCAGTATCGAGTATCATGATCCAACAAACGTTCTCCCCAGAGAGACAAGGAAAACAACATGAAATCAAGCACAAAGAATAAAACAGAAGGCAAGATGCATCAAATGAAAGGCATGGTCAAAGAGGTCGTCGGCAAAGCAGTCAAGAACCGTGATCTGGAGATCGAGGGCAAAATCGAAAATTTAGACGGAAAAATTCAGGAAAAGATCGGCCGGATTGAAGAAGTTGTGGAAAAATAGGATCTCGGTTCAATGACCGCTCCATCGCGCTGCCGATTCGCCCGTGCGACGGCAGCGCGCGCTTGCTCATGCCGCACCTGTCGTTTCAATTCATGCCGGGAAAATCCATTGTGATAATCCCCGGTGAAGGCCCCTGCCGGTTCCCCTCAAACCCCGCCTCCACATATTGAGGGACTCACCATATCCGGAGGCCAAACACAGCTCCACGCCCCCTCCGGTTCCGTTTTCTGCATTCGTACAATCCGCCACTACAAAAGCTTCATCTTGTTTCTATGTGTGTTTTCATCCGCAGGCACGCTTCTTGCTATTACTTCTTGTTATGATCCTGCTCATTATGCAAATGAAGGTGCCGATTGAGAAACGCATGGAACTTTCTCAGACGATTACCGCGCTGCTCGATCCAATCAGGACCGCCGAGGGATGCCTGCGGTGCAATTTTTTTCACAGCATGGAGGATGCACAGCTCTTCTGTCTGCTTGAAGAGTGGGATAGCCAAAAAAAACTTGAAAAACATATGGGATCAGAGCTTTTTCGGGTGCTGCGCGGGGCGATGCACCTTCTTGAAAAGCCGTGTGAAATAATTTCTTACAGGAACCTCCATCAGTCGGCAAGAAAGGAAATCTGTAATCCGTTCGTGAACAAAACGCATGGTATCCCAAAAAAGTGAAAACAAGCAACCATACAAAACGCCAAGGTTGCCGACTCCGGGCTTTTTTCCCATCAATCGACAGAATCGCGCCGAAGCGCATCAGGGCAAAGGAGGAACGTCATGCTCGGAACTATTATACTGGTCGTCTTGATTTTGATGCTGCTCGGTGCATTACCCACATGGCCTCACAGTCGAGGTTGGGGTTACTACCCAAGCGGCGGGCTGGGGCTGCTTCTGATCATCCTGATCATCCTGCTGCTCTTAGGACGAATTTAAGGCGGCTGCGCGCATGGTTCCTGAAAATCACGCGCGGAAAACGGACGCAAAACTCTTGCATGGAGAGCGCAGAGCTTGCATCACAACGTGGCCGTACTGCAACAGTGCGCAACCATACTGGTTTTTATGAAGGAGGTAATAGTTATGAAAAAACTGAAAGCGGCGAATATTTTCTTTGCGGTTGTTCTTGTGCTCGGATTCACGGCTCCCACGTTTGACGTGCTGGCCGCCGAGCGAAGTCCTGAGCAGAAAGCCGACCAGCAGGCCCTTCGGGAAGGATTGCAGGAATCCCTGGGAATGCCGGTTCTCAAGGGTAATGTCTGGCAAAAAATGCCGCACGACTCCAAGGTGGCTTTTGTTTGGGGCTTTGGCCATGTTGTGTCGATTGAACAGCACCTGATGGAAAAATTCCCGGAACTCAAAAGGGATAGTTTTGTGGCCAAGGTTGTTGAGGGCATGGCTGATATCCCCATGGACAATGTCATTGCCCGGGTGGACGAGTACTACGGTGCAAACCCGAATAAGTTAGAAACCCCGGTCACGAATGTGATGTGGGATTTAATGATCAAGCCGAATATAAAAACGGGCATCGCAGGCCGTCCGCTCACGAAATGACAGAAATCATCATAACCAAAGCAGGAGAGATGAGATGAAACACATCATGGTTGTTTTTATTATTTTTGCCCTTGTTTCGACATTCGGCTGTTCCGGAATGAGCAGGACAGAACAAAAAACCCTGAGCGGTGCTGGGATCGGCGCCGGCGGCGGAGCCGTGCTCGGAGCCGTAACCGGCGGAAGTCCCGTTGTCGGAGCCGTTGTCGGTGGCGGTGTCGGCGCGGTTACCGGCTACATCCTCGGCGAAAGTGATAATTAAGCAGATTTCTCGCACGTGTCACTATTTTGCACCTCCCCCTAATTGATAAAAGGAAAATTATGAAAAAAATTGCATACATTCTTTGTTTGTTCCTGTTCATCTTTTCCTGGATGGGCAGCAGTTTTGCCTTTGACGACCTCAAGGTGGAAACGCCCCGGCACAAATCAAAACTGAGCTTTGAGGCCGTAAACGAAAACAAGGTGCTGGCTTCGGTCTTAAATGAACAAAACGAGGCCATCCTCGGTCTGCAGAAAGAGGATTTTCAGATTACCAGAGGCCCCAAGACCGCCGAGATCATCTCCGTGGAAGAAGTCAGGGAACAGCGGGACACGGGACTCAATATCGTCCTGGTGGTGGACAACTCCTATTCCATGCAGCAGCGCAAGGCCATTGATCCGGTTCTGGCAGCCATGGATGAATTTCTTTCCCTGGTCCGTCCCATTGACAATGTCCATATCATCACCTTTGCCGACCCCGGCAGCGTCGCTCAACAAACCGGCCGCTCCAGGGTGTCAACCAAGGTTACCCAGTCAGGCGATCCGGCCTTGCTCAACCTGGCCTTGAAGGAAAGCTATTCCGAACCCACCGACGGCACGTATCTGTATGACGCCATGCAGGAAGGCATGAAAATCATCCGCGGCATGCCGGAAAAGAACCAGAAGTTCATGGTGGTCTTCTCCGACGGGGAAGACATCAACAGTATCACCAAAACCGGTGATCTGCAGATGGCCACCGCAGGGCTGCGGAATTTCACCACCTTTGCCGTGGACTACATGGATAAACCAGGTCTGGACCCGTTTCTGCAGTCCTTTGCCGAGGGCACGGGCGGTTCGATCCGCAAGGCCAAGTCATCCAGCGATTTTCTCCCCATTTTCAAACAGTTCTCCACCACCATCTTTCACCGCTATGCCGTGACCTTCCGCTTCCTCACCCCGCCGACCGGCACGCTCACCAGTGAGCCATCGGCAATCAACATCGAGGAAATCACCATCATGGACAGCTCGCCGTTGTTGAACTACGTCTATTTCGACACCGGCAGAAGCGAGATATCCACCCGCTACGTCACTTTTGCCCATCCGGACGAGACAACGGGATTCGCCGAGGATAAGCTCACGGACACCATGGAAAAATATCACCACATCCTGAACGTCATCGGCAAACGCCTGGTGATGAACCCGGAGGCCAGGATCAGCATTGTGGGCTGCAATTCCAACACGGGTGAAGAAAAAGGCCGGATGGAGCTGTCCCGCAGCCGGGCCGATAAGGTTTTTGCCTATTTCAGATATGTGTGGGGCATTGATCCGTCACGCATGGAAGTCAAAGCCCGGAACCTCCCCGCCGTGCCCAGCGCCGGCCGGGTGCCGGAAGGAATCATTGAAAATCAGCGGGTTGAGATTTATTCCGATCATCCGGCCATACTCGACACCATCAAAAGCACCTATATGCAGGAGTACTGCGACACCAAACAAATTCGCATCGTCCCGGCAATTGAGGCACAGGCCGATCTCGCCGCATGGCGGCTCAATCTGATGGGCGGCGGCAATGTGATCCTGACCAGGGAGGGCACCGGTAATCTTCCTCCGGAATTTGTCTTTGACATGGAAACCCTCGGCGGCCTGCACAATGTTGCCCTGATGGATCAGATCATTGCCGAGATCGAAGGCCGGGACAACGAAGGCAATGTCTTCACCTTCCCGACCGTGGCGCCGATCACAATCAACTTCATCAAGCGGGAGGAGCGCCTCGCTCAGAAGCTGGAATCCAGGGTGGTGGAGAAATACGGCCTGATTCTCTTTGAATTCGACCGCGCGGATCTGAAAGACCGCAATCAGATCATTGTCGACCGGGTTATCACCAGAATGGGCGAGCTGCCGTCGGCGGCAATGAATATAACCGGCCATACGGACACCATCGGCAAGGAGGATTACAACATCAAATTATCCGAACGACGGGCGAGCGCCGTCTACTCCGCCATGATCAGGAGCGGCATCCCCACTGGTGCATATATCAGCCATGCGGGCAACGGTCCCAATTACCCGCCCTATGACAACTTTATTCCGGAGGGCCGGGCGCTGAACAGGACCGTCATCATCACCCTCACCTATACGGAGTAAGCAAACTGTGCCGTGACGTCTCCCCGGTAAACAAAGGCCGAGAGAAGCCTGTTGACGGGGAGACGCGCAAGAAACGCTGTCGGAAGGCGAGGCGCCATCCGAAGCAAGAAATTGGAAAATTCAAAACCGAAAAAATCACACAAGGAGGACCACCATGAAGGCATTCAATCTCTTCGCTCACTTTTTTCTCGTCATTCTGCTTTTTTCTTTTCTGGGATGCGCGTCAACGGCAAAACAGGAGGGAACGGGAGAATACATTGACGACTCCGTCATTACCGCCAAAGTAAAGACGGAAATTATTAGAGACAATACGCTGAAGTCAAGCGAGATCAACGTTGAAACGTTCAAGGGCGTGGTTCAGTTGAGCGGCTTCGTCAATTCTCAGGCCGACATAGCCAGAGCGATCGAAGTTGCGCGAAACGTCAAAGGAGTGACGTCGGTCAAAAATGACATGCGCGTCAAGTGAAGATTCGTAACGCAGGCCGTCTTTCATCGGAACGGAGTGGTCCCCATGCCCATCACCAGCATTATTGACCACGATCTGTTTTACATGGAGGTATTCGCCGGGGGACCAATCGGCTGGGAGGAAGTCAAAACGCATCTGCTGGAGGAGCGTCTTGAACGCGGCCTGAGCTACCGGGAGCTCATCGACGCTCGCGCCGCAACGCCTGCCTGGTCTGCGGCCCAAGCCCGCGAGATCGTTGCCCTGCTCTCGGACTTCAGCCGCAAATCAGCCCTCGGGCCAACCGCGATAGTGGTTTCCAGTGAATTTGCCTTCGGCATGATACGCATGCTTGAGATTCTGCTTGAAGACGTGTGCATCGTGAAGCCGTTTCACGATTATGACGAAGCGGCGCAATGGCTCCGGAATACAAAAAGACTATAAACCGACAAACAAAAACAAGGAGGATTCTATGTTGTGGACAATTGCCGTGATACTGATAGTTTTGTGGGCCCTGGGACTGGTCAGCAGTTACACCATGGGAGGCTTCATTCACATCCTGCTGGTGATTGCCGTTATCGTGGTGCTGCTCAACATCATTCAGGGACGCCGACCTTTGTAACCGGCTAAATATTATCGGCCCATCCAGGTCGACAACAAAAGGAAGATTGAAATGAAATCATACACGCTGGTAGCCGTCATTCTCATCGCTCTGGGGATCGTGGCCTTTGCCTACCAGGGCATTACCTACACGACCAGGGAAAAGGTCGTCGATCTTGGTCCCATTCAGATGACCGCCGAGACGACGAAAACATTCCCGCTGCCGCCGATCGTGGGTGGTATTGCGCTTGTCGGCGGCATTGTCTTGCTGGTCATGGCAAGGAAAAATTACTGATGATGGATGGAAAAGTACAATTCAACCACGATGAGGTCGCCGTGACGAACAAACATGAGGCGTTCGAAGAAATGTTTGAGGCGCAACTGCAGGAATGGAACGCGCAAATCGCTTTGCTCAAGGCCAGGGCGGACAAACACAAGGCCGAAGCAAAGATAGAATATTACAGTACAATCGAAGCGTTGCAGCACAAACGAGATGCTGCCAAGGCCAAGCTGAAGGAGCTAAAGGACGCAGGACCCGGAGCATGGGAAGAACTCAAGGACGGCACGGAAAAGGCATGGGATGATGTCAAGACCGCCTTGCACGATGCGGTTTCAAAGTTCAAATGAAAACGGACGATAAACATATCGGAGTTACCGGCCTCCTCTGCTCCGTCTCACTCTTTCTCGTGCTCCTTTGTTCGTCTCCCCCCGCAATGGCGGCGGACAGGGGTGGCGATGAATTTCTGGCAGGGTATATTGCCGCCATCCTTGAGAGGGACCTGGGCTGGAAGAGAGACAGCTATATCTTGCGCATTGTCAACGGTGTTGCCACCATTACCTTGTTTCAGGACGATCCGATGCGGCAGGAGGCCGCCGACAAGCAACTGCGCGAAATCGACGGATTACAGAGGATTGCGATTGTGGTAAAGCCCGCGGATAGCGCCAAGCCCGGGATGGTAAGCAGGTTGCTGGGCATCAGCGGCGAAGGGGAAGCCTTTCCCACCGGCGACCTGTTCCGGCCACTCATCGCCGACCCGAAACAGCCGCAGTTCTTTGTCAGCCTCAACGGCTTCAAATCATCGGAAGTGCGATACACCCTGGCGGCAGTCGGTTTCGGCGAGACATTCGGCATGTACAGGTTCTTCGGGAGCAGTGAGGGAAACGGACTGCAACTCAGCGTGCAAGGCGGCCTGTTCGCCCAATTCAACCTGGACAGTTCTTCCTCGGACCTCATCAATGCGGATTACACCATCGGCATTCCCGTCACCTACCGGCATAACGACAATTCGCTTCGTTTCCGCCTTTATCACCAAAGCTCGCATCTGGGGGATGAATTACTGCTGAGTACGAATCATCCGGAACGGGTGAACCTCAGCTACGAAGCCGTGGAACTCATCTATTCCCGCGAATGGCGGGGATGGCGAGGGTACGGCGGCGGCGAGTACCTGATCCACAAGGAACCGGATGATCTCCGGCCGTTAATCGCCCACTGGGGGATCGAATATCGCGGCGCCAAGCCGGTTGCGTGGAACGGCAGGCCGGTTGCAGGGGTGGACATGAAGAGCATGGAGGAAAATGACTGGAACGTTGATACCAGCGTCAAGGCCGGTCTCGAGTTCGGCCATCCCAATCCGGGGCAGCGTCGTCTGCGGCTCATGGCCCAGTGGTACAAGGGATTTGATCCGCACGGCCAGTTTTACAATAACGAGATTGAATACTATGGCCTGGGTCTGTCTCTGGGATTCTGACAAAATCCGGGCATGGAGCATGAAGGCAACCAATCGAAAATATTGCGGCATTGTAATGGAGGACCGCTGCCATGAGCGATAAAACCAGGATCAAGGGCATGGGATCGATTCCACATGCGCAGGGAGTCGCCTTCCGCGTGTGGGCGCCCCATGCGCAACGAGTATCCGTCATCGGCTCGTTCAACGACTGGGACGGCACCAGGCACCCCATGCAGGCCGAGGAAAACGGCTACTGGTACGCCGACGTGGCCGAGGCCCGTGCCGGCGATCAGTACAAATTCCTGCTGATCACTCCAAACGGCGAGTTGAAACGCATCGACCCGTATGCCCGCGAGGTGACCAACTCGGTCGGCAACGCCATTGTTCATGATCCTGGTTTCGACTGGCAAGGGGACGACTTCCACCTCGCACCGTGGAACGAGCTTGTCATCTACGAACTGCATGTCGGCACGTTCAACGACCAGGACGACGACAACCATCCCGGCAAATTCCCCTCGGTGTCGGCAAGGTTGGAACATTTGCAGAAACTCGGCGTCAATGCGATCCAGATCATGCCGGTGGGCGCCTTTGCCGGAGGGTGGTCGTGGGGGTACAATCCCGCCCATATCTTCTCGGTGGAGAACACCTACGGCGGCCCGTTGGCGTTTAAGCAGTTTATCAAGCGCGCCCACCGGCAGGGCATCGCCGTGCTTCTGGATGTTGTATACAACCACCTGGGCCCCAGCGACCTCGATCTTTGGCGGTTCGACGGCTGGTACGAAAACGATCGCGGCGGAATCTACTTTTACAACGACGAACGGGCCGTCACGCCGTGGGGAGAAACCAGGCCCGATTACGGCCGCGGCGAGGTGCGACAATATATTCTCGATAACGTCATGATGTGGCTCGAGGAATACCATGTTGACGGCATCCGCTTCGATTGCACCCAATTCATTCGCACCGTTGACGGGTTTGGCGCTCGTGACCTGCCCGAGGGCTGGGGGTTGCTCCAGTGGATCAACCGAGAGGTTGCGCAGAAATTTCCCGGCCGGATCACCATCGCCGAGGATCTGCAAAACAACAAATGGCTCACCAAGGATGTCGGCGGCGGCGGAGCCGGGTTCGCCGCGCAGTGGGACGCCATGTTCGTCCACCCCATCCGCTGGGCGGTGATCACTCCGGAAGACGAGCAACGTTCACTCGCCGCCATCCGCGACGCCATCTGCTATCGTTACAACGACGACGCCTTCGACCGGGTCATCTACAGCGAGTCCCACGACGAGGTGGCGAACGGCCAGGCGCGGGTGCCGCAAGAAATCAGTCCGAACGACCCCAAGGGTTGGCACGCTCGCAAACGTTCGACCATGGCCGCGGCGATGGTCTTCACCGCCCCGGGCATCCCCATGCTTTTCCAGGGGCAGGAATTCCTTGAGGGCGGATGGTTCCGCGACACGGTCCCCGTCGACTGGGACCGGAACGAAGAATTTCACGGCATCGTTCGACTGTACCGAGACATCATCCGTTTGCGCCTCAACCGGGACGGCTTCACGCGCGGTCTCTGCGGGCAGAACACCCAGGTCTATCACCTGCGCGAGGATCGCAAGGTCCTCGCCTTCCACCGGTGGGACAAGGGGGGAGCGGCGGACGATGTCGTGGTCGTCGCCAATTTTTTTCACGAGCCGCAGGATGGCCACGTCATCGGCTTCCCGGCCCCGGGAAACTGGAAGCTCCGTTTCAACAGCGATTGGCAGGGCTACAATGACGACTTCGGCAACCATCCGAGCGTTGACGTCATCGCCGGGCCGGGCCCCTGCGACGGCCTGCCCTGGCATGCGGCAGTATCCGTCGGGCCGTACAGCGTGCTGATTTTTTCGCAATAAGCCTGTCCTGCCCAGGTGGAGAAACCGGAGGTATTCAAACAACTGAAAAAATACCGGAGAAAGCGCGCTTGGCACCCTTTATTCGCCATCGCTTTTTGCGGACTGACCCCGGTATAATAATTAGACTCAGCCGAGAAATGACAAAAAAATCAACAAAACAGGAGATGCATCATGAGCGAATATAAACGCATTCTGGTTGTGGTCCGAATGATCCAGTCCTGCAGAAAGGCCATTCAATACGGGGTTTCCCTTGCCCGCAAATACGAGGCCGACCTGTATGTCATTCATTCCATCCACAATCCCTTCGGACTCAAGGGCTGGGGACTCGGCACCAGGGCCCTTGCCCTGGAGTACGAGAAGAGTATCCTTAATGCCAAGCGCCAGTTGTCAAATCTTGTCGAGACCGAGAGAACGCACGGCATGAGCATAACGGAAATGGTCCGGGAAGGAGATCCCACCGATGAAATCCTGGCAACCGTCGAGGCGGAAAAAATCGACCTGCTGGTTCTGCTCGCCCACGAAGAGGGGCATGTGGAACACTTTCTTTTCGGCCGCAGCAACGAAGAACTGATCAGAAAGATGCCCTGCTCGATCATGCTGGTGAAAAAGGAACCGGGGGAAAGTGCTGAAGAAAAGGACGATGAATAGGACTGCCTGGTTTCACCAGGAATCCCGGAGGTAACGCCATGAAAATTTTGCTTGTTTATCCCGAATATCCGGACACATTCTGGAGTTTCAAGCATTCCCTCAAATTTATTGCCAAAAAAGCCGCTTTCCCTCCCCTTGGCCTGTTGACCGTGGCCGCCATGCTGCCTGGCGACTGGGAAAAAAAGCTGGTGGATCTCAATGTCGAATCCTTGACGGATGAGCATCTGGCCCGGGCGGACATGGTCCTGCTCAGTGCCATGATCGTCCAGCAGGAAAGCGTCCGGCAGATCATTGCACGGTGCAAGGGACTGGGCAAAAAAATTGTCGCCGGTGGACCCTTGTTCACCACCCAGCATGACCAGTTTGCCGGAATTGATCATTTTGTCTTAAACGAAGCGGAAATCACCCTGCCCCTCTTTCTCCGGGATCTGGCCGCCGGTCATGGGCAGCCGGTTTATTCCTCCACGGAACGACCCGATATCAGCAAAACGCCGGTTCCCCTCTGGTCGCTCATCGACCTCGGCAATTATGCAACCATGTCCATTCAGTATTCGCGCGGATGCCCGTTCAACTGCGAATTCTGCGATATCATCATCATGAACGGCAGGATTCCGCGACTGAAATCAGCGGAACAGATGCAAAGGGAATTCCAGGCGCTGTTTGACGCGGGCTGGCGGAAATCAGTCTTCATCGTTGACGACAATTTCATCGGCAATACCCGCCAGGTGAAGCAGCTGCTGCCCGTGCTGATCAGATGGCAACAGGAGCACCGCTTTCCCTTTACCCTGTTGACCGAGGTCAGCGTCAACCTGGCACAGGATGAGGAACTGATGCAATTGATGAGCGCCGCCAATTTCTTCAAGGTCTTTCTCGGCCTTGAAACGCCGAACCAGGACAGCCTGGTGGAATGCGGCAAAAAACAAAATACGGCGGGCAGCCTGGCCGGGGCCGTGGAAACGATTCACCGGCACGGCATGCAGGTCATGGGCGGTTTTATCGTTGGTTTTGATCATGACCCGGAGAACATCTTCGACATGCAGATCCGCTTTATTCAGCAGATCGGCGTGGTCACGGCCATGGTGGGCATCCTGACCGCTTTACCGCAGACCCGCCTCTGGCACCGGCTGAAGGCGGAAGGACGGCTGCTTGGCGATGCCACCGGCGAAAACACCGATGGCCGTTTGAACTTCGAGCCGCGCATGGAAAAAGAAAAACTGATCGAGGGCTATCAAAAACTGCTTTCCACCCTCTATTCGCCGAAATGCTATTATCAGAGGATAAACACCTTTCTCAAGAACTACACCCCCACCGCCCGAACAAGAATCAGCAGGGATGACCTGCTGGCCTTCATGCGGGCTGCCTGGCGGCTTGGTATTGTGTCGAAAACCCGGTTTCGCTATTGGAAATTGATTATCAAAACATTTTGCGTCAAACGACGGGCTTTGCCCATGGCCGTGGAAATGGCCATCCATGGGTTTCATTTTGAAAAAATCCTGAAACGGATTTGCCGGCCGTAAAGGATTGCACTATTTGTGGTGCGCGGTTATCATTCATCCCCGGATTGCCGTGTTGCACGGCGCTCTTTCCCGACCGGGAAAAACATCAACAAAGGAGGCCTTTATGAAAAAAATATCACTTCTCATGCTTGCCGCAGCGGCATTGCTGACGTCCTGTTTAATGGTGCCGGCGGAACGCCGACACCATTCAGGCGGTGTCGTTATCGCTCCCCTTCTTCCGTCGGTCGTGGTGCTGGAGGCGGAACCATACTATTATTACAGCGACTTTCACTATCATTACTCAAACGACCGGTGGTACTACTCGAAGTCAAAACGTGGCCCCTGGGCCGAATTGCCGCGGGAACGCTACCCCAAGGAAGTCAGATTCAAAGGGAAAGGCGGCAAGCATGGCCATGGCAAGAACCGGTACGATGATGACCGGTATGATGACCGGTATGATGATCGATACGATGACCGGGACCGCGATTACCGCCGCGATTAACAGTAACGCCTTCAATCATCACCAAGAGGATTCCATGGATTACACCATCAAAATCGGCGGTGAAGCGGGACAGGGCATCCAGACCATCGGCGATGCCCTGGGGCGTCTCCTCACCCGCTCCGGCTATCACGTCTTTTCCCACCAGGACTATGAATCCCGTGTCCGCGGCGGGCACAACTTTTACCAGATCCGTTTTGCCAACCAGCCTCTTGCCGCGTCACGCAGCACCATCGATATCCTCGTGGCCCTTGACCGGGAAAGCATCACCCGCCACGAACACGAGCTTGCGCTGAACGGCAGGATCCTCTATGACGGGACAAGGCTCAAATTAAAGGCCAAGAACCCCGCCTTTCTGGCGATCCCCTTTGAGAAGCTGGCCCTGCAGCAGGGCGGCGACCCGATCATGGCGAACACTGTTGCCACCGGCGCGGTGCTCGGCATGCTCGGCATTGACCCGGAAATATTTTTCGCATTCCTGACCGACACCTTCAAGGACAAGGGCGATCAGGTTGTTCAGGCCAACAGGGACGCCGGGCAGGCAGGGTACCAGTATGTAAAAGAGCATTGTGACAAATGTGATTTCGCCGTGCCGGTCGGCGCCGTGAAACAGCGGATGCTGATCGGCGGCATTGAATCCATCGCCCTCGGCGCCCTTGCCTCGGGCTGCAAGTTTTATTCAGCCTACCCCATGACCCCGTCCACCGGCATCATGAACTATCTCGCCTCAAAGTCGGACCAGTACGGCGTTGTCGTCGAACAGGCCGAAGACGAGATCAGTGCAATCAACATGGCCCTCGGCGCCTCCTTTTCCGGGGTACGCGCCATGACCGGCACCTCGGGCGGCGGTTTTGCCCTGATGGTGGAAGGGCTGTCCCTTGCCGGCATGACCGAGACGCCCATCGTCATCGCCATGGGACAACGGCCCGGTCCGGCCACCGGCTTGCCGACACGGACGGAACAGGGTGATCTCGAATTTCTCCTGTCCGCGGGGCACGGAGAATTTCCCCGCGTCATCCTCGCCCCCGGTTCGCCGCGCCAGGCATTTTATCTCACCAGCAAGGCCTTTGATATCGCGGAAAAATACCAGATTCCCGTTTTCATCCTCTTCGACACCTACCTTGCCGATTGCCAGTGGACCTTCGAAAGCTTTGATCCGAGCCAGATGCGGTACCGCGATTACCGCCTGCGGGGCGATGACTTCAAGAATCTAACGGACTACAGGCGCTATGCCGACACCGACACCGGCATCTCTCCGCTTGCGGTGCCGGGAGACGCCGGCCATGTCGTTGTCGTTGACAGCGACGAGCATGACGAAGACGGCCACATCATCGAGGATGCCGCCACCAGAATCAGGATGGTCGAAAAGCGTCTGTTGCGGAAACGTCCGCGCATTCAGTCCGAGATCGCGCCGCCGGATCTCTACGGAGACCGGGAGGCGCGCATCGTTCTCACCGGCTGGGGCTCGACCTATGGCGTCATGAAGGAAGTCGTCGATACCCTGGCGCAATCAACGAGCATCGCCATGCTTCACTTCAGCGAGGTCTTTCCCCTGCCGAACCTCGATGCTTTTGATTACGTTTCATTCCTGCGCAAGGCAAAGCTTTCCCTGTGCATTGAAAACAACGCCACCGGCCAGTTCAGCCGACTGCTGCGGGCTGAAACCGGTTTTGAGTTCACGGCCCTGATCCACAGGTACGATGGCCGGCCGTTCACGCTGGAAGAACTGCGAGGAGAGATAGATGGTTACCTTGGAAAAATATAAAGGTCAGAATCCGGCTTGGTGTCCGGGTTGCGGCAATTTCGCGATCCTGAAAGCGTTCAAGGAGGCGATGGTCGATCTGCGGCTTGAACCCCATCAGATCACCCTGGTTTCGGGCATCGGCCAGGCGGCCAAGCTGCCGCACTATACCAGATGCAACACCTTCAACGGCCTGCACGGCAGGGCCCTGCCGGTGGCAACAGGGATCAGGCTCGCCAACCACGCCATGCCGGTGATCGTCACCACCGGCGACGGCGATTGCTACGGCGAAGGCGGCAACCATCTCATGGCGGCGATCCGCCGGAACATCAACGTGAAGCTCTTTGTCCACGACAACCAGATCTACGGATTGACCAAGGGGCAGCCCTCTCCCACAACCGGCACCGGAACAAAGGCGAAAAATACCCCTTTCGGCGTGATCTCCGAGCAGTTCAACCCCATGGCGCTCGCCGTGGCGCTCAACTGCGGCTTCGTGGCCCGGGCCTTTGCCGCCGACACGGCGCATCTCAGCGGCCTGATGAAGGAGGCCGTGAACCACAATGGCTTTGCGCTGATTGACATCCTCCAGCCCTGCGTCACCTTCAACAAGGTCAACACCTACGACTGGTATCAAAAGCGCGTCTACCACATCGAGCCCGAGTACAATCCCGAGGATCGCATCGCGGCATTTACCCGATCCCTCGAATGGGGCGACCGCATCCCCATCGGCCTTCTCTACCGCAATAACCGCCCGACCTTTGAGGAGCAGGTTCCGATGCTGGCCGCCGGACCGCTCGTGCATCAGGATTTCGACCCATCACGAATCGAAGAAACCCTGCGGGAGTTTTATTGAGAAACAGACTCAAGCCAGGCATCCGGCACCTCAAACCAGCTCGCCTCGTGGTAGTCGGGAACAGGCAGCTCGCCTTTCAGCGGCGCCTGGAGCACCTGCGGATTGCCGGGAATCTTCACCCACACCTTCCAGCCGCTGCCCGCCGCATATTCCCGGTAATCTTGATACCCTGAAAAAAACGGCTGCCAGTCCATGTCGCTGCCGCCGATGCGGACATACAGATCGCCATGCCTGCCGGTGACAAAGGCGGCATACACCCCTTTCCGCCGGGCATTCTGCTGGGTATGCACCGTGCTGCCGGCATGAACCCCGGCAACCTTGCGGGCGTTGACCAGGGCGGTCAGCTTGTTGCGCAGATCCTGCCCCCAGTCGAAATAATGGGGCCAGAAAACGGTGGGCACGCCGGGATGGGTGAGGATATAGGCATAGGCCTGCTCCACCTGCCAGTCGTTTAAAAAATCGTCCGATTCATGATTCTGCTGGGCTGAGCCGTCTTCATTGGTGCGGTAACCGGTATCATGGTTCTTGACAAAGGTGACCGCCCTGTTCTTCCAGGCATGACCGTCGGTGGTGTCGCCCACCATGCCGATGCCGTTGCCGTACCCGTACAGGGCGCCGTAATTCCCCTTATTGTCCTTCAGGATGAAAAACGAGGTGAAGTCAAAGACGCTGCCGGCGGTGGCGAGCTCCCCCGGCGTGACGGCGGTATGCCAGATCCAGCCACGCTGCTCCGGGTGCGCCGCCCAGTCATATTCCCCCACCGAAAAGGTAGGCTTGGTTGCCCGGTTGTAAACCGCGATCCACCTGGCGTGATAGCCGTGCACCATGTCGTAGCGCCAGCCCCGGTAGCCGAGGGATTGCAACTGCAACAGGTAGCGGATGATGTCGCGCCGCACGGTTGCATTGGTGTGGTCGATGTCACGGAAGGAGTCGTAGGCATAGGTGGTGCCGCCGTGGCCGGAGTATGGCGCCGGGCTTTCCTCGGCCGCGCCCCGTTGCGCCGCCGGTGTCTGGTACACTTCCGAGCCGGGATTCACGAAACATTCGTCCCCTGCGGTGATCGCCCAGGTGCCCCAGTCGGGATTTTTGAAATCAGCCCAGCCCTTCACCCCGTCACGATGATTGATGACGATGTCGGCCACCGGTTCAATGCCGTTTTGCAGCAGGGCCTCCAGCATGGCACGATGCTGTTCGAGTGTGCCGTATGTGTTGCCCAGATTAAAATACTCCCGCGGATTGTATCCGGCGCTGATCTCCCCGGCAAAGGAGGGAGGCGGCAGCCAGATCAGATCAAAACGGCCCGCCCGGATGGCCGGGGACTGCGCCTTGACAATATCGTACCACCTTTTCGGGCCATACTCCGGGAACCGCTCCGGCATGCCGTGCCGGTACGATTCCCAGTAAAAGCCCTGCAGCATCACCCGGTCGTCGTCAAAACCGGCCTGGGCAAGGACCAGGCCGGGAACAAGGAACAAAACGAGAAGGAAACAAGTGAGCAGCGAACGGATTTTTGCCGGGAGTTTCATTGCGGGCATTGGTTTCCTCCTCATTTTGTACAGATCGCTTATTGGCTGACAACGAAAACAGCATGGAACTGTCCAGACAAAGCGGACCACATCAGTCGGTTGCCGCCGGTTTTTGCCGTAATTTAATATTTTTCAACGGGTTGACAGCAGTAAGGTTTGAATTTGGCCACTGCAATTCCTCGTGCTGAAGTTAAGCGGCCTCACTCCTTTCGCCTGTTGCAAAACAGCAACAAATCAGCTCAAAATACCCGTATTTTATCAATCTTTTCACCTTTTTTTGCAGGTTCAACGCAACGCATAAGGGGCGCGCAACGAAGATGTCCGCTTCTACACGAACCCTTCGCCAAGCGGTGGATCTTTTTCACAATGGGTAGGTGTCTCACTTACATTGACACAGAGGGCGTGGCCGTGCCACACGAATTCTTAAATCGTTGGGCAATTTCTCCGATTAGCCCTTTTCACTACTGATAAATCGATAGATTACAGCGCCAAGCATACCGCCAATGATTGGGGCCACCCAGAAAAGCCAAAGTTGTGAAATCGCCCAATCGCCTACAAACAGGGCAACGCCCGTACTGCGCGCAGGATTCACCGATGTGTTTGTAACCGGGATGCTAATCAAATGGATGAGAGTCAGGCACAAACCAATTGCAATCGGTGCGAAACCCTGTGGTGCCCGTTTGTCAGTGGCGCCCATAATGACAAGGAGAAACATCATGGTCATGACCACTTCAGTTATCAGGGCAGCCGGCAAACCATACCCGCCAGGCGAGTGGGCACCATAGCCGTTTGAGGCAAAGCCGGCGGACAGATCAAAGCCTGCCTTGCCGGAAGCAATAAGATACAGAACACCACCTGCTATAACTCCGCCCAAGACCTGCGCAACAATGTATGGCAGCAGCTCTTTTGCTGGGAAACGACCGCCGGCCCAGAGACCAAAAGAAACTGCCGGGTTGAGGTGACAGCCGGATATATGCCCGATGGCGAAGGCCATAGTGAGCACGGTCAGGCCAAATGCCAGTGATACACCAAGAAGTCCGATGCCTACATTCGGAAACGCAGCAGCCAAAACAGCACTGCCGCACCCACCAAGAACCAACCAGAATGTTCCAAAAAACTCTGCGCCATACTTATTCATAATTTTCTCCTTTTCTTTGTTGATTATGATATTCAACGGAAAGGTAAACCGCCTGCGGCAGAAAGCTTGCAGATTTTAGCAACAACGCGTCTTCCGCAGGTCAGCTTTAGCGATTTGCTTGGCTTTCAATAGTAGAACCACTGAGCACCTGAACAAGTATTTTCCTCAATGCAAATGAAGGGGAAATCGCCACCAATTAGAGATCGGTTTTTCAAAATGAATCACTCAATTGGTTTGCCTCGATATGGATAATTTTTTAGGCGAGTATCGCTGCGCTCATGGGTTTTCGTGATCGTCTTTTCATGGTCAATCCAATCCTCCCATTTGAAGTCCGCTATTACTTGCGCCTGATAACTCTCTTCAAGAGGGTGGTCCAATATATCATTGATATGGAGCCATTGTTGATGACGCATGAGGTCAACCTGATAAGGGGTTGGGTTTCCGCCAGCCTTTTTTACAATTGCTTTCAGATCTTCCACATCTTTTAAGGTGACTTTGGGCGTCCATGTGATCTTGCCGGGTAGCATGACAGGTTCGCCGGGAATGTTATTGATTCCTTGTTTCCAGGTTGCGAGTACAGCTACTTTAGTATCCTCTCGATAGAGGATGATGGCATGGCTGTATCGTTTGTCTTTAAAATAGCCGAGGTTGCCATATTGTAGTCTTGCTCCGGTCAGGAATGCCACCGCGTCCGACCAGCAAGGAGATTCGCCGCTTATTCCCCAAAGCACGCTGCGATCTATGATTCCATCCGGGAAGAGTATTTTGAAGGCAACCCATGCGCTATTTGAAGCGGTTGTGATGCCTTCGCAATCATGGCCGTGAAACCGCACAATGTCTTTAAGTGTTACGGGATATGTGTAAGGATAATAGCGACCTTGAGTACCCTTTGTGGCTAAAATCTCGAATACAGGAGCATACGGCTTTGCTACCATTGAGGCATACCAGGTTGGATTACGATCTGGCGCCTCCACTCCTGTTTCAATAAAAATATTTTTTCCTTGTTCGTAGGTTGGTTCAGCTGCAATGGAACCCGAAACAAGTAGAAAATAAAGGCTGCAAAGCCACATTGTAGATTGCGCGAACTTGCATACAAAATTCATTTAGTTCTCCTTTCTTGTCTAATGAAATGAGGTGCCAAACGGCTGCAATAAGCGGGAAATGGGGCCTGGCTTGGTGATCTAAAAATTAAAAGAAACAGTTACTGCCGCAACATCGTCTGTCCGTGCAGGATGCGCCATTGCCCGATTTCGATCCTGCGGCCTCAGGATGCATCTTCATCACTCCACCGCGGAAATCCATTTTCCTCCGAATCAAGATCAAGCTTATCCAAAAAATCCTTGGTGGTGATCGGCCGTTCCCTGATGGTAAAATAATGCTTGGGGAACCAGACAAGACGAAACGAAACCGCTTTTTCCGTGGGGGAAACATTGTCGAGGACGATTGAAAAGCGGTTGCCGTCCTTTAAGAAATGGTTGTCGGTCAAGGGAAAATCAAACCAGGTCAGGGTGAATATTTTCGAAGATTCAAACCCATGCGCTGCATCTTTATAATCCAGGATGAAACTTACCTTGAACTGCTGTTTCTCCCAGTCGGCATCATACAGATAGACAATCAACTCCCTGCCGGAAAAATCCCCCTGCTGTTCAGGGTGATTGTTTTCGGTACCGCCCGCCACGCGCATGACAGTGTTTTTCTTGCCTCCCCCTTTGCCGAGATCAAGGGAATAAGGCGGACATTGCGGGCATTGTTTTTCAAAAACCCTGCTGCCGCCATCCGCCGGTTGCTTTTCGACAAAGGCAAGGGTCTGGGAGGAAACGACACTGGCGCCTTCCTTGGCAAGGATGGAAATCTGCTTGTCGATGACCCGGCGGGACACGGAATGAAGGGAGGCAAGCATGTCATCGGCATCCTCGCCGGTCCGCCCGCTGATCCGGCTGCCGACATACTCGAGCAGGGGCTTGAACTCAAAATGCTCATGGAAATTCAGCACCAGCAGTTCGGTCAGCAGTTTCATCCTGTTGACGTCATCATCGCCGATGCCGCTTTCCTTTCCGACAATAGGATCGATGAGATTACTGAACATCGATGCGCGCAACTGGCTTTCCGCCTGTTCACGCTGGGTGATAATGCTGGTGGCGCTCATTTTTGACTGGAAACTGTTGGCAATGAGGGCGGCAAAAATAAGCGCGGCCGGTCCCAGAATTTTACAGAAGGAATCAAGCACTGTTGCCAGGGTACTTTTGCCGTTTTCCCCTTCCGTTTCGCCGATGCCGTTCTTGTCTTTTTTTTTACCCATGGCAACAAGCCCTCAAAGACCATTGCGTGAAAAAACGTACCGGAATGCGGAAGGCCGCGCCGCGGTCTTATTCCGCCGGATAAAAATAAAGGTTCAGTTCATAGGGCTGCGGATAACTCATTATCACCCCCCTGAACCTTCCGTCAGCGGAAACGGCATCATAACTGCCGGGCGGCAGATGAACCCTGTAGCTCCTTTCCGGGGAAACAAAAACCTGCTCCTGGTGGCTGTCATTGATGCGGACAAGAAAAAAACCGTTATCGCCGAATTCCCCCATTATTCTCCCGTAAACGAGCCCGGCAAAGACATCGGCGCAATGCAGCAGCAGCACGTCGATAATCAAAAGGGGCAAAAATATTTTTTTTCGCAGATTGCGCATCATGGCCGGCATTCCTGTACCCCTTCGGGCAGCATCGTGATGAATCTCGCTTCCGTCGATCATCACAACAACAAACATCAATATTCATGCCAGCAAAGGATTCATGAAATAAAACCCGTAAAATCAGCAAGTAAACAAAAAATGCATGTTCAGGCAATGACCCTTGCCCGGTGAAATCCGTAACCTGAATTCCCGTTGAAAACTAAAAAAAAGGGGAACGGGGAAAAGAGAATCGGCGCTTTTCTCTTACCTGACAAGAGATTACGCCGTCACGGGAAGGGTTACAGAAAATTGTTACCACGCAGCGTGACAAGGATACCCTTGCAAATCCCCGCCATTGCATCCCTGCCGGGATTCGCGCCGCTGCCGTGCCCGAAGAAAATAATGGATCATTTTTATTGCAGTCGCGGTTTCGCACCTCACGCAGTGACGGCTTGATTTTTTCGTCAGTGAAGAGTATAGAATTCTCCTTGCCGGAGTTACCCGCGGAGCGTAAAAAAACCGATCATGACAAACCTTCTTCCCTTTTCAGAACACGATATCTCCCGGTTGTTGAGCGCCCGTGGGCACGATGATTTTATTCTGCTCGAGAGCATGAAACTCTCCGAAGAAAATCAGACATCCCTGCTGTTTTCCGATCCGGTTGACACGCTTGTTCTCCATGGGCATGATGACCCCCGTATTTTTTTCACCCAGGCGCAGGAATGGCTGGATCGCGGCTTTTATCTCGCCGGCTGGTTTGCCTATGAACTGGGCTACCTGCTTGAACCCGCCCTGACGGCCCTGGCCCGGCCGCGCCAACTCTTGCCGCTTGCCCGATTGGGGGTCTTCCGGAAACCGATTATTTTCGATCATGCCGACCGGTTGTCGATCAGCAGCGCCCTTGCCGCTTTTGCACCTGACGAGGGAATCGATGCCGGCACAGACACCCTAGACATCGGCAACCTGCGGCTCAACCTTGCCGAAAGCGAGTATATCGAGGCAATCGAGACCATCCGCCGCTACATTGCGGCAGGCGACACCTACCAGGTCAATTACACCCTGAAATATCTCTTTGACTTTGCCGGGAAACCGTCCGACCTGTACCGGACGCTGCGGCGAAACCAGACCGTTGCCTATGGGGCTTTTCTGCGGCATGGGGAGCGCCACATCCTTTCCTTTTCGCCGGAGCTTTTTTTCCGCCGCCGGGGAAACAGATGCACGGTACGCCCCATGAAAGGAACCATGCGTCGGGGCCGCACTTCCCTGGAAGATGAAAAAAACAGACATTTTTTGCAGACCGACAGCAAGAACCGCAGTGAAAACGTGATGATCGTTGATTTGCTGCGCAACGATCTGGGCCGGCTGTCAAAACCCGGCACCGTGCGCGTGGCATCCCTTTTTGACGTGGAAACCTATGAAACACTCCATCAAATGACCTCGACCATCACGGGTGAACTTCCTGACAAAGTGCGACTTTACGACCTGTTCAAGGCCCTTTTCCCCTGCGGATCGGTCACCGGCGCCCCGAAAATCAGGACCATGGAGATCATCCGGCAACTGGAACGGGAACCACGGGGCGTCTACACCGGGGCCATCGGCTACATTGCCCCTCACGGAGATGCGGCCTTCAATGTTCCCATCAGAACGATTGTGCTTGACCGGGACCAGGGAGAAATGGGGGTCGGCTCCGGCATTGTCCATGATTCGAACCCGGAAAGCGAATGGCAGGAATGTCAACTGAAGGGGAATTTTCTGAGCCGTCCCCTCCCCCCTTTCCAATTGATAGAAACACTCCTGTGGCGTGCAGGGGAAGGATTCCGTTTTTTTGAAGAGCATCTCGCCCGGCTGGTTGATTCAGCCGCTTATTTTCAGATTCCCTGCAATCCGGAGCAGATTCGGCAATTATTCAGCAGGGAACACAAGAGACTGGAAGTCCTGGGGGGATGTCATCGCTGCCGTTTGCTGCTCAACAAAGACGACGGCGGGCTCAGCCTCACCGCTACCCCATGCGATGAGCCCAAAGGCCTGGAACAGGCGGGCGAGGAGCCGGCACCGCAAGTACGTTTTTCTTCGCAGCAGACGGACTCAGCCGACATCTTTCTCTGCCACAAAACAACCCGGCGGGATCTGTATGACCGTGAACGGCACAAGGCGACGGCGGAAGGATATTACGAGGTTCTTTTCTGCAATGAAAAGGGGGAAGTGACCGAGGGCGCGATCACCTCTGTTTTCGTCCGGCAGGGCGACATCTTCTTCACCCCGCCGGTGGCGTGCGGACTGTTACCCGGCGTGTACAGAAACCATTTTCTGACAAAAACGGGGTTCACCGTCATCGAAAAAATTCTTTTCCCCGAAGATCTGGCCAGGGCCGATGCGGTCTATGTGGCCAATTCGGTGCGGGGCATGGTGCGGGTGCGCATCTGACGGGATGTTGATCCAACCGGCCGGCAAACCCATAATATTTGCATGTAATTGCAACAAGTTGCCTGCACGAAACCCGCAAGACTCCACTCCCCTCCCAATAATTTGTGAAAATTTTCACATGAGTGAATCTTGTGAAAAATGAACAGTTTGTAAATTATGGACACATTGTTCCGTCGTTTTTTGGCCTGTCAACGGGAGGGTTTTACTTTTCAATACTCATTTTGCCGTTTGTGTGAATATTTTGCCCCGGCAGGGCGCAAATCAGGAACTGAAAAGAACAAACTCGGTTTGTTCCATCGCCAGTTCCATATGAAACCTGCTGGTGCCGATGGCAAACGACACCCGGCGGTTGCTCTGGTAATTCATATCGGGCGTGAGGGTAATGGCATTATTGAGCGACAGGGCCTTGGGTTGCCCGCAGTAGGATGTCAGATCAAACTTGCTTTCCACCATGCTCATGGCGCGGCCCATCATTTGGTTGGTCATTTCCCCCATGGTGTCGATGACGTCATTTGAGGTGAATTCCTTGGCCAGATCGCTTTCAGGCAAGCCCATGTTGAGCATGTAGCTCCTGTACAGATCCATGGCGGCCTCCGCCGAAAAATTCATGATGACCAGGCCGTTGTAATCTCCGAAAAACATGACGAAGCTCCCAACCTCGGGCTTCAGACTCACCTGTGGAATGGCTTGGAACGTGGTTGAAAACTTGATGGTTTTCTTCGTGCTTTTTTCCAGAGTTTTCTTGATCGCCTGAGCGAAAATATTTGCGACGATATCGATTGTTTCCTGTTCAACAACCATGTTATCTTTGTCTCCTGTTTTTTTTTGGTGATTTGCTCCGACCAGACTTTCATATTGCCTGATATCCTCTTGCCATGTCAATACTTTTTGCCGGTGACGCCCTGCCGGGTCCAGGTATTGCCGGGTATGCGCCGACATGGCTGATGCCGACTCTTGTGCCGGGATTTTCTCCCGCCGCATCAGGCAATATATTTTTTTCGCGCTATGACGCCTCGGCGTTTCGGCCTTGCGTTTTTGTTTTTCCCGAATGCATCATCTTTATTTTTTGTCGAAAAACATTACATTTCATCTTTTACTCACCCATAAAGGTTACTGAAAGGAATTATGCTTATCAATTGTCAGTCAATCAGCAAGGCCTTCGGCGCCCAGCAGCTTTTCAACGACATCTCCCTCACCTTTTCCAGCGGAGAACGGCTCGGACTCATCGGACCGAACGGATCCGGCAAATCAACCCTGCTGAAAATTCTTGCCGGCCTTGAAACGGCGGACAGCGGTAAAATTATTTACCGGAAAGGCGTCAAGGTCTCCTATCTGGCACAGGAAGACACCTTTGATCCTGATCTTACCGTTGAAAAGGCCCTTTTCCTGGCCGCAGCCGATGAAGCGGACGAAACCGCACGACTTGGCCGGGTGAAAAGAATGATCAGCCAGGTCGAGCTGGGCCAGGGCACGGAACTGGTGGCCAACCTGTCCGGCGGATGGCGAAAAAGACTGGCGATTGCCCGGGCCCTCATCAAAAATCCCGATATTCTCCTGCTGGACGAACCGACCAACCACCTCGATATCCAGGGCATTCTCTGGCTGGAAAAACTCCTCAGCAATCAACAATTTGCGTATGTGGTCATCAGTCATGACAGAACGTTTCTGGAAAATACGACGAACCGCATCGTTGAGATGAACAGGTGCTACCCGGAAGGATTCTTCCGGGTCAACGGCAATTACAGTCGCTTTCTTGTCGAGCGGAATGCCTTTCTCGAGAGTCAGCAACAGTTGCAGGAAGTCCTGGCCAACAAGGTGCGTCGTGAAACCGAGTGGCTCAGCCGGGGTCCCAAGGCGCGCACAACCAAGGCCAGATATCGCATTGACAAGGCACATGATCTGCAAAGCGAGTTCAGCGATGTCCGACGACGCAACTCGGCAGACAAACAATTGCAAATCGACTTTGAGGCAACCGGCCGGAAAACAAAAAAACTTGTCGAGGTAACCGCTGTGGACAAGTCCATGGGGGGACGAACTCTTTTCAGCAATCTCAGTTTTGTGCTTACTCCCGGACGGCGTCTGGGGCTGATGGGCGCAAACGGCAGCGGCAAAACAACCCTGATGAATATTCTTGCCGGCAAAACAGCGCCGGATAACGGTTCCGTTTTCTTCGCCGACGGCGTCCGCGTCGTACTTTTTGACCAGAAACGTGAACAGATCAACCAGGAACAAACCTTGCGCCAGGCCCTTTCCCAGACCGGCGATACAATCATCTACCAGGGCAACCCCATTCATATCGTCGGTTGGGCCAAACGCTTTCTTTTTCAACCGGATCAGCTTGATCAACCGGTCAGCCGGCTTTCAGGCGGTGAGCAGGCCCGCATCCTTATCGCACGGCTCATGCTGCAGCCGGCCGATGTCCTTCTGCTCGATGAGCCCGGCAATGATCTCGACATTCCATCACTCGCCATGCTGGAGGAAAGTCTGCTTGATTTTCCCGGCGCCGTTGTCCTGGTCAGTCACGACCGTTTCTTTCTCGATCATGTCACCAACAAGATCCTTGGTTTTCCGGGTGATGGAAAAACCGTCATGTATGACGACTTCAACCAGTGGCTCAAGGGCCAACAGGCAAATGAATCAGCCCGCAGGCAACAAAATCCCCCAAGAAAAAAAACAGCCGTTCCACGGACAAAAAAACTTACCTATAAGGAGCGACTCGAACTCGAGTCCATCGAAGAGCAAATACTGACCGCCGAAGAAACACTGATACATTGCAGGCAGCAACTGACAAATCCCGCGGTGATGGAAAATGCCGAGGAACTGGCAAAATGGTGCGCCCTACTCCAGCCCGCCCAGGATACTGTTGACCGGCTTTATGCCCGCTGGGAAGAACTTGAATCGCAAAATGAGGGACAATAAAGGGAATATCAATGCCGATATACGAATTTTACTGCAAAAATTGCCATACGATATTTAATTTCCTGTCACGCCGGATCAACACGACGGCCGCGCCGCGCTGTCCGCGCTGCCAAGGACAATTACAGCGCCAACTATCCACCTTCGCCACCATCGGCAAGAGCCGGGAAGGCGACGACGACGTAATGGCCGGCCTCGATGAATCGAAAATGGAAAAAGTGCTCGCCGGTCTTGCCCGGCAGGCCGAAAATATCAACGAGGACGATCCCCGCGGTATGGCGCAGCTGATGCGTCAATTTTCACAACAAACGGGAATTTCTCTCGGCGATGGAATGGAAGAGGCACTGGCAAGGCTGGAGTCGGGTGACGATCCGGACAAAATCGAGGCGGAAATGGGAGATATGCTTGAAGGCGAAGATCCTTTCAGCATTGCCCGCAGGAAAATCGGCTCACGCAGGATTCCTCCGGCGCAGGATGAAACGCTTTATGAACTTTGATAGTCAACAGAGAGGATCGGAAATCGCCCCTGCCTGCTCCGGCCCCTTCTCGTTATGCCGCAGAAAGGAAGCCGAACTACCCGGCGATCGATTTCATCTGTGAATGGGTGTGAATCTGCAGAAATTCCGCCAGAAGTTCCTGGCGCTGGAGAAGGGAAAGCCTGAAATAAATCGGGCTTAACATCAGTATCCGAATTGCTTCACGTTTGCTCATTTTTTCACTCATCATTGAAAAAAACTCTACTTAAAGGCAACAAACCGCTTCTCGTAACTGGACATTTAAAAAAATGAATATATATTCATAACAAACGCGGCAACAAAATCAAGCTTTTTTTTCGCATCCCCGTCCTTTTTATTAGTGCAAAAAAAATCCTCTGGCATGACCTGCTCACCTGACAACAACTCAACGCATCTCCTGTTCGGCGATTATCCCCTTTGCTTTGCCGACTTTGGAGACGAGAGCCATAAAGCCCTTGGGCAAAGGGACATCGCGCTCCTCCAGCAGAATGCCGCAGGCTTTTGCCTTTTTAAGCATTTCTTCATTGCCGTCTTCAATCCCCTCCTGATGATTACAAAGGAAATGCATGCGCAAGGCATCAGTCAATAAAAGACGGAGTTCAGGGGACTCCTCGGCAACTTTTTGCAGTTCATCGGCAATGAGAGCCCTGTTTTCCTCGGCGAAAAACCGGAACCGCTCTTGGGGGTTGGGGGTGCAAAACAAATCATTCATCACGGCACCGGCCAGCATTGCCGGATAGCCGTTTCCTTGCCCGGGATATTTCCGGGTAAATTTTTGCTTCAGATCCTGAAAAAAAATCATTTTGACAACATCAATTCCTTCACGCAGCGAGGGAATAAATCTTCTTTCCACCTGATCAGACATAAAATAAGAACCTCAGCTTTTTTCTGAAAACGGATTTGCAAAAATAGCGCTGTCGCATCGACTTAAAAAATCCCAATGCAGATTTTCCGGGGCGATGTCACGCTGCAAGCGCAGGACCGACACATGAAGATGGGCCGGGACAGCTCCGGAGACAGCGGCAATCATCCCGACAACATCACCCTTTTTCACATCAGCGCCACACTGAACGGCCGGAAGAATATGGGAGTAAACCGTAATGAACTGGTCCACGGCATCGGTTTTCTCCCTGACAAAAACGGAATCAGCAAGAAAATCTTTTGTGATTGCGACAACCTTGCCGGCGCGGAAAAACGGAACTTTTGTTTTTTCGCCAAAGCAATGCAGCCGTTTTTGATGATCACGATAAAAGCGGATATCCACCCCCTCATGAGGCCTGGGCCTTTTACCGTTGCCGGACCACCATTTTTCCGGTTCACCAAATCCCATGCCCGCCAAAAAATGGAATGCAGCAAATCTTCCCCGCAAGTGACCATTTAACCGGGCGAACAGCCTGCCGTATTCATTCATGCCGACCATGAGTCACACCTGTGCGCCGTTGCGGGAAATTTCATATTCCAACGGATTTCCCTATGATGACGTCACGCTTTGGGTCCCAAATTACACGGGCGGAACAAGCTGCCAGTCCGTCATTTTCCAGAAATCCGGTTTATTTTCCGGAAAAACAGACTATCCTTCACCCGCAAACAATGCCGGCAAATCATACCATGCAGGCCATGACCCATCTCGCAAAAAAGAAAAATTTTCACAATTCCCATAGAAATCGAATGATTACAATAAAATCATGTGCAGCCGGCAAGCCCGGAAAAATCATCCTGAAAACCAATGAAGATGATGAAACGTAACAAAAAAATCAAGGAATAAATATTGCACTCTTTTCCCCTAATCGAGTATCTTTTATTTCAATATTAAAATATTTATCAGTCAGGCATACGAATACACCCCAAATTATGCTGGCGGAGGTTGAAAATGGACATGGAACTGACAGAGGCTTCCCACGAAAGAAGAAAACATAAACGGTACCAACTGTCCGACGATATTCTCGTTTTCAACGAAACCACCTTCGGCCAGATTATCAACATAAGCCAGGGCGGCCTCGCTTTCCGTTTCCTGATCAGCAAGGAAATCCAGCAGGATCCTTATTTCCACCTGGGCATCCTGAACAGCTCAAGCGGTTTTTATCTGGAAAACATTCCCTGCAAAACCGTAACCTCAACGGATTCGGCGCCGATTCACCCCACCGGCTCGACCATCGTGCGCCGCAACGGTGTTCAGTTCGGCGAATTATCCAGTGAACAAAGAAAAAAGATTGAAGATTTCCTGGCAGCAAACATTGATGCATCCCCTCCGCATCAAGAAACAGCTCATTAGACACACCCTTTTCACAACCCTTAACAAGCTAAGAATCTCTTGATACTCAAACTTTGTCTGGCAGCAGGGATTGCTATTCTGGTATCAGCTCTTTGCAGTATTTGCGAAGCAGTTCTTTACTCCGTCCCGGTTTCCCATATAGAAATTCTTGCCAGAAACAATCGTCTCTCCGGGAAACTGCTGAAAAAGTTCAAAGACAACATCCAGCAGCCCATCACCGCCATCCTGACGTTGAACACCATTGCCAACACCATGGGGGCCGCCATTGCCGGCGCCTCGGCAGCGGCCGTTTTCGGCGACAAATACCTGGCCTGGTTTTCCGCTCTCTTCACCCTCGTGATCCTCATTTTTTCCGAGATCCTGCCGAAAACAGTAGGCGTTATCTATTGCAAAAAACTTGCACCCTGGATCGCCGTTCCATTGGCAGGATTGATCAAGGCGCTTACTCCCATTGTCTGGGTCATCCACCATGCCACCAGACTGATCCCCGGCTACAACCAAAAAGCTGAAATTTCCGCGGAAGAAATCCGGGCAATGGCCATTCTCAGCAGAAAATCCGGCATCCTCGACCTGCAGCAGGAAGGCATCATCAAAAATATCATCGACCTGAAAAACAGAACCGTCCGCCAGGCCATGACCCCGCGCACCGTCACATTTACCCTGGAAAAACACATGACGATTGCCGAAGCAAAACGCAGAAGCGAGGAGTGGAACCGCCACAGCCGCGTCCCGGTTTACAACAGAAATCCCAATGACATTGTCGGCATTGTCCTGCGCAAAGATGTGCTGCTCGGCATCGTCGAGGGGAAGGAAAACAAAACCCTCGCCTCACTTATAAAACCAGCGCATTTCGTGCCGGAAACAGCCCCGCTTAACACCATACTGCTCCAGTTTTTCGAACGACGGCAGCATCTTTTCTGTGTGGTTGACGAATACGGCGGCATGACCGGCGTCATCAGCCTGGAAGATATCATTGAAGAAATTGTCGGCCAGGAGATATTGGACGAATCGGATCATCCCTCAAAAACCATGCGCGACATCGCCCGCGACAAAAGCAAACTTCGCTTTCCCGGAAAAAAACCGCCGCAAAACGATTGATCCTCGAACAGGATTTTTTTCAAAAGAAACGTCCACCGGGGGACTCGGAACCGCAACGATACAAGGCGAAAACCGATGAGTCCGCGCCAACTCACGCACCAGGCCATCGCTAAAAAATAACCAGCAGATACCCCAGCAGTGTCCCCAGCAGCAGCACGTGAATGACAAAAAAACTCTTCAGATCAACCAGTCCTTCAAAGGGTCCGAGACAATAGCGCCAGACAATGTACCCTCCGGCAATGGAACCGTTCATCATAAAAAAGGCGGAAAGCACCTGAACCGGGAACTCAGGAATAGCAAAGGAAAATTTTTCCAGAAACAACATACCGAACTGGCGACCGAATGTCGGCACAAAATCGCCGATACCCTCGGCAAAATGCGCCATTCGATACACCAATTCGCCGGTGAAGGCCATGGGGATGAGAATGGGCACCATGGGAGACAGACGGCCGACAATCGGATCCGTTTCCGTCACCCCGAAAAGCCGGTTGCCGATTTTGATAATCACCAGCACCACGACTATGCAGACAAGCAGCAGAATACTGAAAAGCAGGGGTCCCGTCAAACCCCATGAAGCAAATATTTCACTGTATGCAGGCTTGTCCCAGATGAAACGGGCGAACTGGGAGCCGATGAGAAACGGCACCGTATACATGCAGGTTATATACCTGCCGGCATTCCAGATAAGTTCGTTGTAGGGATTGCGAAAAAGAAACTGCGGTGAATCGCGGTCGCACAGGGGAAGACAGTGCCCGCAGACAAGACAGTGAAGATTATTCCGCACCGAAACAGCTCCGAGATAAACCGGGCATCCCCGGCGGCCGTCTATCCCTTTTTTACAAGCAAAGGTGTCACATCCCCGGCATTTTTCATGATCCGCGCGAAATTCGGTGATGGAGATCGTTGCCGCGGCGCCGCTTATTCTTCCCAGCGGGCAGAGATGACGGCACCACGCCTGCCCGGGAAAAAGAACCGCCATGACAGCGGCCCCGGCGACTATAGTCAGGACCAGATAGGATGTCCCGGCCGGCCACTCATTCAAACCGGCCACGGTTTCAAACCAGATAATCAGGGCAAGCAGGGAGACGGAACAATAAACCCCGTATTTCTGCAGCAATCTCGGCACTTTGATGGCAAATGTCCAGCCCCTTCTCTGCAGAAAGACACCAAGCCCCGGGAACGGGCAGATGCCACACCACATGCGACCGACAAAAAACCAGGAAAGAACGATGGCCGGCCAAAGGATTCCCCAGGTAAGAAAAACGGAAATATTGCGTTCAGGATCCTGGGGGCCGAAAAATCCGGATACCAATACAAAAACAAAAAGCAGGTCGGCGGCGGTCCGCAATTGGGCGTAATGATGCCGGGCGGCAAGAAATCTCCTGAAGGACGGGAAAATACGAAAAAGATCGAGCTGTTGCCCGTCATCAAAGGAAATAAGACTTTTCAGCGCCTTGGTCCACCAGGTCATTGCCGTGCCCAGTTCGTCTTCATGATTTCCCTAGCCGACAGCGTCCAAAATAACGTTTACCTGAAATTCCTGGTTATCCCTGATGACCTTTAACGTCACCTCGTCGCCGACCTGATGCCGATCCAGCTCGCGGCGCAGGTCATCAATTCCGGTTACGGGATTCCCGTTGACCCCGACAATTATATCACCCAGATAAAGTTCACCATCGACTCGCCTGACGCCGCGCAAGCCGGCTTTGTCGGCGGAACTGCCCTTTTCCACCTGAACAACGAGAACCCCCTCAATACCGAAACGATCCACCAGTCGCTCATTTCCCACGGAAATACCGAGGCCGGGCCGGATAAGTCGACCATGCTTGATAAGTTCCGTCACCACCCGGTTCACCTCATCCACCGGTACGGCAAAACCGATACCCGCATTGACGCCGTCCGGACTGTAGATGGCGGTATTGACACCAATCAGCCTGCCGGCGCTGTCAAGCAGAGGCCCGCCTGAATTTCCCGGATTAATGGCGGCATCGGTCTGAATCACATCGTGAATGGTCATCCCGTTGGCCGACTTTATTTCCCGCCCCAGGGCACTGACGATACCGGCGGTGATGGTTTGATCAAGACCAAAAGGGTTGCCGATGGCAAAAACCTTCTGCCCCACCAGCAGGCCGGCGGATTCGCCGACGGAAATGGGTTTCAGGCTTGCCGCAGGCGCGGAAATCTTGAGAACGGCAATATCTTTATCAACCGAAGCCCCGACAAGCGCCGCTTTCCAGGTGCTGTTGTCGGCCAGCGTCACCTGTACCTGGCTGGCGTCTTCGATGACATGGTAATTAGTGACGATCCGTCCATCGCTGTCCCAGACAAACCCCGAGCCGGTACCTTTCGGTATTTCGTAGATGTTCAAACTGAACAGGTTGCGACGCAATTCAATGCTGGTGATATAAACCACGGACGGCGATGTTGCCTGAAAAACATCAATGGTGTTTTGTTCATCGGCAGCCAGATCGCCCCTGGCGGTAATCGCCCTGGGGACGGCTTCCGGACTGTTGAGGGCACCCTCCTGCCTGACGAAGAAAAACCAGATAATGATTAATGCCGCCAGGAAGTAAAGGAACGACGTATTTTTGTAACGGGGCACAGTGCTCATGATGTGATGAGGTGTTTAAATATCAAGAAAAAATTTAGCAATGGAAAAATAGGCGATGACGCCGAATATATCGATAGTCGTGGTAACAAAAGGACCGGTGGCCACCGCGGCGTCAACATCAAGTTTTTTTAAAATAAGCGGCACGCAGGAGCCGACTGTTGCGGCCAGGGCCATGGAAAACATGACGGAAAAACCGACAACCAAACCGAGTTGCACAGGGTCTCTATAAGTAAAAAAGGCAAGCACGCCAAGAATGAGTCCGTAAAAAAAACCAAGTATAATCCCGACACGCATTTCCTTCAAAATGACCTTGCCCAGTTCCTGCATATTGATACGGCCGGTGGCGATACCCCGCACGACAATGGTGCTCGACTGGGTGCCGATATTGCCTCCCATGCCCATGACAATGGGAATAAAGGCGGCCAGGGCAAGCACCTTTTGCAGCTCCTCATGAAAAAGGGTAATGATCATCGCCGACACGATACCGCCGATCCAGCTGGCAAAAAGCCAGGGTGCCCGAGTGAAGGCATTGGAGAAGGTCGACTTCAGCAAAATCTCCCGGTCCTTACCGGCACCGGCCATCTGCAGGAAGTCTTCGGTGGCCTCCTCGCGGATAACATCGATGATATCATCCACCGTAACGATACCGACAAGCCGGTAGGAAGCATCGACAACCGGGATGGCCAGAATATTATACTGGGAAACGATATGGGCCGTTTCCTCCTGATCCGTATCAGTGGTGACGGAGATGACATTGGGATTCATGATGTTTTTGAGCTGGCGGTAGGGAGGATGAGTCAGCAGCTCCCGCAGGGACAGGACCCCTGCCAGCTTTCCCTCGTCACCGTGAGTGATATAGAGATAAAAGGCCATCTCCATCTCCTCACTGCGCTGCTGCACCTTCAGGATGGCGTCGCCGACGCTCAGTTCCCCGTCCAGGGCCATGAAATCAGGCGACATGAGACCACCCGCTGTTTCCGGGTGGTACTGCATGAGCTCTTCGACCTCTTCCCGATCCGCCTTGCCCATGTATTTGCGGATTTCCCCGGCAACCTCTTCCGGCAAGGCTTCCAGCAGGTCGGCCACATCATCCGAGGCCATTTCCTTGATGACCGCCACCATGAACTTGGGGGAAAGATTATGGACAAGCTCGAGCATGAGGGCGCGGTCAAGTTCGCTTAAGAACTCGCCAACCACGCTGGTCTGGGCAATGACATTAAAAACGTGAGTCCGCTCTTCAACGGTCAGATGACGAAAAACCCAGGCAACATCGGCAGGATGGGTTTTGTTCAGCAGTCTCATCAAGCGGTCCACGGCATTGCGCCTGTTCAAGCGCCGGATGGTGTCAAGCAGCACCATTCCTTCCCTGCCGATCAGCTCTTTTTTGACCTTTCCTTTCATAAGACCCTGTCCTGATTAAACCGGATATTGCAAAGCAAATGACTGCCCGTGTTCACGGGGCGACAATCTGCAATGACAAAAACGACGAATTATAATTTTATTCCCAGGGACGTCAACGGCTAAAACAACTAATCCTTATCCTTCTTCAGCCACTGCCTGACAAGTTCACCGGCCTTCCGCGGATCACTTTCCGCAATCTTGCTTATTTCCCGCTGATCGGCCCGGATGTCGTTCTCCGCCGAATATTGCTCTTCAAAATGCTCCTGTTCGTCGCCATCCCGGCTTTCTTCCAATCTCTCCGCCATTTTCTTCTGCGCCCGGCGAACGGCGGCAAGGGCATCCAGCCTCTTTTTATCAAAGAGAAAGGCGAAAAAAGGCCGCACGGCAAAAACAAAAAACAGCACAAGCAGAAAAAGGACGACCAAAGGCAACGCCAGCAACTCGACAATCTTAATCAGGGTATCTATGTTTTCCATATGAAAAAGATTCTGTTCGGCATCACCAAACTTATGTTGAGTAAAAGTTGATTTAAGGTAAAATAAAGGAAGTTTTATTTCGTATACCATGCAAACTTACAGACTTCCACCGCTCTTTTGCACACCCTGACCGATTTCAACCTCGGCGGAGGATATATGCAGGTCATTCGCAATAAAGTTCTGCAGTGTTTATACAAGTTTTCCGGTGATGATGCAAAGCTCATTCACGAACTTGACGAGATCATCAAGGAACACGGAAACCTTGCATTCCCCGTCATTTTCCATGTGCTTACCCACCTTGACCTGCCCCAGGCGGAGGCTGAAACCGCATGGCGGGATATTTGCGCCCATCGGGAAAAAATGTCCGCCCTGCTTGAACACAACGTCAACCTGCGCACCGCCATCTGTGATTATTTCTGCTCGATTCACAAATCGCTGAAAAACCCCAAGGTTGTCGAGATCCATGTTTTTGAGTCCACCTTGAACAGTGTCAAATACGACAGGATGACGGGTCTTTACAACCGCGCCTATTTTGACGAATCAATTATCCGGGAAGTGGCGCGAGCCAAAAGGTATGACACCGATCTGTCCATTCTTTTTCTTGATCTCGACGATTTCAAAACCGTCAACGACACCCATGGACATCCCGCCGGTGATCATGTCCTGAAAGAAATTTCCCAGGCCATAATCCATGCCGTCAGAACAGAGGATATCGCCGCCCGTTACGGCGGTGAGGAAATCGTCATCATTCTGCCGGAAACAAGCAAGACAACCGCCCTTATCCTGGCGGAAAGAATTCGCGCTCTTATTGAAAATCTCCAGCTGCAATTTGACGGTAAAAACATCGGCCTCACCATAAGCGGCGGCGTGGCAAGTTTTCCCATCGACGCGGCAGGGACAAGCGATCTGGTCATCTTTGCCGACCGAGCACTTTTACAGGCAAAGGCGGCGGGAAAAAATACCATCCAGGCCTATTCCCCCAACAAGCGACGCTTTATGCGCATTGATTTTTTCGCCACAATCCTGGTCAAACAGATACGCATGAGCAAATCATCAACTCCGGTAGCGGCCAATGCAAAAAACCTGAGCCTGACAGGTATTCTATTTGAATCACGGACTGCTTTCGACATCGGCAGCAAGATCCAGCTGCAGATTCCCTTTGACGAGTTCAATGAAACGCTTCTTATCCTCGGCACGGTGGTCAGGATTGAAATATTCGACAACAACCTGTTCGATATCGGGGTCTCCTTTCTGGAAATGGATCACACCAGCAAAAATGAAATTTCCCGTTATCTCCTGAAGCAACTGGGCAGAAATCAGCCTGATTAAAACAGACGGATTTCTTTTTACCGGGTCTTGCCGAATGAACCAGAGAATCAAACATTTTTTCCAGATAACCGACGACACCAGGACTATCTGGAGCCTGCGGGAGCGTGATCTCCCCCTGCTGAAACGGGTTATCCTCCGTTTGTACAAAATAATTTTCATTGCCGCAGGATCACCGTTCAACAAACAGCTTACAAACTACGCCTCGGCTCTTTCCTTTACCTTTCTCCTGTCACTTGTTCCGATGCTTGCCATGATCTTTTCCATTGCCAAAGGGTTCGGCATCCAGGAAAAAGTGGAACCGCTGCTGATGGGAAAAGCAATGGGTGGGGAAATCGCCGCCGACCTGATTCCAAAAATAATTGAATATGTCAACAACACCAATGTGACGGCCCTGGGCACCATCGGCCTGGTGTTCATTGTCTCCACGTCAATCTCCCTGCTCGGACAGATCGAAAACGCATTCAACAGAATATGGCTGGTTACGAAACCACGCTCCTTGATCAGAAAAGCAAGCGATTATCTGTCGCTGCTCATCCTCAGCCCTCTTCTGCTGGCCGTAACCCTGGGCCTGTCAACCACCCTGCAGAGCCACGCACTTCTTCAGAAGCTGCTTGCAATCGGCCTCTTTGCCGGGGCCATGAAACTGTTTCTGCTTTCGCTGCCCTGGATATCGAGCGTTGTTGTCATTACCCTGCTTTATATGATAATCCCCAACACAAACGTCAGACTTCTTCCCGCCCTGACGGCAGGAACGATCGCGGGCATTCTCTGGCAGCTCAGCCAGATTCTTTTCATCAGCTTCCAGATCGGGGTGGCCCGTTACAATGCCATTTACGGCACCTTTGCCTCCGTGCCCATCTTCATGATCTGGTTGCAGGCAAGCTGGATCATCATCCTCGTCGGCGGAATAATCAATTTCGCCTGCCAAAGAGCGGGGAAATTTCATCCCCTTGAATTTGCGACAACCATCCCCTTTGCCGGCAAGGAAAAAATCTGCCTGGCGGTGCTCATCGCCATCTGCCGTAAGTTTGACAAGGGAAAAGGGGCATCAAGCCCAGCGGAAATAAGTGACCAGCTGGGAATTTCCGAACACTTTGTGCGGAACGGCATCCATCGACTGCTGCAGATCGACAAAATACTGGCCGTTAATGCTGAAGCGGGAGATTTTTTCGTGCCGGCAAAATCAACGGAGGAGCTGAAAATCGCAGACTATTTTCTTGATGTGAGAGGAGTTGAAACGGACAGGTTGGAATTCCGTGACGAAGAAATCAACACGACCATCCGCAACATCCTGGAGACGCGCAGCCGGGCCTTGCATGTTCAGTTTGACGGCAGGAGGATGACCACGGAAAAAAGCAATGAGGAGTCGGAAGCCGGGAGTCAGGAGTCGAAATAAGCACATTTCCTTTCTCTCCCGCCCTCCGGCTTCCTCAACGAAGCCGAACAAAAATCAGCCTTACGGCTTAAAGCTGCCGACCTTGCGTTTCCGCAGACGGATCGAGGCCGGCGTCACCTCAACCAGCTCGTCATCATTGATATAGGCGATGCACTCTTCAAGGCTCATCTGTCGGGGCGGTGTCAGGATGACCGCTTCATCCGAACCGGAGGCCCGCATATTGGTCAGCTTCTTGCCCTTGGCCGGATTGACCACCATATCCACCGGCCGGCTGTTTTCTCCCACTATCTGCCCGGCATACACATCCAAGCCCGGCCCGAGAAAAAGGCGGCCCCTTTCCTGCAGGTTGAAAAGGGCGTAGGCAACGGTGGTACTTGTTTCCTTTACCACCAGCACCCCGTTCACCCGGTTGACGATATCGCCGGCATAAGGTCCGTATTCGGCAAAGACATAATTCATGATGCCCATGCCCTTGGTATCGGTCATGAACTGGGATCGGAAACCGAGCAGGCCGCGGGTGGGAATCTTATAAACCAGCTTGACCATATTGTTTTCATTGCGCATTTCCAGCATCTGGCCTTTCAGCTTGCCGAGCTTCTCAATGACCACCCCCTGGTACTGCTCGTCCACATCAATGGTCAGCTCCTCATAGGGTTCAAGCTGCTTTCCGTTTTCCTCCTTCATGATGACCTGCGGCCTGGTCACCTGAAATTCGTAGCCTTCGCGTCGCATCTTTTCAATCAGAATGGAGAGATGCAGCTCACCCCGGCCGGAAACTTTGTAGCCGACGCCATCAGTGAGCGGCTCAACCCGCAGGGCGACATCGGCCAGGGTTTCACGGGAAAGGCGCTCCTCGATATGCCGGGAGGTGACAAATTTGCCTTCCTTGCCGGCAAAGGGCGAATCATTGGGCACGAAATTCATGGAAAGGGTAGGCGGGTCGATATCAATCAACGGTAACGGCTGCGGGTTGAGGGGATCGGTGAAGGTCACACCCACGGTCACATCATCCATGCCGGCCACCGCGACAATCTCTCCGGTAGTTGCCTCGGTTACCGCAACCTTTTCATTGACTTCAAAGCGAAAAATCTTGGAAATTCGGATGGGAGAAATCGAACCATCCCGCCGGGCCACGGCAATGTCCTTGTTGATTTTCAGAGTACCGTTGACCACCTTGCCGATGCCGAGTCTGCCGAGATAGGGTGAGTAATCAATGGTATTGACCTGCATCTGCAGCGGTGCGTCGTTGCTGCCGGAAGGCGCGGGGATGGAAGAGACGATCAGTTCCGAAATAGGGTCCATGTTGTTGTTTGCTTCCCCCAGGGACCGCAGGGCAAAACCCTGCTTGGCGGAGGCATACACCACAGGGAAATCAAGCAGCTCATCCGGAGCGTTCAGCTTGACGAAAAGATCGAATACCTGGTCCACCGCCCAGTCACAGCGGGCAGCGGGTTTATCGATTTTATTGATCACCACGATGATCGGCAGATGATTGGCCAGCGCCTTTTTCAGAACAAAATAGGTCTGGGGCATGGGGCCTTCCTGGGCATCAACCAGCAGGAGACAGCCGTCCGCCATGCGCAGTACCCGCTCCACCTGACCGCCGAAATCGGCATGCCCCGGGGTGTCGATGATATTGATCCAATAGTCCTTGTAATTATATGAACCGTTTTTCGAGGCAATGGTAATACCACGCTCCCGTTCAAGGTCCATGGAGTCCATCAACCGTTCGGCCACTGCCTGATTTTCGCGGAACATGCCGCTTTGCTGAAAAAGCTGATCAACCAGGGTCGTCTTGCCGTGGTCGACATGGGCTATGATAGCTACATTCCTGATTTTTGACTGGTCCATATTTTATTCACAATGTCTTTATAAAAGGGGTATTGGTCGTACAGCGAATCTTTTACCCCATAAATCCGCCAAAAAATTTGATATAATAAACGACATTTGCGCTACTGACAACAGCAAAATGGCTTACCAACCGGCCAATCCGGCAAAAAAACAAGCCAATCATCTTGATTTCCCTTGACATGCCGCGGAGTTCGAATGCTATAATTTTTTTAAGCCGTTGCAAGAAACGGCTCTCGCAGGAAGTGGCTGTGGCGAATTGGTGAGAAGCGGAAGGGTTATTTCGCCGCAGCCCCTCACTTCAGTTACGGGGTGTTTTTCATGAGCAATGAGCAGGATTTCAACTGGGTCTTTGACCGTGATTACTGCGGACGCATCCTGCAAGGTGAATACAGCAACAATCTCAAAAAACGGGTGGCTCAATCCATCCGGCTCTTCCGCGGTTGCAACGTCACCGCCAACCCGGCCATGCCGTACATTTCCGCCTGGCGGGAAAACGAGGACCATGCCATCTGGTACGAATTCGTCGGTAACCGGCTGCTGCAGCTTCTGCGATGTTCTTCCTGCGAGATGGCGGAAATCTTTCGCGACAGCGTGGTGCAGCGCTGTTCCTATCACTATGCCGCCGGCAAGGGGAAAATAGAAAAGAAAATCCTGGCTCGCACCGAACTTGCGCACATTCAGGGCGAACTTCGCGACGAAGGCAAGAAAACCGGCACGGTGGAAGCAATCTATAAGGTTGCATTGCAAAACCAGGGAAACTTCTGGCTGAAAGACCAGGCTTCGGTGGAATCCTATCCCGATGACCACATCTGTCTTTCATTCGGCGCCTTGATCGACGTAACAAAGGAAATGGAGGCAAACGAACAGCATCGCCTTGAAGAAGAAAATTTGCGCCGTGGCCACGCAGCTCTCCAGCGCAAGCTGGAAAAACAAAGCAAGGAACTGTGGAAAATGCAGCTTGAAATGATCTACCGCCTGGCCAAAGCCGCTCATTTGCGGGACAAGAGCACGGGACCGCACATCACCAAAATGAGCCATTACTGCGATATCCTTTCCGAAGCGGCGGGATTAAACGAAACGGAACGGGAACTGCTTTTCCATGCCGTGGCCATGCACGATGTTGGGAAAATCGGCATTGCCGAAGCTCTCCTGCAGAAACCGGATCAGTTGAGCCCACAGGAATTTGCAATCATGAAGACCCATAGCGTCATCGGCGCCAAACTCCTTTCCGGCAATGATGCACCGCTGCTGAAGATGGCCAAAGGCATTGCCCTCACCCATCATGAACGATGGGACGGCAGCGGCTACCCAAAGGGTCTCAGCCGTGAGGAAATCCCTCTCGCCGGCCGCATTGCCGCCATCTGCGATGTCTTTGACGCCCTCACCTCGCAACGGCCCTATAAACACGCCTGGAATACCGACGAGGCATTCTCCGAGGTTGCCAAAGGCAAAGGCAACCAGTTTGACCCTGAGCTCGTCGATCATTTTCTCGCCAGGAAAAACGAGATCGCGATTATCAAACAACGTTTTTCCCCTTCAAACGATGACCCATCGATGTCCTTGACCTGAAACAGTTTTTTTCTGACTCCGTAAAACTTTCCCCCAAACGTCTTTTTGTGCCGAAATATTTTATTGTTACTATTTTATTCAGTGATATAATAAAACATCAATATTCTTTCTTAGTTGCTACGCTTCTACGAATAGTTACTACTCCGTGGTATCGTTATTCTTTTTCGCAAAAATCCTCATTTCACAAAAGGACCGGCAATGAAATTTGCAGACATAAAAATCGGCATCAAGATTATCGGCGGTTATCTGGCGATCTGCCTTATTATCTTTCTTACCGGACTTGTCGGATATCAAGGAATGAACAGTGAGAAAAAAGCCGCCTCCGTTGTTGATGCGGGCCTTGAAATGATGCTCGCCGTGCGCACCGACATGCAGATGATCATGGAACTGCTCGCATCTTCTTCAGTGGAAGAACTTGAGGGGGCCTGGCAAGAGCACCTGCTCGCGGTTGAAGACTTCAAGCTCTTCCTGACGGGAATCCGTCAGGGCGCGGAAACGGAGATGGGCATTGTCTATCCCGCCGATGATCCGCAATTGCTGGAAAAAGTAGCGGCGGCGGACAAACTCCACAACGACCACTTCCTGCCGGCAATCGAGAAAATCTACTCGCTGACAAAAAAGGATTTCGAACTGGCGGAAAGGCATGAGACTGCAATGACCCGGTTTGAAAAAGATTTTGACGCAATCATCGCTCTTGCCGAAGCCCTTGAAGTAAAAATCAAGGAAAGAATCAACAGCAAACTGGCAGCCGGTGACAGTGCCCAAGCGATCATCGACACGGAAAACTCCTGGGCCGACATGGCCATGGAAATAAAAACAACCCTGGCCATGAGCAGAATCGCCATTGAGGAATACGCCCAGTCTTTTGATGCGGCTGCCCTGCCGCAAATCGAAACGGAATACCGAAAGGAGATCGCCCGGTTCGATACCTGGGTGAAAGCGCTGCTGCAGGGCGGGGAAACGGAAATGGGAAAAATCGCGCCCGTGGATGTCCCGGAACTGAAAAAACTGGTGGAACAAATTGATCAGTTTCATGATACGCAATTTGCGAAAAACGGCGAAGCAATCCTCCCTCTGCAAAAAGAAATGACGCAGGCCGCGGCTGAACGAAACATCCTGGACAGTGAAATTGACGAATACGGCGAAAAAATAATGTGATTACCACTAAGTTTCAGTTTTTTAATT
>AMWB02045462.1_pt2 | contig 67919 bp, 57 predicted proteins | sample 200311 | NCBI WGS metagenome assembly AMWB02 (sample SAMN02737377, study PRJNA173069) | bioreactor metagenome | biome: anode biofilm in microbial fuel cells | place: USA: California | collected 2010-12-16 | reverse complement strand
GGCCCACGCGATCGCCGCCCCGATCTTCAGCCATGAAGGACGGCCGCTGGCCGCCCTCGTCATCGCGGGGCCTGCCGTGCGCATCACCCCCGCGTTTTTCAAAGAGGCGATCGGCCCGCTGAAGCGGACCGCGGCGAAAATATCGGAACGCCTCTACGCCTGACCGGCAGTTGACCGATCGGTTTCGAAGTCCATCACGAAGCGGATCTCGCCCATTTCCTGGGTGATGACCGCCTTCGGGTATCTCTTGTGAAAGATGTGCCGCATGCCCGCGTTCTGGGCCAGAACGGTCGCCGTGAAGCCGGTGAAGCCGTTCTTGCGCGCGATCGCTTCGATCTTCTCCAGAAGATCGCTTGCGACGCCCATTCCCTGAAAATCCTCCCGGACCACGAAAGCGATCTCGGCGCGTCCGTCCGCCTCTTCCACATAAGTTCCGATCGCCATGATCTCTTTGTTGCCCCGGTTCTGAACCAGGCCGATGAGCGACATGTTTCTGCGGTAATCGAGGCCGGCCCAGTGTTCCTGGGCCATTTTATGTGAAAAGACATTGATCTTCCGGAAAAACCGGAGATAGATGGTGTCTTCCTCGAGGGAGTAGAAAAAATTGCGGTAAGCGATCTCGTCGGAGGGCAGCAGCGGGCGGACGGTCATGAGCCGGCCGTTTTTCAACATCTTCCGGCTTTTGTAATCCTCGAGGAACATGAGATCCTCGGACCGGGGCGGCAGCTGGTCGGCGAAGATGTAATGGCTCTGCTTGGCCGATTCGATCAGCGCCTCGCGAAAGTCGGGATGGGCGATCTGCGCCAGCTCGACGGCGCGCTGATTGATGCTTTTTCCGCGCAGCTGGGCGATGCCGTGCTCGGTGACCACGAAGTTGACGTCGGAGCGCAGACTCGCCAGGCCGGCGCCCTCGCTCAGCCGGCCCACGATCCGCGAGACCGTCCCATCGATGGCCGTCGACGGCAGGGCGATGATGGAAAGCCCGCCGCGGGAAAGGGCCGCCCCCCGGATGAAATTGGCCTGGTCGCCGGTGCCGCTGAAAAAGAGCCTGCCGACCGAATCGGAGCACGCCTGGCCGGTCAGGTCGACCTCGAGGGCGGAGGTGATCGAGATGAAATTGTCGTTGCGGCCGATGACGCTGGGGTTGTTGATGAAATCGGCCGTGCCGAAATAGAAGGTGGGGTTGTTGTCGATGTAGTCGTAGCTCTTTTGCGACCCCATGCAGAAGGTCGCGACGGCGCGGTCTTTCAGAAAGTTTTTTCGGCGGTTGGTGATGACGCCTTTTTCGAACAGCGGGATCAGCTGATCCGAAATCATGTGGGTGTGGAGGCCCAGGTCGTTTTTTTCGTCCAGAAATTCAAGAATGGCATAGGGCATCTGGCCGTATCCCACCTGGATGGTGGAGGCGTCGTCGATCAGCTCCGAGACGTAGCGGGCGATCCGGCGGGCGGTCTCGATCTCGGTGACCTCGATGGTGTTTTCGAAAAGCGGCTCCGCGAAGGGAACGAGGTAATCGATATCCTTGATATGGATGAAGCTGTCGCCGTGGGTCCTGGGCATCTTCGGATTGATCTGGGCGATCACCCGGGGAGACTGGCGCACCGCCTCGCGGGTGACATCCACCGACACCCCGAGGCTGGCCAGGCCGAAACGGTCGGGCGGGGTGATCTGGATGAGGGCCGCGTCGAGGCCGATCTGCCGGCTTCGAAAGAGCTTGGGAATCTCGGAGAGATACGTGGGAATATAATCGATTTTGCCTTCGAACGCGGCCTTTCGCATCGGCATCGTAACGAAGAAGAGCTTCAGCTGGAACCGCCGCAGGAAGTCCTCGTCGCCGAGATACTGGTTCAAGGTAAACGACAGCATCTGAAAGAGCATGATATCCTGGAGATCCGGATCCTTCACCATGGCATGAATCAGATGCCGCGGCTCGCCGCACCCCGAACCGATAAAAACCCTGCTTCCGTTCTTGAGGTGCGAAACCGCCTCCTCGGCCGTAACGATCTTCTTCCGGAACGCATCCGGAATAATTTCCGTCATGTCCATAAAACCTCGTTTTTCTCTACTGAGTCAGCGATTTATCGTGTATAATAAAGATATTTTGCCATCCGATGTCAAACACAAAGATGGCCCAAGGACATACCGGCGGCAATTCCGTGGGCCTGGACCGAAACCGGCCCCGGAAGTCGGTAAGAAAGGAGCGTCTCGCGATGAACATATTCTATGTCGATGGCGATTTTGTCGCCGAAGATCAGGCCGTCGTACCGGTGACCGACATGGGGCTGCTTCGGGGATACGGCGTCTTCGACTTCATGCGCACCTACGGCAGGCGCCCTTTTTACCTTGAGGACCATGTCCGGCGCCTCGAAAACTCGGCCCGACTGATCGGCCTGCCCGTGCCGCGCACCCGCGGTGAAATCATGGACATCACCCTGGAAACCATTGCCCGGAACGGTCTGGCCGACGCCAACGTCCGAATCGTGGTCACCGGCGGCGTCAGCCCGGACGGCATCACGCCCGGCGGCAGCGGAGCGCTCCTGGTTCTCGTGACCCCGCTGCATCCGTGCCCGCTTGAATGGTACCGGGACGGGGCCGGGGCCGTCACCGCCCATGATGAACGCTATATCCCCGGCGCCAAGACCACCAACTACATCCCCGCCATCCTGGCGATGCGCCGGGCGCGGCGGCTAAACGCCGTCGAATCCGTCTATGTCGATCGGTACGGCCGCCTTCTGGAAGGCACGACCAGCAATTTCTTCGCCGTGATCGACGGCCGGCTGACGACGCCCGGCGTCGCCATCCTGCCCGGAATCACCCGGCAGGTCGTGCTGACCCTGGCGCGGGATGAATACGACGTGGAGATTCGCGACATTCATATCGACGAGATGCGCCTGATGGATGAAATCTTCCTTACCGCCTCCAACAAGGAGATCGTCCCCGTCGTCCGCATCGACGGCCTTGCGGTGGGCGACGGCACGCCCGGCCCCGCAACCCGACGGATCATGGCCCTGTTCGCCGCCCACACCCGTGCCTACGGCGAAGGAAAAACGCCGTGACCGCGCATCAGTTATGGGCCGACATCGACCTTGCGGCCATCGATCACAACCTGAAGGCGCTCAGGAAGCTGACGGGGCCGGCGGTACGGATGCTCGCCGCCGTCAAGGCCAATGCCTACGGTCACGGTCTCGTCCCGGTGGCCCGGCGGGTCGCGGCGAGCGGCGCCGATATGCTGGGGGTGGCCCGCATCGATGAGGGAATCGAACTGCGGGCATCAGGGATCGAGGTCCCCATCCTGATTTTCGGATATACGCCGCCGGCGGCGACTGGAGAGCTGCTGAAGTATAGCCTCACGCCCACCGTATCCTCCCATGCCACGGCAGACGCCATGTCGACGGCGGCCGTCGCGGCCGGAAAACGCCTTGCCGTTCACATCAAGGTCGATACGGGGATGGGAAGGATCGGCCTGCTGCCGGCATCGCTTCAGCCCCCCGGCGGGCCGGACGCCGCAGCTGTTATCGAACGGATCGTCCGCCTCGAAGGTCTGATTCCCGAAGGCATCTACACCCACTTCGCCGCGTCCGACAGCCGGGACAAAACCAGTGCCTCGCGACAGTTTGCACGGTTCATGGAACTTCTCGCCGTCCTGGCGGCAAAAGGCGTCACCTTCCCCCTGCGCCACGCGGCCAACAGCGGCGCCCTCATCGACATGCCCGAGACGCATCTCGACATGGTACGGCCCGGCATCGCCGTCTACGGCCTTTATCCTTCGGACGAGATCGACAAAAGCCGCATCCGCCTCATCCCCGCCATGGCCCTGAAAGCCAAGATCGCCCAGGTCAAGGCCGTGGCGGCGGGCTTTCAGGTGAGCTACGGCAGCACCTACACCACCCACCGCCCCACCGTCATCGCGACCGTGCCGGTCGGCTACGCGGACGGGTACCGCCGCCTCTTATCCTCCCGCGGCGTCATGCTGGCCGGCGGCCGACGGGTGCCGGTCGTCGGCCGGGTATGCATGGACCTTGCCATGATCGACGTGGGCGAGGTTCCGAACGTACAGGCCGGGGACGAGGTGGTCGTCCTGGGCGCCCAGGGGGACGCGTTCATTTCAGCCGACGAGATGGCCGGATGGCTGGATACCATCAACTACGAGGTGGTGTCGACGGTCATGGCAAGGGTGCCCAGGGTTTACACCAAGGGATAGTCTCGTTTGTCGACCAGTATTCCAGAACGTCGGCATTTTTGTAAACCATGCAACATCGCGGGCCGGACAGCTGCAAGGAAGAAGTGGAACCCGCTGCTATGAGAGGAGGTTGTTTTCCATGACGCCAAGTGGTGCGATCATTACCCTTTCGCCGCTGGATTACGACGCGGTTCTCTTTGACTTGGACGGCGTGCTGACCCGCACGGCGGTCGTACACGCGGCGGCATGGAAAAGGCTCTTCGACGCCTTTTTGAAGCAGCGCGCCGAAGAGGTCGGGGAGGCTTTCGTCCCTTTCGACATTGAATCCGATTACCGGCGCTATGTCGATGGTAAACCGCGGTATGACGGCGTGGCCGACTTTCTCGCCGCGCGCGGCATTGTTCTGCCCGTGGGCACCCCCGCAGACCCGCCGGATGCAACGACCGTGCAGGCGCTTGGCAAGCGGAAAGACGAATTTTTCGCCGCCCACATGAACGAGCACGGCATCGAGATATATGAGCCGGCGGTCCGGCTGGTTCGATCGCTGCGGGAGCAGGAGGTTCGGACGGGGGTCGTTTCCTCCAGCAGCAACTGCGCCGCGGTGCTGGAAGAGGCAGGCATTGCACAGCTCTTCGACGCGCGGGTCGATGGAAACGACATCTCCCGCATGGGCCTCGAGGGAAAGCCGGCGCCCGATGCCTTCCTGGAGGGGGCGCGACGCCTGAAGGCGGAACCGGCACGGACGGTGATCATCGAGGATGCCGTCGCCGGGGTCGCGGCGGGGCATGCCGCAGGCGTCGGCCTCGTCATCGGCGTCGACCGCGTCGGCCAGTCGCAGGCGCTGCGGGAGGCCGGCGCCGAGGCCGTGGTGACAACGCTTGCGCAGATCCGGGTAGCGGCGGAGCCGCCTTCCGCCTGGTCGCTCGTATACGAATCGTTCAATCCGGCGCAAGAGAAAACCCGCGAAGCCCTCTGCGCTCTGGGAAACGGCTACTTCACCACGCGGGCGGCGGCAACGTGGGCGCGGGCCGACGATGTCAGCTATCCCGGAACCTATCTGGCCGGGGGTTACAACCGGCTCTCCACCGAGATCGCCGGGCGGGTGGTCGAAAACGAGTCCCTCGTCAATTTTCCCAACTGGCTTCCCCTCGCATTTCGCATCGCGGGCGGCGAATGGTTCGACGAGAAGACGGTCGTGATCCATGCGTTCCGTCAGGAGCTCGACCTGCGGCACGGCCTGCTGCTCCGGACCATCCGTTTCGAAGACGAACGGGGACGACGCAGCACCTTGGCCGAACGGCGCATGGTCTCGATGGCCGACATGCACCTGGGCGCCGTCGCGCTGTCGCTGACCGCCGAGAACTGGTCGGGGTCGGTCACCGTCCGCTCGGCAATCGACGGGCGGATCGTCAACGCGGGAGCGAAGCTCTACCTGAAATTCAACAACCGGCATCTGGAGCCGCTCGCAGGCGAAGTGATCGGCGAGGACGGGGTCTTTCTGCTCGTGCGCACCCGCCAGTCGAAGATCCGCGTCGCCCAGACCGCCCGAACCCGGGCGTTCATCGGCGGGATACGCCATCAGGGAGCGCGTCGGGCCGTCGTGGAGCCGGGCTACACCGGACAGGAGTTCGATATCGAACTCAGGCACGGAGAGACGCTGGTGCTGGAGAAGCAGGCCTTCCTGTATACCTCGCGCGACGCCGCCATTTCCGAATGCGCCCTGGCGGCGCGGAAGGCGTTGGCGCGGGCGGGCGGCTTCGAAGACGCCCTGACGGCGCATGTGCTGGCCTGGAAGAATCTCTGGCGCCTCTTCGACGTCCATATCCGCCCGGCCGCCCCGGGGTTCAAATTGAATGCGTCGATGCTTCTGCGGCTCAACATGCTTCATCTGCTGCAGGCGGTGTCACCCAATTCGATCGGACGCGACATGGGCGTGCCGGCACGGGGATGGACCGGTGAGGCCTACGAGGGACACATTTTCTGGGACGAGCTTTTCATCTTCCCGTTTCTCAACATCCGCATGCCCGAAATCACCCGGTCGCTTCTCATGTACCGCTACCGGCGTCTGAACGAAGCCCGCGCCGCCGCGAAACAGGCCGGATTCAAAGGGGCGATGTTCCCCTGGCAGAGCGGAAGCGACGGACAGGAGGAAACCCAGGAGTTCAACCTGAACCCGCGTTCGCTGCGCTGGGTTCCCGACAACTCATACCTGCAGCGCCATGTGGGGAGCGCCGTCGCCTGGAACGTCTGGCAATACTTTCAGGTGACCCGCGATATCGAGTTCATGCAGTTTCACGGCGCCGAGCTGATCCTGGAAATCGCCCGCTTCTGGTCGAGCATCGCGACATTCAACGACGCTCGCAAGCGTTACGAAATCCTCGGCGTGATGGGACCCGACGAGTTTCACGAGGGATATCCGGGTGCAGCCAAACCGGGCCTCGACAACAACGCCTACACCAATCTCATGGCCGTATGGGTCCTCTGGCGGGCGCTGGACGTCCTCGATCTGCTTCCCGACATCCGCCGCGCCGAGATCATGTCGCGGCTCGCGCTCTCCACCGTGGAAACCGCCCGCTGGGACGATATCAGCCGCCGGATGTTCGTTCCCTTTCACGACGACGGCATCATCAGCCAGTTCGAAGGGTACGAAACGCTTGCCGAACTCGACTGGGCGGGATATCGGCGGCGGTACGGCAACATCCAGCGCCTCGATCTCATCCTGGAGGCGGAGAACGACAGCGCGAACCGCTACAAGCTTTCCAAGCAGGCCGACGTGCTGATGCTCTACTATCTCTTTTCCGTCAAGGAGCTGGGTGCGCTCCTTACGCGCCTCGATTATCCCTTCGATCCCGAGATCATCCCGAGAAGCGTTGCCTACTACGATCGCCGCTCCTCCCACGGCTCCACTCTCTCCCGGGTGGTGCATGCCTGGGTGCTGGCACGCTCGGACCGGCGGCGTGCGATGCGATATTACGCCGAGGCGCTGCAGAGCGACGTGCGTGACATCCAGCAGGGGACGACCGCCGAAGGGGTGCACCTGGGCGCCATGGCGGGAACGATCGATCTGGCCCAGCGCGTCACGACCGGCATCGAATACACGGGAGACGTTCTGCGGCTCAATCCGCAGCTCCCGCCGGAGCTCGATCGCTTCGACATGCGCATCCGCTATCGGGGGCATACCCTCGATCTGCGGCTGACCCGCGATTCCCTGACCGTTCACGGCCGCGATCCCGGTGCGGCGACGATCCGGGTGGCGGTGAAAGACGAGGAGTGCGACTTCACCGGCGGCAGCACCTGTGTTTTCAAGCTTGGGGATAAAACAAGGTAATCGGCGGAAGCCGGCCGCGGGTTGTGGGCTGCAGCAGCCGACTTGCCGAATCTTCGTGGTCGGCGGCGACGCCCGCTACAGGAAGGTGTCGATGGCGGTCATCTCCATGCCGAAGGCCTCGGCTACCCCTTTGTAGGTGATTGTGCCGTGCACGACATTGGCGCCCCGCTTGATTTCGGGGTTTTCCCGCATGGCCGCCTTCCACCCCTTGTCCGCGATTTCGGCGGCATAGGGAAGGGTGGCGTTGGTAAGGGCCATCGTCGAGGTCTTGGGAACGGCGCCGGGCATGTTGGCCACGCAGTAATGGACGATGTCGTCGACCTTATAGATCGGATTGGCATGCGTCGTGGCCCGCGATGTTTCAAAACAGCCGCCCTGGTCGATGGCCACGTCGATGAGCACGGCGCCGGGCTTCATGGTCCCCAGCATCTCCCGGGTGACGAGCTTCGGGGCTTTGGCGCCGGGGATCAATACCGCGCCCACGACGACGTCGGCCCGGGTGACGAGATCCCGGATCGCGGCGGGGCTCGAGTAGAGAAGAAAGCAATTGGCCGGCATGACGTCGCTCAGATACCTGAGGCGGTCGAGGCTCATGTCGAGGAGGTAGACCCTGGCCCCTAAACCGCAGGCCATCTTGGCGGCGTTGATGCCGACGATGCCGCCGCCGATGACGACAACGGTGCCGGGATCGACCCCCGGAACCCCGCCCAGGAGCGTGCCGTGGCCGCCCTGGGCCATTTCGAGGTACTTGGCGCCCTGCTGAATCGCCATGCGGCCGGCCACCTCGCTCATGGGAATCAACAGGGGCAGCGACCGGTCCGCCTTCTGGATGGTTTCATAGGCGATGCAGACCGCCCTGCTCCGGATGAGCGCCAGGGTCAGCTCTTCGGCGGCCGCCAGATGGAGATAGGTAAAGACGATCTGACCTTCCCGGAGGAGCCCGTATTCCGATGGAAGCGGTTCCTTGACGTGCATTACCATATCCGCGCGGGCGTATATCCCTTCGGGCGCGGCGACGATTTCGCCGCCGGCTCTTTTATAGGCGTCGTCGTCAAAGCCGCTTCCCACGCCGGCATTTTCCTCGACGAGGAGGGTATGTCCGTGGTGCTTCATGACCTCGACGCCGGCGGGCGTCATGGCGACGCGGTTTTCCTCGGCTTTGATTTCTTTCAGGATTCCTACGATCATATGTCTCCTCCTCCCCTTCCTGTAATGAAGCTGTTCGGCTGCGATGCGACGGGTTTTTGGAACCGTCTGACGCTTTGACGTGTCAAACGGTTCATCTATACCCATTAAAACAGAAAAACAACCCTCAGATATCCCCAGTCGCCTTTGACGTGGTTTTCGACATCGACGTCGTGGGTATAGCGGCCGCTGACGATGATATCCTCCTTGATCGGATACATCAGGTTGAAGCCCGCGGCATAGCGGTGGCCCTGGGTATCGTCAATCGTCTGGCCGTCGATTTCCAGATCATCCACGTCCCACCAGAAGGATCCGATCACCCCCGCCGTCAGCTTGTTGGCGAATGTCCAATGAAGGATCAGGTCGGTCTCGACGGCATCCTGGTAATCGATATTCAGCTTGTCGGACTCGCGCCGGTTCCAGTAATTGACGGTCCAGTCCAGACCAAACCGGCCCGGGTACCACCCGAGGGCCAGCTGGTGCTGGAATTGCCACGTGTCCAGGCCGGGACTGGTATCGGGATTGTTTTCATCGTACTTGCCCGTGGGCGTGTAGATGAACTCCCAGAAAGAAAGATTGAACGGACCGTTCTCGACCAGAAAAATAAACGGGCTGACCACGATGTCCCCCAGGCCGGATTGGGACGCGACTCCATCGGCGTCGACGTTGACAAAAGGGATGATCGCATTCAACCCCCAGCTGAATTTGCCCGCCACTTTCGGGCCGAACCAGACGGGCCGCAATAAAAATGCCGGCACCTTCACGCCGACGTCGATATCTCCTGCATTCTCATCCTCGTATTCCGGCAGGCTCTGGTAGGAAATATAGGCGCCGATACCCAGGGTGCCGGCGGGCGCCGGCGCATTGTCGAAAGGATCCAGAACGTCCGCATATGCCGGCAGAACAAAGGCCAGACACATCAGCATCACAAACACGCACTCTCTTCTTCTCATAACCTTCCTTTCCATACATCGCATCCATGATTGACGGCCCGATGACCCGTCCGTGGATGTTTCGGACGGATCATCCTTCCGTGATGGGCCTTTTCATCAACCCTTTTTATCAAAAAAGATCCCGGCACCGCCAACGAGAAGGGGACCGGGATCATAACGGATTAGACGGTTTTGGCGACGTCCAGCAATATTCCGACCGCCTTCCGGGCCTGATCCCTTGTCAGAATCAACGGCGGCATGAAGCGGAAGACATTGCCGTAGCGGCCGCAGGGCACCATGATGAGACCCTTTGCCAGCATGCCCATGATGATCGCCCCCACCTTGTCGCGATGGAGAGGCTCCCGGGTTGCCTTGTCCTCGACCATCTCGATGCCGATCATGAGCCCCCGGCCGCGCACGTCGCCGATGATCCGGGTCTCTTCGGCCCCCGCCTTGAGCTGATTCTTGATCTCCTCGCCTAAAGCGGCGGCCCGCTTGATCAGGGCCCGGTCGTTTTCCGTAAGAATGTCGATATTGGCCATGCACGCCGCCGCGGTGACGGCGTTCCCGGCAAAGGTGTTGGGCTGGGAATGGTCGTCGATCTTGGCCGCCAGGTCTTTCCGGATCGTGAGGCCTGCCATCGGCATGTCGCCGCCCATACCTTTCCCCCAGGTGAGCATGTCCGGCGCGACGTCCGCGTGTTCGATGCACCACATCTTGCCGGTCCGCCCGGCGCCGGCCTGCACCTCGTCGGAGATGTAGAGCGCTCCGTGCTTTTCACAGGCCTTCTTGACGATGGGAAAATATTCCGGCGGCACCGGCACGTAGCCGCCCTCGCCCTGCTGGGCCTCGATGATGAGGGCGCCCACGTCGTCGGCGCCCGTGTAGGGGGTGTTGAGGACATAGTCGACATACTGGGCGCACCGCAGCTCGCAGCTCGGGTATTCCAGGCCGAAGCAGCAGCGGTAACAGTAAGGGTAGGGCAGATGGATGACGCCTGGAATGAAGGGACCGTAGCCCTTGCGGTACTGGTCGCCCGTGGTCAGGGAGTTGGACCCGCACCAGACGCCGTGATAGGCGCCGTGAAAGGCGGCGATCTGGGTTCTTCCGGTGATCTTCCGGACGAACTTGATGGCGGTCTCGACGGCGCCGCTGCCCCCCTGGGTGAAATAGGTGATGCAGTTGTCCCGAAGGCCGGTCGGCATGATACCCGCGACCTTCCGGGCCAGGTCCGTCCGCCGGACGTTGGAGATGTCGCTGGCGTGCATGAGGGAGCACATCTGCTTCTCCATGGCCGCGATCACCCTCGGATGACAGCGGCCCACGGAGTTGACGGCCACCCCGGCCGTGATGTCGATATAGACGTTGCCGTCCGGATCCTTGACGGTCGCTCCCTTGCCTTCGGCGAAGACCAGGGGAAATTTGCCCCCGCCCCGGGCCATCGACTCGGTGTCGAACGATCCCTCGAGATATTCTACGGTCTTCCTGCCGGGAATCGTGTCCGAGACCATTTTAGGCGCTTCCGGATATGAAAGCTGCGCCAATTCTTTTTCGCTGATCATGGGAAATCCTCCTGTTGCGCGTATGCGTGTTATGAATGATTCAGATATGCATGTTATGACGCATGAACCTGATCGAGCTCGGTTTCCGATACATCGAACGTGCCCCCGCCGGACGGCAGCGTTTCCCTGGAAAAGAACCCGGGCAGCCGGTCGTCCTGCCTGCCGAACCCGGCGGCGTCGTTGAATTTCCGCTCCTCGGCGACCACCATCCCGCCCAAGCGCATGAGATATTCCTCCCCCAGGGATTCATCCAGAACGGCGCCGACGCAGTCGATGAGATGCCGTTGCAGCTCGGGAATATCCAGCGGCGGGAGGGCCGCGAACAGGCAGACCCCCAGAGTGTCGATGGCGGCGAAATAGCGCTGAAGAAACCCGGAGACCGGCCCCTGGCCGCCGGCGGCGCCGGGATCGTAGTCCGGATTGGCCGGACTGGGAAGAGCGTTGCCGCAGGTATGGTCCGCGCCCATGGTCGAGGTCGCGTAGGTGACGCCGGTACCCTTGAGCATCCGGGGATCATACCCGGCCAGGCACTGGCCCTTCACCACGGGAATCCGCGCAACCCCCAGCTTTTCGCCGGTGTACCGGCAGCCGTTGCCGATCATGCGGCCCGTGTCCGTCCCCCGGGCGATCTCCTCCACCAGCGCAAGGGCCTTTTTCCCGTCGCCCCACGGGATCATCCCCGCCTCCATGGCCACGGCGACGGCCCCGCCAACATCCATGGTATCGACCCCTGTGTCGTTGCAGACCGCATTCATGCGGGCAATGACATCGACGTCGTCGATGAGACAATTGGACCCCATGAGCGCCAGGGTTTCATACTCCAGCCCGGAAACCACCACCTTTCCGCTCGCATCGGTAAACACGTTGGAGCAGCTGATGACGCATCCCGTCATGCATCGGTGAGAGACCCGGCCGCCCGGCCGCTGCTGCGTCAGCAGGGCGATATGTTCGCCGGAGATTTTTTCCGCGCCCGCAAAGGTGCCCTGGGAATAATTCTTCGTCGTGATCGCGCCCATTTCATTGATCATCCCCACAAGAATGGGGGTTCCGAAGAGCTTCAGCCCCCCGATCAGGGGATGGGCGGTAACGCCTTCGGTGAATGCCCTGACCGAGGCATTGAAGAGGGGCCTGTCTTTGATGGCCACCCGCTCGCCGTCCGTGTCGTCGATGATGAGGGCCTTGATCCGTTTGGCGCCCATCACCGCCCCCAGCCCGCCGCGGGCGGCCATGCGCGGCAGAAAGTCGGGGGTCGTCACCGCAACGCCCGCGGCTTTCAGTCCCATCTCCCCCGCGGGTCCGATGGAGATGACGCTCACGGCGTCGCCATAAGTCTTGCGGCAGTATTCGATGCAGCCCGCGTTGCCCACCATGGAGAGGTTCCCGGCGGGGATGAAGCATACGCCGTTCTTGTCCACCTTGACGACGATGCGTTCATCGGACACCCCTTCCAGGACGATGGCCTGAATGCCCAGGCGCGCCAGCTTCCGGGCCGCCGAACCACCGGCGTTGGCCTCCTTGATCGTTCCGGTCAGCGGGCTCTTGGCGCCGATGGAGAGACGCCCGCTGTTGGGAACCGCCGTGCCGGCGAGGATGCCCGCGGCAATCACCAGTTTGTTGGCCTCGCCCAGGGCATCGCAGTCCGGCGGCACTTCCTGGGAGATGATTCGTGACGACAGGCCGCGCCCTCCCAGATTTTTGTAGACGCCGGAAATCGCCGACATCTCGAACCGACGCTTGCTCAGGTTGATTCGCAATATCTTTCTCATGTTTTTCTCCTTGAAGACACGACGCCTGATTTGCCGTTTTGCTCCCATCAGTGGGATTGCGCGGCATTCAGTGACATCATTGTGCCGTAACGATCATCAGAACATTTTATTGGGCAGCCAGACGGCCAGCTGTGGAAATATCATCACCAGGAGCAGCACCAGAAGCTGCATGAGGACAAACGGCGGCACGGACCGCCATATATCCTGCGTGCTCACCCCCACCGGCGCCACACCTTTCATCATGATGAGCGCCCATCCAAACGGCGGCGTCAGATAGGCCACCTGCATGTTCAGGATGAAGATGATGGAAAACCAGATGGGGTCGAATTTCAGCAACAAGGCGATGGGAAGGAAAATCGGCGCGCAGATGGTCACGACGGCGTAGTCGTCCATGAACATGCCGAACACCAGCAGGATGAACTGCATGATCAACAAGATGAACCAGCGGTTGACCGTAAACCCTTCCACGGCCTCCATGACCATGCCCTGGGCTCCGGCGCCGGCATAAAAAACGCCGAAGAGGGTGGCGCCGACAAGTATCCAGAGGGCCATGCCCGAAATCTTCAGGGTGTCCATACAGGCGTCGATCAGTATTTTCCAGGTGAGTTTCCGGTAGATGATGCAGATGAGCATGGCCCCCAGCGCCCCGACGCCAGCCGCCTCCGTGGGCGTTGCGATCCCGAAGAATATGGATCCCAGGACCAGAAAGATCAGCGTCGCCGGCAGATAGATTTCCTTGAGCGCCCGCCACCGCATGCCCCACGTCACGTCTTCTTTCGTGACCGGCGTGTATTTCGGCTGCAGATACCCGCGGATCAATACATAGGCAACGTACAGAAAAGCGGAGATGAAGCCCGGAACGATGCCCGCGAAAAAGAGCTTTCCGATCGATACCCGGGCGATGAACGCGAAAATGATCATGATGATGGCCGGCGGGATGATCTCGCCCAGCACGCCGCCGGCCATGACGCATCCCAGAGCCATCGATTTATGGTAACCCCGGTTGAGCATGGCCGGCACGGCCACGAGCCCCATGGTCAGGATGCCCGGTCCGAAGCCGCCGCACATGGCGAGCGCCACGCACACACCGATGGAAACGACGGCAAGTCCCCCGCGGAGACCGGACAGCCAGTAGCTCAGGGCATGAAACAGGCGCTCGGATATCCCCGAGTGCACCAGAAAATTCCCCATGATCAGAAAGAGCGGAATCGTCATCAGGGTCGGGCTGGTGATCTGCTGGTAGGTTGTCGACGCCACCGTATAGAGAGCCTCCGGACCGTCGATGAGATAGGTGAGCACCACGGTCAGGCCGCCCAACGCAAAGGCCACGGGGATGCCCAGGGCCAGGAGCAGGAGAAGTCCGCCAAACAGGATAACGGTGATGATTTCAATACCGGGCATCTGTTTTTCACTTTTGCTGGAGCGAATTGCCGAAACGGTCCCGCCGATCCGGCAGACGGTTCCTGCAATTGTTCTGTTAAGATTTATCGGTCAAAACGCGTCGCCACGGGCGATCGCGCCTTGACCGGCGCCGGTTTCTATTTTTTTGGGGAGACGCTCTTCAGATTGACGGGCCTCCGACTATTCGATGCCGTGCCATTTTTTCAGGATCTCGACGAGCCGGGCGCTGGTCTCGCCTTCTTTGGCCGCCTGATCCCACAGCTCGTGGGCCACCTTGGCATAGGCATCCTGACATGGCTGATCCAGCCAGACTTCCGTCAGCTTCTTCTCCTTGATCAGGCCCTGTACGGCCTCCATCTCCTGTTTGTAGCCTTTGACCGTCGCATGCCAGTAAGCCTCTCCGGCCGCCTCGAGGGCCTTTTTCATCTCCGGGGAAAGCCCGTTCCAGGTCTTGAGGTTCACCAGGATATGGCCGAGGCACTGGTCGTTTTCAAATCCCCGGATCCAGTACGGAGCCACCTCGTGCCACTTCAACCCGGTTACGGCGCTCACGTCCCACTCGGCGGCGTCAACCGTGCCGAGCTTGAGGGCCATATAGGTCTCCAGGCCTGAAATGGAGGCCCCCTGCATGCCCACGCCGCCGTGAAAGGCGTGGTTGAGGCCGTCCGTGCGGATCTTTTTGCCCTTCAGGTCGTCGCACGTTTTATAGGGTTTCGTAGCCAGGACAAAGGGAACCGGGCCATAGGTGTGGATGTCGAGCAGGTAGAGGCCGTGTTTGGCGTATTCCTTCCGGAGAAGCTCCGCGAAGCCGTCCTTGAAAAAGAACTCCCTGACGATCCGGGCCTGTTCGTCAAAATCCGAGACGCCCTTGATCTTGTAAGCCAGCGGGAGACCGAATTCGATGTTGGAGGCGGGCATGATCCCCTGCCAGATGACGCCCGCCCCTTGGAGCATCTGAACGACCCCCCGCTTGGTCGCGCCGAACAACTGCTCCATGGGAACAATCTCGGGATCCGCGAAGACCCTTACCTTGAGCTGTCCGTTGCTGTTCTTTGCGGCGGCGGCGGCAAACTCCTTGAGCAGGTCCATGGAAAGATCGCCGTGGGGAAAGGTCGATTGAATCTTCAATGTTTCCGATGCAACCGACGACGGGGGCAACGCCAACAGCCCCGTGAAAACAATGAAAACCGCCAGACCCGCCACCCTCATCCATCTTGAATGCAACATCATTCTTCTCTCCTTTTTTCGATGGGTTCCAGAAAATCCACTTGAGGCATCGATGCTTTCGCCCGTCATTTATTCAGGACCGCTTTCTTTTCGTCAAAAAGGCGGGTATCCCGGCCATGATAAAAATGATGCCGAATACCGGAATCAGCAGCTTCAGCGGATAGAGCGGCATCCGAAACATCCCCGCAGCCCGCTCTTTCACCTCGAGCGCCTCCTGTCCCATGATACCGCCCTGCCAGATCAATGCCCCGATGAAACAGACCAGGGCCGCAAAGGAAAGATACTGGATGAAGGTTCTGATCCTCCGGGGAAAACGGTCATAGATCATCTCAATCCGGATATGCCCGCGTTCGACGAGAGTGAACGGACCGGCCGCCAGAATAAAAAGGCCGAAAAGCTGGCGGTTGATAATCCAGGCCCAGGTCGTCGGCCGGTTGAATACATACCGGGCCACCACCTCCCATGTGGTAACCAGCATGATCATCACGATCAACAGACTCATGTATTTGCTGACACCGGATATAAGATGCTCGATTCTCATCGGTATAGAATTTTTATTTCCCATTTTAAACTCCAACCCATTTGGATGTTAATTGACACCGATTGCAGATATTCTTATTTTCCATGTGATTGATATGGACACTATTTTGCCAAATTTTAGGCGGTTTCGCAACAGAACTTATGCAATATTGCAACGATAACAGGAGGCGATGATGGAAAAACGCGAAACTCCCAAGTTGAAAGATCGTTTTGTCTGGGTGAAGGATAAAGAAGGAAATGAATTTGTTTGTCCTGCAAACGCCCTCAAGCGGCCGGATGAACTGACCGAGGAAGAAAAATCACGCTGTGTGGATGCCGCTCAGCCCCGGGGGCTCGTCTCTCCGATAGGGTAGACGGTACGATCCTGTCAAGCCCGGGTGCGGAAGTCGATTGAAACGGAGATATATAGACTTCCAGATAAAGATTTTGATATTGACAAATCTATTTTTGTGTGAAATTTTACATGCAATAATTCCTCTTTTATCTCCATTACAAATAAAAATCAGTTGTTTTGCACCAGTTGCTGATGCGGAAGGTAGTGTCGCGATGAAGCCTCTAACATCCATTCTCTTTGCCACCAATCTCACTGAAAATTGTCGACCGGCCTTCGAATTCGCCGCGTCGATGGCCACCCGTTACCAGGCAACCCTGGTGTTGCTGCATGTCCTCGAGAAAATACCGGACTATGTGGAAGCCCGTTTGCGGGGAATGCTGGGCGATGATCAATGGAAGACGTACATGGCGGCACACGAAAAAACCGCCCGGGACACGCTGATCGGCAAGAGATCCGAAAAAAGAATGATCCGGGACGCTTTGGAAAAGTTCTGTGCCGAAGCGGGGATCGATGACGATGCCTGCGGATATCATTCCCGGGAAATCGTCCTCACCGACGGCGAGGTGGTGGAGGATATCATTTCCAAGGCCCGGGAGCACGACTGTGAACTCATCGTCATGGGTGCCCACCAAGGCTTCATCACCGGAACATCTGTCGGAGCGACCATCAAAAACGTCCTGCGGGGATCCAAACTGCCGGTGCTGGTGGTGCCGCCGAAGCCCCAGGAAAAAGGAGCTAAAACAGCGTGAGCGGCCGGCCCCCGAGATCTGATGATGCCGCAAATTTTCTGGGGCCTGTCTCACCGTTGACATGCCGCCGCGGAGAATCGCCATGACACCGCCGGTGATCTCCATCGTGAGCAAGAAACGCTCGGGCAAAACCACACTCATGGAAAAACTGATCCCGGAATTGAAACGCCGGGGATACCGTGTCGGCACGGTCAAGCATGACACCCACGGCTTCGACATCGACCATGAGGGCAAGGACACCTGGCGCCACAAACAGGCCGGAGCGGAGGCCGTGGTCATTTCCTCGCCGTGGAAGCTTTCGGTCATCAGAGATGTTGCGGCAGAGAAGAGCCTCGATCAGATTGTCGCCGGGCACCTTTCGGATATGGACATCGTTCTGACCGAGGGATATAAAAACGCAGGCAAACCTCAGGTCGAGGTGTTTCTGAGCACCGCCCACGCGCGCCCCATGTATGCCAAAGATGCGCCGGGGCCTCTCGTGGCGGTGATGTCCGACGTGCCCGTAGACATAGGGGTTCCCCGATTCCATATCGACGACGTTTTGGCCCTGGCGGATTTTATCGCAGCCGGGTTCCTCGGTTCCCCCGCCCCGTCATCATCTCCCGCTTCTACCTGACCGGCAGCGTACGCTACTCCAAAATCTGGGCCTGAATCACCGTTCCGGACGGAATCAGGGTTTCACCTTCGGGAATGGCGGCAACTGCCTCGGCCTCGGCCATCGATTTGAGGCGGCTTGCGCCCTTGAGCGGATGAAATATCGGAAGGTCGGCCCGTTTCTCGATCATCCCGAAAATGAACTGCGTCCAGCCGGCGTGCCGCCCTTCCAGATCGGTGGCCGTTCGGACCGGTGTCACGGGCAATCCCGTGCGGCCGTGGCCGGCAAGCTTCAACAGGCCCGGCAGGGCGATCTGCAGAAACCCCATCAGATTCGACGGCGGCCCGCCGGGCAGGATGAAGACCGGCTTACCGCCAAGGAGCCCGAATCCCACGGCCTTGCCCGGCCCGATACGGATCCGGTGAAAGGCCTGCTCCCACTCCAGACGCTCCAGAATCTGCACCACCATGTCCCGATCGCCGGTCCAGGCGCCGCCGCTCGTCACAATGGCGTCCGCATCGTTTGACAGGATTTTCAGCGCCTGGAAGATCTCTTCTGCATCGTCTTTGACTATCTCCATGCGGGTCTTCATGCGGTAGCGGCGGCACCATGCCCCCAGCGTCGTGATGTTGCTGGCATACAGCTTTCCCTCGGGCAAGGGCCGGCCGGGCGCCACAACCTCGTCGCCGGTCGCCAGAACGGCCACAAAAGGATTTCGAAACACGGGGATTCTGCTGTGGCCGGCGGCCGCCAGAATCCCCACCATCCCCGGCGTCAGGCGGCTGCCTTTTCCAACGACGATTTTTCCCCGGGCCACGTCGCTGCCCCGGGCCAGGATGTTGCGGCCGGGCTCGGCAAAAATGCCGATGTCGACCGCATCGCCTCCGGCCGTCACAAACTCCTCGGAAACCACCGCATCGGCGCCGCTGGGGATCCGTGCCCCGGTCAGTATCCGAACCGTCGTTCCCGGCAAGACCCGGATATCCGTTCCGCCGCCGGCGGCCATCACGCCGGCCAGGGCGAGCCGCACCGGCCGCCCGGACGACGCCTGCGCCACCTCGCGGGAGATCACCGCATATCCGTCCTTGAGCGAAGCGTCCACCGACGGTGAGTCCACCAAAGACCGGAGATCCTCGGAGACCACCCGATCGACGCTTTCGGCCAGATCCACCGTCTCGGTTCCCAGGGTTGCCACCCGCCGCAGCGTAATATCGAGCGCCTCTTCCAGCCCGACCGCGAGATAATCGATCATATTGCTCTCCTGACCACCGCCGTCCGCATCCATAGGAGCACCGACGACAGCATCATCTTATTTGCCGAAAGGACAATGCGGAAAGACGCATTCACCGCATTTGAGACAGAGGCCTCCGTGGCCCAGCGCGGCGATTTCCCGACGGGTGATCTTCTCGCCGGTCAGCACCCGCGGATAGATGAGATCGAAGATGGTCGTCTCCGCAAAAATTCCGCAGGCCGGGATACCCAGCACCGGTACGCCGCCTATGTAGGCAATCATGAACATCGCGCCGGGCAGTACCGCCGCGCCATAGACCATATCGACGGCGCCGGCCCGCTTCAGGGCGAAGCGCGTGCGATCGTCCGGATCCACCGACATGCCGCCGGTCGTTACAAGAATGTCGGCGCCTGCCGCCACGAGCTTGCGGGCGGCGGCGGCGATCAGGGCGTCGTCATCGGGCAGAAAAACCACATCGATCACCCGGCCGCCCAACGCGGTCACCTTTTTGCGGATGATGGGCGCGAATTTATCCTCGATGCGACCATAGAACACCTCGCTGCCGGTGATCATGACGCCGACGGAGGCCTGCTTGAGCGGAAGCACCCGCAACACACCGTTCTCCGCGCGGCCCGCCTCGGCTACGGCGGCGTCGATGGTCGTGCGGGGGATCAGCAGGGGTATGGCACGGGTGGCCGCCACCTGCTCGCCTTTTTTCACCAGGGTGCGGGTATGTCGGGTGGCGCACATGACCTCGCCGATGGCATTGAACCGGTTCAGGGTCTCTACATCCACCGAGAGCATCCCGTCCCCGGTTGCCCGCAGGGCAAGCTTTCCTTCCCGGGGGACGCCGCTCCAGCCGACACCCCGCCCGCACAGGGCCGTGGCAATGGCTTTTGCCGCATCGTCCTCGTGGATCTCGTCGCTTTCAGGCTTGAGGATATAGAGGTGATTTTTTCCCAGACGTCGCAGGTGGTCCAGATCCCGACAGCTCAGAACGTGACCGCGTTGAAACGCGGGGCCCTTGAACTCGCCCGGCCGGATCTCGGTGATGTCGTGTGCCAGGGGATAGCCGATCGCCTCTTCCAGGCTGACCACTTGAATCATGCTTTCATCTCCTTCAACGGGTGCCCATACGCCCCGTCGTCGGGGTCGTCCATGGGATAAAAATAGCTTTCACCGGCGCATGGCCGGCATACGGTCTCCCGTCCGATCTGTATCTCCCGGCCGTCACGCACCATCTGGCCGCATCGGCTGCATACGGCGTGGCGCCTGGGGGGGCCCGGCATCTCCCATTCGGGAAGATCGACGCCGACCCGGCGGACATCGAACAGCAGATCATCCGGCATGCGCTTGTACCCTTCCAGCTGCTGCCGGCGGAGATTCTTTTCGCCGGGCGCATAATCCCGTGCGGCGTCTCTGGAGGCTTCGGTGGAGACGATGCGATATGCCACCCCGGTGTCCAGGTTGACAAAGGTGGCGGCGTTGATGCCGAAATCCTTGAATTTCAATGAACGCCTCCCCATTCTGCAACCGGTCACGCTCTCGATGGCATCGGTGGCGCAGCGATCGATCTCGACGTATACCATCAGCTTTTTACGATGATCGGACGCCTTGGGATCCTCGATACCGACCAGCCGGCAGCCGAGCATGGCCATCCGCACGCCGATCACCTGACCGGCACACAGATGCCCATGTCGTTCGACCGATTCCCCTAGTAAAGCATCGAATGATTTCATGCAAACATACCTCCGTATTCTTCCGCCGAGTGGCACTTTCCGCCACTCGATATCCTGCTTATTTGAAATTTTTCTGAAACCGGGCGTCCGCTTCCTGCTGGAGGCCGGCAGCAAAACGCCTGAAGGAGTCGATCAGTGCGTGGGCGTCTTCGGTCAGCACCGCGCCGCCGCCTTCGCCGCCGCCGCGGTATGCCTTGACCAGAGGACGGCCGATGACCTTTTCCATATCCCGGATCGCCCCCCGGATCTTTCGATAGGAAATCCCCGTTTCACGAGAAGCGTTGATGATCGAACCGTGGCGATGGATCGCCTGAAGCATTGCCATGCGGCCTTCCCCCATGACCGGATGCCCTCCGATCTCCAACCATACCTTGGAGCGCAGCCCCCAGGCCCTTGGATTATTCTTGTCCATAATGATGAGTTCCATGGTATTTGAGATTTATCCGTTCCCTGACGCTTCGCACCTCGGCAATGATCCGGGGGGCGATTAATTTTCATGTTTTATTACATGTAATATTTCTACCTGTCAAACGTAATGATGAAGATCGTCCGTTCTCCTTCTCTCGGTTTTCTCCCAAGAGTATACCACAACTCTCAAACAATTAGGATAACAACGACAATAGTCAACATAAAAACGCATTCGATCCCGGCATTGTCCGCCCGTTCGTCCTCAGCATCCCGCCTCAGCATCCCGCCTGTCCGTCATATCGGCCCAATCTCAGGAAATACACCAGAAGCGGCCCGGTCAGCATGAACCCTCCCGCCAGGATGATGCCTGCCGAGAAGGTGCGGGTCTCTCCCATATACCCGATCACGGCCGGGAGAATGCCGCCGCCGATGAGAAATGCCGTGGGCGGCCCCAGGGCGTTGGTGACGCTCCGCATGGACGGCGGCGCAATCCGCGAGAGGGCGGCAAAGGCGCCTGGAAAGAAAGACGAGAGAACCGCCGGCTGGATAAAGATGACCGCCGTCAGCCACCCGTTCTTTACGACGCCCAGCAGGACGGTCGAGAGTCCGGCCGCGAAAAGCGTCAGGGCCATGGTGGGTTTCTGCCCGATTTTATCGGTAATCCAACCGGCAAGGAAGACCATCACCAGCCCGGTGATCTGGGAAAGGCCGATCAGGGTATTGGCACGGGAGAGATCCATCCCGTGGTCGTTGACCAGAAAAAGGGGAAGCATGGCATAGATCCCGGCATTTCCGCCCATCGCCATGGCAAAGAGCAGCACCATCAGGTAAAAAGAGGGCTTGGACAGAACGACGCGGGCATTGGCGAAATTGGGCAGTCGTCCCGGAAAATGCCCCCCTTTTCCGGCGACGGTATAGGCAAGGGCCGATATCAAAGCGATCCCCGCCCATACGACGAGCACCATACGCCAGGAAAACCATTCGAGGAGCAGCGCGGCGATCAGGGGCGCCGAAACGAAACTCAAGGGCGGCGCGGCCTGGTGGACGCCAAGCGCCTTTCCCCAGTCGCCTTTCCGGATTTCCGCGGTGATCGTCGCAATGGCCGACGGCAGGTGAATGCCGGCGGCAAGCCCGATCAGCAGCAGCAATATCCGTATGCCCCACAGCGTTCGGGTGAAGAAGAACGGTAGGATGGCAAGTCCCACCAGCCATGCGGATACCATGAGCGCGCCCCGATGATCGATCCGCGAGGAGATCCATCCGGAGCAGAGCGGCGCCAGAAGATACCCGATGGACATCATCAGGAAGAGCGAGCCCGCCTGTCCGTGGCTGATCGCAAGATCCCGCTCGATCGCGGGCATGAGCGGGGCGAACATGATCCGCGTGACGAACCCCAGATAAAACAGCCATCCCAGAAAAAGCGTTATCCCGACACGGGCCCGAAACGGCTCGGGCATCGGGCAGTCATAGGCGCCGATCTCCTCCATATCCCTACGTCTCCATTCAGGCCGGCCCGCACACCATCACGCCTGCGCGGGGCCTCAGTACATCAGGTTCGGCAGCACCAGAATGATCTGGGGAAAGATCGCAAGAATGATAATCCCCGCGAGCACCGCCAGCATGAACGGCAGAATGCCCTTGAAAATGGATTCGAGGCTCATGCCGCCCGGCAGCGATCTCGCCACCCCGAACACCACGTAGACATTGATCCCCACCGGCGGCGTAATGACCCCCATTTCGGTCACCATCACGATGATGATGCCGAACCATATCGGATCGTATCCCAACGACATGACCAGGGGAAAGAAAATCGGAACGGTCAGCATGACGAGGGCCAGGGAGTCCATGAAGCAGCCCCCGAGGAAATAGACCACCACCACCATGCCCAGAATGACGATCGGCGGAAAGGCGAATCCGCCGATCCACGTCGCGATGTCGAAGGGAATCCGGGTGACGGCCAGAAATTTTCCGAAGATCGTGGCGCCGGCGATCAGCATCATGACCATGCACGAGGTCCGGAGGGTTTCATAAAGTGCTGCGACGAAGCTCTTCCAGCTGAGCTGCCGGCGCACCAGCGCGACGGCCATGACCCCCAGAACGCCGACGCCCGCGGCCTCCGTCGGGGTGAACAATCCGAAGAACAGGCCGCCCATGACAAGCGCGAAAACCGCCAGGGTTTCGCCCAGGTCGAGAAGCGAACGAAGCTTTGCCCGCCAGGAGAAGCTTTCGCCGCGGGGCCCCTGCTCCGGAGAAACGCTGCACCAGATCAGGATGGTGATGATGAACAGGATCGTCACCAGAAACGCCGGCAGGATGCCCGCGACGAACAGTTTGCCGATGGATTGCTCGGTCATGACGCCGTAAACGATGAGCACGACGCTGGGCGGCATGATCATGCCCAGGCCGCCGCCGGATGCCACCGAACCGGCGGCCAGCTCGTCGGCATACCCTTTGCGCCGCATCTCCGGCAGACCGACCGTCGCCATGGTCGCGGCCGTGGCGGCACTCGAACCGCAGACCGCGCCGAACGCCGTACACGCGGAGACCGTGGTGATGGCCAGGCCTCCCCGGACGGCGCCCAGGAATTTATAGGCCGTATCGTAGAGCCTGCGGCTGATGCCGCTGTTGAAGGCGAGCTGCCCCATCAGAATGAACAGGGGCACCGTGGTCAGCCCGTATGATGAAAAGGTTTCGTAGAAGCTCCGGGCCAGGAGGTTCATGCCGCCCTGAAACGAAATGATGATGCCGAACCCCAGAAAACCGATGACGGCCATGACGTAGGCGACGGGCATTCGGCTCAGAAAGAGCAGGACCATTACAACAATGCCGATGATACCGATCAGGGAGGGATTCATTTTCGTCTCATTTCCTCGAAATTTTCGATAAGACCCTTGATAATGATGAGGGAAAACACCACAAAACAAAAAGCGACGATAACAATGGTCAGGTATTCGGGCAGCTCGAGATTCATGGAAACCTCACCCGATTCCCGCATTTTCCAGGCGTAGTCGAACATGCGCCACGTTACCAGGCCGAAAAACAACAGGCCGGCGAAAGCCGTGCACATATCGATAAAGGCGCGCGTGCGCCGGGGCAGCTTGGCGACAAAGAGTTCAACCCCGATATGGCCGTTGCTCTCATGGGTAAAGGGAAGCGAAAAAACGACGGCGAAGACACCCATCAGGGTCACCAGCTCCACCGAACCGAAAACCGGATGCCTGAAAAACCGGCCGACGACATCGATGCAGGTCAACAGCGCCATCCCGACCACAAAGGCGGCGCCGACACCCTTCATCCTGTCGGATATCCATTGAATGATGTTCCAGAAAGCTTTCATGATCACGCCCCGCCCTATCCCGTTGATCGACTGTCGGGGGGATCCGCCCTGCCGGATGGACCCCCTCCGATGTTATAATATCGGTTATTCGTATTTTTTGAGGGCGCCGCGAATCGTCTCGACGACGGCTTTTCCGTCCAGGTTTTTTTTGTCGAGGTCCGCGACGTACCCATCGATCAACGGCGCCACGGCAGCCGCCCATCTGGCGCTTTCCTTGGGATCGAGACCGAAAATGGTGTTGCCCTGCTGCTCGAAGAACCGCAGCCCTTCCATATCGCTGGTATCCCAGGCTTCCCCGTGCTTGGCCGCCCATTCCAGATTGATCTTCTCGATGATCTTCTGATCCTTGGGATCCAGTTTGTCCCACTTGCCCTTGTTCATGACGACAAAAAACGTGGTCGTATACGCGGCGGGATAGGCAAACGTCGCATAACGGGTCACCTCTCCCAGTTTCCAGCCTTTGTCGGCTTCCATGGGATACATGGAACCGTCGACCACGCCTTTTTGCAGACTCTGATATGACTCGGGCATCGGCATGGGAACAGGCGTTCCGCCCAAGGCCGTCACGACCTCGGCGCTGGTTCCCGTCGATCGGATCTTGAGTCCTTTCATATCTTCGAGTTTCCGAACGGCCTTGTCGCGCGTATGCACGAAACCGGGACCGTGGGCGTTGAAGTACAGAACCTTCGTATCGCTGAACTCCTTGGGCGTGAATTTCGCGTAAACGTCATTGGCGGCGGTGGTCGCGGCTTTCCCCGAAATATAACCGAAGGGCAGGTCGACGGCGGACATCACCGGAAACCTTCCGCGGGTATAGGCCAGGGCCGAGGTGCCGATATCGGCGATGCCGTCGACCACGCTGTCGTAGGTCTGTTTGGCATTGGTGAGGGTCTGGCCGGCGTAGTACTGAATCTTGATGCGGCCTTCGGTGCGTTTTTCAACCTCCCGGCACCAGGATTCGGCAAGCTGGCTCTGCACGTGGGTGGGCGGGAAAAAGTTGCTGTAAGTCAGATTGACGGTTTCAGCAGGGGTTGGTGCTGGAAAAAGTGCGGACAGGGAAACACAGAAAGAGAATACCAACCATACCTTGATGCTTACCAGAACGATCTTCTTCATCGCGAACTCTCCTCTTTTGGATTTCATCGGAAAATATCCATCGGGCACCCACATGCGTCTGCCGGAGCAAACGTTCATCGCGGTGGATGATCCGTTTGGACAACATGGATCGACGGGCTCAATACGATGTCAGATTTCTCAAATTTTCCTTTCATCGATGGTTAAAGATGATAGAGTCAGTGTTATTGAGAAATAATTCTCCTAAAAAACCACCGAAATTTCAATACTTTTTTACGCGGCGCCGGCTGGGCTCTTCCGAATCCTACAAGAATTCAGTACATACTTTATTGCATGCAATGTCAACCATAAAGAATAGCGCAATCGTAATTTTTGAATTTTATTCATTAAAAAATACGCAGGGTGCCCGCTCGGGATCGGCCATGCCGATCCCGAGCATTACTTTGATCCTTCAGACGCTAACACAAGCAGTCGGCTACAGCGCCATGGGGATGTCGCCCAAAGAGCGATCGATGCGGGTGGAGACATCGGGAATGCGCTTCTGCTTCCCGTCCTTTTCGATGGTCAGGGTGAAGCTCCGGTCGTCTGCAAGGCCCCGGAACCAGAAATCCCCGAAATGATCGGTGGCGGCGGTGAACGACTCACCGGACTGGTCGTCGGTCAGCGTGCAGACGGCGCCGATGATCACCTCTTTTGCCACCGGGTCGTAAACGGTGCCGCCCACGAATTTTTTGGGCAGGTTCCGGTAGTAGACCCGGGACTTCGTTCCCGCCTGTGGGTTGATGAATTCGGCGCCGTCGATATACGCCTTCAGATCGGCCTCCTCGCCGAACCGGATGGCGTCGGTGGGGCACTGGTCCACGCAGCGGGGAACGTCCCAGTCGTCGTCGTGGTCGAGAAGATGGGCGCACCCGGTGCACTTCTGGGCGATGTTGAGGTTCTCGTTGAAGAAGACGGCATCGTGGGGGCAGGCGTCGGCGCACAGCTTGCAGCCGGTGCACCGCTCGGGGTCGATGATGACGAGCCCGTCGTCCCGCTTGTAGATGGCACCGGGGGCGCAGGCGGCCATGCACGGCGCGTCGTCGCAGTGGTGGCACATCTTCGGGACGTAGGTCACCTTGACCTTGGGGACCTGGCCGCGCACCAGCTCGGTGATGCCGATCCAGAACTGGCCGGTGTCGGGCTGGGGCTTGGCATAGGGGGTCCAGTCGTTCGCCACATGCTCGTCTTTACATGCAATCTGACAGCAGTAGCAGCCGTTGCATACCGACAGATCGATCACAAATGCTTTCATCGTTCGTCTTCCTCCACAATCCAGGCGTCGAAGCGCAGCCCGGCCGCCGGGTCGTATTTTCGGTTGAATGCCTCGGGATGGTCTTTTTTCCATTGATCCATCTCTTCACCGCTCACGCGCCGCACCTCCACCAGGTAGCCGCCGCCGATCTGTCCGACGCAGTTTTCCGAGGTGATGGCACCCGGCGTGATGGTGTTGATGGCCCCTCCCCGTTCGATTTCACCGGTCTTGATGGGGTCGTGTCGCGCCCCGTGATCGATATAGCAGACGCCGGGCCGGAGGCGTTCGGTCACGTAGGCGCCGGCAAGCACGATGCCGCGCTCGTTGAAGATCTTGACGATGTCGCCGTTTTTGATGCCCCGCTTTTCCGCCTCGGCCGGGTTGAGCCAGCACGGTTCATACTTGTAGCCGTCCGGACCCAGGACCTTGCAGGTCGGCGTTTCCCGGGTCCAGGTGATGTCGTCGCACTGGGCGTGAACCCGCCAGCGGCCGTGGTTGGACATGATGAGCAGGGGAAACATCTTGGCCCGGTGGCTGGTGAGGCGCTCGTCGTGATTGTGGCTCTTTTCGATCCATTTGGGGATGGGCGGCCGCTCCTTGTCGTCGGGATAGGCCTTGGCCAGGCTTTCTGAGTAGAATTCGAGCTTGCCGGTCGGCGTGGGAAGAGGATTTTTGACGGGGTCTTCATAAAATTTCCGGAACCCTGGGGAATCGTCCGCCCAGTCCTCGGCCGTGTTGTACATCCAGTATTTTTTCTCTTTAAGATCCTCCCAGGAGATGAGGTTTTCACCGCCCATGTACTCCCACACCTTCTTCTGGAGGTCGAAAACCGTGAGCCCGTCGGTGAGGGTTTTTTCCATGCCCAGTTTCTTCGCCACCTCCACGACGACCTCGAAATCGCTCTTGGACTCGCCGATGGGTTCGATCGCCTTGTCGGCGATCATCATATTGGGCTGCATGGTGCCCTGCCGGATGTTGGTGAGAAAGTCGTCCACCTCCATATAGGTGTTGGCCGGGAGGATAATGTCGGCATAAAGGCAGTCGTTTTCCAGCCAGGGATGCTGGGCCACGATGGTCTCGATCTTCGGGCTCCGCATGGCCAGCTCCGTCTCATGGCCATAGTTCCAGCAGGTGATGCGGCAGGGCGAGTCTGTCCAGATCATGTGGATCTGGGTTCCGCCGTCCTCCTTTTTGATCGGATAGGTGTATTCGTTGAACTGGTCCTGGACCAGCGCGTTCTGAGCCCCGGTTCCCCGGAAGGTGACCGGTTCGTCGGACAGGATGGCCTTTTGAATAAGGGTTTTGGGAATGACCTGCTGTTGCCATGCCGTGACCGACGACAGGACCGGCAGGGCCAGCCGTTCCTCGATTTCCGGGTTCCAGAAAAAGGTCCCCCCCAGTTTTTCCGCCCGCGGCAGGCCGAAATAGGTGAGCTGGTGCTGGTGAACGCCCGGGCCGCCCAGGCCCTGCATGCCGAGCATGATGCATTCCAGCCGGGCCGGTTCATGGGAAAAGGGGCCTCTGACCAGGCCGCCGCCGAAGTAGTGGGCGATCGATGTTGTGTTTCTGGCGAATTCCCGGGCCAGTGCCTTGATGGTCCACTCGGGAACGCCGCATTTCTTGGATGCCCATTCAGGGGTCTTGGGCACGCCGTCTTCCTTGCCGAGCACATAATCCTCGACCTTGTCCATACCCACGACATGGGTTTCAACGTAAGCCTTGTCGTAGGTTCCCTCGGTCACCCACATATAAATGATGGCGAGCTGAAGGGCGGCGTCCGTATTCGGCAGCACCGGAATCCATTTGTCGGCGTGGATCGCGGCGCCGTAGTTGCAGTCCGGGCATATATAGACCTGTTTGATGCCGACCTCGGTCCAGAAATAAGACAGGCGGCTCGCGAACTGACCGGTAAATCCCCACGGCGTGGTCTCGGGATCGCACCCCCAGAAGAGGACCATGTCGGCGTGTTCGGTGGTGTCTTTCACGATGTTGGCCGCCGGATACATGATGCCCTGGGCGCCCTGGCCCCAGACATGCTTGGCGCCCCAGTACCAACCTTCCCAGCTGTCGGGGTTTCTCACCTGGAGGGTGAATCCGCCCATGTATTCCAGCAGAACGCCCGGATGGCCGTGCGGGGTGTTGATGGTCTTGCACTCACCGTGACCGTCGCCTTGCAGGAGAACCGCATGGTAGCCGTATTTCTTGTGGATCCGTTTGAGTTCATCGGCGATAATGCCTGCGGCTTCATCCCATGAGATGCGGATGTATTTGCTTTTGCCGCGGTTTTGGGTGTTGCGCTCGCCGGCGGGATCCCAGTCGACCCTCTTCAGGGGGTATTTGATGCGGTTCGGGGAGTAGACCCGCTTTTTGTAGGCAAGTGAAAAAGGTCCGGGAAGGGATTTCCATGACGGCTCGATCGTTTTGCCGTTCCGCTCGAGCTTCCACTGACGAACCTCCTCTTTCTTGTATTTCCATCCATATTTCATGGGGTGAACGCGGACGATTTTGCCGTCTTTGACATCCACCATTCCCTCGGCCCCGCCGCCGAAATATCCGCCCAGGCCCAGGGACCTGAGAACCGTCTTGTCTTTGGTTTTGATGGGTTTCATCAAAAAGTTCTCCTTTATATCATAGAGAGATATGATCGAGAATTTATTTAAAATTCTCGATCATGGTGAAGCGTATCCGAGGAGCCGGAATTATTTTAATGTAATTTTACATACAATTTTAAGCATGTCAATATTTTTTCCGCACCACATTACGGCTGATGATCAACGAATACGCGTCATGATTGTCGGCGCCGCGCCTGAGCTTCCACAAAAACCCGCTTGATCGCCGGAAACGACGATTTAATCCGCTGATCGAACGTGTCGATCGCTTTTTCGATGTCGCCCGCGGTGGCATGGTCGACCATATCCACGCTGACATTCACCAGAATGAATTCGGGGCCGATATGCGTGGTCAGCACCTCGTTCACCGCTTCGACGGTGGATAGTTCCAGGATGTATTGGCGGATGGTTCTAACGATTTCGGGATTCGCGCTTTCGCCGATCAGAAGGCCCTTGGTTTCGTAGGCCAACCAGGCGGCGGTCGCACCGAGAACCATGCCGATCAGAATCGAGGCGATTCCGTCAAATGCCGGATTACCCGTTGTTTCGCTCAAAGCGATCCCTGCCAATGCGATCAGCAATCCTGTCACGGCGGCCGTGTCCTCGAAGAGAACGACGAAAACGGACGGGTCTTTGGCGTGATGAACGGCCGCGAAATACCCCCGGCTGCCTTTGAGATGGTTGAATTCCCTCACCGCCACCCACAAAGAGCCGCCTTCGAAAACAATCGCCAGGCCGATCACGATGTAGTTGATCACGGGGTTTTTCACGGCTTGAGGATGCAGCAGATGATGGATGCCCTCGTAGATCGACAAACCAGCTCCCATGGCAAATATCAGGATAGCGACGACGAAGCTCCAGAAATAAATTTCGCGGCCATGTCCGTAAGGGAACTGTTCGTCGGGCGGTTTTTTGGACTGGCGGTCGCCCCATAGCAGCAACCCCTGATTTCCGGTATCCACCAGGGAATGAATGCCTTCCGACAACATGGCCGAACTGCCGGTAAACGCTGCCGCGACAAACTTGGTCGCCGCCACCAGGGTGTTGCCGGCCAGCGCGGCGTAGATCACTTTTTTAGATCCTGCAGCCATAATACCTGCTCCTTGTCATCGTACGTGGAAAGGGTTTGGTTGGACGTGATTCAGATGCTATTTTTTATGCGAATTCCGTCAAAAAAGCTATGGCTACTGGAACTCAACCAGGCCTTTTGGCGCCAGCCAATTTTCAATCCGTAGACCCGGCACACGCGAAAACTCCCGAAGGTTTGCGGTGACCAGCGTCAAATCCAGGGCACGGGCGTGAGCCGCAATCCACAGATCATTCCCGCCGATCGGTAGTCCCATTCGGATCAGATAAGCCCGAATATCGCCATAATATTCGTCTACCGGTGTTTTCAAGGGCAGGATGTCCAGTGCGTCCAATATGTGCAGCGCCTGGCGTCTGAGCTTTTCGGAGGCGTTTTTGTTGAGACCAAAATGAATTTCAGCAGATACCACAATGCTGGTGCAGGCCGTCTGCGGAAAGATGGCTTCCAGGTGGCGTTTCACCGCCCCCTCCGGATGCCGGATCAGGTTTGAAAGGATGTTGGTGTCCAACAGATACTGGGGGGCATCCATCAGAAAATATCCTCATCAGGAACGGGTGGATCATCGATCTCCGGAAACGCTTCGTCAATGGGTTCAAGCGTCTTCAAAAGCTCAAGCAGGCGATTTTTTTTGCCCACCGGCTCTATAATCAGGCGGTTGCCTTCTTTGCGGATAATGGCCTCGTTTCCTTCAAGCTCGAATTCACGCGGTATTCTCAACGCCTGATTGCGGCCGTTTCGGAACAGTTTTACATAGCGTTCGGTTTGCATCGCTCCTCCTTTTGTGAACGGCATATGCTAAAGCATAGGCCACAAACACGACCCCGTCAATGCAAATTCAAAAGGTTGGGGACTTCGCCTCATCCCCGGGTTCCCACGCCATGCAGCCCTTTTTTAAAATCATAAATTTGATCAAATTTCGAATCCACAGGTTTCCTGCCATAAATGAGCGCTTTTTCGATCTGATGGTGGGTATTAGGGTGGGTATGGTTATTTCAAACCAAAAAAATCGGGGGGTTCACAAGAAATTGTGAACCCCCCGATTTATCAAGTGGCGGGAGCGACGAGACTCGAACTCGCGACCTCCGGCGTGACAGGCCGGCGTTCTAACCAACTGAACTACGCCCCCGAAGCTGATTGTACAATGCCAGCAATATGATGGTGGGCGGAACAGGGCTTGAACCTGTGACCCTCGGCTTGTAAGGCCGATGCTCTCCCAGCTGAGCTACCCGCCCTTGCTCCGCAGCATATCCATCAAAAGCGAGGAGGTAATACCAATTTGGTCAAATGATGTCAAGATAAAATTGATACGCCGCTCTTTTTTTCTCAGGGTTCAATTGATTGCGGTTCCCCGGATCAGGTCTTCGGCCTCTTTGGGGATCATCTCCACCGCCACGGCGGCGTCCGGGACCTCCTTATCGTCCTGCTGCGGCAGCAACGCGTGAAACAAGACCTCGTCCATGTGCTCCACCGGTACGATGTCGATCTGTTTCGATATGGCCTCGGGAATGTCTTTCAGGTCCTTCTCGTTTTCCTTGGGCATAAGGACCTTGCTGATGCCGGCCCGATGCGCCGCCAGGATCTTTTCCTTCAGGCCGCCGATGGGCAGCACGCGTCCCCGGAGGGTGATTTCTCCGGTCATGGCGATGTCGCGATGAACGGGGCGGCCGGTCAGGGCCGATGACACCGATACGCCCATGGCGATGCCGGCGGACGGACCGTCTTTGGGAATGGCCCCTTCCGGAACATGAATGTGGAGATCGACCTTCTTATAAAAATCGACATCGATCGCCAGCGTCTTCGCCCGGGAGCGCACGTAGCTGAAGGCGGCCTGCGCGGACTCCTTCATGACATCCCCCAGTTTGCCGGTGACGGTCAGATTGCCCTTGCCGGGCATGACCGCGGTTTCCACGCAGAGAAGCTCGCCGCCGAACTGCGTCCAGGCCAGGCCGTTGACAATGCCCACCTGGTCCTTCTCTTCGAGCTCGCTGTGGCGGAAGCGCGGCGGCCCCAGGTATTTCTGAATCAATTTCGGGACGACCTTGAACGATTCGATCGTCTTGTCTTTCATGTATTCCCGGGCGATCTTCCGGCAGACGGCGGCGATTTCACGTTCGAGGTTTCTGACGCCGGCCTCGCGGGTATATTGCTGGATGATCGTATAAATCGCGCTCTTGCTGAACTCGACCTCTTTTCCGGAAAGGCCGTTGGCCTCGCGCTGCTTGGTCACCAGGTATCCGTCGGCGATGTGAAATTTTTCATACTCCGTATATCCCGGCAGCCGGATAATTTCCATCCGGTCCTGGAGGGGCAGCGGAATATCCGGCAGGGTATTGGCCGTGGTGATAAAAAATATCTCCGACAGATCATAGTCGAGATCCAGATAATGGTCGTTGAAGTTGTTGTTCTGTTCCGGATCGAGCACCTCGAGAAGCGCCGCCGACGGATCCCCCCGGAAGTCCATACTCATTTTGTCGACCTCGTCGAGGCAGAAGACCGGATTGTTCACCCCCACTTTTTTGAGGGATTGCAAAATCTTTCCAGGCATGGCGCCGATATATGTCCGCCGGTGGCCCCGGATTTCCGCCTCGTCCCGGACACCGCCCAGAGACAGACGGACGAATTTGCGTCCGGTGGCCCTGGCGACCGATTTGGCGATGGAGGTTTTTCCCACGCCCGGAGGACCGACCAGACAGAGGATCGGCCCTTTGAGTTTTTTGACCAGGGATTGAACGGCCAGGTATTCGATGATCCGTTCCTTGGGTTTCTCGAGCCCGTAATGATCTTCATCCAGGATCTTTTCCGCCTGATCGATGTCGGTCTGAATGCGGCTGCGGTCGAACCAGGGCAGGCTGATAATCCATTCGATGTAATTGCGCACCACCGTGGCTTCGGCCGACATGGGGGTCATCATCTTGAGCTTTTTGAATTCCTGCATGACCTTGGCCTTGGCCTCTTTGGTCATCCGTTTGCGCTTGATCCGTTTTTCAAGCTCATCCAGCTCTTCCGTTCCGTCGTCCTCGGCCCCCATCTCCTTTTTAATGGCGCGCATCTGCTCGTTGAGGTAGTAGTTTTTCTGGGTCTTCTCCATCTGTTCTTTGACCCGCACCTTGACGCGCTGGTCCATCTCGTAGACCTCGACCTCCATCTTGATCAGGTTGAGGAGCAGCGCGAGGCGTTTGTGGGGGTCTATTTCCTCTAGCAGCCGCTGCTTGTCTTCAATCTTGAAGGAGAAATGCGCCGCGACGGTATCCGCCAGTTTGGACGGGTCCGAAATGGAGGACACGTTGTTGATCAGGTCTTTGGAGATGCTTTTGTTCAGTTTGGCATAATCCTCGAAACTGTCGACGATCGCCCGGCTGAGGGCGACCTGATCGCCCGGCAGCGCTTCCGGCTCCAGGAGCACCGTGGCTTCCACCTGAAAGAACGCGTCATTGGGGATGAAGTTATGAATGACGCCCCTGGCTTTGCCTTCCACCAGTGCCTTGACGGTGCCGTCCGGCAGACGGAGCAGCTGGAGGACGTTGCCGATGGTCCCGACGGTATGGATGTCTTTCGGCTCGGGCTTGTCGGTCCGCGCCTTTTTCTGGATGGCCAAAAAAACGCTCTTCTCGCTGTTCATGGCATCGGCAAGCGCATTCACCGATTTGGTGCGGCCCACGAACAGCGGGGCCACCATATGGGGAAATACAACGATATCCCTTAACGGCAGGAGCGGCAATACCAGATTCGTCGGGCCGTCCTCTTCGTCTTTACGTCGAATTTTTGGAAAATTGATCATTGTGCTATCAGTACATCCTTAAGCCTGTTTTTTGGTTTGCTCGTAAAGCAGTATGGGATCTTCCTTGTTCAGCACGACATCCTCGCCGATCACGCACTCTTTGACGTTTCCGATAGAAGGAATCTCGTACATAATGCCCAACATGCAGCTTTCCATGATTGCCCGAAGCCCGCGGGCCCCGGATTTTCGTTTGAGGGCCTCCTGTGCAATAGCGGAGAGGGCGCTGTCTGTCAACCTGAGGTTGACCCCTTCCATTTCAAACAGTTTGCGGTATTGTTTCACCAGGGCGTTTTTGGGTTCGGTCAGGATACGAATCAGCGACGCAGCGCCCAACTCTCCCAGCGTGGCGATCACCGGAAGACGTCCCAGAAATTCGGGGATGAGGCCGAATTTGATGAGATCTTCGGGCTGCACGTCCCGCAGCACTTCACCGATGTTTCGATCGTCGGACTGCGTGATTTTCGATCCGAATCCCATCGTTTTTGAACCGGTCCGCTGCCGAACGATCTTGTCGAGGCCGTTGAAGGTTCCGCCGCAGATAAAGAGGATATTCGAGGTGTCGACCTTCACGAAATCCTGCTGCGGGTGCTTCCGGCCGCCCTTCGGGGGCACGCTTGCCGTGGTTCCCTCGATGATTTTCAAGAGGGCCTGCTGCACGCCTTCCCCCGACACGTCCCGCGTAATGGACGGGTTGTCTGACTTGCTTGCGATCTTGTCGATCTCGTCGATGTAAACGATGCCTTTTTTGGCCTTCTCGACATCGTAGTCGGCGTTCTGGAGAAGCGCCAGAATGATGTTTTCGACGTCCTCACCCACGTATCCCGCCTCGGTCAGGCTCGTGGCGTCGGCAATGGTGAACGGAACGTTCAGAAACCGGGCCAGGGTCTGGGCAAGCAGGGTTTTTCCCGAACCCGTGGGGCCGATCAGAAGGATGTTGCTCTTCTGAATCTCCACATCGCCCGACACCACATGGGAATCGAGCCGTTTGTAGTGGTTGTAGACCGCCACCGACAGGACCTTCTTGGCATCCTCCTGCTCGATGACATATTCATCGAGCATTTTCTTGATCTCTTTGGGGATCAGGGCCACCTCGGTTTCCCGGGCGTCTTTTTCGGTCTCTTCCTCGATGATTTCACTGCACAGCTGGATGCATTCATCGCATATGTACACGGCCGGACCCGCGATCAGTTTTTTAACCTCGTTCTGACTTTTTCCGCAGAAAGAGCAGAAGAGATTGTCGTTTTCGTCGTTTTTCCTGTTCATCATACTACTCCTTTTTCTCTTCCAGGTGATCGAGATCATCCCGACTGGCCATGACGTGGTCGATGATGCCGTATTGCCTGGCATCATCGCCCGACATGAAGAAATCGCGATCCGTGTCGCGCTGAATCCGTTCCATGTCCTGGCCGGTGTGTTTGACCAGGATGTCGTTCAGGGCATCTTTCATCCGAAGGATTTCCTTGGCCTGAATGGCGATATCCGACGCCTGACCCTGCGAGCCGCCCATGGGCTGGTGGATCATGATGCGCGCGTTCGGCAGAGCATATCGTTTGTGCTTGGTTCCGGCAGCCAGAAGCACCGCCCCCATGCTCGCCGCCTGACCGATGCAGACGGTGGCGATATCGGGCTTGATGTACTGCATGGTATCATAGATCGCAAGGCCCGATGTCACAACGCCGCCGGGGGAATTGATATAAAAATTGATGTCTTTTTCCGGATCTTCGGATTCGAGAAAAAGAAGCTGGGCAATCAGAAGATTGGCGACTTCATCGGTGATCGCCGTCCCCAGAAATATAATCCTGTCTTTCAAAAGCCTTGAGTATATGTCATAAGCACGTTCGCCTCGGCTGCTCTGCTCAACGACCATGGGAATTAACGGCACAGTGTTCTCCTTGTTTTAAGTGTTGATAAGGGACATTTAACAGAATAAAACCGATACCGTCTATTGTCATTACGATGATCGGATCGGTTTTTGATGACGCGGTGACATCAACAGGTGATGCAGAAGAGAGAATCAGGGTAAAATGGGGGATGCCGAAGCAGATACCTGAACAGTCTTCAGGTATCTGCACGAATTTTTAAGCGCTTTCTTCGGTTTCCGGGGCTATTTCCGCCGCTACCTCTTCGATATCACTCTTGTTAATGATAAGTTCGATCGCCTTCTTTTCAAGTAAGGTGTGCTTGAAATAGGCAAGCCGTTCCTGGTTTTCTTTGGTTTCGTAATATTTCCGGATTTCCGCAGCCGGCTGCTGGAAGGATTTCGCCATGTTTTCAAAGCCCGCTGTCAATTCCTCTTCAGACAGCTCGAGCGGCTCCTGGTCGATGATCTTGCCCAGAATCAGATGGCGCTTGACCTGTTTGAGGGCGGTATCCCGATATTGTTCACGAAGGCTGTCGTGGGTCACCCCGATCTGCTCCATGCTCATGTTGTGATAACTGAAGGCCCGCTCCGCGTCCGAGACGATGCCTTCGAGTTCAAACTCGATCATGGCCTCGGGAACCTCGAAATCGGCCCGCTCCAGGAGCGTCGAGAAGATCTGTTCGTTCAGTTCCTGTTCGATCCGCTTTTCGTAGCCTTGGGAAAGATTTCGAGTAATTTCGGCTTTCAGATCGTCCATCGTGTCGTACTTGCCGAAATTTTTGGCGAATGCGTCATTGAACTCCGGCAGGATTTCTTTCCGGATCTCTTTCAGGGTGACGTTGATCGCGATTTCCTGTCCTCTCAGCTTTTCGTTGGCATGATTGTCGGGAAATGTCACGGAGACGGTCTTGGTTTCTCCGGGTTTCATCCCGACGATCGCATGGTCGAGCTCGGGGGCGATCTGTCCGGAGCCGACCTTCATCGTATAATTTTCCGTCCGCTGGGTCTCTTCGAACGGCTGTCCGTCTTTGAACCCTTCAAAGTCGATCAGAACAACATCGTCCGGCGCGACCGGTCGGAATTCGTCGATCTTTTCCTGACGGATCAGGTTCTTCTGGAGCGCTTTCAGTTGTGTGTCGATCTCCTGATCCGTGACCTTGTAGAGCGTCTTTTTGAGCTTGATGCCGGAGTAATCGATGTCGGCCAGCACAGGACGGATCTCGACGGTCGCATCAAAAGCATAGGGTTGGTCATACGACAGCTCCGGCGGATCGATCTCGGGCGTGCCGATCACCTCGAGACTGTTGTTCCGGACCGCCTCGGCAAAGCTTTCCTGGATCAGCTTGGCGGAGACGTCCGCATGGACATCCTTTTTATAATGGCGTTCCAATACCTGACGGGGCGCCTTTCCCGGACGAAACCCTTTGATCTTGGCTGTTTTCTTGAGGTCTTTGTAAGCATTGTCGATCTCACGCTTGACGACATCCTGCGGCACTTCAATATGCAACACCTTCTTCACGCTGCTCAGATCTTCCACATTCACTTCCATCATTTTCCTCTCAAATAAATCAAATGCCTGAAGTCAGACCCTCCCTTCAGGCACGTTGAAATGAAACTTTATCGTGGTGCGAAAGGGGAGACTCGAACTCCCACTCTGTCTCCAGAGCTGGATCCTAAGTCCAGTGCGTCTACCAGTTCCGCCACTCTCGCATATATTTATCCAAAAACCATCAAACAGCCCGCTCTGCCCTCGATTTTACCAAAAAAAGGCGATAATATCCTCGAATACACTATGCTCAGGATATACAGGCCGGTAATTTAATACCAATCAATTTATGTGTCAAGAAAAATTGAAAAAAGAGGGTGTTATGGCGATTATATCCGATCGAGGATGGCGGAGGACGCATGTCTGGTCCCCTCGTATTCAGATCCGATGACAAGACGCCCCGCCCTGTAAAATCGGATATTTCCCGGCCTGTTGCCCGGTCATTGAAAATCCCCGCCGATTCAACAAAACCTTGCATTCAGCTGCATGGCGTGCTAACAAAAAACGCTAAATTTATCGGGGCGTGGCGCAGCCTGGTAGCGCGTCTGCTTTGGGAGCAGAAAGCCGGGGGTTCAAATCCCTCCGCCCCGATGCACTGAAACGAGCGGATTTTGGTGGAAGCTGAAATCCGTTTTCTATTGGCGGTTTAAACGCTGACGTCCTAAATCATCTCTCGAGTTGACCAGTTGAATTGACTGTACTTCTCTGTATGTATGTATCAGGAGGTGATCCGATGAAGACCATGGGAATCGGTTTATGAAAAACCATATATTGAAAATCAAATGGCTTGCCCTGTTGTTTCTGTCGTCATCTGTGCTGATATGGCGGTTGATCGATTTTGCCGATGAGGCGGCAAATAATGGATTCCATATGACGCGGTGCGGCTTTGCAATGAAGGGGTCCGATGCTGAAGCCTTGCAGCTTTTTCTTATTCTTGGCGGCATTGTATGGACATGGAAAGTCATCAAAAATCTGTACGTTTACAGATAACCGGTCCCGCCGCACCTCCCGCGCGCGATCATTCGGGTGCAAAAAGACTTTTTGAACTCAAGCTCGATCATCTGAACATTTTCGATGGATATCCTCGAAAAACGGGGTGTCCGGATGAAGCAACCCGGACCTGCACACCGTCACTCATGAATGGCGCCGTCCGGACGCCGGTGTATCGGAACGGGTGTTGCGGCTGCGTCAGTAGGGGGGACGGATGGGAGAGCGGGGTTGTGTGTCTTCCTGCACCGTTGTTTTCGTCTGAAACGACTTCCCGAAGATGCTTTGTAGAACTTGCTTGACGGCGCTCCGGTCTCCCGAGGTGAGGGATACGATTTTCGCCCCCGTGTGCATCAGCGCCAGCGTCAGCCAGGCGATCAGGAATGCGCCGCAGCAGTAGACCGCAAGGGCCATGAGGTTGGCCAGGGGAACGGCCCTTCCGTCCAGCTTCAGGTCGAACGCGCTGCCGCCGATGCTTTGGGCGAGTTCATGAATGACGCCGGTCAGATATGCGGGGGATTTCAGGATGGCGAAAACGAGCCCGAAAATATCCATGGCGTATTTCAGTCCGATGACAATGACGACGAGACCGAGGCCGGTGGCGATCAGGCTGAGAATGTTCTTGAGGATGTCCACAACGGGCAGGGGTTCTCTTTTTCTCGGTGTCAGGTTCATCATGGCGCTTCACCTCCTGAACGCATCGTTATTGTTGCAAACGCCCGGATTTTGCGGTCTCTTCATCATGGGTCGGGGTTGATGGCCGGGCCGCGTATTTATATATCGAGCGTGCTCACCTCGAGGGCGTTGCTCTGGATGAAATCCCGGCGGGGCTCCACCACATCCCCCATGAGGAGGGTAAAAATTTCATCCGCCTCGACGGCGTCTTCCACCATGACCTTCAGCAGCGTCCGCTTGTTGGGCGCCGGGTTCATGGTGGTTTCCCAGAGCTGTTCGGGATTCATCTCGCCCAGACCTTTGTAGCGCTGGATCTGGATTCCCTTCTTCCCTTCTTCGAGAAGATAGTGAAGGAGTGCGCGCCGGCTGCTGAACGCTTTGGCATCGGTGCCTTTTTCGGCATTTTCCACGGTGTACGGCGGCTTCCCGAAGGCGAAGATCTTTTCCGAGAGCAGCCGGCTTTTCTGGAATTCCGGCGAATGCACGAAGCGCCGGCCGAGTTTCAGCGGTTCACGGGCCTTGGCGGTAATGTTGCGGATGATCGTATCCTCGCCGATCTCCTCCCGGCAGGCCTCGATGGTCATCTCGTAAACCCCGCGCTCCTCGCTCCATTCGGGCGCGCTGACGCTGCAGCCTCTCGCTTCGAGCGCCGTTTTCAGATCCAGCATCTTTTCCCGATGCTGGAGAAAGGTTTCATCGAGGCCGTGCCCGATCAGAAATTCGATGATGTCGGATGGGATGCCTTCTCTCGCCAGCCGTGACAGCATCTTGAGGTATTCGGCAAGCTCTCCCACATACAGGTAGAGCGCGTGATCGGAGAGAGACGCCTCACCGGCGCGGACGATTTTCTGGGCGCAGATCCGCCGCAGGAGGTGTTCGTTGAAGCCGGCTTCATCCTTCAGGTAGATCTCGCTTTTGCCCTTGCCGATGCGAAACAGCGGAGGCTGGGCGATATAGAGATATCCTCGTTCGATGATCTCCTTCATCTGGCGATAGAAAAATGTCAGCAGCAGGGTGCGGATATGCGATCCATCGACATCCGCATCGGTCATGATGATGACCTTGTGGTAGCGGATCTTGTCGATGTCGTACTCCTCCCGTCCCACGCCTGCGCCCAGGGCCGTAATGATGTTCTTGATTTCGTCGCTTCTGAGAATCTTGTCGAGGCGGGCTTTTTCGACATTGAGGATCTTGCCCTTGAGGGGCAGAATGGCCTGGAATCTCCGGTCGCGGCCCTGCTTGGCGGAACCGCCGGCGGAGTCGCCCTCCACCAGGAAGAGCTCCCGATCTTTTGGGTCGGAATACTGGCAGTCTGCCAGCTTGCCCGGCAGGGTCGAGTCGGTCAGGGCGCCGGTGCTCCGTGCCAGATCCCGCGCGCGCTTGGCCGCGTCTCTGGCACGGGCGGCGTCGATCGCCTTGGCGAGAATCTTTCGGGCCACCGCGGGATTTTCTCCCAGATAGATGGTCAGTTTTTCGTTGACCAGCGACTCCACCAGGCCTTTTACCTCGCTGTTTCCCAGCTTGGTCTTGGTCTGCCCTTCGAACTGGGGTTCCTTGATCCGGATGCTGATAATGGCCGAGAGACCCTCCCTGACATCGTCGCCGCTGATCCTGACCTGAAGGTTCTTGGGAAGGTTGCCGTTGGCCGTATAAGCGTTGAGAGACCGGGTCAGGGCGGCCTTGAACCCGATGAGGTGGAATCCGCCTTCAATCGTGTTGATATTGTTGGCAAAGGAGAACATTTTCTCCTTGTAGGTGTCGTTGTACTGGATGGCGACCTCGATCTGGACCTCGTTGCGCTCCCCCTGGATAAAAATCGGCTCGTGCAGCGGCGTGTGCCGGCGGTTGAGATATTCCACGAACGAGGCAAGCCCCCCTTCGTAGAAGAACGCCTCCTTCAGGTCGGACCGCTCGTCCTCGATGGTGATGCGGACGCCCTTGTTCAGAAACGCCAGCTCCCGGAGCCTCCGGCTCAGAATCTCGGAGTTGAAATTGTCGGAGTTCATGATGTCGGTATCGGGCTTGAAGCGGACCTTGGTTCCCTGCTTGTCGGTCTCTCCGATCACCGTCAGCTCTTTCGTCTTGGCGCCGCGGGAATAGGTCTGATGATAGATTTTGCCGTCGGTGTAGACCTCCACTTCGAGAAAGGACGACAGGGCGTTCACCACCGAGATGCCTACGCCGTGGAGCCCTCCGGAGACCTTGTAGGAGTTCTTGTCGAATTTTCCGCCGGCATGGAGCTTGGTCAACACGACCTCCAGAGCCGGCACGTGCTCCTTTTCGTGCATGTCGACGGGAATTCCGCGGCCGTTGTCCTCCACGCTGACCGAATTGTCGGGGTGGACCGTCACGTTGATCGTATCGCAGTAGCCGGCCATGGCTTCGTCGATGCTGTTGTCGACAACCTCGTAGACGAGATGGTGCAGCCCTTCCATATCGACGTTGCCGATATACATGGACGGCCGTTTCCGGACGGCTTCGAGGCCTTCCAGAATCTTGATGTTCTCTGCACTGTAGTTTTTGCTAAAATGTTTTTCTGGTGTCATATTTTCATCGGCATGATGACGCTTAAATAGGTTTTGTCGTTTTGCCCCTCCACGAGGCAGGGCTTGTCGCCGCTGACGATATTGATGACGGCGGCTTCATCCTCGATGACACCCAACGTGTCGATAAAATATTTCGGATTGAATGCCGCTTCGATCATATCCCCTTTGAATTCAATGGCCATCTCCTCTTTGGATTCCCCGATTTCGGGGTTGGTGGCCCGCACGGTGAGGAGATTGTCCTCGAAATTGAAGATCACCCCCCGGTAGTTCTCGGACGAGAGGATGGACATCCGTTTGAGAACCATCAGAAAGAGCTGGCGGTCCACCGGGATATCGTGGCCGACGCCCCTCACGATGATGTTTTTGTAGTTGGGGTATTCGCCTTCCAGAAGGCGGATGGTGAAGGTTTCATTCTCTTTTTTCAAGACGAAATGACTGTCTTTGAGGCCCACGGCGACGGTTTTCTCCGTTCCCAGAAATTTCAGCACCTCGGCGAGCCCCTTCTTGGGGATCAGAATGCCTTTTTCGACCGGGCATTCCCCGCTGTCGTAAGGATAGTCGACCGTCGAGAGACGGCTGCCGTCGGTCGAGACCATTTTGAGCATTTTCGGGATCTCTTCGGTGAGATTTTCGAAATAGATGCCGTTGATGTGGGCCCGCTTGTCATCGGGTGTCCCGGTGATGATGATGGTTTTTTCGATCATCCGCTTCAGGGATTTGGCGTCCATCTCGAACAGCGGCGCATCGTCGACCAGGGGGATTTCGGGAAAATCTTCGGGATTCATGCCGACGATATGGTATTCGATATTCCCTTTGCCGATCTCGATCCAGCGGTTTTCCACCTCGTTGATGTCGATGGCATCACTGGGAAAATCCCTCACGATTTCGTAGAGCTTTCTGGCATTGATGGCGATCAGCCCCTCCGATTCGACGGTGGCGGGGTATTCGCCCTCGAAACCGGTTTCGAGGTCGGTCGCGGTGATTTTGACCGTCTGCTCCTTTGCCTGGATCAGGACGGTTTCCGTGATGGCCAGAGTGGTCCGCCGGCCGGTGATGCCCTGCACCTTGCCCAGTATGTTCCGAATATCGTTCTTGTTGATGATGAACTTCATTAGGCTACCCTCTGTTATTCATGGATCCACTGTTTGATCCGTGGAAGAACCCGTTCGTTCCAGTCCGCGGAAAGCCGCGATCGAATGAAGCCCTGGTAGAGTCTGTCGATGAGCCCGACGGCCTTTTCATACAGATACGCCTTTTCCAGAAGGAACCCCTCGATATCCTCCCGGGTCTCGATGGCGCCGGTCTCGGGTGTTTTGAGATTGGCAATATTGAAGCTTTTCCCCTTGACGGTGAGGCGCCATTCCTGCTCGCCGATTTTGTAGACGAGGTTGAGTTCCGTGACGACCGCCCCTTTTCTGAGGGCCAGGAGTCCTTCCTCTAACCCGGCGTCGTCCCCCTTGATCGTGATGCTCTCGACGGCTTCCTGGATCCGATTTTCCAGCACCACGCGGTTGCCGATGGCAAGCGTCGTCAGATCGGGCTCGAGCGCGGCCGGAAGATCGTGGTCCCGTTCCACCACGAACCACAGCCAGGTCAGAAATTCATACCCCAGAAATGTATACCTGTTGTAGGCGACGGCGATATCCAGCATGCGCTACTCCGTAAACCGCGTGGGTGAGAGAGAGGCGAGCGTATCCCGTTCCGCGTCTGAAAGCCCCAGGGCGAGTTCGGCGATGGTATAGGGAAAGAGCCGGATGAGATTGCATTTGAACGACTTGGCGAACAGGGTTTCAAGCTCCTCGTTGGCGGCCTTCTGGTTAGAACAGATCCAGAGGGAGGCCTCTTCGATGTTCCAGAGGACGTCGTAAATATTCGGGGTCGCGGGAATCCGAAGGCTCAGCTCCTGAACCACCCGCTCCTTGATCTCCTGCTTTTCGCTCTTGGCCAGATGGTCCCGCCCGGTTTCGGCCAGCCGCTTGGCCGTCTCGATCTGATAGTGTTTTTTGACGATCTTGGCCGGGATGCTCTTCTTGTCGATCCTGAGGCAGAAGACCAGATAGGCGCCGATCACGAAAGAGGAACCGCCGAAATCGGGTCGGTAGGGGCTTGCAAGAGAGGTCCATCCCACGGACTTTTCCGAGGCTTCGTCGTCGATTTCCGTAATGGCGTTTTTGGCAAGACCCCGGGCGATGGTTTCGAGCACCGGCGCTTCTATGTTGCCATCGACCCGGTACCGGGTGATGGATATTGTGGATGATAAAATGCCCATGGATCTCCGTCAGAAAAAGGTCTTTTCCGCCGCGTGCGTGAAGTTGGCGGGCACCCTGATGAAATCAATATCCGTAAACAGTACTTTATATCTTTTTTTTGGATCAGTTACAAGAGGTTTTTATGGTTTCGCGGGGAATCGTGGAGAGGAGCGGTGTCTTCTCAGGGTGTCGGAAAATAATGGCCTTGCAGTTCTGAACAAGTGAAAGCCGGATTTTTTGAGGAAAATTTTTTTATAGCGATCGTGGGAAAGGATCGAATATCCGACCCGGCTTATTGTGCCGGGCCGGCATGGGTTCCGCCATTTTTAATCGGATTGAGCGCTTTTTGATTACTGGTCGGTCAGCGTGCGCAGGAAGGCGACGATTTGACCCTCCTCCGCCGCGGTCAACCCCAGGTTGCCGAGTTCCGACCGGTTGACGGTTTGCGGAACCTCGGGCGGCGCCCATGTGCCGACGGCGGCGGTGTTGTAGAAATGGACGATCTGTTCGAGGGTCGTAAAGAATCCGTTGTGGCCGTAGGGCGGGGTGACGGCGATGTTTCTGAGGGTCGACACCTTGAAGTGCCCATAGAGGCTCGAATAATCACCTCCGTAGAACCCTTCGAGAACGTCGCCCAGCCCCAGGTCTTGTTTGCCGCCCCACACGGATGCCAGCAGCGGGTTGGCCGGGATGCCCAGATTGTCATAGGTGAAATCGGTAAAGATCGCCCGGCCGCCGGGGTCGAATTCGCTTGCGCCGCTGACATGGCAGGCGGCACAGTTGCCCCCCTCACCGGGGTCGCGGATGTTGTCGTTGTTGTTGGGCTGGTTGAACAGGGCAAGCCCCCGCAGTTCCGTTGCGGTGAGAATGTCGGTGGGAATCTTGGGATTGTTCAATGCAACCTCAACGCCGATCGTCGCCGTATCGATGTCGGCTTTTTTGCAGGCGGCATAGAACCTGTCGAATTTCGAGCTGAATTTCAGAAGTTCGACCGACCGTTCGTAGGCGGCGATCGCCGTGGCGATCTGGTTGTAGGTCTGTCCGATATTCGAGAAATCGACAGCGCCCGGAAACGCCATGGCGAAAAGGGAGGCATAGGTCGCGCTCGCCGCGACATTCACTACCGCCTGCTTATTGATCATGTCCATTTCGACCGGATTGAGAAAAGGTCCTTTCGCCTGATCGGCCAGCGGGTCATAGGTCGGTCCCGCCTCCGGATCGCTGGTCGCCGTCTGCGCGTTTCCCGACGCACGGCCGTCCCAGAAAAGGCCGCCGATCCAAGTGCCGGTGATTTGGTGCAGCTTGGGGCTGAAACCCGCGTACGCGGCGGTCGGCGCATTTCTGCCGCCGAGGCTGAAGCCGTCCGATCCCGTGGAGACGACGTTCTTGGCGGGATTTCTCAGATTACTGATGTCCGCAAATCCGGCGTTGGGATGATGGCAGCTCTTGCAGGATTGATTCTCATACCTCGATAGATTTTTATCATTGTAGAGGCTCCTGCCCAGTTTTTCCAAGGCGGTAAGCGCGCTGGCGGCACGGGGCATCGCCGCCAGGGCCAGAAGAAAAATTAACGTCAGTGCAGCTGTCCATGTTTTCTTTTTCATTTCGGTCCTCCTTATTTTGATGGTGCGGTTAAGGGTATTTCACGAAGGCATGCGAGGCACGCCAGGTATGAACCGAATAAATGTTATGAACAACCATACGGACGGCGATACGCGGAAAACAAGCCGCCGTCATATGCCGGCTGGTCGGTGACAACTGATTTTTCGCGGCGAAATGATCTGAATCATCCAGTAGCGTATTTTGTTGCTTCGGACAAGAGAAAAATCATGCATCCAGGGTGGCGACACACCATATATCGCCAGACAAAAAATGATGCGGTAACTTCGTCATCCAGCTTCGCCAATCCATCGCGCAGGGCGAATTCGACGCGGCCGGCCGGCCACGGTGGCGGTCCGAAGCTTTTCCCTGTGCGCATATCCCGATACCCTCGTTGCCCCCCGCGATGAAAAGTGATACGGATCAGATTTATGAAATACCACCTCCTCGACCATGCGGCCGATATCGGGCTCGTGATATCGGCCGCGGATCTTCCGACCCTCTTTGCCGATGCGGTCCACGCCCTGTTCGACGTGATCGCCGAGGTAAGGCTCCCGGCGGACGGAAAGCTTCCAACGCTGGCCGTCCATGTGGCAGGCGAAGACTGGCCCGATCTCATGGTCAACTGGCTTCGGGAGGCTCTTTACCAGTGGGCCGGCGAGGAGCGTCTCATCCGGAAGGCCCGGATCTTGTCGATTGGCGAATACAGGCTTGCGGCACGTCTCTCATATGAGCCTTTCGACGCCGAGCGTCATATCGTTTTGCGGGAAATCAAGGCTGTCACCTACCATCAGATCCGCGTCGCCCCCATGCCGGAGGGCTGGGAAGCGCGGGTGGTCTTCGATGTATAACATCCCGGCTATCCCGGCGCGCCGCCCGATGTTCCGAACGGCGCCGATCACGGCACTCTTTCATGCGCCGGCTGCGGCAGGTCCTGCGCCGTTCTTTTTCTCAGTTTCTTGAGCCAGGCATGAAATTCGACCAGATGGCTGTCGAGCAGATCGATCAGCACGATCACCTCGTGATGGGTGTATTTCGCGAGGATGAACCGGGACAGCTTCGGCGTCACGTGATGGGGCGAGAAGAGATCGATCATCAGGTCCAGATACGCCGCTCCGTCTGCCGCCTGATCTTCCGCGGCTTTTGCATCGTTTTTTCCGAACTTTTCTTTGACCGCCGCGAACATCCCGCCGCCGCCCAGGAGGGTCCGTGCGAGTCCGCTGGCGCCGCGCTGCCGTTTCCCCCAGATATAGAGGATATCCATCATGGCCGTCATGCAGGATTCCCTGTCTTCGGAGCGGAGCAGGGGCAGGATCTCCAGGTAATCGCGTTTCCTCAGCACCATTTTCTGATGGAATTTTCCAGTTCCTTCGATGACGGCCGCGACCACGTCCGACCAGAATTTGGCCTGCACGATGCTGGGGACCAGCAGGATGTTGCCGATGGGGGAAAAAACGGCGGAAAAGGGCCACGCCAGGATGCTCCTGAAGAAGTTGGCCCGAATGACCCGGTTGTCGAAGCGGCGGATTTTGTTATGGGCGGAGATGTAAAGGCCGTTGGCGATGCAGATGACGAGAAACTTGAGCCACACGAAGAGCAGGCCGGTCGAGGCGAAGGTCCAGGAATAATCGAATCCCAGCTTTACCATGCCCAGGATGGGAACGGAAAAACCGGTCCAGAAGAGAGACTGGGTGGTGTTGTCGAAGTTGATGTCGCGGATGGACCAGGATTTGGGCCTTGGCCCTGAAAAAGCGACGAGATCCACGAAGACATTCCGGAAGAAGGTGATGCCGAACCAGACCAGGGTGAATTCCCATCCGATCCAGAGATAGGCCGGAACAAGGCCGATCGCGACCCGGATCATGTTTTTGAGCGCCGGATTGAGATACCGCCAGGCCCGCCGGGGGCCGATGTTTTCGATGTGCTCTTCGTCCCCGACCATGTTGGGCCTGAAATGGCCGCTTTTGCCAAGGCAATAGATTTCGTCGACGGTGCCGGGACCATTGAGGCCGTCCGGATCGGTATGCGACTTGCGTCCCCCGCCGTTGATCAGGTCGGATACCGGCCTCGGCAGCCGGTAATGGGACTGGCAGAAATATTTCCGGGATTTTTTCGGAACCCGGGATTCGCGGATGAATCCCATTCCCGGGACCTGGGGCTTCCATCCGGTGGCCGCGCTGGCGGCGAGCGGCACCAGAAGTTCGCGGTGATATTTGTCGAACGCGTCTTTGAGAGGGGAAATGTCGATCGGCCGGCCATGCAGATCTTCCAGAAACCGTTTCAGCTCCGGACAGGTGCCGGTGTTGATCAGGCTGACGAAGCGGGTCAGGCGAACGATTTCCGATGGATCCCGGCCCATGCTGTCGCGCATGTTCATCAGTTCGATCTGGTCGATATAGGGATGGGCGGCAAGAACCGTTTCGACGGCGGACTCGAAACCGTGTTCGAGGGGGCGGTTGAAGGTGATGACGGCGCCTGACTTTTTCAGATCCGGCATGATCTCGTCTTCGGTAAGGAAGGCGGAGTCGTAGTCGAGGATGTTCTTTCCCGAAAAATACTCGGATTTCGTCAGGGCGGGGCTCAAATGGGTATATTGATCCCGGACGCTGTGATATGCATTCACGATCTGTTCCAGCTCCCAGCCGGTCATGGTATCTTCCCTGAACAGCCGGCGTGCGATTTCGAACTGGGCTTTGAAGAGCAGCACCCGCTTTTTCAACACCTCCTTCAGCTGTTCGTAAAGCAGTTCGCTCAGATGGTTCCGGGAGAACTGCCCGTGGGGGACGATTTTTTCGAGATCGGAAAGCTTGAGCGGCTGAAGCGCGAAGATGCTCTCTTCGGGCAGACCCTGGTTGATCTCGATGAGATGGGTCCGGTTGAAATTTTCCAGAATTTCCGTGATGACCCGCCGCCGGTGATTTCTGTTTTCATCGAGGCCGTCGTAAAAATGGGCGAGCTCCGCGCAATTCGAATTGAAGAATTCCAGGAAGGCATCGTAGGTGACGGCGGGCGGCAGAAACAGGAAATGTTTTCGCCGGCTGCGCCGGCCGACGCTGAACTCGATGCCGATCGACACCTCGACCCCCAGGATTCTTCCGGCTTCCATCGCTTCGAAGATAATATCCCGGTGGGGAATATCGTAGTAGGCAAGGGTGAGACGCGAGATTCCCTTGATGAAGGCATCCAGCACCAGCTGACTTGGCGTTTTTCTTCCCTCGGAAAGGTTGTCGTGAACGTGGGCGTCCCATCCCATGTCGAGGTGTTTGAGCGGCTGACCGGTTTCCGGGACCTCCAGCCGCTTCAGCTCCCGGAGAAAGCGGCGGATGGTCGCTTCATGGCCGTAGGACGCCAGGGAGAAATCGGCGATCATCTCCATCTGCCGACGGCGGTTGCGGATGTTCTTGACCGCCTCTTTCATGATTTCCGTCTGGACGCGGGCGGTGTTGAGGGGCATGCTGATCGTTTTGGCGTGCAGGGAGAATGCGACGAGGGTTTTCAGGGCGTGGAGGCGGTTCTGAACATCGCTTTGGATCAGCTTCTGGGCAATCCGGATATAAGACTCCGCCATGCCCATGCGCCGCTTGCGGAACGCCCGGTTAAAGCCGCCGGGATGGGAGAGAAGGTCCGGCGTCACCTCTTCCGACTGCGCGACCTTCCGGTTGAGCATCTCCGCCAGATCCCGGATCTGGTCATTGAAGCTTACGGCATCGATTCTCCGGTTGAGCCATCGCCTGAATCGGCGTCGTCCACGATCCACCCTGTCTCCCGATGTTTAAAAAGAAAGAGAATGTTAAAATGTTAACGCCCGCGGCCGATGATGATTTCAGCCGGCATCATGTCTGGAGCAAAAAGCCTTCCAGTCCGTTTTCGGCTGCTGCGGGATCGTCCGCAAAGATCCCGTCAACCCCCATTTCAATCAACCGTTTGCTCTGATCGACGGCATTGACCGTATATGTCAACACCCGCAGTCCCATCGCGTGGGCCTTTGCAAGCCGGGCCGGGTTCAGGCAGCGATAATCGGGATTCCAGGAAAAAGCGTCAATCTTTTGACAAACGTCAAAAATTCGGCGGCCGGTCCTGTCCGCCGCATCACCGGCAACGCCCGGATCATCGGTCAGATATGCCAGCGCCGGCGGACGGCGCATCGCGGCGAATTGTGCCAGTACTCGCGGCTCGAAACTCGATATCAAAACATCTTCCGCAAGATGACGGTCCTGCAGAAGCCGCCGGATCTGACGTTCGACGGCGTCTTCCGGATGATCGGCTTCATAGGCCTCGGGTTTGATTTCGATATTGACGGCGGCCCGGCCGGCAACCAGCGTCAGCACCTCCGTGAGGGTGGGGATGGTCTCGCCCGAGAATCGCTCGGAGAACCAGCCGCCCGCGTCCAATCGCTTCAATTCGAGGAGGGTGTGATCGGCCACCCGGCCGCGGCCGTTCGTCGTCCGCTCGAGGGTTTCGTCGTGGATGACCACGAGTTTTCGGTCACGGGTGAGCGTTACGTCCAGTTCAATCATCTGAACGTCAGACGCTATGGCTTTTTCAAAGGCGATCAGGGTATTTTCCGGATATCGCAAACTGTAACCGCGGTGGGCAATGATCAGCGGATACCGGAGATCGCGTATCTTCATTGAACCTCCTCGATCCACGGGAGTAATGGACGTTGCCGACGTTCGAATGATATTACAAATCGATAGAGACGTCCACTGAAAACGGAATTCCGTTCTTCCGCCCGAGCTGCCCTCCACCGGCATATTGGCTTTTGATATAACAGGCATATCTTCTATCTGTGCCGAACGCGGCTTTCCGAATGCTTTGAAGAAAGGAGAGCAGGAAAATGACAAGAGATCTGATCAAGATAGACGATTATACATGGGAGCTTCCCAGAACGGGAAGCATGCGGGTTCCGGGAAGGATATACGCCAGCGCGGCCATGATCGAAACGATCCGCCGGGAGGATGCGCTGACGCAGGTGGCCAATGTCGCCGGTCTTCCAGGCATTGTGAAAGCCTCACTCGCCATGCCGGACATTCATCAGGGGTATGGGTTTTCCATCGGCGGGGTGGCGGCGTTCGACTGGGAGGAAGGCGTCGTTTCCCCCGGCGGCGTCGGATACGATATCAACTGCGGCGTGCGGCTTGCCACAACACGGCTGGAAGAGCGGGATGTCCGGCCCCGGCTGGAGGATCTGGTCAACGCATTATACCGGAACATTCCGTCCGGGATCGGGTCGCAGGGGACGATCAGTCTTTCGGGGCGGGAAGAGAAAGAGGTTCTCATGACCGGCAGCAGGTGGGCGGTTGAACACGGATTTGGCGAAGAACGGGATATCGAACACACCGAAGACGGCGGGTCTCTGTCCGGAGCCGATCCTGACGTCGTGAGCGAACGGGCCCTGGTACGGGGAAAAAAACAGCTGGGCACCCTGGGATCCGGCAACCATTTTCTCGAGGTCGGCGTGGTGGACGATATCTACGATCCTGCGGCAGCCCGGTCATTCGGGCTTTTCAAAGGCCAGGTGACGGTCATGCTGCATACGGGCTCCAGGGGGTTGGGATATCAGATCTGTGACGATTTTCTGGCGGAGATGGCCCGGCATGCCCATACCTTGCCGTTTGCGCTGCCGGACCGCCAGCTGTCGTGCGCCATGATCGCGTCCGATCCGGGCCGGCGGTATCTCTCCGCCATGGCGTGCGCCGCCAATTATGCCTGGGCGAACCGCCAGATTCTCATGCACCGCGCCCGGGAGGTTTTTTTGAAGGTGCTGCATATCGGCCCCCGCGACCTGGCCCTCCGGCTTTTATATGACGTGTGCCACAACATCGCCAAAAAAGAAGAGCATCTCGTTGATGGAAAGCGTCGAACCGTCTGCGTCCACCGGAAAGGAGCGACCCGCTCTTTCCCGGCCGGTCATCCGGCAGTGTGCGCGGCCTATCGCCGGACGGGTCAGCCGGTGCTGGTCCCCGGGGATATGGGAACCGCGTCGTACGTTCTGGTCGGGACGGAAAAATCCCTTGAGGAGACATTCGGCTCCACCTGCCACGGCGCCGGCAGGGTTCTCAGCAGGACCGCCGCCAGGAAAGCGGCAAAGGGCCGGGCCATATACCGGGAACTGGAAGACCAAGGCATTCTAGTCCGCTGGACCGGCCGAGGAACCATGGCCGAGGAAATGCCCGATGCATACAAGGATATATCCCAGGTTGTAGAGATTGTGCATGGCGCGGGCATCTCCCGTAAAGTGGCGCGACTTCGCCCTCTTGTCGTTGTGAAAGGGTAAATGTCACATTTTTCGATTTCGAGAAAATAAAAATTGATATTTAGAAAATTTTATGCTCTAAAAGCAAACATTGTTATACAGTAAGGACATAAATAATATTATAGATATTTGCTGAGCAAATTTTAATTTCATGCAGATGTAATTTGATATGGATCAATGTCGATCGTTGGCGCGCACCACTAGACCGATCTCTTCCGAGTTGAAGTTGCCCATGAAATGGTTAAAGCGAAAAGAGACCACCGATGTCGGTATGCGTCTCCAGACGAAATTTATGATCGGCATCATCCTTTTGGAATGCGTCATCATGACCGTTACGATCATGGTGGTCGAGCGCAGGATGCACCATTCCATTCTGGATGAATTCCTCAAGCGCGGCGTTTCCATCGCCAAGAACCTTGCCGCCGTCAATACCAGCCTGGTGTCGACCTACAATTATGTGGGCATGGAGCAGAACGTCGCCAAGACCGTGGTGGAAAACGATCTCGTTTATGCCATGATCCAGCTTTTCGACGGAGAGCTGGCGGCCTACAGAGGCGCTGCCCATCTTAAAGAGCATCTCCTCAAATCCCTCCTTGCCGGACAGTTGTCGGGACACGACAGTGTTTTGATCCGGTATCTCGAATCGGATGACGACCATAAAAAAATATGTGAAGTCGCCGCGCCCATCACCATTCTCGACAAGCATTGGGCCACCGTCCGCATCGGCCTCTCCCTCGACTCCATGCAGGCGGGGATTGAAGAGACCCGCAAAACACTTCTGATTCTGGGCATGATCGTGCTCATTTTGAGCTGTATGATCACCATCCTCTTTTCTGCGCGCATCACACGGCCGATTTCGACGCTGATGAAGCATGTGGAGGATATTTCAAAAGGGAATTATGACCAGGAAATCCGCGTGGAATCACGGGATGAAATTGGATACCTGGCCCGACGGTTCGGTAAAATGCAGGAAAAGCTGAAGGATCATATTCAGATCATTGAAGATTCCAATAATGAACTCACCCTGACCAACCAGCGACTCCGACAGCTTTTCGAGGCGAGCCAGGCGATGAATTCGCTCAAAAATCACGATCGCCTCTACGATCAGATCCTCGAGGTCGTTCTGTCAGCCACCGATACCCTGGCCGCATCCCTGTTAATCATGGAACCGGACGATTCGGCAAGAATGGTGGCCAGTGTCATCAAACCTCCGATGACCGAAAATGAACACATAAAGTATCAGAAGCTGCTTCAGGAACGTCCCTTTTTCGATAAAAAATCTCTCATTTCCATCGGTGAGCATACCTCCCTGATCGACTATGATGGTGTGCCGGGTGCTCCTTTCGTCAAATCAAGCATCAGTTTTTTTCCGGAGCTCGAACTCATATCGATACCGTTGCGTCAATCCGATGACATCTCCGGCTTTATCAATCTCATCCGAGAGCAGAAAAGTTCGATGGTGTTGGGGGAGATGCAGACCCTGGGCGTTCTGGCCAGCCAGACGACCACATCGCTCGAAAACATCAAGCTTTTCGATCAGCTCGAAAATGCATATTTCAGTTCTATTAAATCTTTAGCCAAGTCATTGGAGTTCAAAGATAAATACACGCACGGCCATGGAGAGCGGGTCGCCGATTTGAGCCGAAGAATCGGCACACGCATCAATCTCGAACCCAAATCTCTTCAAATTCTCTATAATGCCGCCCTCCTGCATGATATCGGCAAGATCGGGATCATCGACAACATTCTCAATAAATCCAGCCGACTGGATAATAACGAATATCTGGTGATTCAGCGGCATCCGGTCATCGGTGAAGAAATTCTCCAGTCAATCGTTTCGCTCAGGGAGGAGCGACGGATTGTGCGTCATCATCATGAAAGAGAAGACGGCCGTGGATATCCCGACGGTCTGACGGGAAGCCAGCTCTCGATATCGGAAAAAATCATTATTGCCGCGGATGCATTTGATGCCATGAACTCCAGAAGGAGCTATCGGCAGGCGCTTCCCGCCACCGCTATTAAAACGGAATTGCTTAAAAACAAAGGACGTCAGTTTGACGCCATTGTCGTGGATGTTCTGATAGAAATATATGAAGAACAACTGGCCGCTGTAAATTCTTCTGCGTTTGTCGAAGAAAGCCGCCTGATCCATCTGTCCATCGCCAACAGACGTTAAATATCAGGAATATTTCCGATGATATGGCCTGAATTATGCATGTGCCTGATGACATTCATAACAAATATTATATCAAATCATTTTCCCTTACGGATGTAAAACAACGGGGCATGGCACGAAAGCCATCCCTCGAAACCGCCGGGCGAGGGATGGCATTGATTGTTCTTGCCGGCTGCAGCAGGTAGGAAACCATATGCCGGAAGAAAGAAACAGCAAAAATATGGAGGAGAACTGCCGATGATGCATTTGAGGATGATGCGTTTGAGAATGATCAGTACATCAAATCGGTTGACGTATGCGGCGATGTTGATAGCGGTTTTTTGGGCATGGGCGGCATGGGCGGCCGTCCCGGAACCCGTCAGCGGTGGAAAATACAATATTCCGCTTTCCGGTGAACCCAATTCGCTCGATCCGGCTTATATTACCGATATATATGCCGTCAATGTCGCCAATAATATTTTTGATGGTCTGGTGGAATACGATAAGGATTTGAACATCGTACCCGCCATCGCGGATATCTGGAAGATCGCCAGGGATCATAAATCATACACGTTTCTGCTTCGGAAAGACATCCGGTTTCATAATGGCCGGGCGGTGACGGCGGAAGATTTTATATTTTCCTTCCAAAGAATACTGGATCCGGCAACACGGTCTCCCGCGGCCTCATTTTTTCTGAACATTGAAGGCGCAAAGGCCTATCATGACGGCGCCATCGATAAGGTCACCGGGCTCGTCGCAAAGGATTCGCATACGCTCATCATCCGATTGGAACAGCCTTACGCGCCTTTTTTGTCGATCCTGGCCATGGCAAATGCCAAGGTGGTTCCCAAAGAGGCGATGGGGGAGGATTTCGGTAAAAATCCTGTAGGTACGGGTCCTTTTCGCTTTGGATCGTGGTCGCCGGGAAAAGGGATCATTCTTTCCGCGAATGACGATTATTTCGGTGGGCGCCCGCATCTGGATACGCTCTATTTCCAGATATATCCTAATAATGAGCTTGAAAGCATCTTCAGCGATTTTGAACGCGGATATCTGGAAGAATCGATCATTCCCAGCGACAAATATGAAATGATCAAAACAAGCGTGGATTATGCAAAGCAATACAACCTCATCAGCAAACCGCTTCTCAATCTCGTTTATATCGGAATCAATGTCTCTTATGCTCCCCTCGACAATATCAAGGTTCGCCAGGCGATTTCCTATGCGGTGGATACCGATACGATTGTCAAGGAGATTACCAAGCGCGGCAGCATCAGGGCCCGAGGCATTCTGCCGCCGGGCCTTGCCGGCTTCAATCCGGAATTTGCGGGCTATACCTATAATCTTGATATGGCCAAGCGTCTTCTGGACGAAGCCGGATATGGGATGGGCAAAGGCATTCCGCCGTTGGAGTTATGGACGTTTTCGAGATCCGAGAGCGTTCAGCTGGAATTAAAGGCATATCAAAAGTATCTCAAGGCCATTGGCATTACGGTGATACCGAAAGTGGCCGACAACTGGCAGCATTTCCTTTCTCTGATCGATCAAAAGAAGGTGCCGATGTTCTATGCAGCCTGGTACGCCGATTATCCGGATCCTGATAATTTCCTTTATACTCTTTGTCATTCCAGCAGCCGGACAAACCGTATGGGATATGCCAATCCCATCGTAGATCAGGCGCTGGAAGAAGCCCGCCAGGAAATGGATTACATGAAGCGTGTGGAAATCTATCGGGAAATACAGCGCCTCGTCATTACCGAGGCGCCCTTGATCACGCAGCATGTCAACAGCTTTAACTACCTGTTTCAGCCGTGGGTGAAGGGTGTGGAGATCAACTATTTGGGGGGTGCCTATATTCCTTTTCGGAAGGTATGGATAGACTTCAAAATTTCCCAGTAGGAAATCTTGGCGATTCTTATTTTCAAGACATCATCGAACATCTCCGGCTCTCCTATGGATATTCCTCCATTGGAGCAAAAGGTATAATGCTTTCACTCAGATTATACTGATCATGACGCACAGCCGGTGCTTCTTTTTTACGATTCGCCTTTTTTGGGCATCTTCCCGACAAAAAACAATTTAAATAGTACTTGTATTCCTGGATAAGTTTTTCTATAATGCGATTATAACAAAAGCTATATGTATTAATTTCTCGGCTATTCAGTCCAAGCGAACCTGTAGTTGGGATATCTTGTGTAAACAAACCAGAACAGATGAAAAATGGAACACTAAACAAGGGGGAGCAATGAAATCTTCAAGATGGATGTGGTGGGCGGCGGTAGCGATAACGGTTTTTATGTTTCTGGGCCATATGCCCCTCTATGCGGCTGGTGCAAGATCCTGTCAAGAGCAATATCGTAAAAAGATTATACTGTTCAATGAAGAGGCCGATTGGGCGGATGTTCGCGCCTTTGCTTTTAAATGGAAGCAGCACGGCATCGTCATCTCAATGGAATTACCGATTATAAACGGGTTGGTCGTCGGTCTCCCGCAACATGTCACTGATGCCGAAATTGCGGCGGACCGGCGCGTTGCTTCGATTGAAACCAACCTGGAACTTGCCGGCAACAATCCAATGGCGTCTCAGGGAGCCAGTTTCATCAAACCCCTGACGCGGCTTCCAAAGGTCAATAAGGCGGCAAATCAATACGAAGTACCCTGGAGTGTTCTCAAGCTGTTTGATCAGCCGTATGACAATCGGTATTTTTCGGGTTGGCTGAACGAAGATGATGTTCCTGACATCGTGACATTTTCACTCAAAAGATTGAAAAGAGCGAAAACGCCGGTCGCTTTTTTTGACACCGGGATAGATGCCCGCAACAAATACACGAAAAAGATCGTTGAAACGGGTCTAAATGTTGTTGAATTTTCTGAAAACGATGGAATGATTCGACTCGAGGAAAGCAAACCGTTTGATGACAATGGGCACGGCAGTCATGTCGCCGGCATTCTGGGCGAAATCACGGACAGGCAACATCAATGGGGACGAAAATCAGATGTGGAATTAAGTTCGGTAAAGGTGCTCGATCATGACGGAATGGGCTATTTATCCAATATTGTCTATGGATTGCAATGGGCCATCGATCATGATATTAAGGTCGTCAATATGAGCATCGGTTATCGCCACGACAGTCCGGCGGTTCGGCGTGCCGTAAAAGAAGCCGCCAAAGCCGGCGTTATTATGTTGGCATCCGTAGGCAATAAATCGAATTATGATCCGAACGTTACGCTTAAAATTACTGCAGACGGCGGCTCTGCAGACGGCGGCTCGGCGGATGGCGGCTCGGCGGATGGCGGTTCAGCGGATGGCGGCTCGGCGGATGGTGGATCAGCAGACGGTGGATCGGCAGACGGCGGATCGGCGGATGGTGGATCGGCAGATGGCGGCTCGGCGGATGGCGGTTCAGCCGATGGCGGCTCTGCAGACGGCGGATCGGCGGACGGCGGCTCGGCGGACAGTGGCGTAGTGGATGGTCTGCCTGAATTTTCAGTCATGTATCCTGCACGCTATCCGGAGGTTATCGCCGTCGGTGCCAGCAATGCCTATGGCAAGCTGGCGACGTTCAGCAACGCCGGCCCGGAAATGGATATCCTGGCGCCGGGAGCCAGTATTCTCTCCGTTGATATTACCAACGGGGATGTCAGAAAAGGATTGGGCATCACCAGTGGAACGAGTATGTCGGTTTCATATGTGACGGCCGCAACGGTGATGATGCTTGCCCTCGATCCCACGCTGGGCGCGGATGAAATCAGGGAAATTCTTGCTGAAACAGCCCACCGGTTAGACTACAATTATACAGCAGGCGATCTGAACCTTGTCGCGGCGCTGGATGAAGTCATATTCAGAATCACGGAAGATAATTCCTATGATTACGATCATAGAGGAAAAGAGATGAAATACAGAAAGAAATTGAAAGCGAAAATCAGAGCCGCGCGACAGGCTGCAAACTGAAACATATCTGTCTGAAAAGGCTGTCCGGAAGAATTTATGCTCCGGCAGCCTGAATCAGATAAAAATTTCAATTTCTTAAGCCCGGATCCACGTGTTTCGGGCTTTTCATTTTTAATTCTTTGTAATGCGAAACGCTCTCGGATAAAGTACTACCCTCATTGACTTGTCGGACAATTTTCTCTATCTGTGGAAAGCAAATTCTTACCGAATTTCTAAACAACCAAGGACAAAACAGGCAAACATGGAACCGATTCAGGCAATAGTATTGGGGGCCGTTCAGGGCGTGACGGAATTTTTACCAGTGAGCAGTTCCGGACATCTGGTATTGTTTCAACATCTCTTCGGACTCAGGGAAGCAGAGCTGTTTTTTGACATCAGTGTTCACGTGGGCACGCTCGGTGCGGTGATTATTTTCTTCAGAAAAGAGATTGCCGCCATTTTTCTGTCCATTTTCCTGGCGGCGGCGCGGCTGCTCAAAAAGAAGGCTTCATTCAGCAGCACGTGGGATAATGCCGAAGTGAAACTGGCGTTGTTGATTGTCGTGGGATCGATTCCAACGGCGATTATCGGCCTTCTGTTTCATCGTATTGCCGATCAGCTTTTTTCGTCTGTGTTTTTGGTGGGCATCACCCTTGTCATTACCGGTCTCCTGTTATGGGGAACGCGAAGATTCGGCGGGGAAGGCCGCGGCATTCAAGGGTTTTTTGCAGCCAACGCTCTTGTGATCGGGATCGTTCAAGGGGTGGCCATCCTGCCCGGAATTTCCAGGTCCGGCGCGACGATCGCCACAGGCCTTTATCTGGGGCTGGACCGGGGTCTGGCCGCCCGCTTTTCTTTTCTGCTGTCCATACCCGCCATTGTCGGAGCGGAAATTCTGAGCCTGAAGGATCTGGGGGGAGCGCTGCTTCCCGATACCGTGACGATGTTGGGCACTATAACCGCCTTTGTCGCCGGCTATCTGTCGCTGACGATGCTCATGTATATCGTCAAGCACGGCCGCCTGTATCTCTTCGCGCCTTACTGCTGGTTGATAGGCGTCGCTGCCCTAGTCGTTGGATGGTAGCCCGGAGGGGGCGGTAGAAAACGGCAAACCGGGTTTGCTGAACGGGTTTTGAATGTGCCCAAAAACGGCAAAAATAGATGATAGGGAGGATTGACGATGAATGTTGATATTTTTCGAGAATATGATATCAGAGGGATTGTCGGAAAGGATATAACCAAAGATGAGGTCCGGCTGCTGGGACAAGGGATCGGCACCTTCATGAACAAAAACGGCAGCCGCAAGCTAACCGTTGGGCGGGATTGCCGGCTGTCGTCCGATGATTTCGCCGAAAAACTGATCGAGGGGCTGGTCGCGACGGGGTGTCAGGTGACGGATATCGGCATCTGCCCGACGCCGGTGCTTTATTTTTCCATTCAGAGCCTGAAGCAGGACGGCGGGGTGATGATTACGGCAAGCCATAACCCTAAAGAATACAATGGTTTTAAAATTTGCCTGGGGACCGATTCCGTCCACGGCGAGGATCTGCAGACGATAAGGAAAATCATCGTGTCGGGTCGGTTCGCCGTTGGTGAGGGCAGCAGTGCAACAGCGAATGTCATCCCGGAATATCAGCGCTTCGTGGAAGAGAATATCATCATTTCCCGGCCGCTGAAGGTCGGCATCGATGCCGGCAACGGTACGGCGGGGGTTGTCGCGGTGCCGGTTTTAAAGAATCTGAACTGCGAGGTTCATGATATTTACTGTGATATGGATGGAACCTTCCCCAACCATGATGCGGATCCGACCGTGATAGGAAACATGCAAGATCTCATCGCACTCGTCCGGAAAAATGAACTGGATGTGGGGATCGGCTACGACGGGGACGGCGATCGTATCGGTGTTGTGGATGAAAAAGGTGAGATCGTTTACGGCGACAAACTGATGATTCTTTTCGCCAGGGAAATTCTTTCCAGAAGGCCCGGAGCCGTCTTTATTTCCGAGGTCAAGTGTTCCAAGGTCCTCTATGATGACATCGAAAAACACGGCGGCAGGGCCGTGATGTGGAAGACCGGCCACTCCCTCATCAAAGCGAAGATGAAGGAAGAGCGGGCGGCCCTGGCCGGTGAGATGAGCGGCCATATGTTTTTCGAGGACCGGTATCTGGGCTTCGACGACGCTGTTTACGCTTCGTGCCGTCTCCTTGAGATTCTGGCGACGACGGGGCGCCGGATCTCGGATCTGCTTTCAGATCTTCCCCGGACCTATACCACCCCGGAAATCCGGGTGGACTGTCCGGACGATCGGAAGTTCGGCCTCGTGGAAAAGGCGACCCGATACTTCAAGGAGCGGTATGACGTGATCGATATCGACGGCGTGCGGATTCTTTTTGACGACGGCTGGGGGCTGGTAAGGGCTTCCAACACCCAGCCCGCGCTGGTGCTGCGGTTTGAAGCCATGTCCGAGGCCCGGCTTTCCGAAATCCGGAGCATGGTCGAGTCCGTCCTGAAAGACCTGGAGCGTTCATAACGATATTCATCGGGAGGGGTAAGAAGTGAAAGCACTGACGCTGCTGGTTGTCGGGATGAGCATTTTTGGATGTTCGGGCAGGCGTCCCGATAATCTGACTATTGTCGGCGGGCGATTGCCGCCCTGTCCGGACCGGCCCAATTGTGTTTCCAGCCAAGCCGCCGATACGGGCCATCTTATTGCGCCGATTTCCTATGCCGGCGATCCGGCATCCGCCAGAACCCGGCTCGAAGCGGCCATCGCATCGATTCCCCGGTCCAAGGTCGTGAGAGCCGGAGAAGATGATTTACATGTTGAATTCAAAACGGCAATCATGGGGTTTGTGGATGATGCGCTCTTTTATGTTGACGACACCGGAAAAAAGATTCATGTCCGCTCGGCGTCGCGGGTCGGATACAGCGATCTTGGCGTCAATCGCCGACGCATCGAATCCATCCGAAAAAAATTTGCCGATCTGTCGGCACCGACCGATGGAAGATAAGCGAAAAACGAATGCGGATTGTTACGGATCGATTTGGTTCATTGCCGGTCGATGGCCGGCGCGAATCGATTGTAGGAATATACCTCAATAACTTACAAGGAGAGCATGATGAAAAAAATTAGGCGAATTACATCCAGAGCGTGCATCGTTCTTTGTTTTGTGTTAGCGGCGTGTTCAGGCGGTGGAGGAGACGGGGGCGGCGGCGGCAATCCCACACCGCCGGCCCCGACACCGCCGGCGCCGGCGATCGGTGTCCAGGTGAACCAGATTACAACCGACTGCACCGCCGTTCCGGGCGCCACCGAAGTAACGGCCTTTGTTTCCGTCATCGATCAAAACGGTTATCCGGTGACGGCGATGACAAAGGATAATTTTCTGTTGACCGAAGACGGCATCAACATAGCGCCGGATAAGATCACGGCTAGCTTCATCCAGGAGATGCCGATCCCCGTTTCGGTATCGATCGTCATGGATTACAGCAAGAGCATCGTCGACAATCCCACCGTTCTGAAAGGAATGGAGGCATCGGTGATCGATTTTGTGAACACGCTGGGTGACGATGACGAAGCGGAGATCATCAAATTTTCCCTGGAGAACCAGGTCGTGCAGCCCTGGACCAGCGACAAGCAGCTTCTCACCGATGCGATCACTGCGGCTTGGCCGCCTGCCGGCGGCAACACCTCGGTATATGACGCCGTTTATACCGCCGTCACGGAAATCACGCCGGCAGCCAACAGAAAAGCCGTCGTCATCCTCACCGACGGCAGGGATCATCCCGGATCCGTGGTCAGCCTCGATGATGTCATTACCTATGCGGTCGGCGGCGATGTGCCGGTCTTTGTCATCAGCCTGGGCGATGAGCCACGGATAGCTGAACTGCAGCGGCTGGCCGCGGAAACCGGCGGAATTTTCTACAAGGCATCGACTCTTGACGATCTCGACACCGTTTATGCGCAGATCGCCACGATCATCCAGCTGAACCAATACGTCATTACCTACGATACGGCGGCGGGCGCAAACGCTCCCGTTACGCTGACGGTCAAAGGTACGCTGAATGGTCTCGAGGATGCCGATACCAAGCAGTTTGTCAGATGTCCGTAATCTGGATATGAATTTCAACGATGGGTATTGAAAACCGGCGGCATCGATGATTGGCAGGTTCCGCCGGACAACGACGGCCTGAATCCGTGACGGATCCAGGCCGTTCGTCGTTTATTTGCTTTGAGGGGAGGCGGTGGTAAGCAGATGGTTGGCCTGGTTTTCCAGGCCTCGGGTCAGCCATCCCGTGCGATGTGGTGTGAAAAGGGCGTACAGGCTGATCCAGGACAGCCCGATCAGCCAGAAAAGACTGTACGGAATGGCCCAGAGAAAGTTGCTGTCTTTATGACGGTAGAGATAGAAAAGGCCGGGGATCATCGAAAAAAGGATCGCCCCCGTGAACATGTTGAACAAAAAGAGTGTCGGAAATGCCGCCATGATGGTCAGAGACCAGATCTTGAGCATTTCACCGATGAGCATCCGATGCAGCTGGAGCAACAGATTGATGCGGGCCCCAAGGGCCGGTGTTGTCCGAAACCGCTTGAAGATAAATCCCGTCATGACGATCGTCTCGCGCACATTGCTCCGGGCCCAGCGCAGAAACATCTTGGTCAGGCCGATATAGGCGGTCGGCGCCTCGGTATAAACGACGGCATTTTTGGAAAAATGCACGTGATAGCCGTTTTTAAGGATCAGATTGGTCAATGCCCGATCCTCGCCGATATTGGCGGGCCGGCCAAAAAAGGTCTGATGAAGCCACTGGTCCAGCACTGGGCCGATGACGCTTTGCCGATAGGCGGACAATGCCCCCGGCGTTGTGACGACCGTGTTGACCCGGCTCTGGGACGCACGGACAAAATCGAAACTGAAGGTAAAGCTGACATCGAGCATTTTTGGAATAATACCGGCATCGGTATTGAGAACCCGGACGTTGCCGGCCACCCCTCCGACCAATGGATCATGTACAAACGGGCTGACCAGGTGCCTGAGCGTCGAGGGATCCACTTCGGAATCGCTGTCGATCGTCACCAGGATTTCTCCTCTGCTGCGCTGGAAACCTTCATACAACGCCCGGCGCTTTCCGCTGTTCTTCTTCAGGCGGACCAGCTCCACGCGGGTTCCCAGCTCGCTTGCCGCCTGCTTCATCCAACGCCAGGTGTCGTCCTTGCTGCCGTCATCAACGGAGATGATCTGCAGCTTGTCGGCGGGATAATCACTGGCAGCCACGCTGCGGAGCGTATAGAGAACCTGAGCCCCTTCGTTATAGGCCGGCACAATGACCGAACAGAGAGGCAGATCCCGGTCCGCGCAGGGTTCGACCGGCCGATAGGTATAAACCAGATAGACGCGCCATACCAGCGCCGCCAGCGCCATCCACAGGGAAATCTGTGCCACGTTGAGGGTCCACGAGGTTTCCCGGTGGTAAACGAAAATTTCCAGCATTTCCAGATAGTCGCCCCAGAACAGGCCGTAAGCCAGGGGCAGCCCGGCAAGCATGGCGATGATCAGCCCTTTGACGGACCGGTCCGCCGCTTCCTGGTTCAGCCATTTGGGGGTCCGCCACGGCAGTGCCGGAAAGAGCGGTGACGATGCGTGCTTGTTTATTTTGCGGCGCGTGAAACCTAAAATTTTGAATAAAGATGTTTTGTTTTCCATGAGGAACATCATCCTTAGTGATTGTTGTGGGGCAACGGTTTTCGGCAAGACCGACAAGGCATCGCCCGCGGCCGGAGGGAAGCACCCTTTGTGATGTCGAATTCCAAAAAGATCACGAGTGAATCATGTATATCCAGAGCTGTAAACAAACCGGTCAACTCGTTTCGCAACATGGTCATTTACAGTTCTGGATAGGCATGGTTTCTATCGTAGAGCCGGAGAGAATACCAGAAAGCATCGATCCATCAGGAGGTATTTTGCCAAGCTCTTGAACAGGTGATACCTTTTCTGCACATTATTCTGTAAGGAGGGTCGACACAGACAATGATCGTAAACGACACAATGGAGGTTCCAGATGGATATGGCGCGTTTTCCACGGACAGCATGTAAAAAAATAGCCCACATTTTAATCGCGATTAAAATTGGACTCTCGTATGGGTCGATCGTAAAATCGATAGATTTTCACAAACTGTTGCCAGTCACGTGCTTTACGTAATGTGTGGTAGCGGGGACAGGATTCGAACCTGTGACCTTCGGGTTATGAGCCCGACGAGCTACCTGGCTGCTCCACCCCGCATCACTAATTTTCAAATCTAATATCTTTACTATCTGAAGTCAAGGGTATTTTTATGGAGCCGCGATTTTTTCGAGGATCCGGCGAATCCGAGAACGCTCGGTCAAGCCGGCGGCATCCTGCCGGCAGAACACCCGAAGGATCTTCGTCCGACCGGCGTGCCCGGATTGAATTTCCATGGAATTTTTTGGAACATCGAGTATCTTGGAGAAAAACCGGATGCACATCTTGTTGGCCGCTCCGTCTACCGGCGGCGCAGTCAGTTTGATCTTCAATGCGTCTCGGTGAGGTCCGACGATCATGTTCCGGGATGACTTGGGTTGTACGAAAATTTTGAAAACGAGCCCGTCACTCTTTTCCTCGATGTACATGGAGAGTTTCCTATCGGTCCTTCCCGGATAAAACCAAGGGATCGGCTGCTTCGCCGGGCGTTTTGGAGCGGATATTCCGAATGATTTCAGAAGAGGATATCTTCTCCGTGATCGGTATCAGAACCACCTTTCCGCCAGTTCGGGCGACCTGCGCGTGCCCGAGCACGGCGCTGGATGCGTAGTTGCTGCCTTTCGTCAGGACATCGGGCCGGATCAAGTCGATCAGTTGCGGCAGGGTTTCGGTGGAAAAGTTCACCACATAATCGACACTGTCCAGCGCACCGAGGATCCGAACCCGCTCCCGGGCGGCGATGACCGGCCGGCCTTCCCCCTTTAACCGCCGGACGGACGCATCGTCGTCGATCGCGACGATGAGAACGTCGCCCAATTGTCGGGATGCCGACAACAGCTGGATATGGCCGGCATGGAGAAGATCGAAGCATCCGTTCGTGAAGACGATCTTGCGCCCCTGTCTTTTGAGATCCGTAACGATCCGGGCGAGCTCGGGAAGCGATGTGTGTTTGCGCGAAATGTCGTCATGCCGCAATGCGGCGGCAAGCTCCGAGGGTTTGACGGTGGCGGTACCCAATTTTCCCACGACGATGCCTGCGGCCGTATTTGCCAGCAGGGCGGCCTCGCGCAAAGGAAGGCCCGCGGCCGCGGCCAGGCCGAAGACGGCGATCACCGTATCCCCCGCCCCCGACACATCAAACACCTGTCGCGCTTCGGCGGCAATGGCATAGGGTGCTTTTTCCCGTTCGAAGAGGATCATCCCGTCTTTCCCGCGCGTCACCAGCAGATGCCTCACCCCGGCGGTTTCCAGCAGCTTTGCCGCCGCGCGTTCAAGAGAACGATCATCGGTGATATCGATGCCGGCGGCCAGCGCCGCTTCCTTCTGGTTCGGCGTCAGAACGGCAAGGCCGGCGTATTTGGAAAAATCGAGCCCCTTCGGGTCGGCGATGACGATCTTGCCGCAGGCGTCGGCGATTTGCACCGCGGTTTGGATCAGCGACGGGGTGACGACCCCCTTTCCGTAATCGGAGATCAGCATCGCATCCGATGCCGGCAGCTTCAGCCGGATAAAGTCCGCCATCTTCCGGTGGGTGTCGTCCGAGATGCCGCTGCGGGACTCGCGGTCAATGCGGAGAACGTGCTGGTTGGCTGCGATGATGCGGGTTTTGCGGGTGGTGGGGCGTGCCGGGTCGCGCACGACGCCCGAGGCGTCGACGCCCAACCCGTCGAACATGGCCATCATCCGGTCGCCGTCGGCCAGCGTGCCGATCACGCCCCCTACCGCGACATCGGCGCCCAGGGCCGCGAGGTTGTTGACGACGTTGCCCCCGCCGCCCAGAGTATAACTCTCCCGTTCCACGGTGACGATCTGGACCGGCGCCTCGGGCGAGATGCGCTCAACGCCGCCCCAGACATATTCGTCGATCATCAGGTCGCCGACGACCAGGATGCGGCGTCCTTCAAAAGCCCCGACGTCAAATACCGCCTCCATCAGACCGTCTCCGGGTTCTTCATATTTCGGGCGATGAGATCCGTGAGCACCTTGGGCGGGCGGACCACCCGTCCGTCGGCGGTCATGCAGGCATGACGGGTGTGACCCGCCGCCAACGGCACGCCGTCCGCCTCCCGCAGAACGCGGTAATCGAATTTCATGCCGGCGCGGACGGCGGTGTCTAAAGCGGTTTCAATGAGGAGCACGTCGTCGTATCGTGCCGGCGCCAGATATTTGCAGTAAGCCTCGGAAACCGGCAGAACAACCCCCTGCGCCTCGATTTCCCGGTAGGAGAGGCCCAGGTGCCTGAACAGCGCCGCCCGCCCCATTTCAAAGAAGCGGAGATAGTTGCCGTAATAGACGACGCCCATCTGGTCGGTATCACCGTATATCACCCGGTAGCGGGCCGTGTACGCGAGCATGACGTTATGCTTCCGCCGTCAGGATCTTTTCGTAGATCGGTTTCAATTCGTCATACCGGCTCGTGACGGGAAAGCCGGGATATTCGGCGGCGATCTTGGCCGGAGGCCTGAACAGGATGCCGTGGTCGGCGGCCTTGAGCATGGAGATGTCATTGTAGGAGTCGCCCATGGCGATGACCGTGTAGTTCAGGCTTTTCAAGGCCTCGACGGATTTTCGTTTGCCGTCCTGCTGCCGGAGCCGGTAGTCCGTCACCGTGCCGTTTGGGGCGACGACGAGGGTGTTGCAAAAGAGCGTCGGCCACCCGAGCTGGGCGATCAACGGGCCCGCAAACTGGGTGAAGGTGTCCGACACCACGATGACCGGCGCCTTGGAGCGCAGCCAGTCGAGAAACTCCAGGGCGCCGTCCAGGGGTCGCATGGCGGCGATCACCGCCGTGATGTCTCCAAGCTTCAGACGATGCTCGTCCAGAATGGAAAGCCGTCTTCGCATGAGCACATTGTAGTCGGAAATATCCCGGGTGGTCAGTCGGAGTTCATCGATCCCCGTCTTTTCGGCGACATTGATCCAGATTTCGGGGATGAAAACACCTTCCAGATCTGAGCAGACGATATACATGGCACCTCTTCAACGGTCAATGGCAGGGTGGTTGTTGAAAGCCTGACGGCCGCGGTTAAAGCAATTCAGGGTCTTCCGGCGGTTCAATCCCCGCCGTTTTCATCCTCGATGCGGATCAGCGTCGGCTGATCACTGACGATGTCGAGGTGGGCGATCTCGCCCAGGGCCTTTTTGACGTCGGCTTCCCGGGCCCGGTGGGTCAGCATGACAATCGGCACCGGTCCTTCGGATTTGCGCCCCTTCTGGTGGACCGAGCGGATGCTGATGCCGTGATCCCCCAGGATGCCGGCAATCCTCGACAGCACGCCGGGTCGGTCGAGGGCGGCGAACCTGAAATAATAATGGGTATGAATCTCGTCCACCGGCAGGATCGGGATCTTCCGGATGGCCGCCGGCTGATAGGAAAACACGGGAATCCGCCCGGTCGTTCCCGCCAGCAGGTTCCGCGCGATGTCGACGATATCGGCAACGACGGCGCTGCCGGTGGGCATCATGCCGGCGCCGCGGCCGTAGAGCATCACCCGGCCGACGGCGTCGGCGGTGATCGATACGGCGTTGAGGCTGCC